>Ga0101945_1000116_pt1 | contig 188335 bp, 174 predicted proteins | sample DewCreD2012metaG_2_FD_75246 | JGI IMG/M metagenome (GOLD analysis project Ga0101945, IMG submission 75246) | Hot spring sediment bacterial and archeal communities from British Columbia, Canada, to study Microbial Dark Matter (Phase II) - Dewar... ... | reverse complement strand
CTGGCCCATACGACCTGCCTGAGCCTCACGCTTGATGTAGTCACCGTCGACTACTTGACCCGTCCATGGGGAGACGGCGACCCCGCGACGGATCGTCCCCTGCTCAGCAACACGGTCGGCCTCTGCCCCGCGCACGATCTCAAAACGACACTCCGGCCACTCCGGCTGGCAGAGGAGGCGAACAGCGACGCGGGCACGGTCGTCACGCTGGAGCCACCAATTGGGGGAGAGGGGGATGGGCTTGCCGGTCTGCGGACAGGGGACGGTACGGGCCCAGAGGTAAGCATGGACGAGCCCGTTCGGGTCACTGGGGTAGACAGCCTTAAGAGCGTGCTCTAGCCGCCCAATAAGTCGGTTGCCCCACTCCTTAACGTCGTCAGCCAGCTCTTCTCCAAACCGCACAGGATAGTCAAGCGTCGCAGCCAAGATTAGTGCCGCGACCGGGTTTAGTTCGTTAGCATAGACCGTGAGTCCCAGCCGCAAGGCCTCGAGCGGGATCGATCCACCGCCAGCCGTGGGATCGAGCATGATGACATAGTCGCCCTGCCAGTGCTTCGCAAGGAGGTGTGCCAGAGCAGCCAGCTCCTCTTCAGGCGGTGAGAACGTAAACGCTCGGTCGTAACCGAATCCCCCGGCTGCGAGGCGCTCACCGCGGGCGTCGGCCTCGGCAATCCTGGCGCGGGCAGCGACGGGGTCGCCGTGGATCCCCAAGAGCCAGCGGAACCAGGCGTGGTAGGCCTCGCGGGTGGGGAAGCGCTGCCGCAGCGCCTCTGGCCAGTCGGGTTGCCAGGCCGGCAGGAGGCTCGCCAGCACCGCCGCGCGGCTGACTACCAACGGTCGCCGCGCCCACCAGACGTGGAGACGGTTCGGCGGGGGATGTTGGCCAGTGCTGTTCTCCCGTCGCGCTTCAATGCCCAGCTCTTGAATGGGCAGCCATTCCTCAATCAGCGCTGTGCCGGTTCGCAGCGTGGTCGCAGGTGCACCATCCCCGCGGTGCATCATGGTCTGCGGTCCTTTCTCCGTCCCCACACCGTCTCGTCTTCCCGAGGCGAAACAGAGCCACAACCGTCGCCACTTTCCCCCTCATCCTTCGTCCGCTTTGCGGCGTGGTCGCTGAGTAGTATGCGATGGAACGGAAGGGCGTGTCACTCCCCGTCGAGGCCGATACTGGACGACTGTCCCCTGGTCATCGACCCACGCCCGAGCCGCCAGACCGAAATCGGGTTGTCCCCACCAGAGTGCCCACCCTCCGCTTGGGGGTCGCGTCAGTCGGTAGACATCATCACGGTAGCCGGCCCACCACAGCCAACGCGGCAACGCCGCCGGCACGGCGATCGCATCAGCTACCGCAAGTTCCCCCACGAGCGGGATATCCTCGACACGGCCGTCCTTTCCCTGGATACGGGCCAACGGCCCAACCGGCCCCGGCACGAGAGTGAGGAAGACACCTTGCGCCCGCCGTCCACCCTGGAGCCGGATGGCACGCCTGGCCGTGTTCGCCAGCGACGCTGACTCAAACGTCCCAACAAGCGGGCCAACCTCAAACAAGAGTTCCACAGCCGCTTCGGGACACGGCCGTACCGAGGCCCGCCACCAAAAGGGGAGGAAGGGATAGAGAGAGCCACGGAGCACCAGGCTCGTCAGGCGACAACGCCTGCCAAAAAGACGCGGCAGCAGTGACGGTTGCACCTGCTCGACGATGAACCACTGCTGCAACAGTTTGACGATGCGGAAGCACCCCTCCGGCCACGGGCCGTCACCCGGCCACCAGATCGCGAGGTGTCGTCGGCCGACCCAGACGCCCGCCTCACCCCACGGAGCCAGACCGGGGGCCACCAGTACAACGTCGTTGCGCAGGAGCAGCAGCTTGAGCATGGGGTGCTCTCCTCCGTTCCTCCAGCTAGGTCACCCGAGGCAGAACCTGGCTGCTCCCGTCCCACGCCCTGACTTGCATCCCTCGCCGACCGGCTCCGGCCGGCGCTTCCGCTTCGCCGCACCGTGCCCTTGGTGCTGCGTCAGCGGCTCCTCCCAAGGCCGCACGACATTGCCGTGCTCATCCTCGATATGCTCAGAGTACCGCTCGTTCTCCCGGTCAATGATCCGCTAGATCCGGTGCCATACTCGCAACTTGTGGAAGAAGCTCTCACCAGATCGAACCTCACGAAACGGGTTCTGGTCTGGCTTAAACTGCTTCAGGCCTACCCTCTCCTTGAGATCCAGCATCCCACGGTCTGAGGCCAAGATCTGCCGATCCCCCGAACCACACTGAGGACACAAACTCTCGGCCGCAGAAAGACTCGCGCCACAGTCACGGCAGCAGACGGTCGGCTGAGGGCTATCTTCTATCTTGAGAGCAACGATTTTCGAGGTTTTTCGGCATCACACCCCCGGAAGGTCAGTCCTTGAGTCTCCTACATCGCTCTCAAGCTGCCCTCACTCCCCCGCGAGGAGGATCCGCAAGGCGCGGCGACCTTTGGCAGCACGTCCCGGCATGGTGCACTGCGCGTACCAGTAGTAGGCCTCCTCATCGGCCAACTTCCGCACCCCCTCGATGAGCCGCACCATCCGCTCCACTCGGCGTAGTGGGCGGAGTGTCAGAAACAGCACGCCCAACCGTGCCCCAAGTGGCTCCGTCAGCTCCAGGCGCCCGCTCCGCTCCAGTTCCTGCACTCCATTCCGACCAAGCAAGTGCCGGAGGTCGTTCTCGGCAACCACCAGCGGCCGTCCCGCCAGCACACCCACTCGCTGGCGCTTCGGTCGCCCGACGACGCGCCCGTTCTCGACCCGTCGCTCCCACTGCCACAAGACCAGCTCGCGTCCGGTACGCCGCTCTCGCAGTGCGAGCTCGAACCAGCGTGCGGTGCCGTTTCCCATCATCACGCGTGCTCCCGATATCCTTGCGCTGTCAGCCGAACTTTCCCCAACTCGGCAGCGAGTTCGTTTTCCCCGAGCTGCACCAGATGCTGCGCATCCCCGGCCGGCACCGTCCCGAGGCGAAGGAGGAAACGGGCATCCAGGTGCCGGGCCTCGCGCAGCGGCAACTCGAAGAGGTTCCGATACCGCGCATACTCATCCGGCAGGCCGGTAAAGGTCAGGTGGAGGTCACCACCCTGCGCGAGTGTGGCCGTCAACGACGCTTCGAGTTCCGGCTGTAGTTGCCCCAAGGAACGGAGCTGACCGACCCAGAGCCCAAACGCCCGCACTTCGCTCGCCTCTGCGGTCTCAAGTCGCAGCGTCACGTCCCTCAGTTGCTCAAGCTGCTGATCCCGCACGGCATCGAGAAGCCCTTTGAACACCTGGCCAAGGGTACCGTCGAGACTGATCACTTCCTCAGTTGGCTCCGGGCGTGGCGGCTCAAGGCTGCAGCGGCATTGCGCTACCGGTTCACCACAGACCGGGCAACGCGCAGGGAGCGGAGGCGGTGGAGGTGGCACGGGGCGCACTAAGCGGAGCCCGGCCCGTGTCGCCGCCTCCGGCACGTAGACGAAGGTATCATCAGCCAGCCGGATGCTCGGTTCGCGGCCCGAATCGGCATCATAGGCTTCGTCCGCGGCCGCATCGTAGTACACCCAGACCCGGGCCCGAATCCCCAGTCGGACGATCTCGCGCAGTGCATTTGCCGCGTCGGCGAGGATGGGAAGGCCAGTGTACTGAGCAAAGGCACGCCGCAGCTCGAGGGTGGAGAGGTACTCTCGATTGCCAAACGCGCGCTGCCGCACCAAGGCAGGCGCAGGAAGTCCTTTGCCCTCCTCCGCTCGTCGGAGCTTCTCCAGGTCGCGCAAACGCTGCTCCACCACCGTCGTCTGATTGCGCACTACCGTCCCCTGCTCCCGGACTGGCAGCATCTCGCGCTGCAGCGGCAGGCTGTTGATCGCCGCATCGCCTTGCGGGTAATAGAGGAAGCGGTAGGCACGCATGATCGCCACGCGCAGCTGCAGCTCCTCCTCGTCCCTGCGCTGCCTCAGTTCCTGCCGCTTCCCCTCATCTAGCGGACCATTCTGACTCTGGAGCAAACGCTCCATCGCCAAGAGCGTCCGTGCCCGCTCCACTAACGGTTCGACCGCCTCGCGGTCCGCGACCAGAAAGACCACGTTGTTGCGGTGGGTGCGGAAGCTGTTCTGACCGGCACGCTCAAAGAGCGTCCGCACGAGCGCTGGCACCGCCTCTTCGTCTGCCGTCGTCGTCACCGCATCGAAGTGGAGGACCGCCAGTTTCGGCTGGTCGGCATCATCACCGAGCTCGGCCGGATCGCTGGGGAAGAAGACCGGCACGAGCACGCTCCGCTGGAAAATCGTCTCAATCCGCTCACAGACGAGTTCCTTGGCCTGCGTCACCGGGACACGCGCCCGTTCCTCGTCGATGATCTTCTGCAGCTGTGGTTCAGTGGCAAACCAGTACCGGTCACGCTGGTCGTTCGTGGCCAAGAACCAGCAATGTTGCCGCAGTTCGTCGAGCACGCGGGCAAGCGTGTCCGGTTGGTCATCAGGACGGAGCGTCGCAGCAAGGAGCGAGGGCGGGTCGATCCCTACGACGCCTGTGAGTGCCAACGAGTGCAGGAAGATTGTCGTCGCCAGCCGTCCCGCTGGACGCCTTCCCCCGCGGTGCGCATCGATCACTTCGGCGTGGGCCGGTGCCTTGGGATCACGGGAGGCGATATCCGCTTCGGCGACCTGCTTGAAGGCCGGCCGATCAAGGCGATTAGTCAAGTCTTCCAAGACGTCAGGATCACCGAGATCAACGTCACCCGGATGGATCAGCCACATCTGTGGTGGTTGCCGGTTCCATAGTCGCCGCACCACGCGCGCCAGGAGCCGCAGGGCTCCACGTGTCCGCTGAAAGTTCGGGATCGAACCGACCCGGGTGTCCAGGACATGGACAAGCTCCGGATGAAACGGATAGCTGCGCTCAATTCGCTCGGCATACTCGGCCATCGTCACTGCTGGTGGCAATGCCACCTCTTGCTCCGCCCAACGACGGAGGGCCTCCAAATAGGCCTGCGCTGTCTCCTTGGCCGCCGCACGGTCGACGCGCTCGAAGAGACGATGGACCACGATGGCCGGGATCTCTTCTGGCTCGGCCGGGGTCAGCAACCGGGCGCTCCGGGCAATCACTGAGAGCGCCTCCCGGAGACGTTCGGTCCCTTCGGCAAAAGCATCCGTCGAGGTCGCCAAGGTGAGTACGACCAAGACATTCCGCCGTGCGGCAGCAAACTCCAGCAGTGCGTGCAGGAACGCGATCGTCTGGTCGGCCAGCGTCCCCTTCCCTGTCGGGGACGGGACTGCCTCGGCCACGACGAGATAGCGCGCCAGCTCATCCAACAGAATGAGCACCGGCCGCTCACCGACCAGCTGCTCGAGTGTCACTCGTCCAGGCGCTGTCTTGGTACGATGGTCAGACTCCTCCACCAGGAGATATGCGGATCGGCCCCCAAGCTGGTAGGCAAGTTCTCCCCACAAGGTATAGGTGGTCACATCATGGTGCCGTACACCATGGGTCGGATCGAGATCCGTGCCGACGACTGCGGCCACAGCGACCGTCCCGGGTGATGGCAAGGGCACTTCACCGACGATGGTCGCTGCCGCCGGCGCGCCGCGCGCAGCATGGTAGAGCGCAATGAGCGCGTGCGTCTTCCCTCCGCCGAACGGCGTCTCGAGAAGGAGAACCGCATTGGCTGACGGGTCGCTCCCGGTCAGACGACCGAGTGCTTCGCGCAAGAACGTTCGCAGTTGTCTGGTCGGATAGGTCTGGCTGAAGAAGCGTTCTGGGTCTCCGTACACCGGTTCGGCCGTCCCCAGAACCACGCTTGCCAGACTAGCGGCAAACAGGTCGTCACGGAGTTCCCCGCGGAGCACTTCCGGCCGTGGGCTACAGGTCTCGAAGATCGTCCGCATCGCGCTCGCGCTCCCGTTTTGTCGACCACCTCTTCCCGCCACACTCTGGCCACTCAGTAGGAGGCCAGCATGTCGCTCGCGACGAGGGCACCCAGCATGGTAACGAGATCATAGATCACGCGCAGACCAACGAGTAGAGGCACGAGCCATTGTACTCCTTATCAAGCCCCTCATCACCCCAACACTGCACGCACCCACTCGAATCCTCACGTGGCGAGCGCCCCCATGCAGAACTTAGGGAGTCAGGCGGAAGAATGTTGTCACATATCTTTCAGTGAAGAACGGGTGATCGTACATCAGAAGGTTTGCCGCATCCGACGACAGCACCTCCCAACAGACATTCCCGCGGATTGTTCCGCCGGTAAATACCTCGCGATCACTAATTTCGTCCGGGATCACCCCACAGCTGTGCTCGAAGGTGCTGTACGAGACGTTGGCTGGTCCGACAGCGCGCAGCCGGAAGCTTCCGTCAAAGCGGGCTGAGCCCTGACCACGATAGGTGGCCTCAACGGTGGCAAGGAAGAACTGGTGTCCTAGGGCCGGCGGATCGTTGAACATGTTCTCGCGCAGGACAAGGTCGGTGGCATTCGGAATGACCCGGAGGACACGCACCTCCCAATTTCCATAGAGCATCGCTGTCTCGCCAAGCGGGATAGGGTTGTTGCGGCTTCCCCGATCAGGCGCCAGTTCGTAGCGCCAGCGATAGTAGTGCTGCCCCACATTCCCCGCCTCCACCTGCCAGCCAGGTGGATTGTCCGGGGTGTAGGTCAGCACCCGCCGCTCGAACACCTGCACAAGGACCTGCTTCGGCTGACCACCCACGCGGACCGTCGTCCAATAGGCTTCGGTGATCGGGAAGCCAGTTGCGTAGAAGGGGTTGGGAAAGAGCGGCCCCTCCCGAAAGAGGCCATACTCGGCAATCAGTCCCCGACTGTTCATAAACGCCCAGAATGGTGAGGCGACCGTATGCTGTGTCTCTGGCACCAGAACCGCAGCGGTCACCCCATACCGCGCCAGCGCGGGATCCTGCCCTACTGAGCCGTTCCGCTCGATGGTGGCCGTGATGACCTGTCCAGTTGGAACTGGAGGAGCGTTCAGAAGGGCACTGAAGCTTGCATAGGTCGGCGCATTTGGATCGTCTGGGTCGCCGGCGACCGGAATCTGGGCAGGGCCGTAGTCCTGGAACGTGTTATCACCGTATTGCCGCCGGCCGGTGACCAGCTCTTTGGCGAGAAGTCCATTGGTGACGCGCCATGGCGAGTCGTACGGCTCACGCTCATTCAGCTCCATCCGCGTCTTGTCAAAGTACTGGACGGAGCGTGCTCCACCTTCGGCCTCCGCATAGCGCTCCCAGAGCGCCGGCGTGAACGGCCCTGGCCCCCACATCCAGGTCCGCGCTGCTCTTCCGGCCTGCACCGGCAGATCGGTCCGTTCCCACGTCTTCCGGAACTCATAATGCCCAAACTCCTCCTGCTGCGCCTGAACCGGCACGATACCTTGCACCGCGACGACAAGGAGCATCACGAGGAACAGACGGAGTCGCCGCATCCCTGCACCTCCTCAGTGAATCTTCTGTCCCCACTTTAAAAGCGGTACGGGAATAGAGGTGTTCCCGCGTCGACGGCAGCACCCGGACAGCGACACCACATCGCCATCGCCTGAACACGGGAGCGGACTGGCGGTTTGCCACCAACCCCCGCTTGAGAGAAGCCTTGGCGTCTCAATGTCCAGCGCAACTGCCACTTTGCGGAACGCTCACCATGGCCCTCTATGGGAAGGGACAATCTCCAGTTGCGCAGTGCTCCGCTCCAGCACCGAAGACAGCCGAGGCCTCAAGCCCGCGTTTTTCGCTTGACAACGCTCACCCCTTCTGCTACTGTCCCGTCACAGAAAAGCGGAGACGGCCGCGGGAGCTCGGGGAAGCCGGGCTGAGAGGGTGGCCGAGACGTCTGCCACCGACCGTGGAACCTGACCTGGGTAATGCCAGCGGAGGGAAGGCCGTAGTGATGAGCGCAAGCATCACCCCGTCTGATCTCGCCTCCCCTTCACTTCACCAGCCGAACTGGGACGCCTGCCGGTCCTGCACGCGGAGCCTCTGCTCCTGGCGATGCCGATGCTCACATCGGCGACGCGCGGCAGGAGGACCCCGGTGAAGAGTGCTCCGCTCCACTGGCGGGTCGAGCTCCGCCACGTCACCAAGACGTTCTACCGCGGGCGGCAGGCACTCACCGTGCTCGGACCGCTCGATCTGCGCGTTGCCGACCGGGAATTCGTTGGTCTCGTCGGTCCGTCGGGATGCGGCAAGAGCACGCTGCTCAACGTGATCGCCGGTATCGAGCAACCGACCAGCGGCGAGGTCTGGCTCGACGGCGAACCGGCACCTGAGCGACTCGGCCGCGTCGCCTACATGCATCAGCGCGACCTGCTTCTCCCCTGGCGGACCGTTCTTGACAACGCCATCTTGCCGCTGGAGCTCCGCGGCATACCCCGCCGGGAAGCGGCGGCACGTGCCCTCCCCTGGCTTGAGCGTTTTGGGCTCGCTGAGTTCACGCATGCCTACCCCGCTCAGCTCTCAGGCGGCATGCGTCAGCGCGTCGCCTTCTTGCGCACGCTCCTGGCTGACCGCCCGCTCCTCCTCTTGGATGAGCCGTTCGGCGCACTCGACGCGCTCACGCGGGCGAGTCTGCAGGAGTGGCTCCTCACCCTCTGGGAAGAGCTGGATCGCACGGTGATCCTGGTCACCCACGACGTCGAGGAGGCGCTCTTACTGAGCGATCGCGTGCTGGTGCTCAGTCCACGCCCCGGCAGGATCGTACGTGAAATCGTGGTCGATCTCCCGCGTCCACGTCCCTATGAGATCGTCACCGACCCGCGTTTCGTCCGACTCAAGGCCGAGGTCCTGGCCGAGCTCCGAGCCCGCTCCACCATGGAGGTGCAGTTCGATGGCACGTGACCGCTTGCTCGCTCGCGACCGCATCGTGCCCCTGCTCATCCTGGTCTCAGTGATGTTGGGCTGGGAACTGGCCACCCGTGTGTTTCAGATACCACGCTGGGTCCTCCCACCGCCAAGTGCAGTTGTTCAAGCCCTGATCCGCGATCAGCGGCTCCTCCTGCGCCACCTGACGGTGACGCTGGAGGAGGTCGGGTTAGGACTCATCTTCTCTGTTTTGCTCGCCATCGTGCTCGCCATCGGCATTGTCAGCTCCCGACTCGTCGAGCGCTCGGTCTACCCGCTCGTCGTCGCCTCGCAGGCCGTGCCGATTGTCGCGCTTGCGCCGATCCTCCTGATTTGGTTCGGCTACGGCCTTACCCCCAAAGTGATCGTCGTGGTTCTCGTCTGCTTTTTCCCGATTGCCGTGAACTTGGTGGATGGCTTGCGCGGCGTCGATCCGGAATTTGTCGATCTCGTGCGGAGTTTTGGGGGAACATCTTGGCAGACGCTCCGCGTGGTCCGCATTCCGGGCGCGCTACCGGCTTTCTTTTCCGGTCTCCGCGTCGCCGCCGCGGTCAGTGTCATTGGCGCCTTGATCGGTGAATGGGTCGGCTCATCGGCAGGACTCGGCTATTTGATGATTCGTGCTGCCTCGCAGTTCCACACCGATCGGGTGTTTGCTGCTGTGCTCGTCAGCGCCGTCGTCAGCATCGGTCTCTTCTGGATCGTGGGTGTGGTCGAGCGCATTGCGCTTCCCTGGCGTAGGCCAGCGAGAACGGAAACGTGAGAAGGAGAGGAGGAGTTGCGGATGGTTCCAGCGCATAAGATGACGCGGCGGGCGTTCCTTGGACTCGCCGGTCTTGCTTTCATCAGTGCTTGCCGTCAAGCGCCGGCGCCGACTGCGACGCCGGCATCACCGACCGCCAGCGGAACGTCTCCGGGTGCGACCACGCCAGTGACCACCTCGCTCGAAGCGGTCAGCGTCGCACTGGATTGGTACCCGTGGTCGAACCATACTGGGCTCCTCATGGCACGCGAACGCGGGCATTTCCGTGACGTCGGACTGGATGTGACGTTGGAAGTGCCAGCGAACCCGGAGGACGTCTTAAAGTTGGTCGCCACTGGCAGAAACACGTTCGGCATTAGCTATCAGACGGACGTCCTGCTGGCACGAGCCGAAGGGATCCCGGTCGTCTCGATTGCCGCGTTGGTGCAGCATCCCCTTAATTCCGTCATGGCACTCGAAGGGAGTGGGATCACTCGCCCTCGCGACCTGGCCGGGAAGAAGGTTGGCTATCCTGGATTGCCCAGCGATGAGGCCCTACTTGCAACCATGCTCGAGTTTGACGGCGCACGACTAGACGACGTCACACTGGTCAACGTCGGCTTCGAGCTCGTCCGAGCTCTCCTCAGTCGGCAAGTTGATGCGGTCATTGGAGCCTATTGGGTGCACGAGTCGATCCTGATCGAGCAGCAAGGAGAACGGCCGGTTATTCTGCGTGTTGAGCAGTGGGGTGTCCCAGACTTCTACGAGCTCGTGATGGTCACAAGCGAGCAGGAACTGCGGGACCACGCTGAGCGCGTGCAGCGCTTTGTCCGCGCTATGATCCGTGGATACCAGGACGCGCAGGCGGATCTCGTCGCCGCGGTTGACCTCCTCGTCCGTGAGTACCCCGATACCAACCGGGCGTTAGAAGAGGAAGGGATCCGACGGCTTGCGCCGCTCTGGACAGAGGGGGTTCCAATCTTCGGCTGGCAGGAGGCGAAGCGCTGGACCGACTATGCCGCCTGGATGCAAGCCCGCGGTCTTCTCCGTGGCGAGGTTGACCCCAACACCGCGTTCACCAATCGGTTTGTCGAGGCGGCACGGTAGGAATCGCGGCAGCAAGCCAGGCATCGAGCAGCGTTCGAGGCGCCCCAGTGTGAATTCGGTGCGGAATCGCGGTGCTATCCCGCCGTCCTCAATCGTCCGGCGGTGATAAGTGAGCACCAAGGTGCTTGGGGATCTCACTCGAATGGACGTGCGGACAACCGAGGACGCACCGGCTGCAGGGTCAGGCGACAATATCGCCGGTTTCGGACGCAGGGGCTGGGTCGACACTCACCCAGCCCCAAACGCCTCATGAAACGAGTGGGCGAACTGGAAACACATGGTGTAGTCGGCGCTCGCTAGAGCGCCTCCGCTTGTCGAGCTCTGGGAATGCCGAGGAGGAAAAAGCGATCCCGTACGCTCACGCGTGTCGTACTGAGGGCCACGCCGTGTACCCCGCTCCTCAACGAGGCGGCTTCGGAATCTGCGCAGGAGCACAGATTTCAGCCGCGCGCCCCCATCGCCTTCCGCCCAAAGAACACGCGGTGGGGGCGCGCAGCTTGGCCAATCCTCAGCCGGCGGGGAGCGCTCGAGTCAAGCAGCCGTCGCCTGCATCTGCGACCCCGCTGGCGCACGCAGGACCGTCTCCGAGTTTTGACAATAAATTTTCGGATGCCAGACCAGATATCGTCCTTATAGCTCCCCGGGTACACGCCCAAATATTTTGTCCCGTCACCCCCTTGGAGGTTGGGACTGAGGCTGAGCTCTCGCTGAAGACTGCATGAACCGCTGTTGCATATCACCCCAGCGCCAGCATCGCCTCCAGCGCTCGGCGGGCCGGCTGCGCGATCTCTTCTGGCACGGTGATGACATGCTTGAGGTCACGCAGTGACTCGTACACCTTCTCGAGTGTCACGCGCTTCATGTACTGGCAGATCGCGTCCTCCCGCACCGGGATGAACCGCTTGCCAGGTGCCTTCTTGTGTAGCCGGTGCAAGATCCCCACTTCGGTCGCCACCACGAACTCCTGCGCCGGCGACTGGGCAGCATAGCGGACCATCCCCTCGGTCGAGAGCAGTTTGGCATCCGGCCGCAGGAAGATACAGGTTGAGCTACAGCCGCACTCCGGATGGATGAGAAATTCGGCATCCGGATGTGCTGCCAGCTGGGCTTCAAGATCCTCGCTTCGGATCCCCGCATGTACATGACACTCGCCCAGCCACACGTGCAGTTTTCGCCCGGTCAGCCGTTCGACATGTGCGCCGAGGAACATGTCGGGAACGAAGAAGATGGGCCGGTCTGCCGGCAGGCTCGCCACGACCTCGACCGCGTTGGCACTCGTGCAGCAGATGTCAGCCAGCGCCTTGACTGCCGCGCTGGTATTGACATAGGCCACAACAATCCCATCGGGATGCTGCTCACGCCAGGCACGGACGTCTTCGGGAGTAATGGTTTCCGCCAAGGAGCAGCCGGCCTCGAGGTCAGGCAAGAGCACTGTTTTGTCCGGATTGAGGATCGCGGCCGTCTCCGCCATGAAATGCACGCCACAGAAGACGATGACGCGCGCATCAGTCCGTGTCGCTTCGCGCGAGAGCCCCAACGAGTCACCAACGAAGTCGGCGATATCCTGTACTTCCGGCCGCTGATAGCTGTGGGCCAGGATGACCGCCTGGCGTTCTTCCTTCAGGCGCAGGATTTCTTGTACAAGTTCCTGTTGCTCCATACCTGTCGCTACCTCCATTACTGTGACTGGATCGAAACGATCTCCAAGCTCAAGTCCAAAGCCCGTGCAGAGTGCGTGAGCGCACCGACCGAAATCGCGTCCACCCCCGTCTCAGCGATGGCTCGTACCCGCTCGAGTGTGACACCGCCTGAGGCCTCGATCTTTGCACGCCCGGCGACCCGCCGTACCGCCTCCCGCATCGTGTCCAGATCCATGTTGTCGAGCAGGATCCAATCGGCACCAGCCGCGAGCGCCTCTTCTAATTCTTCCAGCGTGATGACCTCGACCTCTATGACCAGCGGATGTGGGGCCGCAGCCTTGGCTCGTCGTACGGCCTCGGTCACGCTACCGGCAGCGCGGATATGGTTGTCCTTGATCAGAATCCCATCGAAGAGACCGAAGCGGTGATTCCGACCGCCACCGACACGGACTGCGTATTTCTCCAGGACGCGCATCCCCGGCGTCGTCTTTCTGGTATCGAGAATGGCCACGCCGGTGCCTTCTACCGCCTCCACAAAGGCGCGAGTCAGCGTCGCGATCCCCGAGAGGCGCTGCAGAAGATTCAGCGCCAACCGCTCGGCGCTCAAGATACTGCTCAGCCGCCCGGTGAGCCGCGCCACTGTCTGGCCAGGCACGATTCGAGAACCTTCAGCAGCACATGCCTCCCAAGACAGGGTGGTATCGAGCTCCTGAAAGACCGTCATTGCCACCGGCAGGCCACAGAGGACACCTGACTCCCGGGCAACGATCTCGGCAACACCGAATGTGGCCGGATCGACGACAAGCGACGTTGTGATGTCCCCGTGACCAATGTCCTCCGCGAGCCAACTGCGAATCTGCTCGCGTAGGGTCATCATGGGCAACGTGGCATCACCCATCATCGCACACCACCAAGCTCTGATTGCAAGAGAGTCACCCAGCAGTGGGGGCAAAGCTGATGCGAGTCTTGTGAGCCAAGATCCATTCGTCGAGTGAGACTCTCTCACACTCTCCAGCGAGTATGTGGACCGTTCTCACCGTTTTCCCAGAAGAGCACCGCCACAAGCCACTGTGTACGCGGCAGCGCCGAGACCGCGTTGCCGTACCATTCCCGTCTTATTTTGATCAAGTGTACTGAGTCTCCGCGACGCCGTATGCCTGGGCGCCCTCTCACCTGACCGGTTGTGCTCAAATGGGGTGATCCGGCTCGTCGGCAACGTGTGACACTGCCAACGTTGCCGATTAGTTGGGCTAGCACCGGAACCGATCCTTTTCTGATTCTGACGCCAGGTGAGAAATGCGGGTCATCGTCTGCTGGCGACTCTCCGTCGCCTCGCCGTGCGCCATCCCTACCGTGCCGCCTTGCGTCCCTGGGAGAGCCCGTAACCGGCTCCGATCACGAGACCGGCCAAGACACTGAGGAGGACAAGTGCAGTCAGTGCTCGAAGTGCAAGGTCACTTTCGATGCGTCGAGCGTGCTCGAGAAAGAGCGTCAGTCCCACGACCCAGACGAGCGCGCACATGACGGCCAACAGCGCCAGCAGCCGGAGCGACCGCCAACCCTCACCCCACGACGGCGACACGGGCCCACCAGACCGAAAAGCCTCCCGGACACTTTCCCGTACGTTGGTCCACCAGCCGATCGCCATGACCGCGAATGCGTAGAGTCCTCCCAGGAGACCAAGAACGCCCGCCACTGCACCGCTCTCTGTGGTGAGCTGGAATGCCAAGATGGTCGAAAGTATGGTCGCCACAGCAGCCACTGCGATTAGGCGCAACAGTGTTGCGCGATCAAGACCCCGCTCGAACCAGGCTGCTGATGTTGCTGCCTCTGCCAAGGCTTCCTCCACCTCTTTGGTCAGTGGCGTCCTACTGGAGGCCATCTCATCTGCTCCGCAGAGTTCAGCCACAGCCTTGAAAAACCGTTCAACCTGGCGGTGCCAGAAAAATGCGGCCAGGCGAGATCGCTGTGTGACCGATCGCAGCGCCACACAGGAGAGTCCGGCTACTTCCGAGCATCCGGGGACGACGGCTAGCGCTCCCTCAAGAAGCAGCCTGTCCCCCTTCTCTTTCCGCTCGATGAGTGGCCACACAGCGATCATGGCTGAACCCACAGTGCGAAACGAGACACCAAGCCGCTCCCATTCGTGACGAAGCAACTCCAGCGCCGTGTTCTGGTCACGCACCGCAAGACACCGAGCGTGGGTCCATTGGACAGACTGAGCCGGTCGACGCCGAAGAAGTAACCAGATCGGAAGCATGAGCACGCCCGTCGTCGCAACAATGACCCAGAGGAAGAACCAGAAAAAGATGAGATCAACCAGGCGAGCCTCTGCTGGTGTCCTGGATCGCAATAAGCCGGCAACGAAGAACCAGAGCGTCAAAGCCACGAGCAAATGCAACCACGCCAAAAGTGACCACTTCGCTACACGGCGTGTTCGCGAAGAGAAAAGGAACAGAAATGACAGCGGAAGCAGCCAGGCCAAGAAAATCGTGGGCGCGGAGTACTCACCTCGAGCGCTTTCTCGCTCCTTCTGAGGTTTCTTCGCTGCATCTCCTTGCGACGAAAGCGACATCATACCATCTGTGGATAACAGCGCTGGCACGGTGAGAAACCTAGGAACGAGTATAGATCAGCGCGTTTCCCGTATTCTCTCCGTAGATTATCTTTCGCGCCACTTTGAGGCACAGACGCGCAGTTGTGAAGATGCTGGCGCCGGTCAACACAGACGACGATGCCCTCCGACGATGGCCTTCGGAGAGAGCTGACTTCCTTCTGTAGTTGAGACAAATGCTCACGCTCCTCAGCTTCATCCGTGCATCATCTCCGCTTCCCGGCGGTTCGCGTGCCAAGCGCTCCACAACCCACGCACGGCGCACCTCCGTTCCCTCTACCTGGCCGGATCGTAGTGCACGACGCGGGGGGGTCCGACAGTATGGGGTAACAACCAAACGGCGCTTTGAGTGCCAACCTCTCTTTGCGGTTCGCCCATAGCTCTGCGCTGTGCGTCTAACGTTCACCAGGTCTACACACGAACGGAGCAACTAGCCACAGTCTCTCTCACCTGTTGTCTCAATCTCCATTCCAAGGCTGGACGACTCGCACAGCACCAGAGGGCGTGATCTCCCGTTGGTGAGCACGGTCCTTGATCTGGCGCGACAGTGACAGTACAACACTATGCGTTGTGACCGCCGCCCTCACCCAGCTACCTGCGAGCCCGGCGGACTCCTTCACGCGACTGTGGACAGAGAATAAGCGCTCCCACGTAAAGCCTGACGAAATCCGGGGATGAAGCATTATGGTGAGCTTTCGCGCGAGCCGGCGGTCGGATTCGACTCGACGACCTGCTGTGCATGAAATGCCACCGTCTTCGCCATCGAGAATGGTGACAGTTTGTACTCAGGCGTAGAGATGCTTTGAGTTTCCTCTCGCTTGTCGCAGGAAACTCAATGCTGGCAAACCTTTATCTCAGCCTCGGTCTCTCCCGTGTCGCTCCGCATCTCACGCAATAGTCTCGTATTCCTACCAAACACCAGACCCTGTAGAACCTCTGTCGGCTACACCGGCTCTTGCTAGCAACAAAGCCATTTACGAGGCTTCAACGAGCGCATAGGCAAGATCGAGCGTCACACTCTGCGTATTTGGATTGTGAAGTTCAATCGCACCGCAGTATCCGCCAGCAGTGCCAGTAGGGCCACTGCCCACCTGGTTCCAGACACCTTGATGACCGGTCTTCAGCACTACCCCAGCGCCGCTCGGGCTCAACACGGCCCAGCTGAACGTGGCAAAGGCAGCAGCACAGGCAGGAGGATTGGCCACGAGTGCAAGCGTATCGAAGAAGTAGCTGAGCCCCGGAGCAATGGTGAGTCGCACGCACCCTTGTGTACGCACTACGACATTTGTGGCGTCACTTGGCACTTGCGGAGACGGCGGCTCCGCTGCCTGGCAATCAGTAGTGAGCGGTGTAATGATCACCTCCACCTGCGCTGAGGCAGCCGGTGTCACGATGGCACCTGGCGATGCTGATGGAGTCACCACGGGTAGCGTCGCGGTAGGCGTTTTTGCTCCGACCCAAGAATCTGACTGCGGTGTCACTACTGGCGTTCCTATCGTCGACGGCGGCGTGCTTGCCACAACCGGAGTCGGAAACGGCGTCATCACAGCACTCGGGTAAGGCCCTGGCGCCGCTGAGCGTGGTGTTGCAGTTGGCAGGATGGACGGTGCCCGGCAGCCGCCGAAGATCAGCCCGAGGAGCACGAGCGCAACGACGCTCGACCAGCTGTACCGTGCTCCCCTCCCCATCGCGCTCCCTCTTACCACCGTGATACCCTCGCTTCGAACATACAGGGGGTCGTGGCAGGACGTACCGAGGGCCAGGCTAACCACGTACCTCAGGCAGCATCCCGGATACGAGTCGCGTGCCCACCATGGCCTGTGCCTTTCCCTGAGAGTGGATATGCGACGTTACGAGGATACGGTGGCATCGCCTTCCCATTTTCATGTCGCCCTAGACTATTTGGGTACATCCGAAGGCCAACGCCCGCTTGATGCGGACGCGGAGGGGCCAAAGCCTACCGAAGGCGCTTGGAGATGGAAAATGGAGCCGGTGGTCGGATTCGAACCGACGACCTGCTGTTTACGAAACAGCTGCTCTACCGCTGAGCTACACCGGCCTTCGGAGCCCACGCCGGGACTCGAACCCGGGACCTCAATCTTACCAAGATTGTGCTCTGCCTCCTGAGCTACGTGGGCCCAGGCTTGACACACAAGGAGTATACCGATGCGTCTCCTTTGCTGCAAGCTCGCCACTTTGCTCCCATCACCATACCGCAATTCGTTCGCTGCCCTGTCACACTGGCACGCTGCGCTCGCCGTCCTTTTCCTCGAGCCCAAAGTGCTCTTCGGTGAAAGTTCGCTTGGTTCCTACTCGGCGAGGCGAAGGATCTCGCCAAAATCACCAAGCCTCCACGCCTGCGCTTGGCGCTCCGCCCGCCCGTACCGCCTCTCACCGACCTCCACCTGCGCCAACGAACCACAAGCGCCGGTCGCTGCCTGAGTCAAGGCACGACGTCACCACACAGCCTCCCCGAGCCCTTGGCCATGCCTGCCCGCACGAATTCCCTCCGGCTATACTCTCTGCTCGTGACGATGGACGCTCACCAGGCTCCTCTGCAAGACACACACCCCGAAACCTCCGATCTCACAACGGGCCTCTCAAGCGAGGAGGCACGTGCGCGTCTCCGCCTCTACGGTCCCAACGAGTTGCCTCCGCCGCGTCCTGTACCGCTCTGGCGTCTTGCGTTGAGTCAGCTCACGCACTTCTTCGCGATTCTGTTGTGGGTCGCCGCGGCCCTCGCTTTCGTCGCAGGAATGCCCGAACTCGCGACCGCGATTGTGGCGATCATCCTCCTCAATGGCCTTTTTGCCTTCTTCCAGGAATATCGCGCCGAACGGGCTGCGGCACGGCTGCGATCGCTCCTACCGAGCCGCATTACCGTCCGCCGGGACGGCCAGACCGTCACGGTCGATGCCCGCGAGCTCGTCCCAGGTGACGTCGTCATTCTGCAGGCCGGCGACCGAGTTCCGGCCGACATCGTCCTAGCTGAAGTGGAGGATTTCGCACTTGATGTCTCGACGTTCACCGGCGAAAGCGTCCCTGCAAACCCAGCAGCTGGCGAGATAGCCTTCGCCGGTACGTTTGTCGTGCGTGGGCTGGCCGTCGGCGTCGTGATTGCTACAGGGACGCGTACTCGTCTCGCCGGCATCGCTCATCTCACGCAAGTCCCCCGCGCCGGACCAACCCCGTTGGCACGCGAACTCGACCGTTTGGTCCGAGTCATCAGTGTCGCTGCACTGAGCGTGGGAGCGATCTTCTTCCTCGTCGCCCTCCTCGCTGGACTGCCGCTGGTCGACGCCTTTCTTTTCACGCTTGGAGTAACTGTGGCGCTCGTGCCGGAGGGACTCCTGCCGACTATTACCCTCTCCCTGGCGATCGCTGCCCAACGAATGGCACAGCGGCAGGCGCTCGTCCGCCATCTGGAGGCGGTTGAGACGTTAGGGCTCACCACTGTCATCTGTACCGACAAGACGGGTACTTTGACCCGGAACGAGTTGACCGCTGTGGCTGTTTGGACTCCGCACGGCAGCGCGCGTATCGAAGGGCAGGGCTATACACCAAGTGGTTCTGTTGAAGTCGTCGACGGCGCTGCGGCTGCGGTCCGTCGGCTCGCTACTGCGGCGGCACTCTGCTCCGAAGGACGCGCAGTGAATCGTGGCGGGCGCTGGGTGCCTGAGGGTGACCCGCTCGACGCTGCCGTCTGGGTTCTGGCTCAGCGACTGGGGATCGATGTCGATCATCTGAAAGCCGGCTCGGCGCCGCAGCATGTGTTCCCCTTCGATCCGCACCGACGACGTATGAGTGTGATCGTAAATGGTCAACTCATCGTCAAGGGGGCACCGGAAACGGTTCTGCCCCGGTGTCGACGCGCCAGTGACGCCGAGACTGCGGCGCAGGCTCTCGCAGCTGAGGGACTTCGCATCATCGCAGTAGCAACAAAGCAGCTCGCCCCTGAGGAGGCGACCCGGGTCACTGATCCTGATCAGCTCGAACAGGACCTCGAGGTCCTCGGCCTCATCGGTTTCCTCGATCCACCACGACCAGAGGCAGCGGAGGCGATCGCTCGCTGTCGTGCCGCGGGGATTCGGGTGATTATGGTGACCGGCGACCACCCAGCCACCGCAGTCGCGGTCGCCAAGCGTGTCGGGTTAGTCGGCGACCGCCCTCTTGTGTTGACTGGCGACCAGTTGCCGGCGGATGAGGCCGTTCTCGGAGCTCTGATTGATCGCGACGAGGTCGTTCTGGCGCGGGTCGCCCCAGAAGACAAGCTCCGCATAGCACGGGCGTTGCGCGCTCGTGGCCATGTGGTGGCGATGACCGGTGATGGTGTGAACGATGCGCCAGCATTACACGAGGCCGATGTCGGCGTTGCGATGGGACAAACCGGCACGGATGTCGCCCGTGAGGCAGCCGACCTTGTCTTGCTCGATGACAACTTTGCCACGATCGTCGCAGCGATCGAGCAAGGACGAGCAACGTACAACAATATTCGCCGTTTCCTGACTTACCACCTCACGGACAACGTGGCGGAACTCGCCCCATTTGTCATCTGGGCACTCAGCGGCGGGCGCCTCCCACTTGCGCTCGGTGTGCTGCAGGTGCTCCTGTTAGATCTCGGTACTGATGCCCTCCCAGCCTTAGCACTCGGCGTCGAACCGCCAGCTCCCGACACCTTGCGCACTCCACCGCCACGCCAACATCTCATCGACCGGAAACTCTTGACACGCGCCTTCCTGACACTTGGACCAACAGAAGCGGCGATGGAGCTACTCGCCTTCTTCGTCGTTTTAGCTCACTTCGGCTGGCGGCCAGGGGCAGAACTACCGTCTCTCGCGGCACTCTTCACCGCTTCGGGTACAGCCTTCGCGACGGTGGTCTTCGGGCAGGCGGCGAACGCCCTGGCCAACCGCAGCGAAACACTCCCCATCTGGCGCACGGGGCTCCGGGGCAATCCTGCTATCGTCCTCGCCATTTTCGGGAGCTTCACGCTCCTCCTTGCGACACTCTTTGTTTCGCCAGTGGCACGCATCATTCATCACGCCCCGCCACCCCCGATCGGTTGGCTCCTCGCCGCACTGGCAGCACCGGCTGTCGCTCTCGTCGATGCACTCTGGAAGCGCTGGACGCGACGAACTCCTACGACTGGGTAATAACGAGCACCGCCGCTCCCCGCACGCGTCCCGTGCGGAGATCCTCGAGTGCTTGGTTTGCTTCTGACAGGGGATACAGCTGTACCTGAGTGCGCACGGGGACTTCCGGGGCCAGCTGGAGGAACTCTTCACCGTCCTGCCGCGTCAGGTTGGCGACCGATCGGACGACACGCTCTTCCCAGAGCAACGCGTACGGGAACGACGGGATATCGCTCATGTGGATCCCGGCACAGACGACCACGCCACCCTTCTCCACTGCCCGCAGCGCTTGGGGAACCAACGCCCCGACTGGCGCGAAGATCAGTGCAGCCTCAAGCGGCTCGGGTGGGAGTTCGTCCGATCCGCCAGCCCACACAGCACCGAGAGAGCGAGCAAACGCTTGTCCCTCGACATCACCCGGTCGCGTAAAGGCATAGACGGCGCGCCCTTGCCAAACTGCTACTTGGGTCAGGATATGGGCCGCTGCACCAAAGCCGTAAAAGCCAAGTCGGCGTGCCCCAGCAGCGAAGCGCAGCGCACGGTAGCCGATCAGCCCAGCACAGAGAAGCGGTGCCGCTTGCTCATCGGGATAGCCATCCGGAATTGGGAAACAGTAGCGCTCGTCGGCGACTGCGTACTCAGCATAGCCCCCGTCGAGTGTGTAGCCAGTGAAGCGGGCGCGATCACACAAGTTCTCGCGCCCGCTCTGGCAGAATCGACATTCACCGCATGTCCAGCCGAGCCACGGCACACCGACGCGCTGCCCGATCTGGTAGCGCTCGGCACCGGGCCCCTTCTGAACCACTTCCCCGACGATCTGGTGTCCGAGGATTAACGGGAGCTTCGGGTTCGGGAGTTCTCCATCAACAATATGCAGATCAGTGCGACAGACACCACAGGCACGAACGCGGAGGAGCACCTGCCCCACACCAGGCTCGGGAATGGGAAGCTCGCGCAGAACGAGTGGCTGTCCTGGTCGTTCGAGGACCATGGCCCGCACGGCTACAACTCATCCTCCGGCACAAAGGCCACAAAGCGGCAGAACGCGGCCTCGCCGCCTTTAAAGCGCCATGGGAAACAGCCTACCATAATGCGTCGATCCAGCACCTTGTCGATTTCACCCCCCGCGTTCTCAATGTGGATGACGCCGTGGGGGAAAAGATGAAAGTGCATCACTTGGTAGTCTCGTTCGGGCAAGAGCTCGTCGATCCGTTTCCCATGTTTCGCTTCGAGCTCCGGTATCAGATCTGCCCGGATTTTCCGAATCACTGTGTTGAACGGGTGATCTGCCGATGCACAGTCAACAGCCAGCCAAGCGATCTTGCGCTCGAGCACCCACTCGGCAAAAGCACGCGTTGGTCCCGGATGCTTGATGAAATATCGTGTCTCGTCTGGCTGCCGGAGTGCAGGGTCAGTGGCCCAGTCACTCGGGTAGTAATGGTGATACCCCGTGTGGATCACCAAAATATCACCCGGTTGGATGGTAATGCCGGTATCTCGCTCCCACTGTTCAAAGTGTTCCGGCCCATAAATGTCGTAGTCACCAATGCCGTAGCGTGTCAGATCGACGATGCATGCCCAACCCACCAGCTTGCTCAGCGGGATTGAGGCGATGTCCTCACCCCCAGTAATAAAGTGCAGCGGAGCGTCCAGGTGGGTCCCCACGTGCAGGGTCGAGGAGATCCACTGCCCACCAGCTCGCTCGAACGCCACTCGCTTGATCCACTTGACCGTCGGTCCCTCGTAAAGGGCAAAACCCGGCGTGTGAATATCCCAGTCTTGGGAGAGATCCAACACGCGGCAGCGCGCGAGATCAACCACCATCGGTATGACGTCCTTTCCCCGATTTCACTTTCGGGAACGGCTGGTAAACCGTTCCCGAAGGTCCTTCATCCCTTCCCCAGGGCGACACCGCTGTTGAGGGAAGGAAAGCCCAAGGCGAGAACCCCGCTTCTCTCACTCTTCAACAAAGGCAACGGCACGACAGAACGCTGCCTCACCACCCTTGAACAACCAGGGGAAAACGCCAAGCGTCAGTCGCCGGTTGTGGAGCTCCTTCCGGCCGATCTCCCCACCAAGATTCTCGACATGAATGCAGTCATGCGGGAAGAGCGCATTGTGTGTCAACTGGTAGTGCTCCTCGGGAAAGAGCTCGTTGAGCTTCTCGCCAAACTTCCGCTCGCAGATCGCACGCACCCGCTTCCATTGCTCAAGACCACCACGCCCCAGGAACCGACCAATCGGCAGATTCATCGGGTGGTCGGTTGAGACCATGTCTACACCCCAAATTTTGATCTTCTTCGCGATCAGCCAGTCGACGATCGAGGGATGCGGGCCAGGATGGCGGAGTAGGTACTTTTCTTCGTCCGGCTGCTCACCGAACTGAGCATACCGGTGCCAGCCGGTGTGGATGAACAGAATATCACCCTCGCGGACTTCTACCCGCTCCTCAATCATCTCCGGCGTGAAGATATCGAGCTCGTCCAGCACGTCCGAGAGATCGACGATGACCCCCGGACCGTAGAGCCACTCGAGAGGAATCTGATCGATCGTCTTGCCACCCGTCATGAAATGCCGCGGCGCGTCAAGGTGCGTCCCCATGTGGTTGGAGGTCATGATGTACTGGGCGTTGACACCGTGCTCCGCCTTACGCTTGATGTACTTTACCTCGAACGGCGGATAGAACGGCCAGAACGAGACCTCCTGATTGAGCGGCTGTGAGAGGTCATAGAGCTTCACGGTACCCATGGCACTCATCCCTTCCCTTCACCGAAAACCGGTTCTGAATCCTCCGCAAGCGATAGCTCATCCGTGCTCTGACAACCCTGCCGACGGGACGACTGGGATCCCGATCAGCGCACAGGATGTGTTGCCCTGCCATCACGGTGACTCGGGATGCGTCATGCGCCAGAGCTGGTCGGGATCGAGCGGCATCCGGGTGATCCGCACGCCGAACGGTCGCAGCGCGTCTTCGACCGCCGCTGCGACGACCGCGGGCATTGGAATCGCCCCTGCCTCACCAACCCCTTTCACCCCGAGTGGGTTGAGGGGAGAGGGCGTCTCTTGATGAGCCACCTCCATCCGCGGGATTTCCATCGCGGTCGGGATCAGGAAATCCATGAAGCTGGCATTGAGGAGCTGTCCATTCTCATCGTAATACAGCTTCTCATAAAAAGCTCCGCCGATACCTTGGGCGATCCCACCGTGCACCTGCCCCTCGACGACCATCGGATTGATCATCTTTCCGCAGTCGTGCACGACCCACAGCTTGCGGAAAAACAATTGGCCCGTCTCGATATCGACTTCCACAAGGAGGCCGACTGCGCCGCTCGCCCAGGTCGCATGTGGCGGCGAGTAGTACTCGGTCGCCTCGAGTGTCGGCTGCTTGCCGGGCGGGAGGGTTGGTCCGGTCCAAGGGCGTGGTCGCACGACCAGATCTCCGGCATAGGCGTACCGCAACGGATTCGCAAGCTGTGCGAGCTGTGCCCAGGTAAAGCCCCGCTCCGGCGCACCGCGCACATAGACTCGTCCATCTTCGACCACAAGGTCCTCTACCGCAACCTCCAGCTCCTCGGCAGCAAGTTGCAACCCCTGTTCGCGCACCTTGCGCGCTGCAAGGGCTACCGCACTCCCGCAGACCACAGCGCTGCGGCTCGCATAGGTGCCTGAACCGAACTGGAAGTGCGCCGTGTCCCCTTCGAACACTTGCACCGATTCCACCGGCACCTGGAGCTCCTCGGCGACGATTTGAGCGAGTACCGTCTTATGCGCCTGCCCCTGCTGCGGCATACCGGTCGCCACGTATACCTGACCCGTCGGTTCAACGCGGACCGTCGCACCTTCGTATGGGCCGATCCCGGTGCCTTCAACATAGCAGGCGATCCCAACTCCCACACAGCGGCCTTCCGCTCGTAGACGCGGCAGCTCCTCACGAACCAGCCGGTCATAGTCCATCTGTTGGAGCAAGAGGTCCAGCATTCCCGGGTAATTGCCACTGTCGTACCGAGTCGGCGCCCCGTCTTGGAAGATAAGGCCGACATCGTACGGAAACTCATGCGGTTGGATGAAGTTGCGTCGCCGTACCTCTGCCCGATCCAACCCCAGTTCGTCAGCCACGCGATCCAAAAGGCGTTCCATCACAAAGGCAGCGTGGGGGCGCCCGGCACCACGATAAGGACTCACCGGTACGGTATTGGAATACACAGCGCGGAACTCGACGTGATAGTTGGGTACCTTGTACGGACCGGGGAGTTGGCAGGCCGTGATGATCGGGACGATGATCCCATATGGCGTGTAGGCCCCCGCGTCGTGCAGGAAACGATCGCGAATCCCCAGTATGCGTCCCTCGGCGTCTACTGCGATCTCCGCGTCGTGAATCTGCAGGCGCTCATGATTGGTGCCCACAAAGTGCTCTAACCGATCCTCTGTCCACTTGATGGGGCGCCGCAAGGCGAGGGCAGCGTAGGGAACCAGCACTTCTTCTGGATAAACCATGATCTTGCAGCCAAACCCGCCCCCAACGTCCGGCGCAACCACCCGTACCTGCGTCGGCGCGAGCCCAAAGAGTGCTGCCAGCGCATTTCGGATCACGATCGGCGCCTGGGTTGTGTCCCAGACTTCGAGCACCCCCTCCACGTCATTCCACACGGCGACGATGGCCCGGGTCTCGATCGGCATCCCAGCGCTGCGCTCGATGATCAGTCGCTCCCGGAAAACATGCGCCGCACGGGAAAAAGCACCCTCCGGGTCGCCGACAATGCCCACGTAGTGCGCCGCAACGTTGGTTCCCAGCTCCTCGTGGACCAGCGGCGCATCAGGCTGGACGGCACGCTCGATGTCCACGACCGGCGGAAGCTCCTCCCATTCGACCACGATCGCCTCCACCGCGTCCTCGGCGAGATAGCGACTCTCCGCGATCACCATCGCGACCGGCTCACCGACGTGGTTCACCTCGTCCTTGGCCAATGCATAGCGTGTGTATGGATGTGTGAGATCCGGATGTGGGATCAGCAACGGCATGCGCCGCTGGCACGGCCCAATATCGGCGTAAGTCCACACTGCGACGACACCGGGCATGTCGCGCGCTGCGCTGACATCAATTGACCGGATCCGCGCATGAGCCAGCGGGCTACGCAGGAACGCCACGTGCAGCTGCCCAGGAAGGTCGATGTCATCCGTGTACCGGCCGCGACCAGTGAGCAGCCGTGGATCTTCCGCACGCTTGATCGGTTCTCCAAAGATTCGGGTCGGCATGGGATAGCCTCCTACCCTCAGGACTGTCGCATGAGCTGTGCCGCGTAGAGCGCCGCTTCGACGATATTCTGGTAGCCGGTGCAGCGGCAGAGATTCCCAGAGATCGCCTCGCGGATCTCCTCCTCGGTCGGATTGGGATGTTCAGCGAGGAAGGCTTTCAGCACCATGAGCATCCCCGACGTACAGTACCCGCACTGCAGACCATGTTTTTCCCAGAATGCACGCTGCAGTGGGTGGAGCTCTGCCTCGCTCGGCGCGAGCCCCTCAACCGTCTCGATCACATGCCCGTCCGCTTGCACTGCCAGCAGCAAGCAACTGCGTACCGGCTCTCCATCAAACAGGACGGTGCAGGCGCCACAGACCCCATGCTCACAACCGACATGGGTCCCGGTCAAACCGAGGTCGTGGCGCAAGAAGTCCGACAAAAGCAAACGCGCTTCAACCTCACGCTCATACGGGACGCCATTCACCACGACACGGATCACTCGATGCTCCGTCCCCACAGCTGTCATCGCCGCGCTCCCTCCCGTGCGCGTTCGGCCGCCAGGGCCAGCGCCCGCTCCGCTAACACACCAGCCACGTATCGCCGGTACTCCGCCGAGGCGTGGATATCGCCCGCTGGATCGATCTCACCACGCACCGTTGCCGCAGCCGCTCGCCAGGTCTCTGCAGCCACCGGCTGACCACGCAGTGCAGACTCAGCAAGACGAGCTCGTACCGGCCGTCCACCAACACCGATGAAGCTCAAGCGCGCCTCGGTGATGGTCGTGAAATCCTCAGCGAGGCTCACCACTGCTCCCACACCGACCAGTGCATAGTCGCCATGCCGACGCGCTACTTCCAGCCACGCTGTTCCAGTGCGCGCCGGGAGGAATGGAAAGCGCACCTCCGTCACGAGCTCATCTGGCTCGGCAACCGTCGTTAACAGATCGACAAAGAAGTCCTGCGCCGGCACCAGGCGTTGCCCGCGCTGGCTGGTGAGCTGGACCGTTCCATCGAGTGCGACCAGCACTCCAGGGAGCTCGGCAGCTGGATCCGCATGCGCGACGCTGCCACCGACCGTTCCTCGCGTCCGGATCGGGAGATGCCCCACCCAGCGAATCGCCTCGGCTAAGAGCGGTGCGTGTTCAGCGACGAGCGGCGACCGTTCTACAGCACGATGCCGTGTCATCGCCCGCACCACGATTGCACCGCTGTCGAGCTCAATCCCGGACAGCTCGTGCAGTCCGTTCAGATCAATGAGAAGGCTCGGCCGTGCCAGGCGCATGTTCAACATCGGGATCAAGCTCTGGCCACCGGCGAGCGGTTTGGCTTCGTCAGCCGTTTCAGCCAGGACGGCCAGTGCCTCCTCCAAACTGTGAGGCGCGTAATACCGAAAGCGCGGTGGCTTCATCGCGCATACCCTCCACTCACGCCCTCATCGTAACCGAATCGGTTCCGCTCCGAACCAGCGCTGTACACTCTCCCGGCGAAGGGAGAACCCTCCAATGCTGCCCCAAGTCGATCTGGTCGCGAGTCCTGTCTGGCCCCTGGTGAACGGTACACCGCGGACATTCATGGTCGCGGCCACCTATCCGCGGGCAGCGTATCTCACCGACACTGCTCACTGGGTTTCCTTGGTCGTCCCTGGCGCCTCGCTGCCCCCTGACGGCATTCGAATTGCGACCTCCATGGACCTTCGAGCACTTTTCAGCCAGGTCAGGGAAATCCGCATCGGGAATGGTGCATTGGCGTTCCCAGACGCAAGACGGCTGTCGATCTCCCCGCGATGTCGCCGCTGGAACCCAAAACCCCGTCTTAGCCGTTCTTGTAGGCAAGAGCTCCGCGCAGCCGCTTGCCAAATGGTCGAGGATCTGCGCATCACACCCCCACAGGAGGACCCGAGTCTCGGACTCATCCTCCACTCTGCTCTGTCGATTTTCGACGAGCTCACCTGTGCCCTGACCAACGGTCACCAGAGCAAGGTCATCACTCACACACGCCGCCTCGCGGGACTCGGACCGGGGCTCACACCCCTCGGTGATGATCTTCTTCTCGGCTGTTGCCTGGCCTTGACCATATTGGCACAGGAGTCGGCTCAGCACCACGACTGGCTGGCACTCCGCGCGCTGCTGGCCCAGACCGCCGCTCCAGCGACAACCGCACGGAGCGCCGCCTGGCTTCGTCAGGCAGGATATGGTGAATTTGCCCGCGAACTCGCAGCCTTGGCACACGCGTTGTGCGAGGCGAACGCGCGCTGGATCGACCGACTGCTTAAGCGTATTCTGACAATCGGTTCGTCGTCTGGTTGGGCAACCGCGTACGGGGTGAGCCGGGCCCTGTGTCTGCTCCTGGATAACAAAGGCGGACCAGCGCTTTCGAACCGCAGGACTGGCTGAGTGGCTGGTGAACTCGTTCAGACCGCGGTAGATCAGCGCCCCCAAGCGGCCTCCTGGCAAACCGTGTCCCGAGTCGCCCCCAAAACGTAGAAGCTTCAGATCGCGGAAAAAGCAAAACTCCATGCCACCGACTCCCCGCCGATGGCTAGCTCACGCCGCGAAACATCACTTGCCGAAAAAGCCGAGAGGAGCTCCTCACGAGCTCCTCTTGCTCTCGGACGACGGCAGGAGTATAGTCTGAATCGGTCGAGGCTGTCAACGCGGCCGAGGAAAGCGCGTCAACTGAGGGGAGCGAACTCCCAGTCCGTTCGGAACCACAAGCCAGAGGTCGTTTGTTTCACGGCCAGCCCTGGAGATGTAGCCCCGGGTTGGCCGGGTCGCTTTTTTCTCGGATCGGCATAAGGGGGGCCAGGATGGTCGTACGCGTTCACGTTGAACCCAACGCTTATTTCGATTCCGTCGCGCTGATGGCTGTAGCAGCGACGGTCAATCGGCAGCCTGGTGTGGAACTCGCTGCTCTCTTGATGGGGACAAGTGCGAACCTCGAACTCCTTCGCGATTCGGGCATGTGGGATGCACGCCTCGAAGAGGTATCCCCCAACGACCTTGTGATTGCGGTCCGAGCCACCGACGAGGCGACAGCGACTGCAGCTATCGAACAGGCATTGCAACGACTCCGCGCGGCAACCCCGGTTCGCCAGCCAATGGACACCGTCACCATCCCGAGAACACTGCGGAGTGCGCTCCGCGCCGCTCCGCAGGCTCGCATCGTGGCCATTTCTGTCCCGGGACCTTATGCCCCGATCGAGGCTGAGGAAGCGCTGCGATCCGGCCGGCACGTCTTCCTTTTCAGCGATAACGTCCCGCTCAGCGAAGAGGTGCGACTTAAGCGTTTGGCACAGGAACTTGGTCTTCTGCTGATGGGCCCTGACTGTGGCACTGCCTTCATTAGTGGGCTCGGCCTTGGCTTTATGAACGCCGTACGCCGTGGACCCATTGGGATCGTCGCTGCGGCTGGTACTGGACTGCAGCAAGTCGCCAGCCTTGTCGACTGGTTTGGTAGCGGCGTCAGTCACGGTATCGGCACCGGCGGGCGAGACCTTGACGAGCACGTCGGTGGAGTGACGATGCTCGCTGGTATCGACGCACTGGCAGCTGATCCAGCAACCGAAGTACTTGTCCTCGTGTCTAAACCCCCCGCTCCACAGGTCGCCCAACGCGTCCTACAGCACGCCGCACACTGCGGGAAGCCAGTGGTCGTCTGCTTCATCGGGCAGCCACCCGAATCGGTCGAGAACGTCCGGCTGGCTGGGAATCTCACCGAAGCCGCGCGGCTCGCAGTGCACCTTGCGACTGGGCGTCCGCTGGACGAGTTGGAGCTCCCTGGCCGCAACGAACTCGCTGCTCGCCTGGCAGCCCAGCGTGCGGCACTCGGGCCAGGGCAGCGGTTTCTCCGCGGTCTTTACAGCGGCGGTACGCTCTGCGACGAGGCGATGCAGATCCTGGCACCCCGCATTGGTGACATCCGCTCCAACGTGCCGCTCCGTGCGGATCTCCGACTCACTGATCCACATCGAAGCCAGGATCACACCTTTGTCGATCTTGGATCGGACGAGTTCACGGTCGGGCGCCCACATCCCATGATTGATCAGACCATCCGGATAGAGCGCTTGTTCCGTGAGGCAGCTGATCCTACCGTGGCAGGGATCGTTCTCGACGTCGTACTGGGCTACGGAGCTGCTGCTGATCCAGCAGCAGACCTCGCTCCAGCTATTCAGGAAGCACGGCGCAGTGCAGAACGCGAAGGACGATCGCTCCCCGTTATCGTCGCGCTCGTGGGGACACGCAGCGATCCCCAGGACTATGAGCGTCAACGCCGGGCTCTCGAAGCAGCTGGCGCGATCGTCGTCCCCAGCAATGCCTGGGCTGCGGAGCTCGCCGCGCAACTAGTCGCGTAAACGCAGGGGAGGAAAGGCAAGATGAGCGAGAAGATCCGCGAGTTACTGCAAAACACCCCGGAGGTCGTGAACGTCGGGTTGGAACTCTTCTCCCGCGCTATGCGCGACCAAGGTGGCCATGTGCACCCGGTAGAATGGAAGCCTCCGCTCGTCGAACCGAACCAGCAGGCGCTCCCGTTGTTTAACGATCCAACCATCGCTGCCGCAAACCAGGAGGCGGTGACGCGCATGATGCGCGCCCAGCCGGTCGTCATCGGGGTGGCTCAGGCGCGGGACGTCATTCCCGGAATGAGTGATTGGACGTTCCTACACGCCGGACCACCTATCGACTGGCAGCATGCCTCTGGCCCGCTGCGCGGCGCACTCATTGGCGCCATGCTCTTCGAAGGATTCGCCAGTACTCCTGAAGAGGCAGTCCGCAAGCTCGAGTCAGGCTTCGTAGAGCTCGCACCGAACCATGAGCACAGCGCGGTCGGCCCGATGGCCGGTGTGATCTCGCCGTCAATGCCGGTCTACATCGCGGTCAACGCCGCTGGCGAGAACCGCGCCTACACCAACTTCAATGAAGGCATCGGGAAAGTGATGCGGATGGGCGCCTACGCCCCCGAGGTAATTGACCGACTGCGTTGGATTAGCCATGTCCTGGCGCCTCTGATCGGCCAGGCCTTGCAGCGTAGCGGTGGTATCGATCTCCGCAACATCATTGCTCAGGCTCTACAGATGGGAGATGAGTGCCACAACCGCAACAAGGCTGCCACCTCACTGTTCTATCGTGAGATCGCTCCCCATCTTGTAGAGTGCGATGCTCCAGCAAGCGATATCGCTGCTGTGCTTCGCTTCATCCACTCCAACGACCACTTTTTTGTGAATCTTGCGATGGTCGCCGCCAAGGTGATGGCAGATGCAGCACACGGCATACCGGGCAGCTCACTCGTCACCACCCTCTCACGGAACGGCACGGAGTTCGGCATCCGCATCTCCGGTTTGGGTAATCGGTGGTTTACCGGTCCGGCAAACGTCCCGCGCGGACTCTATTTCCCCGGATTCGGCCCAGACGACGCGAACCCCGACATCGGCGATAGTGCAATTACCGAGACCGCTGGTTTTGGTGGTTTCGCGCTGGCCGGTGCACCAGCCATCGTCCAATTTATCGGTGGAACACCAGCTGACGCAGTGCGAGCGACGCTCGAGATGTACGAGATCACTGTCGCCGAGCACGAGGTTTTCCGCATCCCTGCGCTCGACTTCCGCGGCACTCCTGTAGGAATCGATCTGCGTGCGGTCATCCGCAGCGGCATTCTTCCGGTAATCGATACTGGCATCGCACATCGCGAGCCGGGAATCGGCCAGGTTGGTGCTGGGATTGTACGCCCACCGGTTCGCTGCTTCACGGAAGCCTACCGCACATTCGAACAACAGTACCTCGTTCAGCGCGGTGCTGTACCGACATCTCAGACGAGGAGGACGGTATGAGGCGTGTTGTCGTCGCGCTCGGCGGGAACGCCATCATCCAGGCGGGTCAGCGCGGCACGGCCGAAGAGCAACAAGCGAATGTTGATCTTACATGTCGCCAGCTTGCCGAGTTAGTTCTCGCAGGATACGAGCTGATTATCACGCATGGCAACGGCCCGCAAGTTGGCAATCTGCTCGTCAAAAACGAGCTCGCCCGCGACGTGGTCCCGCCGGTTCCTTTGCACTGGTGTGTCGCGCAGACCCAGGCGACTATCGGCTTCATGATCCAACAAGCTCTCGGGGCCGAGCTTCGACAGCGCGGGGTCGAACGAGTCGTGGCTACGCTCGTGACCCGAACCGAAGTGAGTCCAGACGACCCTGCCTGGCAGGAGCCGACGAAGCCGATCGGCCTTTACTACCCTGAGGAACGAGCACGAGAGATCATGGCTGCCACTGGGCAGGTGTGGAAGCCCCAGGGAACGCGGGGCTGGCGGCGCGTAGTTCCTTCTCCTGACCCGATTGCCATCGTCGATCGACCAGCGATCGAACTCTTGATTGCGGCCGGCGCCATTGTTGTCGCTTGCGGCGGCGGGGGTATTCCCGTCGTTCGACGGCCCGACGGGCGCTACGACGGTGTCGAGGCCGTTATTGACAAAGATCTCGCTGCTGCACTGCTCGCTCATGAACTCGGAGCAGACGCGCTCCTCATTCTTACTGACGTCCCCCACGTCATGCTGAACTACGGCACGCCAAACGCGAGCCCGCTTGAGCAGGTCACCGTCAGTGAACTTCGGCGCTACCAAGCCGAGGGGCACTTTGCTTCCGGCTCCATGGGACCGAAAGTCGAAGCGGCAATCCGTTTCGTCAGTCGTGGTGCAAGTCGTCGGGCAATCATTGCCGCGCTTGATCATGCTCGGGACGCCCTGGAGGGCCGCTGCGGGACGCACGTTCTCCCGGACGCATGATCACATGGAGCACCGGTTGCCCTGCCCTCAGATCGATCGGACCGCTCTGGGTACCGATTGGCTAGGGCGCTAGGACACTCTTGGGCTAGTCCTTCTGTTCTCTTGTACGTCATCCTGATAGACCGAACACTCTGGGCAGGGGGTGATCGCTTGGAACCCACACGCACACCCATCCTGCGCTCGCTTCAGCCACCGGAACGCCTCAACACGACTGATTCGGCAAAGTGTCTCCGCACTCCGCGGACGGTCTCTTGCTGGTCCGACTTGCAGAGCATTCGTGCTCTGCTTGCCCTCGTGGCGATCGCCGTTGCTGTCACTACGCTGAACTTCTCCTGGTACGGCGGTTCCGACGCCATCACCAACCCCGTGCTCCTAGGCACCTACGAACTGGTCACAGATCTGGCCACTGATGGACGACTTGTCGCTCTTATCATCGACGAGGGAGACCGCTCCACGCTGCGAGTTCGCTCCCTTCTGGACGGACAAGAGATCACACTTGCCACTACGGATGGAGAGCTGCACCAGGTGGCTCTGGCACCCGATCTCGTCGTCTGGCAAGAACGCCCATGCCCGAATTGCCCCGGCCGCGTGGTGGCATATCGAATTTCGACGGGTAAACAGGTTATTTTGGCCAATTCTGCCGACGAGCAACTCCCGCGCGCCTGGGGACACTGGGTCGCTTGGAATTCACGCAACGGCAATGATCGACTTTTCGTCGCCAACGTGGCGACTCCCACGATGGATGTCAGCGTCACCTACCTCGCACCACCCGGCCATCGCCTGAGTGATCTCCAGTTTTCCGCCGGGCGACTCGTCTGGCGGGAAACTTCTGAGGATGGCCACTGGGTCATACGAATGCAGCATGTCGCGGGATCTGATTCCCCTAGAACCCTGCTCCAGGGAACAGGCGAACCACCAGTACTCCACATCACCGAGGGGAGATTGCTCATCATCGACGACGCATTGCGAGTGGCCGCTCTTGATCAATCCACCGGAGGTTTGACGATCGGCACATCCCCGTCGAGTCGCGAGCTCGTTACGTCTGACGACCGGTATACGTTCTGGGTTGGGCCTTCTCCATCAGAGGTGGGAATCGACGCAGTAATCGGCTTCGACCTGATAACAGCCAGTCGTTTCGTCGCGCTCCCAAATGCCAGCGAAATTGTCAGGCTCGCCTCTGGCGGTGGCTGGCTCCTCTGGCTACAACGCACCGCAGAAGATCGTGTGACACTGTGGGGGGCACCGATTTCGGATCTCTTACCTACTGCGCGGCGTGCGGCGCCGGAAGCTGAAGATCCACGCTGGCGCTATTTCCCTGAGACAGGCCACTACCTCGCCAATGGCTTCCGTGCATTCTGGGAACGTTTCGGTGGGATCGAGTCGTTCGGCTATCCTATCTCTGAAGAGTTCGAGGAATTCGATCCAACATCGGGACAATTCCGCACTGTCCAATATTTCGAGCGTGCGCGCTTCTCCTGGCAACCGGGCTCTCCTGCAGCGATTGACGGAGTCGTTTTGGATCGTATTGGTGTCGAACTCGCTGAAGTGACCGATCTTCTCTCCTCGCGAGCATTCCGCCCGGTTTCAGGAACGCTGGACGGCATGACAGGTGGCAACTGCCGCTACTTTGAGGAGACTGCACACCGGATCTGTGACGCCTTCCTCGATTTTTGGCTCCGTCACGGGTTTAGCACGAGCGTGACCGAGCCCAGCGAGGTGTCAGCGCTCCGCCGATTTGGGCTTCCCATTAGCGAACCCTTCATGACCCCGGATGGGACGATTGTGCAGTACTTCGAGCGTGCTCGCTTCGAGTACCGAGCATCCAGTGATTCTGCAGCAGTCTTCGCATTCGGGCGCATCGGAGCCGAACTGCTCGCCAGGCGCGGCTGGACGCCTTGATACTTTTTACGGGAATACCGCTGCGTGGGATTCCGCTTGTTCAGTCGCCTACTTCGCCGCTCCTCGAGAGCTGCCCACTCATGGTTACGTACGATCAAACAAGGCCATTCCCTTCTGCCACAGCACATGACCGACAATGCATGCGCAAGGCCTCATGACACCACGCACAGGAATCAGTATGCTGGAAAGCGTCGACTGGCCCCAGGGGAGGGAGCAGAACGATGGTCTTCCAGGACCCGTACTTTCACGCTTTGCGTCGTCGACTGGAAGCGACTCCGTACGAAAAGTTCCGACGGCAGTTCACTGAACGGCTGCATGCGGCTGTAGCTCCCAAACCGCGCCCACCTCATCTGTCGGTCGAAGAGATCGAAGAGCGCGAGCGGTGGCTGTACAAGGAGGGGCTCGACCTCTACCTCCCAGTGCTACGCACAATCCTGCGTGCTCTCGGGCGGGAGATTGAGGCTGGCTTGATCACACAGGGTGAACTTGATCCAGAGGAACTCGCCTTTGCGACGTATCAGCGCGCGCTCGAAGAACTTCGCCTCCTGCCCCAGCTGCCGCGCGACCGCTTTGCCTGGTTACGGCACCTTGCACGCGATACGGTGCACCGCGCCGCACTGGCGCAGCACAGTCTGCACCACCATCCGATGCCGGCTGCAACCGCGGTTTCCACGCTGCCTCCCGTCCCGCAATCTACCATTGCGCGGCTTGAATCAGCGCTCGCCGATCCTGATCTTCCTCTTCCGGACGAGGTGATCGACGATCCTGAAGCACGCCGCGTGCTCGATCACTTACTCGACCGTTTGCCAGAACGTTGGCGCGAGATTTATCTTCTTGCGGCACTGGATCGCTGGAGCGACGACGAGATCGCTGCCATAACTGGGCTTCTTCCGGATGAGGTTCGTGCGATTGTCCACGCGACAGTTCGGTTTCTCCGCGCCTGGATCGAGGAAATAGCGACAGAAGCTGCCGAGTCGAAGGAGTGACGGCGATGCGGCGCAATGAAGAGGTCGCCCTTCTCTTGGAGAACATCGCTGAACTCCTGATGCTCAAGAATGAAAATCCGTACCGTATCCGCGCCTATACAACCGCTGCCCAAAACATCCGTGCTCTGGACGTCGACATCGAGGAGTTAGCTAGACAGGGTAGGCTGGACGAAATCCCTGGTGTTGGGAAAGCACTTGCTGCCAAGATCGAGGAGTATCTGCAAACGGGAAAGCTTCAATATTACGAGGAATTGAAACGAGAAGTACCTATTCAGGCTGTCGACCTCTTGGAGGTGCCGGGAATTGGTCCGGCCCGCGCGCACCTTCTGTACGAGAAACTGGGCATCACAACTATCCAGGAATTGCTACAAGCCGCACAAGAACACAAGCTCCGCGATTTACCCGGCTTTGGCGAGAAGCTCGAGGAGCGGATCGCGCGTGAGGCGGCGCGTTTGATGCAGCGAACCAAGCGGCTCCTACTCGGTATCGCCTTACCAGTCGCCGAAGACGTCGTCGCTGCACTGCGTGGAATACCAGCAGTGAAAGCGATCGACCCCGCCGGAAGCCTGCGCCGGATGAAAGAAACGATTGGCGATATCGATATCCTTGTAGGGACGGACGACCCAGAAGCAGTCGTCGATGCGTTCATCCATCTTCCTATCGTCAAGGAAGTATTGGCGGTCGGGCCGACGCGTCCTTCTATCCTCACCCGCGAGGATCTGCAGGTCGACCTCCGCGTCGTGGCTCCAGACGAATACGGTTCGGCACTCCTCTACTTCACTGGCTCCAAGGAACACAACATCGCTCTACGCACCTATGTACAGGAACGCGGTTGGAAGCTTTCTGAATATGGACTCTTCGATGAGAATGGAACACGCCTGGCCAGCCGTACCGAAGAGGAAATTTACCGCCTACTCGATATGGACTGGATTCCTCCAGAACTTCGTGAAAACCGCGGAGAGATCCAAGCAGCTCGGGAGCATCGCTTGCCGAAACTTGTCGAGCAACAGGAGATTCGCGGTGACCTTCATGCACATACTGATTGGAGCGACGGGCACGACTCACTCGAACGGATGGTGCAGGCTGCCATAGCGCGCGGATACGAATATCTCGTCATCTCTGATCACTCACCGTCACTGACCGTTGCACGCGGCCTCACCGTCGAGCGCCTGCGAGCACAGCGAGAACTGATCCGCGAGGTGAATGAGCGTGTGGCTCCCTTCCGCATCCTTCAGGGGGCCGAAGTCAATATCCAGTCGGATGGGACACTCGATTATCCTGATGAGGTCCTGGCTGAACTTGACGTCGTCATCGTCTCGGTCCACAGCGCGTTCGATATGCCCATCGAGCGCATGACCGAACGGGTGATCCGCGCTCTTGCCAACCCGCATGTCGATATTCTTGGTCACCCTACAGGACGCCTGCTCAACTCACGCCTTCCCTATGAGATCGATCTTGATGCTGTGCTCGATGCTGCAGCTGAGTATGGCGTCGCCATCGAGGTCAATGGTCAACCCGACCGCCTTGACCTTCCTGACATCTGGGTACAACGCGCGATCAGTCGTGGAATCATGATCGCGTGCACGAGTGATGCTCATTCAACGCGTCAGCTGGAGAATATGCGTTGGTCCGTTGCAACTGCGCGTCGCGGCTGGGCGGAAGCACGCCATATTTTGAACACGCGACTATTACCCGAACTCCTCGATTGGCTTGCTACGCATCGCGAACGCTCGCGCGGCGCCTCGCGTCGCACACCATGAGGTAACAGGCCGTCACCGGGGATTCGCTTGGCTCCAGATTTCGTATCCAGAAGGTATCGCGACATCTTGGACGATCCTCTCGACCATTCTGTGATCAGCCTTTTGCTGGTGCGACTCTGCGGCTCACGATCACCTGTCGCTGAATCGGTCGAGCACTCGAGGGTCTTGCACGCAACCGAATGTCCCTCATCACTTGGCAGGACTCCGACATGCGATGTGTCTCCACAAGCAGCCTCTTCAGCCCTCGTGCTCCGTCATTCGGCGGCGATCAGCCACTTCTCCGCTGTGGAGCGATCGCATCAGCCGAGACAGGAGTCGACCGTTTCCAGGGGAACGGGGGCAACTCTTCGTTGTACCAGTGAACTTCGTACCAACGGCAAGGCGAGCACTCGCCTCAAGATCCGGAGCTCCGTTTTCCGGACATCACCTGGATTTCTGACTCAGCACTTAGTGAGCGATCTTCTCGCGATGAAGTCGATGGGCACGGGCAACCTCCAGACCGAAGAACGCGAGAAACGCGAGCACCTCAAAGAAAACGGCCGCCACGATAACACCAAGCCCGCTGTACTGCTGGTACAGCCCTCCAAGCAGAACGCCACCAACTAGCCAGGATAGGCCAAAGATCGTGTTAAAAATTCCATACGCCAGTCCACGCGTTTCAGAAGCCGACAATTCTCCCACTGCAGCACGCATCGTCGTCTCGACTAGTCCCATTACCACACCCCACAGGAGCACGCCTGTGACCACCGCAAGGACGCTCACTTGAAATGCCGCGACCGCCGCCAAAGCAGCACAGACCGGTACGGCCGCAAGCGTCACAAGCCCATACCGGTCATACATCCACCCAGCGAACAGAGCGACCACCCCGTCAATCCCCATCGCCAGCGCGTAGAGGAGCGGTATCACCGCCGGTCCGACCGTGTTAGTTCGGTCAACGTGGTACGCAAGGAGGGCAAACGGTGCGAAGCCCAATGTTGCTAGCGCTGTGAAGACACTGTACCGCCAGAACGCCCCGCCCAATCGTCTGTACCCACCGGGCGGCGCCCGCAAGCTGCCCGGTCGTTCCAAGTACTCCGGAGACGGCTCTTGGCGCCAGGCGACCAGAAGGGTCAGAACTGCCGCTGTAGCTGGAACGGTCAATAGTGCGAACCCGAGCCGGTATCCGGCGGCCCCATCCACCGTCAGTGCCGCAGCGAACAGTAATGGGCCGATCAATGCACCAACCTGGTCGAGCGCTTCGTGAAGGGCGAATCCTTTGCCACGTCCGACCTGACTGGCAGCATGCGACAGGATTGCGTCACGCGATGGCGTGCGCAGCGCCTTTCCAAGTCGCTCCAAGACAATAAGGACAGCCGCTAACTCCCAACGCTGTGTCAATGCAAGCAGTGGCAAGGCTCCTACGAGAGCGTACCCCACCACCGTCAACAGCCAGTAAGAACGAAAACGATCGGCAATGTACCCTGCCACAGTTCGGAAGGCATACCCAAGGAACTCTCCGAGCCCTGCCACTACGCCGACCGCGGTCGCGCTCGCTCCCAGGAGAGCCAAGTACGGCCCGGTGATACCACGCACCCCCTCATAGGTGATGTCCCCGAAGAGACTCACCAACCCCAGGAGTAGGATTAATCGATAGGCTCGCTTGCGAAGCACCGAGGTTTCCATTGATACCATCCCTTCCCCGGTGCCTCCATCCACCGGAGCGCCCGCCCCGGTATAGCATCACTTGAGACGCCTCACAACCCGCTGGCAAAAGGCCGATGTGATCGGAAATACCGGACATACCCGTCGACCGTCATCCGGTAGCTCCCCGATGCCCAGTGGTAGGCTGGCAAAGGCGTACTCTCACCACTCACCAGCCGGAGCTCCTCGTCGGTGAGTGCCTGCAGCCGCTCAGCGATAACTGCAGGATCCGCACCGAGCTCAAGTTGCGCCCCAATCCAACCAGCCCACAGGAAAAGTCGGGCAAGCAGGTCGTCAAAATGCCAATCACAGTCATGGACGGTACCGAAATGTCCCAGGCATAGCCGGGTCGGCCGCAACGCACGGAGTCGCTCGATACTGCGTCGCCACAGGCCGAGGTCGATATCGGGGGGTGGCGTCGGTGGGAACACGAAGGGCAGTCCACCAATCCGGATGCCCGCAACGTCACCAGCGAAGACGTAGCCCGTCGCCGTGTCCAAGTAGGCATGGTGATGCGAGGCATGACCAGGTGTCGCAAGTGCCAGAAGTTGCCGATCGCCCAAGCTGATCGTCTCGCCGTCTTCCAGAACAACGACGCGGTCCTTCGGGCACGGCCGTACCTCGCCCCACAGCTGCTCCATCCGATCACCGTAGATCCGCGCTGCGCTCGCCCAGAGCCGGCTGGGATCAACAAGATGCGGAGCACCGACAGGATGCACGAACACCCGTGCACGCGGGAATCGCTGGAGTAAGCTCCCAGCTGCTCCTCCATGGTCGAGGTGAATATGCGTTAGGACGAGCTGATGGACTGCGTCATCGCTCACCCCGAGTTCGGCCAAGCCCGCCAGCAAGTTTGGAATCGTTGTACTCGGTCCGGTATCGACGATTGTGACCCCATCACTTCCACGAAAAACGTAGGCAGCAATGACTTGAGGCACCCCCTGAAAGCCCAAGTCGATCATGTACCACTCATGCCCGAGCTCGTAGATCGCCACCCCTTCTCTCCTTTCACAGACACCATACGAGAGACCCACCGCTTTCCAGAGCGAGACGAGCTGAGGACAAACAGTTTGTCCTACCTATTCCGCCACAGTATGGTGTCGAGACGGCCCCGGGTTCAGACACAGCCGCCGGAGGATAACCAGCAGCCAGCCCGAAGCAATGACCACCCGATGGATGATGGAGACGAAAGTGCGGCCCACTGCCAATGACTTTGCCAGTATAAGACCACGGCTGTTTCGCCTGGAGAAAGGCTGATGCCCATGGCGGCGACCATCGGCAACCCGGCCACGCACTGCTACGGAACTCCTCGTCCGCGCGCACTCAACTGGAAATCCAGCTTACCCACATCGCCGTGGATACCCTGAACTCTCATACTCTCTTGGCTATCGCCTTCCGATATGCCTTATCTCAACCACCTTCCCGTGAATATCCCGCGGCTCCAACCCCCGCAGCATGTCATCGAACCAACCTTATTCTGTCAACCCCGATTCGACACTCTGCAGAACCTCTCGTTTACCACTGCAGCGCTCAGTCTGCAAAATAGTGATCGTCTCGGCGGTCATTCCCCTCTTTCTTCGGAACTGTCAGTACAGGTGTAAGATCAGCCGCGCGACATTAAAGTAGATCACGAGACCCGTCCCATCGACGAGCGTGGCGATGAAGGGCGAGGACACGACCGCAGGATCAATGCCGAGCCGCTTCAGCAGCAAGGGCAGCAATGTCGCCACTGTCACAGCCCACAGGACGATACAAAAGAGTGCGACACCCACCGTCAATGAAATCGCTGGATCGACGCCAAGGATCTCCGCTCGCAAGAAACCAGCTGCGCCCATGACAGCTCCCGCTAAAAGTCCAGCAATAAATTCCTTTGGGAAAATCCGCACGAAATCCCGCAGCCCAATCCCCTCGACCGCCATCGCACGGACAAGCGTCGTCACCACCTGTGATCCGGCATTCCCTCCCGTCCCGATCAACAAGGGAACGAAAAAGGCTAGGGCAATTGCTTCCTCCAGTTCTTGCTCGAAGTGTCTCAAGACCGTTCCCGTATACATTTCAGCGACAAAGAGGAGCAAGAGCCAGCCGACGCGTCGCCGCCATAAGTACACCGGTGTCGCCCGGGTGTAAGGGATTTCCAGCGGCTGCGACCCACCCAACCGCTCGATGTCCTCTGTCACCTCTCGCTCTAAGATGTCTGCTACATCGTCAACCGTGATGATCCCGAGGAGCCGGTCCTCTTCGTCCACAACGGGAAGCGCCAGTAACCCCTCCTCCACTAACAGCCGCGCCGCCTCCTCCTGGTCCGCCGTCGCCCGCACTTTGACAATGTCTCGCTCCATGATCTCTCCCACCGTCCGGTACGGCGGACTCAGCACTAACTCCCGCATCGACACGACGCCCAATAACCGGTTCTCCTCGTCCACGACATACGCGTAGTAAATCGTCTCAACTTCCTCCGCGACCTTCCGCAACGCCGCGATTGCCTGATCGACGCGCACGTCCGGCAGCAGCGCCACAAACGCCGGCGTCATCCGCCCGCCCGCTGTCTCCGGCGGGTAACTCAGCAGCTCCTCCAGCTCCTTCGCCTCAACCGGCTCCATCTCCACCAGAATCTGCCGCGCCTCCGCCGGATCCAACCGCGAGAGCACGTCCGCCGCATCGTCCGGCGCCATCGCTTCCAGGACGTCCGCTGCCTCCGCTGAACTCAGCCGCTCTAGGATTTCCGCCGCATCACTCGGCTCCAGCTCCGCCAAAAACTCCCCGAACGTCTCGTCCCCTAATACCTCGGCTAAACGCGCCAGCTCCCCAGGCTCCAACTCCCGCAGCACAGCGTGGAGTCGATGTTGCTCGGCAAGCTGCCAGAGGAGATCCTCGAGGAACTCTCGATCTCGCTTCTGGAGCGCATCAGTCAGAAGCGTCCGGAACTCAACCTCTGCGCTCATGCGTCTTCCCCTCGACCACTGAATACTTCGCCCGGCCGCAGGCTCAGCGAGGCAGAAGTCGACGCCGGCTGCCACCCTTCAGGGCGTAGGCCGACTCCTTTTCCATTGCAACGACTGATCGTGAGAATGACTTGTGGAGGCCGAAAGCAAAACCGGCGCACCAGCGTCCCTCCGTTCGTCGCGGCAGGTTGCCCCGGCCGCCCCGGAGGACCGCCACTGCGCCCTCAGAGGTCAGCCAGCGACACCGTCGTTCGCCCGAGTTGAACTCGGCACGTCCACCGTTCCAAAGTCCTTTCCGGGGCCTACGGAACAACCCGCACAGGCTTCCGTAGCCGCGCTGAGTGTACGGCCCCGCAACGAGGTCAGCAATCCTACTGCATACTGATCAAGGAAGCATGCCGCAGCCTGTCGATCGTTCACGAAGCGGAACCTTTTTGCGGCGGATGAAGACCCGAGTGACTGCAGGGCTCTGGGAATTGGATTACCACCAATGAAAGAACTTGGGCGATTCGATGCGATCATCGTTGGAGCACGGATCGCTGGTACCATCACTGCCGCGGCTCTTGCCCGACTCGGTTGGAAAGTCCTCATCGTTGACCGAGCACGATTCCCGAGCTCGACGCTGTCGACCCATCTCTTCTTCTCGGACACACTCCGCGTGCTGCGTGAACTGGACTTGGTCGAGCCGATCCTGGCTGTCGATGCACCACGTCTTCGTTGGTTGCGTTTCCCTTACGTCGCAGCACGGTTTCCTCAGCATGACGGATTCGATTTCGCACTGTGCATCCGCCGCGAGGTACTGGATACCCTCCTCGTTGAACAACTCCGTTCGCGTGCCGGCGTGACCCTGCTGACACAGGCGACGGTGAAAGAGGTGGTTCGCTCGCAGGCACGTATCAGCGGCGTGGTCATCGATGATGGTCGCCAGCGCTGGACGGCACGTGCACCACTGGTTATCGGGGCCGACGGACGCAACTCCATCATCGCGCGCTCTGTCGGCGCCGGTATAGAAAGTCGCGTGCCGCCACTTTTTGCATGGTATTACACATACTTTGTCGGGGTGCCGATCGACCCGGAACCAGCAGCACTGGCGTTCCGCGGTGACTATCCCGAGTTGGGTGCTGAGTATGCTGCGGCCTTCCTCTTCCCATGTGATGGCGGACTGACGCTGGTCGGGTATGGCGTCGAGCACCGTGCCTTCGCTGCATTTCGCACCGACGTCCGCCGCCACTTCTTCAACGGACTCCGTCGTATCCCGGACGCCTGGGAGAGAGTGACGACCGCACGACAGGTTGCACCGATTCGTGGAACCGGGCAACTTCCTAACTTTCTCCGGCAAGCGAGCGGCCCCGGTTGGGCATTGGTTGGCGACGCAGGGTGTCACAAAGACCCGCACACGGTCCAGGGGATGGGTGACGCAGCGCGAAGCGCTTGGCTCCTCGCTCAGGAACTCGCGCGGAGCGATCCGGAAGATCGTGCGCTCGACCAGGCAGTCGCTCGTTATGCGCTAAAGCGTGATCAGGATCTTCGTCCGATGTATGACTTCACAACGTTCCAATTGCGGAGTCGGGTGCCAGAGGACGTGTGGGAGCAGTTCGAGGCGCGCACCCGAGTGGATCCGAAGCTTGCCGAGCTCCGTGTCGCCGCGATGGTGCATGCAGTTGACCCGGCAGTCATCTATACCCCCGAACGAGTGCAAGCCATTGCAGCGGGCTCCTCTCTCGATGCCGGTGACACGGACTGACCCGGCCAAAAGTCCTCCTTATGGATCGTGCAAGAAAATTGAACAATGCTACACCGTCGCGCGAGTTCTAGGGGTATCATTGGTATGCGGCATCCGCAGCTTCGGTGGGGAAGGGTTCCCCCAATCGAGCGACCCTTCCACCGAGGGAACGATGCCGGAGCGACAGCACGCGAGGTGGGTGGGTGCCATGGTGGACGTTCAGGAGGCACTCGAGCGACTGACGGGACTGAATCTTGGCTACATCCTTGAACTCTATGAAGACTATCGACGAGATCCGGCGTCGGTCGAGCCGAGCTGGCGCGCATTCTTTGAGCAGTGGGGACCTCGCCTTGAGCAGCTCGGAGCTCCGGCGCCGGCCGCTGCAGTCGCAGGGCCGGCGTTCGATTTTTCAAAGGTCGCTGCGGTCGTCCAGCTCGCACAGCGCATTCGTCACCGCGGACACCGTGCGGCTCGGCTCGATCCATTGGGCAGTCCACCGCCAGGAGATCCGGCGCTCGAACCTGCCTATCACGGGCTAACTCCAGAAGATCTTGCGCAACTTCCGGCAACGCTGGTCGGTGGACCAGCTGCTCGTGGGGCGCGCAATGCAGCAGAGGCGATCGAACGGCTACGGCAGATCTACTGCGGGACCATCGGCTACGACTACGGTCACCTTCAGGATCGGACCGAGCGTGAGTGGCTCGAGGAAGCGATCGAATCGGAACGGTTCCGCGTTCGCTTGGATCCCGCAGCCAAGCGCGCCTTGCTCGAACGGCTGACCGCTGTCGAAGTGTTTGAGCGCTACCTCCACCGCACGTTCGTTGGTCAAAAGCGCTTTTCGATCGAGGGCACCGATATGCTGGTGCCGATCCTCGATGAGATCTTGCGGCAAGTCGCTGAAACGGGCATCCCGAAGGTCGCGATGGGCATGGCCCACCGTGGTCGCCTGAACGTCCTCGCCCACGTATTAGGGAAGCCGTACGAGCAAATCCTCGCTGAATTCATGGGATTGGACCACCGGGAGCCAGCGTCGCTGACGGAGGGCGGCACCCTTGGCTACACCGGTGATGTCAAGTACCACATGGGAGGCGTGCGCGCCTCCGGGGAACTCCAGGTCATCCTCGCCAACAATCCCAGCCATCTCGAATTTGTCAATCCGGTCGTAGAAGGGATGGCACGCGCCCTCCAGGATCGCCGCACCGAGCCGGGCTTCCCCGTTCAAGACGTGGACGCCTGTCTTCCCATCCTCATCCACGGTGACGCGGCGTTCCCAGGCGAGGGTATCGTCGCTGAAACGCTCAATATGAGCGGTATTCCCGGCTACTCAACCGGCGGGACACTCCACATCATCGTCAATAATCAACTTGGGTACACAACCGAGCCACAGGAAGGACGCTCCACGTTCTACGCTTCTGATCCAGCCCGCGGGTTCGAGATCCCTGTCTTCCACGTCAACGCCGACGATCCCGAAGCCTGCTTGACCGCGGCGCGGTTGGCCTTTGCCTACCGTCAACGTTTCCACAAGGATGTCCTCATCGATCTCATCGGGTATCGCCGCTGGGGGCACAACGAGGGCGACGAGCCAACCTTCACTCAGCCAGTGATGTATCGCCAAATTGGTCAGCACCCCACGGTTCGCGAGCTTTGGGCACGTCAACTCATCGCCCAAGGAATCGTGACCGAGGAGGAGGTGGCTGCACTCGAGCAGCGCTACTTTGCACAGCTGCAGGAGATCCGGCAAAAGCTGCTCAGCCAGGCCACTGGCCCACGGCACGGTAACGGGGCATCCAACAATGGGCGCAGTGCCATCGTCGTGCCAACTGCCGTACCACTCGAACAGCTCAAAGAGTTCAATCGTCAGGCACACACGCTGCCTGCTGGCTTCAACTTGAACCCCAAGCTACGCCGCCAGCTCCAGCGACGACTTGAGGCCGTCGAACGTGAAGAGGCAATTGATTGGGCCCACGCCGAACTTCTCGCGTTCGCCTCACTTCTCGCCGAGGGTGTTCCAATCCGGTTGACGGGGCAGGACACCATTCGCGGAACATTCAGCCAGCGTCATGTCGCCTTCTACGATTTCGAGACCGGAGAACGGGTAATCCCCTTGCAGACAATGCCTGCTGCGCGGGCCAGTTTCGCCGTCTACAACAGTCCACTCTCCGAAGCCGGACCGCTCGGTTTCGAGTACGGTTACAGCGTACAGGCACCTGAAGCGCTCGTCCTCTGGGAGGCACAGTTCGGTGACTTCGCGAACGTCGCCCAAGTCATTATCGACCAGTTCATCGTCAGTGGTTGGGCGAAGTGGCGGCAACGATCCGCGTTGGTGCTGCTCCTTCCCCACGGCTATGAGGGACAGGGCCCTGAGCACTCGAGCGCCCGCCTGGAGCGGTTCCTCCAGCTCGCTGCCGAGGACAATGTGCGGATTGCCAACTGCACCACGGCAGCCCAGTACTTCCACCTTCTCCGACGTCAGGCAGCCCTGCGAACCCTTGATCCGCGTCCTCTGATCGTGATGACGCCGAAGAGCTTGCTTCGGCATCCAAAGGCGATGTCTCCAGTGCGCGAACTCGCCGAGGGGGCGTTCCATCCGGTTCTCGACGACCCGACCGCTGCTGATCGCCGCAGCGATGTAACGCGGTTGATCTTCTGCAGCGGTAAGGTCTACGTCGATCTCGTGACAAGCCCGTTGTTCTCCGAAGCACGACATGTCGCAATCGTCCGCGTCGAGGAACTCTATCCGTTTCCTGAAGAGGAGCTCGCAACAGTCATCGCACGCTACCCCAATGCGCGCGATGTGGTGTGGCTCCAGGAAGAACCCAAGAACATGGGAGCATGGACGTTCGTGCAGCCGCGCTTGCAGCCACTGCTCGGCGACCGGACACTGCGTTACATTGGCCGACCGGAGCGTGCAAGTCCGGCCGAGGGACTTGCTGAAATGCACGAGCAGGAGCAGGCACGGATCGTTGCGGAGGCCTTCGCTGGCGTTCCCGAGCCAGCTCTACCGGCCTAAGTCGAACATGAGGGTGGACGATGGCGATCGAAGTGCGTGTGCCGCAGATGGGGGAGTCGATCGTCGAGGCCGTCATCGGCGCTTGGCGGAAGCGCGAGGGTGAACTGGTCGCGGTCGGTGACGTACTCGTCGAACTTGAGACAGAAAAAGTCAATGTTGAGGTCACTGCTGACCAGGCTGGAGTACTAGAGCGCATCCTGAAACGGGAGGGCGAAACCGTCACGGTCGGCGAAGTCATTGCACTGATCGCCGAAGCAGCCGAGGCCGCAGCGCCCACAGCCGGTGCCGCAGTCGCCACCGCCGCGCCGAGTCCCACGGCGGCAGCCGAAGTTCCGACCGCACCAGCGTCTGCTCCCGCACCCGTTACGCCGGGTGCAGCACCGATGGTTCGTGCCACGCCAGCTGTCCGCCGGCTCGCGGAGGAGTATGGGATCGACCTCGCAGAGGTGCCACCAAGTGGCGAAGGAGGACGAGTGACCCGCGAGGACGTGCTCCGGTACGTGGCCCAGCGACAGGCGGCCCCGCGCGCCGCCGATGGTGCGGCGGCACCCGCAGCTCCAACAGCTCCGTCAGCCGCACCAGTAACTCCTCCACCGGCCCCGCCGCCAGCTGCCCCTGAACTGCCGCCGCTCCTAATTGCGCCAGCGGGTCGCCGCGAGGAACGGATCCGTATGAGCCAGCGGCGCAAGACGATCGCCCGGCGGTTGGTCGAGGCTCAGCACACGGCCGCCATGCTCACGACCTTCAACGAGATTGACATGAGCGCGGTGATCGCACTGCGCAACCGCTGGCGACAGCAGTTCCGCGAACGCTACGGTGTCAGTCTCGGTTTTATGTCATTCTTCACGAAGGCTGTCGTCGGGGCACTGAAGGCGTTCCCGTTGCTCAACGCTGAAATCCAAGGTGACGAGATTGTCGTCAAGTACTACTACGACATTGGTATCGCTGTCGCGACTGACGAGGGCCTCGTAGTTCCTGTGGTACGCGACGCCGACCGGAAGTCGTTCGCCGAGATTGAGCGCGAGATCGAGGAGCTCGCCCGCAAGGCACGAGAGCGTCGGCTGACGCTGGAGGAACTGAGCGGCGGTACGTTCACGATCACCAACGGAGGGGTCTTCGGCTCTCTTCTGTCGACACCGATCCTGAATCCGCCGCAGGTCGGTATTCTCGGGATGCACAAAATCGAGGAACGACCTGTAGTCGTGAACGGCGAGATCGTGATCCGGCCGATGATGTACGTCGCGCTCACTTACGACCATCGCATCGTCGACGGGCGCGAGGCAGTGCTCTTCCTGGTTCGTGTCAAGGAGTTGATTGAGGATCCGGAGCGGCTGCTGCTCGAAGGATAAGCGTGGTGAGCGTCACCGAGCTCCGCTGGGCGACGACACCGAACGGCACAAAGCTCGCTTACGAGCGGCGGGTCGCTGCCGATGGTCCGCCACTCCTGGCACTGCATGGCATCCTAGTCGGGACGTCAAATTGGATCCATCAAGTGTTACGTCTCCCGCGTTTCCTGTGGCTGCTCCCGCATCTCCGGGGCCACGGGATGAGTCCTCCCCCAATGCCACGGCAGACAATCGAAGAAGCCGCGCTTGATGTCCTCAGCGTCCTGGATGCTGAACAGGTGGACCAAGCAGTTGTACTCGGTAACTCTTTAGGAGCGACGATCGCTCTCGCCTTAGCCCTGATGCGCCTCCAACGTGTCCACGCCCTTGTCCTGGTTGAACCCTCATTGCCTGCGCTTGCGGGCGAAGACGAACGTGAGCGCTTACGTCGGTCTGCCGAACTCACGCGCTCGCTCCTTGCCGCAGGAAAGGTTGACGATGCGCTCGCGCATTTCCTGGTTCCGCGACTCGGTGAGGACTGGATGCAAAAGGCGGGCCAGCGACGTCTCGAGGAATGGAGACGTAACGTCTTTAGCGCCCCCACATGGATCGACGCAGTCCTCGCATTCGATCCTGGTCCCGTCCCATTGGCCGCTCTTAACCGACCCACATTGCTGGTGTATGGAGCGAATACACAACCGGCGTATCGTCGCACGGTCTTCGCACTCTCTGAACTCCTCCCACAGGCTGAAATCGCCGAAATCCCACATGCTGGTCACGGTGCTCCCGTAGACAATCCAGAAGCCTTCAATGCAAGACTCCTCGATTTTCTTGGTCGCGTCAACTGGTTGCCGAATCAGCGATGAGTCATGGTTATTTGTTTCTGTTCCTTCCGCCTCGGTAGGCATCGCTCGAGGCGCGATATGTGCATTGGGGAACCGTGCTTTACAATGAACCGGTGTGGCAATGCGAGCCACAGCTGGGTTCTATCCGGCAGCGAACGCCGAACCGTGAGCGCAGCGGTGCGCCCAGCCTGCGCGGGAGCGAAGTCGCCGCGCACGATTCGCGTCGCCCGTCAGAGAGGAGTTCGGGAATGCCAGTACTTACTGGTGGCCAGGCGCTCGTTGCGCAGTTGCTTCGAGAGGGCGTCGAGGTAGTCTTCGGTCTTCCTGGTGTGCAGCTCGACTGGGCATTCGATGCACTCTACGAGGCACGCGACCACATCCGAGTCATCCACACTCGCCACGAACAAGCAACGAGCTACATGGCAGATGGGTATGCACGCTCGACTGGCAAGCTTGGGGTCTGCCTCGTCGTACCTGGTCCAGGCGTACTGAACGCGATGGCGGGTCTTGCAACCGCTTACGCCTGTAACTCGCGCGTCCTCTGTCTCACCGGTCAGATCCCGTCTGATCAGATCGACAAAGGCCGCGGCTTGCTGCACGAGATCCCGCACCAGCTTGAAGCGCTCCGCTCTGTCACCAAGTGGGCCGCAAGAGCTCTTCGCCCCGACGCAGTTCCGAGTCTTGTGCATGAAGCGTGCGTTCAACTGAAGTCCGGACGGCCTCGACCGGTCGCGTTGGAAATTCCACCTGACGTGCTGCAGAAGACTGCTGAAGTCGAGCTCCTCCCTCCCGCTCGTCCTGAGTTACCAGAACCTGACCCGGAACTCGTCGAAGAGGCTGCCCGACTACTTGGACAAGCACAGCACCCACTGATCTTCGCTGGAGGCGGCGTGCTTGTCGCCGAAGCGTGGGATGAACTTCGAGCAGTCGCTGAACTTCTTGAAGCACCCGTCGTCCTCACAATGGACGGGAAAGGGGCCCTCGACGACCGACACGACCTCGCACAGAACATGGTGGCAGCTCGTGAGCTGACTCCACAGGCCGATGTCATCCTCGTTGTCGGTACGCGCTTTTTGCAGCCCGCAACGTCCGACTGGGGACCACGTCAGCAAGCAGTCATTCAACTCGACATCGACCCTGAGGAGATCGGACGCAACTTTCCACCGACGATCGGGATTGTTGCCGATGCAAAGCGTGGACTCGCCGCTTTGCTCAACCGGCTACCGCTCTATAACCGCCGGCGAGAATCACGGCGTGCCGAGCTCCGCGCCCTGAAAGAGCGCATCTTCGATCTCCTCTGGGAGGTGCAACCACAAGCCTCCTACGCCATGGCCTTGCGAGAAGCACTCCCCGAAGAGGGTATCCTGGTCAGTGAGAGCACCCAAGTCGGCTACTGGACTTGGAACGCGTTTCCGGTCTACCGGCCGCGCACCTTCCTCACGTCGGGCTATCAGGGCACCTTGGGCTTCGGCTTTGCCACAGCTCTTGGAGCCAAGGCAGGACACCCGGATCGGCCAGTGCTGTCACTGAACGGTGATGGCGGATTCTTCTATAACCTGCCCGAGCTCGCCACCATGGTCCAGCATCGGCTCGACGTGATCACCGTCGTGTTCAACGATAACGCCTATGGCAACGTCCGACGGATCCAGAAGGAGCGTTTCGGTGGTCGCTTCATTGCATCGGATCTGTACAATCCTGACTTCGTTATGCTGGCGCAGAGTTTTGGGATTGAAGGAGTACGCGTCGGCACACCAGAGGCACTTCGCGATGTCGTCACCGATGCTGTGCGAGACCCACGCCCCATCCTCATCGAGGTACCTGTCGGCGAGATGCCAAGCATCTGGGGTATCGTGATGGCGGGACGACGTAGCTGATGCCAGTACTCGCGAGAAGCGTCGGCCGAAATAACATGTGGGGGCGAGGGTACACCCTCGCCCCTTTTCTTTTCCTCGCCTCGTTGGTCTTTCTGCTTCAGTACACCTTGATCGGCGGTGACACGCTTTGGAGCGGCAAGTAGAGGAGAATCAACGGGATATAGGCGATAGCCACCAAGACAACCGCGATCAAGAACCAGAATCCTATGCGGTCGAGCAGCGGCGACGTTTCTCTCGCCCCGAAGCGCATTTCGGCAATTGGGATTTCCAGCGGCTGGGTCAGTCGCCGGCCACCGAAAACCGTCCACAGTACGACAATAAAGTAGAGCAGACCACTGATCACCATCAGTGTCCCGCCGATCGCAGTCAACCAGTTGTCCAAACCTGCATGGATGAGATCCCGATAGGGGGCCTCACCGATGGACGAGCGTCGTGGCTCACCAAGGAGACCGGCAGCAATCTGCCCCCGTGCGAACAGAAGGACTCCCACAAACCACAGCCAGGCCTGGGCGAGCGCAAGGCGTCGCCCCATAAGCTCACGACCAGTGAGGTAGGGGATCAACCAGTAACTGATACCGATGAACGAGAGGGCGACCGCGGTCCCAACCGTCATGTGGAAGTGGCCTGGGACGAACGAGGTGTTGTGAACGACGTTATTCAAGTTGTAGCTGGCATTCACAATACCGGTCGCTCCACCGAGGATGAAAACCAACATGGCAAGGAGTTGTGCCGTCACACTCGGATCACCCCAAGGGAGCTTCCAAATCCATCCCAAGAGTCCGCGGCCACCGCGCGCTCGCCCGCCATCCTCGAGTGCTGCCATGACGGTAAATGCTGTCATCAGACTGGGGAAGACAACCGAAAAGGTTGTAAAGAGATGCACGACCTTCATCACCGTCGGAATACCCGGATCGACGTACTGGTGGTGGAGACCGGTCGGAACCGAAAAGACGAGAAGGAGGATGAACGCCAACCGGACGAGACTATCGCTGAAGACTCGTCCGCCGACCTGGCGCGGAACAAGCAAGTACCAGGAGATGTACGCTGGCATCAGCCAAAAATAGACGATCGGGTGCCCCGTATACCAAAACAGGATACGGTTGAACTGCGGATCGGTTGTCTTCAACCATCCAAGCGACCACGGGAGGAGGAAGAACACAACCAGCACGACCACACCGACGGTGGCTAACGCCCACATCACGTAGGTCACGACACCGACAAAGCCGAGTAACGGTGTCCGCTCACCAGGATGCTCCCGTTGCCAGGCGCGACGTGTCAGCACCAGATTGAGCGCCGTGAGTAAGGTGGAAATGACCAGCAGCGCTGCCCCGAGATAGAAGAGCGAACTCGCACGCAGCGGCGCATAGAAGGTAAAAAGAACCGTCGCCTGGTTTGTTAGGATTGCATATGCAGCGAGCAGTGTCCCCACCAGCATCGTCCAGAAGGCACCCTGAACGAGGAACGTGCTGGCGAGTGGTCGCTCGAAACCCCGGATTGCTAACAGCGAGACGAACGCATTGCTGAAGCTAAACGTGAAGAGAAATGCCAGGAGCACTCCATGGATGGTCAATCCCTGATAATACGTCTGCATCAGCATCGCCTTGTACATCACGATGCCGATGCGGTCGAGCGCCTGCATCAATCCCATGATTCCGCCGATGGCTAGCCCGATAAGCGCCAGCACCAGCTGTCCTTTAATCGGCCACAGCTGCTCCGCCAAGAACATCCCCTCTCGGGCAATCGCTCCTCCACCGGCGAGCGTCTGTGGACGGGCTGTTGCGCTCATCGCACCACCACCTTCCCGAACATCTGGTGATGTCCGAAGCCACAATACTCGTGGCAGACCCACAAGTACTCGCCAGGTCGATCGAATCGCGCCGTCACTTGCGCGATCTGCCCCGGAATCACCATGACGTTGGCGTTTGTTCCGGTCAGGACGAAGCCGTGGATCACGTCTGGAGTTGCCAGAGTAAAGGTGACGGTCGAGCCAACCGGAACCTCGATCTGGTTCGGTTGGAACTGCCAGGCACGCGCGATGACGACAGCCTCGTACTTGCCGCCCCCGAGATCACGAAGTCCTGGTTGATCAAACGGCGGTGTCGTTGTAAGCGTCCTGGGATCGACTCGTCCCGCGGGGGAGGGAACATGAACTCCCGCAACCAGTGCCCCTATCGCGATACCGACAATGCCGAGGACGAGCAAAAGCGCTGCGAGGATCATGAAAAACCGTTCGTACGCCTCGATGCGCATGCCCTACCCCCTCCCCAGCATGTCGAAATAGACTGTCAGCCAAATGCCGACAATCACGATCAGCATCAGGAGTGTCAGGAAGAGAGTCCCCACCGGATGCTCTTCCGGCCGCTCACCGCGCTGTTCCACTCTCGACATGTTCCTCGCTCCTCCCTAGTCGGTCCCCTGCCTCCTCTTCGTCGCTCTCTGGTCGCTCCCGCTTCACCTCCTCGCGTCCGCTCACCTGCATCAGCACCCACCTCGCAAGGAGCAGCGTCACGAACACCCCACCGATACCCAGCACCAGCCCCACCCAGTCTCGTCCTGTCCCGAACCCCCCAACAACTCGGTTAAAACTCGACCAGAACACCATGGCGCTGGCTCCACCGACGACCAAGAGTGCGAGCCAGGCAGCAAAGAACGACCAACGCATAAATACCCTCCTCCTGTAGTCTATGCCGGAGCCAGAGGACGAATCTGCGACATGTTGACAGAATAGGTTACATTGGCGTGACAAATGCTCGGATCCACGGATATTTTTCACGAGTCAATTGCACTCCACCGAGTTATGGATCCTCGAGAGGCGGAAACGGTACACTACCGGGAGTGCTCTGCACGCCCTTCGATGACCGGGAGAACAAAAACCATGCCCGCGACGATCGAGGTCAGAGGTTTGGTCAAGCGGTACGGCGCAATCACTGCTGTCGACGGGATCGACTTCACCGTGGACCGTGGGGAGTTCTTCGGCTTCCTGGGACCAAACGGCGCTGGCAAGACGACGACAATCAACGTGCTCTGTACACTTGCCCGGCCAACCGCCGGTTCGGTTCGCGTCGCGGGCCACGATGTGGTACGGGAGCCGCATTTGGTGCGGCAGCGCATCGGAATCATCTTCCAAGATCCGAGTCTTGACACGCAGTTGACCGCATGGGAAAACCTCGCACTGCACGCACGCGTCTATGGCATCCCCAGCAGCTCCTGGCGTCCGCGGGCTGAGGAACTCCTACGGATGGTCGAGCTTTGGGAAAGACGGAATTCGCTTGTCCGCACGTTTTCCGGCGGCATGAAACGCCGCCTGGAGATTGTTCGTGGTCTCCTTCACGCGCCAGAGATCCTGTTTCTCGACGAACCGACGCTCGGTCTGGATCCCCAGACACGGCGCCAAATTTGGGTGTATCTCGCCGAACTTCGTCGCCAAACTGGTGTGACGCTCTTCCTGACCACTCACTACCTCGAAGAAGCCGAACAGTGTGACCGGGTCGCAATCATCGATCACGGTCGTATCATCGCGCTTGATGCCCCGGAACGCCTCAAAGCTCGTGTGGGGCGCGATATCATCCTGCTGTCCACTGAAGACAATACGCGAGCGGTACAAGAGCTCAAGGAACGCTTTGGCCTCGTTCCGATGGTCGTCGACGGTACAGTGCGAATCGAGGCCGAACGTGGCGACGAGCTGATTCCCCAGCTCGTCCGGCAACTCACCGTTCCAATCCGTTCCGTCAGCTTGCGTCGTCCGAGTCTGGACGACGTCTTCCTCGCGCTGACCGGCCGGCAGATCCGTGATGAGGAAGCCTCCGATCTCGACCTCATGCGAGAGCGGATGCGAGTACGACACTGACGCACGGGGGATTCTGTGGCAACTATCGAGGTTGTGGAAAGACTGCGACCACCTTCAGCAGTGATGCGTGCGCTCATCGGTATCTTCACACTCTGGCAGCGTGACCTTCTTCGCTACTGGCGTGACCGCACGCGCATCGCAGGGGGTCTTGCCCAACCGCTGCTCTTCCTCATCATCTTCGGCGCTGGCCTCTCGCCCTGGATGGGAACACTCGGTGGAGCAACCGTTGGACCGGACTATCTTCAGTTCCTCTACCCCGGTATCATTGGCATGTCTGTCCTCTTCTCCTCCATTTTCAGCGCGGTTTCAGTCGTTTGGGACCGCGAGTTTGGCTTCCTGAAGGAACTGCTTGTCGCGCCGATCCCTCGCTGGGCCATCGTTATCGGTAAGGCCCTCGGTGGAAGTACGACCTCGATGCTGCAGGGGCTCTTGCTCCTTCTGCTGGCTCCCCTCATCGGCGTTCGTTTGCAGCTTGGGACGATCCTGCTTCTTATCCCCCTGCTCTTTCTTCTTGCATTCTCGCTTTCCAGCATTGGGCTTGTGATTGCCGCTCGGATGCGCTCGACAGAGGGATTTGGCTTGGTCATGAATTTCCTTGTCACGCCGCTCTTGTTCCTCTCCGGGGCACTGTATCCACTCAACAACCTGCCCACATGGCTTACCGTGCTGACGCGGATCGATCCGGTCACGTATGGCATCGACGCCATTCGTCGTGTCGTGCTCAGTTCGGCCGGTGTGCCTCAGCCAGTCATCGACCAACTCGGGGTCACCCTCTTCGGCCATCCGTTACACCCCTTGTTAGATGCAGCAATCGTCCTCATCTTGGGCATCTTCCTCATCGTGCTGGCTGCACGCCAATTCGCACGTCCGGACTGAGAGGAGGGACGGTAATGCTCTATACAGGAAAGGGTGACCAGGGATACACCGATCTCCTCGGCGGGCGCGTGCCAAAGTACGCACCTCGCCCCGAGACGTTCGGAACGCTTGATGAGGCAACCTCCGCAATCGGGATCGCACGTGCTGTCGCGCAGACCGAGGAGACGAAACAGGCACTCGTCCGTGTCCAGCGCGATCTCTATCTCATGATGGCCGAGCTTGCCTTCGCTCCAGGAGTCGAACAGCAGAAATACCACATTACCGAGGAGCACGTGCGAAGACTAGAGGAAACGATCGATCGTATCGGCGCGCTCGTCCCGATCGGCCGACACTTCGTCTTGCCTGGCGACACGCTACAAGGTGCGACGCTTGACTTCGCACGCACAGTGGTGCGCCGTGCCGAGCGGCTCGTTGCGCGCCTCTACCATGACGGTGATGTGCACAACGAGCAGCTCCTCGCCTACTTGAATCGCCTCTCCTCACTACTCTTTGTGCTGGCGCGATACGAAGACCACCACGCTGGAGTCACACCGACGCCAGCGAAGGAGCCATGAATCGCCCTACTCACCCGCGCAGGCGCTCTAAGCTGAGTTCTTCGGCCAAGCGGCTCGGCTTGGGATCGGTCTGCCCGGCGTACTTGTTCCCGCGCTTCAGGCGATAGGGAACCATCGCGGGCGATGTCAACTGCTCGAACGTGAACGAACAGATCCGCATGCCGGGATAGAGCGCCACGGCCATCCGTCCCAGGTTAGAGAGCTCCATGGTCGCCGTCCCGGCCCACCCTGGCTCGAACAACGCCGCGGTGCTATGCACCGTGATGCCGAGACGAGCGATGCTGGACCGTCCCTCCAACCGTCCAACCAGATCGTCAGCGAGCTCGATGTACTCGAGTGTCGAGGCTAAAGCAAAGTCACCTGCCTGCATGATGAACGGTTCGCCATCGGGAACCACGATCGTCCGCATCGCATCTCCAATTGACTGCGGCTGCCGCGGATCGATATACGAGAACCGGGAATGCTCGAAGACCATGAAAGTGTTCCCGAGGCGCAGGTCAATCGAGCAAGCTCCGAGCTGTGTCTCCAGATCGGGCTCCGGGGTGATCTTGATACGTCCACTCTTGAGCGCCGCGATGATATCCCGATCGGAAAGGATCATGCTCGCCCCCTGTTTAACACCCACCACGTCGCAGAACCGACGTACGGACGTGAGTATGATGTCGCCGGACACGAGTCGTCAACCGCTGTCCGCCTGCCGCTGCCGAGTAGCCGTACGTTGTTATACTCCTCCGCGGCGCGCCGGCGCCCCAAGACCCGGAAGGGAACGCAATGTCGACGACCGAACCACCAGAAGGAACACCGGCCCAGCCCTTCGTCCGCCTTACGGCCCGTGAACTCCGGGCTGCTCGCCACGGATACGCTGATCACGAGGCAGCATTTCCGGACAGTACTCCGCCACCGACGCGGTCTCGTCGCTCACCGCTGCGTCTTCTGGCCGTCACACTCGTGCTCGTCTTGACCGCAGGCCTGCTCGCCTATTTCGGCCCTCTTGCTTGGGCTACCTGGCGAGCTTACCAGCGAGTCTTCGTCACACCAGTGCCACGTGCAACGGTGGTCATCAATGAGCAGGGTACGCCAGAAGTCGTTCTGCTCACCGCCGATGACCCCGCGATCCAGCTCCCAAACTGGGATAAGAAAGATCGTATCAATGTGCTCTTACTCGGCGTTGACCGCCGTGAAGCGGAAGACGTTCCCCGATCCGATACCATCATCATTGTCACGATCGATCCACTCACTAAGGACGTTGGCATGCTCTCCATTCCGCGCGATCTTCTGGTAACAATCCCTGGCTACGGCCAAGAAAAGATCAACGCTGCTTATGCCCTCGGCGCAAACTCCCCTATCACCGGACCAGGACTCGTTCGCGCAACCATCGAATATAACTTTGGGATCCCTATCCACTACTACGCTGAGGTCGACTTCGAGGGCTTCGTCCGGATCGTCGATACAATAGGCGGCGTCGTGGTCGACGTTCCCGCACCGATTAAGGATGACGAGTATCCGGGAGAGGACTACAACTACACGCGCATCTACTTCGCACCCGGCCTTCAGCGCATGGATGGACGCACCGCCCTTCGCTACGTGCGCACTCGTCACGACGACAACGATTTCGCACGAGGCTATCGCCAGCAACAGGTGCTGCGTGCCCTCCGAGAGCAAGGTCTCCGACTCGATCTCATCCGCAAGGCACCGCAACTTGTTGACTCGCTTGGCGATACGGTCCGAACGGACCTAAGCCCGGCGCAGGTGCTCGCGCTGGCGAAGCTGGGTACAGAAATCCCACGAGATCGTATCCGCTCCTACACACTCCTCCCAGCAACAACGAGCTATTGGGAGCCTGGACAGCCCTTCTATCTCATACCGGATTGGAACGCAATTCAGGCAATCCTCGACGAGATGTTCCCACCACGTGAAGGGCAGCCGCGACCACAGGTCCGCGCAACTACGCCCGGCGTGCCTGCACAGCCAGTCGCGCCCGAACTCGCCGAACCAGTTGAGACGCCACCACCTGAATTGATTGAATCCCCGACACCCGAACCCGAGCCGACACCAACACCCGTGATGCTCGAGACCCCAACGCCCGAGCCTACTCCCACACTCCCGACGCCAACTGTCGAGCCGACTGCGCTCCCAACCCAGGAGCCAACCCCCGGGCCAACGGCTACTCCGGAGCCGACGCTCGAGCCGATCCCCACCCCGACAGCGTCTTCATAGAGCCTCGGGTCACATCACTTCTGGGGCAGCGATACCAAGCAGCGCGAGGCCGTTGGCAAGCGTCTGTCGCACGGCCGCCACCATCGCGAGCCGAGCCGAGCGTTGCGGCTCCGGTGCCTGTAACACCGGGCAAACGCGATAGAACTCATTAAAGCGCTTCGCGAGCTCGTAGACGAAGTTCGCGATGACAAGTGGCTTGTATTCGTCCGCCGCGCGCTGCACCTCGTCCGGGAAGAGTGCGATTTGCTCGATAAGGTCTATCTCCTCCCGCGTCAGATCCTCAAGGGCATACGGTCCTTCCGGAAGCGCATCGACCTTCTCCAGAATCCGGCACGCCCGAGCGTGCGCGTACTGGATGTACGGCGCGGCATGCCCCTCAAATGACAGTGCTTCCTCGATGTCGAAAACGATCACGCGGTTGTTGTCACGTGAAAGCATCCCGTACTTCAGGCTCCCCAACCCGACCTGGCGCGCGACTGCAGCTTTCGTGTCCGGCGGGAGGCTCGGGTTCTTCTCCTCGATGATCTCCAGCGCCCGCTCAAGGACTTGACGCGCCACGTCCTCGTACAGCACCACGTTGCCCAACCGGCTGCTCATCGCACCGCTTGGCAGCATGACGGTTTCATATGCCAGGTGGTAGCACTTCGACGCCTGCTGGAAACCCCACAGTTCCATCACTTTGAAGATCTGCTGCAGGTACAACGTCTGTCGGACGTCCACCACCCAGATCGCCCGATCTACATGGTATTGCTCGAATTTCCGTTTTGTCAGAGCGAGATCTTTCGTGGAATAGAGCGTTGTGCCATCCGAGCGTAGGATGGGCAGCGTCCGGTACGTTTCCTTCTCCAACCCAAGCTTCTCGTCGATCTTGACGACTGGCAGACCATCGCTGATCTCAGCAATCCCGCGCTCCAGGAGCTCGCGGACGATTTGCCGCCCTTCCTCCTCGACTTCACTCTCGAAGAACCACACATCAAAGTGGACGTCCAGCTCGTCGTAGATCCGATAGAACTCCTCCATACTCCAGGCACGGGTCTCTTCCCAGAGCTGGACGAACTCCGGATCTTTGCGTTCCCAGCGCTGGAACGTCTCTCGAACCTCGCGCTCCCATTGCGGAACGTGTGGCCACCAGTCTAACGTCGCCGCCAGCCGACGCCAGCGCTCATACCACTCTTCGAGCTGGCGAACGCGCTGGATTGTCTTGTCCTCGCGGTCTTGCTCCGCAGCAGCACGCGCCTCCGCCAACTCATGCTCCAACTGCCGACCGACGATCGGCCAGAACTTCACGATCGTTTGTTCATCGTAGAACGCGTCTGGCTTAATCTCCCGCCCGTGTGCAATCTGGCCCAGAAGATACGCAATGTCCTCCCCAACCTTATGCTCGCGCCAAAGTTCCTTCAGCATCCGGTCGATAGCTTGCACGAAAACAGGGTCCGCCTGCGCAAGTTCGTTAAGCAGCTCGACGACGTCTTGCCGATAGCTCAGCCGCCGATCAGCCTCGGCGTAAATCTCACCGAGCCAGCGTCCTCGCTGCTCACGGGGCGGCTCCTCTCCGCGATGGAAGCGCAGATAACACCACAAGCACTTAATAACATGCAGGCCGATGTCACCAATGTAGTTCGCTTCGAGGACATCGAAGCCAGCAAAGCGTAAAATCCGGCTCAGTGCGTTTCCAAGACAGACGTTCCGGAGGTGCCCCACGTGGAATGCTTTGTGTGTATTGGGCTGGGAATACTCCACCATGACTCGTTCGCCACGCGGAGCTCCTCGTCCGTAGTCCGGTCCAGCGGCCAAGACTGCCCGCAGAACCTCATTGGCGAAACGAGCGGTGTCATACACGATATTCAAGTACCCGTTGACCGCCTCCACCCGCGCAAAGTCACCGCGGGCCGAAAGCCAGGTCGCGAGCTCCTCGGCAATCGCCTGAGCCCGTTCACGCACGCGCTCTTGGACTAGGCGCTTGGCTTCCTTCTTAGAAAGACCAACCGTTGCCGCCTCAAGTTCCTCAGCAAGTTGCTCGTTGGCAATCTGGTAACACACGGTCGTCGACGTGCCCCACACGCCTGGGAACGGAATCGGCCGCATCTCCAGCGCACGTCGACCGTACCCAAGGGCTTCCAAGGCTGTGTTGATCAGTTCTGCTGCTCGTTCCGCTTCGCGTTTAAACATCGTGCCTCCGTGTCGTCAATGTGTGCTATGCCCTCCAGCGAGCGTCGGCTGACACGCGGTGGTCTCAGGATCGCGGTATCCACGTCGTTCTGCCCAGTAGCGGTTGGCGCGATGCAAGCTCTCAAATGTTCCGGCATCGCTCCAGAATCCCTTGAGCTCCACCCACCGCAACAATCCGAGCTCCAGGTAACGATTGTTCACGTCGGTGATCTCGAGCTCACCGCGCGGCGAGGGTTCCAGTTCCCGGATGAAATCGAAGACCCGACTGTCGTAAAGGTACAGCCCGGTGACCGCATACGGGCTCTTCGGTTCCTTCGGCTTCTCCTCAATCCGAACGATCCGCGTCGGATCATCCGGATCGAACACCGGACAACCGAAGCGATGTGGGTCAGGAACTCGCGCGAGGAAGATTAACGCGCCGCCGGTAAAACTCTCGACTGCTGGGCGGATATCCGCATCAGTCGTATTATCGCCTAAAATAACGCAGATATGCTCACCGTCAGCGAACTCCTCACAAAGACTCAAGGCGTCCGCAATCCCACGTTCTTCTTCCTGGTATGCATATTCAAGGTGACGGACGCCAAGATGGCGCCCGTTACGCAAGACACGGAGAAAGTCCCCCGCATGCGGCCCACCTGTTACTACCATGATCTCGTCAATACCAGCCTTCACCAGGGTTTGAATCGGGTAGTAGATCATCGGCTGGTCGTAGACGGGCAAGAGGTGCTTGTTCGTCGCGAACGTCAATGGATAGAGCCGCGTTCCCAAGCCCCCTGCGAGGACGACCCCCTTCATGCGTCCCCCCTGTCGCGTGCCCGCCCTGTGCTCAGCAACGCTTCCTGGGCACAGTGCTTGCTCCTAGTATAACGACCGGCCCTCTATGCCCTGCTTTCTCGCCCTTTCGAGCACTCATGCGGTCCGCAGCTCGTTCTGACGCAACGGCAGCTTTTGTGCAACTTGTGTCAGTCGGCGTCACTCATCTGGATACCTGAGGCTTAAGGCCATCACGGCGTATACCAGCCTAGGAAGCTTGCCAAGCGGCCCTCATCTGGCCTCGTTTTCCACCTTCGCTTGGCCGCCCGGGACCTGGTACGAGCCAAGACTGAAGGGAAATCAGAGTTCCGGTTTGTCCGGTAGACCGAGATCGAGCTGTCAAAGGAACCGGGGAGCCAAGATCAACACATACGCTCAACCGCCAACACGACTAGGTACGGAACAAGCATTCCTCACGTGCCGCTCTGATGCGAGGCTCGTCCGCGCGGACTCAAGCCACCCCTGGTGACAAGCGTCGTAGTCTCGCTCTCCAAAGGTCGATTCGCCCCTTGACACGCTGGCGTCACACGACTACCGTGGAGGCGATGGCGTGCCCCGGGAGCTCGGGTGAACCGGGCTGAGAGGGCGGCTGAGGATCCCGCCGCCGACCGGTAACGACCTGATCTGGGTAATACCAGCGAAGGGAGGCCGCAGTTCCGCAAGTCACCCCCACCCAGAATCGCCAGCCCATTCGAGACGGGTCGTTCGGAGGTGAGATGATGTCCACCACCCTCCTCGATGAGCTCTTAACCGAAGCGCGCCCCATCTGGGAGGCCATGACAGCACATCCGTTTCTCCGTGAACTTGCCACCGGTCGTCTTCCCCGTGAACGCTTCGACTTTTGGGTGCAGCAAGACTACCGGTTCGTCCAGGACGGTCTGCGTTTCCTCGCACTACTCATCGCCCGCGCACCGGACGAAGAACTCCGCCGCGGCCTCCTGGATGCAGCTGTTGCCTTCCGCAACGAACTCACCATCTTCGAGGATTACGCTCGTCAACGAGGGCTGCAGCTCGAGGTCGAGCCTACTCCGGTGTGCCTCGGTTATACCAGCTTCCTTCTCGCTACTGCGGCGACCGGCTCGCTCGGGGAGACGCTCGCGGTCCTGTGGGGAGCTGAAAAGGCGTACTACGACGCCTGGTCCACTGTCCGGCAAGCACTCGGCCTCGCGGAACCCTACGCACGCTGGATCGAGAACTGGACAAGCCCACAGTTCGCCGCGTGGGTCGATTGGCTCGGAGCACAGCTTGTCCGCTGGTCGAGCAGCGCCGAGTATCCGGCACTTCGCCGAGCCTTCCTCGCTACAGCACGCTATGAGTACCTGTTTTGGGACATGGTCTATACCGGCACGACATGGCCGATCTGAACGGGAAGGAGTCATCGATGCCTCGCTTTACTGAAGAACTCTGGAACTCAATCGCCGACATCTTCGCAGCCATCCTCGCGCATCCTTTCGTTCGCGGCCTGACGGATGGCACACTTCCTGAAGATGCATTTCGCTATTATGTTGTTCAAGACGCCCTGTACTTACGGGACTATGCACGCTGTCTGGCTCTCGCAGCAGCCAAGTCACCGCGCGATCCTTGGTGTGAACTCTTTGCGGATCACGCCAAAGTTGCGTTGGTCGTGGAACGCTCGCTCCATGACAGTTTCTTCCGCGAATGGGGACTCTCGCCGGAAGAGATCGCTGCAACTCCATATGCGCCCACAAACTTAGCCTACACCTCGTATCTCCTTCGCATTGCCTATGATCGCCCCTTCGAGGAGCTCCTTGGAGCAGTCCTGCCGTGCTACTGGATCTACTGGGAAGTGGGAAAACACCTGGAGAAAGCGGGCTCTCCGAATCCACTCTATCAGCGCTGGATCGCGACCTATGCGTCCGAGGAGTATGCCCAGGTCGTGCGGGCGGTCATCGACGTGACCGACGAAGCAGCGGCGGATCTCCCCGAGGGACGTCGCGCGGCCGTCCGCGCGCACTTTGTGACCACGTCACGGTACGAATGGATGTTCTGGGACGCTGCCTGGCGCATGGAGTCCTGGCCGGTCTGAGGCGTCGCGCTGGTTCAAAACCGCGTGAGGATAGCCGTGGGCACGTTCCCGTGGGCACGTTCCGCGCGCTGCAACCGTTGTCCTGAGAAGGATGACCGCACGCCGCTGACCGTGAATTGCCCGATAGAGGCCCTGAAGCACGTGATGCCAACGACACCATATCACAAGCGGTGAAGAGGACAGGTGGATACGCAGACGCGGAATACTTGGGAGCCTCGTTGGCTCCAAGACTCCTCGCCGCGGACGTTGACGTTACGTAACGGCGTCTACCTGCCCAGCCACTCGTCCTTCTCGCCCACCCTTCTTTTCAAACACACGCACATGCGCCGAGCTCCAGATACCTTTCGAGCACTCGCCACCGCAGCCCCGTGCCGAACGATGCTGAGGAAGTGCCAGTAGCATCACAAGGTCATTGCATGGAGACATCCTCATCCGCGCCAACGACTCGCGATCGCCTGACCCAGAAGGCCACACCTCAACTGGCACTGAACTCCGTCGCACCAGAGGGTGCTTGACATGCCCCTGGTCGCTCTCTAGAATGAATCCCGAGTGATTTACTCGGATTTGGTCGCCGGCGACCGGATCGGGGAACTGCAGAGCGGAGAGGACGCGTTCCAAAGGAAGGGACGAAGGCGTGGGTGTGACAAGGATCCCCATTCGGTCGATGCTTGTTTGTGGAATTTTGGCGCTTGTTCTCGCGGCTTGTATCTCATCCGACGAGACAGTTCCTAGCACCCAACCAGCAAGCCAGTCACCGGTCACGACTGCTCCAACAGCCTCGCCCGACCTCAGTCATACAGCGACTTCGCGTGAGGATGAAAGCGAGCTCGTCGCCACGCTCTATGAGATGCTGGGTCACTTAGAAGCCAGCCGGGCCAACCTCGAGCGAGGGAACTGGACACTCGTCCAAGCGCATGCGGCTCATCCGACCGCCGAATACTGGGCTAGCGTCGAAGCGGCCCTTACGGCTCGTAACCTCGCCAGCGTCCGCGGAGCGCTGGATGACTACCTGGAGGCGGCGAAGCAGCAGGCCAATGACGCCGCATCACGAAATGACACAGCACGCCAAGCGGTCCAAAATGTGATCCGAACTATCGTCGATGAATCTCCAGAACCAAGTGTGACGCGTGCTGCAGCACTGGCGCTTCTGGCAGAGTCTATCGCCACCGAGTTCTCTGAGGGTGTTGAGAACGGGCGGATCGTGAATGTCGAGGAGTTTCAGGACTCCTGGGGATTCTTTCACGTTTTGCGTAGCGAGCTTCCAATCGTGCTCTCGACCGCACCAGCAAGTGGGCAAGGTGCAATAACTGAAGCACAGGAAGACCTGGAGGCACTGGCTCAGACGACCTTCGCACAGTTCTCCGATACTCCGGGAGCGAAGATTCCCGAAGCTGATACGGCCCGCGAGCGACTGCAACACCTGGCAAGTGAACTGCGCGATGCCTTCGGCATCAGTGCTTCAGCGACATCGTCAACCGAAGAGCAGCTCGCCAAGATTCGCGACATGCTCGCAGCCGCGTTACAGGCCTACCGCGCCGGCGATACTGACCGAGCCTACGAAGAAGCGGCCAACGCTTACCTGGAGGGGTTCGAAGCACTCGAACCAGCATTGCTGGAGCGCGGGCATCGCGAACTCGTCGAACAGCTCGAAAGGGACTTCAAGGCGATCCGCGACGCGATCCGCGCAGGGCGCCCGGCGGGCGAAGTCGAGCAGCTCATCCGCAACGTGGAGAGCGCGCTCGAGGAGGTTGAGGAGGTGCTCCGGTGACCGTCGCTCCGCGGCGCCAATTGGCAAGGCTTGGATGGTTCGTCACGCTACTCACCGTACTGGTTACGCTCGCCGCACCGCGCGCTGTCGCCGAATCTCCTTCGCCGAGTGTCACCGTGCAGCAAGAATTGACGGCGATTCGCCAATTAATGCAGGACAGCCAGAACGCCTACCAGGCAGGAGACCGCGAGCGCGCTCTTCGTCTTGCCCGGCAGGCATACCTTGACCATTTTGAGCTTGTCGAAATCCCACTCCGAGTTGCCGATCCCAACTTTACGTTCGCGATGGAAGTCAAGTTCGCTCAATGGCGGCAACTCATCGAACGCGGGGCACCATCTTCCGAAATCGAACGGCTTCTCCTGGACATCGAGAGCGGGCTTGTGGAGGTCGAGCGGCTCGTCGGAGGTCCTGGTCTTGCTGCACCCCTCTTCGTCGGGCTTGCCTCCTTTTCTATTCTGTTTCGCGAAGGGATCGAAGCGATTCTCGTTATCGCCGCCTTGCTTGGCTATTTGGGCACCCATCAGCCGCGTCTTCGCCGTCCCCTCTGGATCGGAGTCACTCTTGCGATCCCTGCCAGTCTCTTCACCTGGCTGGCTCTCGTTGTGGTCCTGCAGGTGGTTCCGGTCGGTCGAGAACTCTTAGAGATTGGAATGTCACTCTTGGCGGTGGTGCTGATGATCTCGATCAGCCTCTGGCTATTGCGCCGGATTGACACCCGCCGTTGGATGGAATACCTCCGAGGGCACGCGTGGGAGGCGATCGCAACAGGTAAGGCATCAGCGGTCGCGCTCCTGGGCTTCACCGCCGTTTACCGTGAAGGCGCGGAGACAGCGGTGCTGTACCAGTCGCTCGTGCTCATGGCTCGACGACTGGAGTTTTGGGTTCTGCTGGGTATCCTCTTGGCTGCGGTTGTTCTGGTGGCCTTGGGATGGGCGATCATCGGTCTTGGAAGACGGCTCCCCTTGCGTGCCTTCCTCTCCATTGCAATTCTGATCATTATGATCTTGTCCCTCGCAATCTTGGGTCACGCTGTGTGGGAACTTCAAATGATCGGCTATCTCCCGATCTCAGTTATCCAGCTACCCAATCTGAATCGCAGTCTCCTTGACCTTATGGGCCTCCATCCGACCCGAGAGGTTCTCCTGACACAGGCGACACTCGCCGCTGCCTATCTGATCGCGTGGGGCTGGGCCGGTTGGTCCTGGTACCGATCAGCACCAGCAAGACGTGCGCTCAGTGCAACTGATCGAGGGAGGGGGATCGCGTGATCCGCATCGGCATCGATGTCGGCGGTACGTTCACGAAGGCGGTTGCGCTCCATCAGGAGACCGGCGAGCTGCTCACCCACGTTACCGTCCCAACCACGCATCGCGCCAAACACGGTGTCGCGGCCGGAGCTGTCCAGGCCTTGCAGACGCTGATCGACCAAGCTGGTATCCCGCCGGAAACGATCCGCGTGGTCACGCTCAGCACAACCCAAGCGGTCAATGCACTGCTCGAAGGGGACGTTGTACCGGTCGGGATTCTCGCGATCGGCCCACGCGCTGAGCGGCGGCAGACACAACAGCGCACGCGTCTGGAACAGATTGAACTCGCGCCCGGACGCACACTCACACTCCATTACACCTACCTTGATCGCGAGGCAGCTAGCCCTGACACGGTGCGGGCTACACTCGAGACGCTGCACCGATCTGGAGTTGGTGCCGTTGCGATTTCGGCTGCCTACGCCGTCGAAGACCCAGAGCCGGAGCGTCTCGCGCTTGCCATAGCCGGCGAACTCGGTCTTCCTGCCACAGCGGGCCATCAGCTGACCGGCCTCTATGGTCTGGAAGTTCGTACGGTGACGGCAGCGATCAACGCGAGTATTCTGCCGCGCATGCGTGAAACAACACAGTGGGTACGCGCGGCATTGCGCGAAGCCGGAATCCTCGCCCCCGCTATGATCTTGACGGGCGACCTGAGCGTTGCCCCGATCGATCAACTTGCTGAACTTCCAGCAGCAAGCATGCTGTCTGGCCCAGCCGCAAGTGTCGCAGGCGCGCTACGGGGACATCCGACCGTCGATGCACTCTTTGTCGAGGTCGGTGGCACAAGTACGAACCTGGGCGTGATTCGCGATGGCCGCCCAGCGCTGCGCTACGTGCGCATTATGCAACACCCAACCTGCCTGCGCTCTGTCGACGTCCATGTCGCAGGGCTCGGCGGCGGTTCACTGATCCGCGTCGAGCGGGGCCGAATCATCGGCATTGGTCCACGGAGCGCTCACATTGCTGGCCTACCCTATGTCAGTTTCACCAGCGATCTCGAGCCACCCTTTATGATCACCACGATCGCACCGCAACCGGGAGACACTCCCGATTACGTTGTGGTCCGCGATCGGAACGGGCGAACTGCCGCTTTAACACTGACGGATGCGGCGAATGCACTCGGATTGCTCGCGCCGCACGACTACGCCTTTGGTGACCGTGAGCGCGCCCGCGCCGCGTTCCAACCGCTCGCTGACCTGCTCGGACGCACGGTGGACGAGACTGCACGGGAAGTCTTGGTACGCGCGGTCGATACACTCGTCCCGCTGGCACGTGAACTGATACAGGACTATGAGCTGCGGGAGCCACAACTGATCGGCCTTGGGGGCGGTGCTGGTGTGCTTGCACCGGCACTGGCCCAAAGACTCCAACTTCCCCTCATGATCGCGCAACACGCCGAGGTCATGGCCTCGATCGGCGCGGCGACCACGCCGCTGAATGTGATCGAGGAGGTGCATATCCGTTCCGGATCCGAGCTCCTCGCTGCCATCGAGCGTGTCGAGCGCCGTCTCGTTGCTCTCGGTGCAGATCGACGCAGCGTGCAAGTCGTCGTCGAGCCGATACCGGAAAGGCAGGCCTCACGTATTCGCGCCACGGCCTTTCAGGAGCCATCGACGAGTTCTACCGAGATACGGATCAGTCGCGCCGAGGCCCTGGAACTGGCGGCACAAGCCCTAGGGGTTCCGTCGCACTGCGTCGAACTCCAGTTTGAAAACGCATTCTACCGCGTCTTCACGGCCGTCGTGCGTAGTGGGATCGGTCCCTTCCGGCGTGAGCGCCGGCCACTCGTCGTGGTCGATAGTACCGGTACAATCTGCTTCCGCGCTGCAGATGGCTGGTGCCGCGCGCTTCGTAGCGCTGCAGAACTTTCGCTCTCGGCCCCAACTGGGGGATGTGCCTGTGCCATTGTCGGCTCTCGCTGTCTCCTCTTTGACCGTGCACTCACCGTCCAGGCACCGGCAGATGCTGATGAACCCGGCTGCCTACTCATTGGTCATCCAGTACGTGTGTGAGGAAGCTGATGGTAGTCGTCCGTCCACAGAGCCGGAGAGCGGGCTGGCTTCGTGTCGCTGCGATTGCGGTCGGCATCATGGTACTCGCCATTGCAGCGATTTTCTGGGCGTCGTCGCGCGGGAGTCCTGTTCCCCATCCCGAGGTCACTGGCGCGGTTGAGCGGATCCAGGCAGAGCTCGACGTCTTGCAGGTGTCCCTCTACACGGATCAAGTTGTCCGCAATGGACAGGTGCTAGAACCGGAGGAGTACGCTGCTGCACAGACAGCAGTCCAACGGGCTCGGGCGCAATGGGAGACAATCCGTAAGGCGGTCGCTCCCGAGCACCGTGATCGCGTCGATCGTCTCTTCGAGGAACTCCAGACTGCTGTCGATACGCTAGCGCCGGCAGCAGAGGTTCAGGAGCTCGTTCGCGATCTCCAGCAAGCACTACGCTCACTGGAATCAACCGAGAACTCTGGTTGACCGGAAAGTCTCGGCCGCCGAGCTACGAAAAGCCAATAAGGCAAGAACGCGACGACGTTGAAGAGCGCGATCATGATCAGCCAGAGCGTCCGCCCACCGGGAAACAAGCGCGCTGGACGTTGCAGCAGGTCCGCGAGAGCAACAACGAGCCCGAGCCAGGTCACAATGAAGGATGGGAGCAAGAAAGGCACAATCAGCCAAGGCGTAACCGAAAAGAGCAGGACAGCAACGATCGGTCCGCCGACAAAAAGAACGAACGTGGCCGTCGCCACCGGCAACAGCCACGTTTGTTTGATCAGGACTGCAAAGAGCGAGCGTTCCTGCCTGTGGTCAGCAGTGCCCGTTGCGCGTCGCACACTCAGAGCCCAAGCTGGCCCTTCTTGGCGAGCTTCGCGAGCTTGCGGCGGCGCCGATGCTCCGCCTTGCGGATCTTTGCCCGGCGCTGCTCCGACTTGCTGACGTAGTGCCGCTTTGCGCGGTAATCACGCAGCACCCCAGCCTTCTGGAGCTCCTTGGTGAACCGCTTCAGAAGCGCGTCGAAGCTCTCGTTCTCGCGCAGCTCGACATGAACCGACTTCGCCACCTGACCTCACACCCCTTCGGTGCACCCGGATTGGCACGAAACACCGTGCCGGCACACCTAGTTATTCTACCACACATCGTTTGCTCGTGCACATTGGCCTTGGAACTCCGGCCACTACATCTAGTGCTTTTTGTGTAGCAGGCTCGTCCTAGATTGACATGATTCGGACCGTGAGATACGAAGGGTCCGATAGTGAGAGACGAAGGTGTCAGACGACCGAATCCCGCCAGGCGAGAGCTTGCAACTCTGCAGACACTGCGTCCATGATGTCGAGCACCGGTTCAAGTCGGAATTGGAAGCCGGCGAACACGGTTGCCGCTTCGTGTAAGGCCGGCAAATCATCGGTTTCGATCACTGCATAACCACCGAACTCGCCGACTCGGACGAGAAATTGGTGGAACACGAGTGTCTCGGGAACTTGCCACTTTTGGAAGAGTTCAAGGATTCGCTGCTGCATTTGCTCGTAGTCGGCTGCTGTTCCAGCAGGTCGTGGCCACCATGTCAAAAGATACTTCACAGAACATGCCTCCTTTTACATTGTTCCTTCGTGCCCCACGATCCGACTGACGAGAAGTATAAAGTCCCCAGGATGACAAGAAACCATTCACAAAGTCTCCAATCGTTGCAGAGCTGTTACCCACCCAAGGTTCCTCGTCAGTCCAGACTTTCTATCCAGCAGGTGCATCCCCGAACGCTGCGCACCGCCGCATCGCCGCGAGTACCGGATCGGTCAACGAAGCCAGCGTGATGCTGTCTGTGAGCTACCGGCATACGGCAGAGCGTCCTGAGCCACCTTCTTGTTTTGTGGCGAGCCAGACGAAACCAAATCAGCGACCGGCCTTCTCTCCTCCGCTCATCAGCCATTCGTCGCTTCATATTTGGGTGGAAAGAGACCACTCGCAGGCGGCTCCTCAACAGCCAACACGAGGATCTGGGGCAATTCGTCCCTGCGGCGGTACAGACTTGGGCTCGCCCTCAGTCTAGAGCTGTGCTCTCCTCCTCACCGTCACGCAGTCGACTTTCCACCGCCCTCCCGGTACAAGAAGAGACACAACGAGGCGCATCTTCTGCGGACGCGGTCCACCCTGGGTCCAAAGACCCGAATACCGTAAATCCCTCTCTGTGACTCAGTGGGCAACGCTCCAGCCGATCTCACTTTTGCCTGCTTAGGCCCCCTTTCTGATCGAGCCGCTGGCCACACTCGGCAAGGCAGGAATGACTGCACGCTCCGCGGCTCAATCGAGAATCGATGGACACACCGAAGAATGCGTGTTATACTGCGACTTCGCGGAGTATTCACGGGAGCGATCGATGATTGAGATCGATGGTGTGGAGTATCTAACGGCAGCAGAAGCGGCGGCGCTGCTCGGCGTCAAGCGCGAAACACTCTATGCCTATGCGAGCCGCGGCCGGCTTCGGAGCTATCGCCGCGGTATCCGCCGTGAGCGCCTCTATCGGCGATCCGACCTGGAAGCACTGCTCCGCCTCCAGCCAGCATCTGACGAGCGGGACAGCAGCCGACTGCCTGCGGCCGAGACCTGGATTCCTTTCACGTCCTGACCACCGCTGCCCGATGCACGCTGGTCGTTTGGCGGGGAAGTGCCTCATGGCCGAGCAGAGGCTCTACATCTGGTTGGACCGGAATCCCTTTTCCGGACCGCCCGACCTCTGGATTGAGGATGTCCCCGGGCGTGCCGATCTCGATCTCCTGGCCGAAGCGATTCGGGCTGGTCGTCTTGGACGTTATCTTCCGGTCCGACTTGCCATTTCCACCCACCCAGACCCCAAATTGCCGTCGGGTTACCGCAGCGTGAACGTTGTCAATCTTCTCCGCCAATACCGCATCCCCTACCGAACACGCCTCGAACTACTCTTGGATATGACTGGCGATGTTTCGCCAGCCGGCAGTGAAACCGCCGAGCCTACTCCCCGACCCACGCGGAGGCCATGATGTACCTCACACCGAAGGAACTGGATCGTCTCACCGTCTTCACACTCGCCGAACTCGCTCGCCGTCGCCGTGCGCGGGGTATCAAGCTCAACTATGCGGAGGCCGCAGCCATTATCTGTGATGAGGTGTACGAGGAGGCCCGCGCCGGGCGCCCATACGAGGAGGTTGTTGCTCACGCCTGTTCGCTCCTTACCCGTGATGACGTCCTCCCAGGCGTCCCTGAAATGCTCAATGTTCTGTATATCGACGCACTCTTCCCGGACGGCACACGTCTCGTGACTGTAAGGAATCCGATCCGATGAGGGACATTGTCATCCCGCCTGGTGGTCTCGTCCCCGGCGAAGGGGAAGTCGAGATCAACGCTGGCCTACCCGTCACTGTTGTCCGCATCACCAATCGCGGCGCCGTCCCGGTGCACCTCACTGCCCACTTCCATGTCTTCGAAGCGAATCCCGACCTCTGTTTCGACCGCCGGAAGGCGTTTGGCATGCGCCCTGATATTCCCGTGGGTTGGGCTATCCGGATCGAGCCCGGCCAGACTCTTGAGGTCCCACTTGTCCCGATCAGGGGACGACGCATTGTCCGTGGATTCCAGGGCCTCGTTAACGGACCAGTGGATACGGCTGACCTCGACACGTTGCTGAAAGAACTTGTAAACCGCGGCTTTTGTCACCAACCAGAGGAGTGAAAGGAGTCGGACTGTGCCGATCCGCGTCACCCGAAGGCAGTACGCCTCGTGGTACGGACCGACGGCCGGCGACCGAGTCCGCTTGGCTGACACAAATTTGTTTGCCCGAATTGAACGAGACGATACCCTACCCGGATTTGAGCCGCTCGTCGGTTTTGGGAGACCGGTCCGTGACGGCATGCTGACTGGCCGGGACCATGGACCAAGCAAGCTCGATCTTGTGATCACCAACGTCATCGTCATGGATCCAGTGCTTGGCATCTTCAAGAGCAACATCGGTATCAAGGACGGCCGCATCGTTGCAATCGGTCGCGCCGGGAACCCGGACGTCATGGACGACGTGGAACTGCTGATCAGCAATGCCACGGGGATAATCCCTGGCGAAGGACTGATCGCCACTCCTGGTGCAATCGACGCGCATGTCCACCTCTCTTCGACCAGCGTGATACCAGCGGCGCTGAGCGCTGGTATCACCACGCTCGTTGCCCAGGGTTCCGGCGGCGTGTGGGATCTTGGGGTCAACCCAGCAACGAATCTACGGCATCTCTTTGAGGCTTTTGAAGCAATTCCGCTTAATCTCGCCGTGCTTGGACGGGGATCTTCCGACCACGCACAACTCGTCGAGCACCTTGAATCCGGGTGCGCCGGATTCAAGATCCACGAAGATGTCGGCGCGTTCCCTGCGGTCATCGATACGTGCCTTACTGTTGCCGACCAAGCCGGAGTCCAGGTCGCGCTCCACACCGATGGGCTGAACGAAGCGGGATCACTTCGTGAGACGATCGCGGCGATCAATGGCCGCTCCATCCACGCCTACCACGTCGAGGGTTCCGGCGGTGGACATGCACCAAACGTCCTGGAGATTGTGTCCGAGCCGAACATTATCGGCTCCTCCACAAGTCCGACGATCCCATACTCTCGAAACAGCACCGCTGAACTGTTCGACATGATCGTCGCGGTGCACCGGCTGTCACGAGATATCCCAACCGACGTCGCTGCTGCCCATGACCGAGTGCGGGCAACGACGATCGCCGCCGAGGACATCCTGCATGATCTGGGCGCCATTTCGATCATGTCCTCCGATTCGCAGGGTATGGGACGCATCGGCGAAGTCATCAGTCGCACCTGGCAGCTTGCACACCGCATGAAAGAGGTCCGCGGAGGTGGCTTTGACCCAACGACCGGTACTGGTGATGACAATCCGCGAATCCTGCAGTATCTGGCAAAGTACACGATCAACCCTGCCATCACCCACGGCCTCGACCATGAGGTCGGTAGTTTAGAGCCCGGAAAACTTGCTGACATTGTGCTCTGGCATCCGGCCTTCTTTGGTGCCAAGCCGGCTGCAGTCATCAAAGGCGGGTTTGTGGTCTGGGCTCCAGTCGGTGACGGTATGGGTTCTACCCGCTGGAGTCAGCCGTTGATCTATCGAGCAATGTTTGGCGGGCTCGGCCGCGCTCCGGCGGCTTTGGCCGTCGCATTTGTTGCACCTGTTGCTCTTGAAACTGGAGCGTTCGTTCGGTACGGACTGCAACGTCGTCCGGTCGCTGTGCGTAACACCCGCCAGATCTTTAAAGGCGCGATGTACTACAATACAGCCTCACCTCGTGTTCGCGTGGATCCGAAGACCCTGGAAGTCGCGATTGACGGCCAGACCGTCTCCATTCCGCCCGCCGAGGAACTCCCCCTCACCGTTCGCTATTTCATCGCCTGACACCGGCTAATCGTAGATCCGAACAAGAATATCGGTCGGATTGAAAGCATTACACGGATTCTGATCCTGCGGGCACGCGGAAACTGCGACAATAAGATCCATAAGTGCTCGAAGTAACACATAGTCATTGCGCTCCGAGAGTGGTTCCCGAATCTCGAAACGTCCCTTGGCGACGATACCGACATTCATGAACCAGTTGACGGGATCGGGGATATCATCCTCCTGGATACCATACTCCCCAAGAACACTCAAGAAGTTGTCTTTACAGTTTGGATGGTCGGGTATGCCATAGTCGTCCAGGTATCGCCGCCGATCACACGCCGGGAAGAGAATGTCGTGGCGACCAACCGTATCTTCCAGGAGCACGAGCATCGGATTGCGACGATTGCTGTAGAGGATCATCCCCTGGGTCAGAACGAGCGAGTTGTTGATCGCACGCGTGTGCGACGTCGAAAGATACTCGCGGACATCGTGGAAGTTGAAGGCGACCATGTCCGCGACCTGCTTTCCTTGGACATCGGTGATCTGTAAAAGCTGCCCCTCCTTGAGGGGAAAAGCGATCGGCACCGTTGGCCGCACCTGTGCTGCTCGCTTCGGCACGCGGCCAAACAAGATGTGCTCACTGGGCGCTATCGGCTGCGCCATTGCCTCTCTCCCTTCTCGTCGCGGCAATGACCGCGACCATATCAAAGATAAGGTTTGCTGCATTGAGCGCGGTCACGTCGGCAGGATCGCGGTCTGGCAAGACCTCAACCAGATCCGCTGCCACAATGTCCAGCCCCACCAGCCCCCAGAGGAGTTCCTGCGCTTCCCAGGTCGCAAAACCTCCCACCTCTGGGGTTCCTGTGCCCGGCGCGAAGACAGGGTCGAGGAAATCGATATCAAAGCTCAAGAAGACCGGAGACGCACCCACTCGTCGATGGATTGCCTCACACATCCGCGCGAGTCCCGCACGCCGCACTTCGCGGGCAGTCCAGACCTCAAAGCCGAGTTCGCGCGATTGATCCAATTCACCCTGTCCCCCGAGAGACCCACGGATACCAATTTGGATCGAGCGGCCCGGGTCGACCAATCCCTCCTCCACTGCCCGACGAAATGGCGTGCCGTGGTTGTACTTCGTCTCCCAAATGGTATCCCAGGTGTCTACATGCGAGTCGAAATGCACCAGCGCCACCGGTCCATACCGTCGCGCGACGGCACGAAGCTCCGGCAGCGAGATCGAATGGTCACCACCAATACCAATCGGGATCACTCCAGACTCAACGAGTGAGCCTATCCCTTCTTCGATGAGCTGGAAGCTTCGCTCGGTATATCCGGCAACCACAGGAAGATCGCCGTAATCGATGACCGAGAGCTCTGCCAAAACATCCACACCAAGCACTGGATGATACTGTTCGATGCGTGACGAGTGCTCGCGCACGGCCGCTGGCCCAAATCGCGCACCCGGCCGATACGTGACACCAGTATCGAACGGAATGCCAACGATCGCGACATCCACCCTGTCAAGGCTTCGCGAATAGGGAAAACGGGCAAAGGTGCGCATCCCACTGAAACGGGGCTGCCACGGCCCGGGATTATGGATGCTCGCTGAATCGCTCATCTGCGGCTCTTCCGATCCAGCTCCTTGCAAGGCCAGTTGCGTCCTCCACACCCATATTGTCGTCAGATCACACCGGATGTGCGCCGGTTCACTGCGAGCACAGCCAGCAGCTCGAACAGGACATTCGCTGCTGCGAGTGCCGTAACACCGCTCACGTCGTGCGCCGGTAGAACTTCGACGACATCCGCCGCCACAATGTCTACACCGACAAGACCTCGTAGGAGCTCCTGTGCTTCCCGCGTCGTAAATCCACCGACTTCCGGCGTTCCAGTACCTGGCGCGTAGACCGGATCAAGAAAGTCGATGTCGAAACTGACGAAGACTGGTCCACGTCCCAGGCGACGGCGGATCGCTTCACTGACGGCCCCAAGGCCGGTGCGACGCATGTCGTCGGTGGTCCACACCTCGAAACCGAGCGCACGGGATTGATCCAGATCTTCGGGGCCATAAAGTGACCCCCGCATACCCACCTGGATCGCCCGCCGCGTATCGATCAACCCCTCTTCCACGGCCCGCCGGAACGGTGTTCCATGGGTGTACTTCTTCCCCCAGTATTCGTCCCACGTATCGGTATGCGAATCGAACTGAACGAACCCCACTGGACCATATCGCCGAGCCACGGCCCGGAGCTCGGCCAGGGTAATAGAATGATCTCCACCAATCACAAGCGGAACAATGTCTCGCTCTAAGAGTGGCCGTAAGCCGCTCTCGATACGCTCGTAGCTGTCCTCGATGTATCCCGGCACAACCGGAAGGTCTCCGTAATCGATCACCGAGAGCACCTCGTAAACATCGACATCCAGCGAAGGGTGATAGGTACGCAACATCGCGGACATCTCGCGTACTGCTGCTGGGCCAAACCGCGCTCCTACACGATAGGTCACGCCAGTATCGAAAGGCGCCCCGACAATCGCGACGTCGACTCCATCAAGGTCACGAACGTATGGCAGGCGCGCGAACGTCCGAATGCCTGCGAACCGTGGGCTCTCAAGCCCACTCACCGGCGCGTACCGTTTCGGCATCTCATCCTCCTTGCCGCTCGGCGCGCTGTTCATCCTCCCATGCCGCAAATACGAGGCAGCAGTTTTGCCCACCCAACCCGAACGAGTTCTTGAGTGCGACGCGCACGCGATGCCGGCGCGCTCCCTCTGGCACGTAATCCAGGTCACACTCAGGATCTGGGAATTCGTAATTGCGAGTTGGATGCACCATCCCGTCGCGAATACTGAGGATCGTCATAATCGACTCAACAGCCCCCGCGGCACCCATCAGATGCCCAATCATCGACTTTGTCGAGCTAATGGGAATGCGATAAGCGTGCTCCCCAAAGACCGCCTTGATCGCGACCGTTTCCGCCCGATCACCCAGGGGCGTTGAAGCCGCATGGGCATTGATGTAGTCCACGGCTTCGGGCGTTACGCCCGCATCCGCAAGCGCTGCACGAATTGCCCGTGCTGCCCCGCTCCCCTCGGGATCCGGCGCAATCGGGTGGAAGCCGTCGTTACTGGAGGCGTACCCCAGTAATTCGGCGTAGATCCGGGCACCGCGTGCGAGCGCATGGTCAAGCGCCTCCAAGACAACGATCCCTGCTCCCTCACCGACGACGAAGCCATGGCGCTGGGCATCGAAGGGCCGGCTCGCCGCCTCTGGCCGATCATTCCAAGTCGAGGCCGCCCGCTGCACCGCAAAACTGGCGATGAAAAGCGGGAAGACACAGTACTCGGTTCCGCCGGCCAACGCAACATCTGCCGCGCCGGAACGGATCATCTCGGCCGCCTCACCAATCGCTTGCGCACCGGTCGCACAGGCCGTCGAAACCGTGAGGCTTGGCCCAAGGAAGCGGAATGCCTGCGCCAGGTGATAGGCCGGCATGTTGTGCGGGAACGTGGTCATGAAATGCGGCGAAATCCGCATCAGCCCCCGGCGTTGGGCGAGCTCCTGCGTCTCCAGGATGGTCGCCATTCCGCCGCCCCCGGTACCGATCACGACCGCAGCCCGCGCTGGATCGAGGTCGTTGCTGTTGAGTCCTGCGTCTCGCAGCGCCTGCCCCCCAGCTTCGAGGGCATACTGACTGAACATCGCCATTTGCCGAGCGGTTTTCGGATCGACCCAGTCACCGAGCGTGAAGCCTCGTACCTCCGCAGCAATCTGCACAGGAAGTTCACTGGGATCGAACCGCTCAATGCGACGTACTCCCGATTCACCACGCAGCACACGCTGCCACGTCTCTTCGGCACTCAGCCCAAGTGGCGTCACTGCCCCAACACCGGTGATGACGACGCGTCGGCGAACCGGCCCAGTACCGTTGCTGATTCGCGCGCCACACCAAGGGCAAAAGCGAGCTCCCTCAGGTACCTGATCACCGCAGTGGTGGCAGCGCATACCCTCCCCTTCCCAGTCCGGATCCTAGCACGCTGTATCACACCCGAACAGATAACCCAACTCCCTTAGCGGTTCGGACGCAACAGGAGAGTCGGTTTTCGCGGTTTCTTGGCCGCTTCCACCGCAAGTCGTGCTGCTGCCTGACGGGCCGCTTCCCGGAACGCCTGCGCCGTCGCCGATTGGGGATGTCCAACCACAACTGGAACGCCTGTGTCACCGCCTTCACGGACCGCGGGATCGATCGGGATCTGGCCGAGCAGCGGAACGCCGTACTTGTTCGCCACGCGCTCACCACCACCCGATCCGAAAATCTCTGCGACGTGTCCGCAATGCGGACAGACAAAGTAGCTCATATTCTCGATGATCCCCAGCACCGGCGTCTTCACTTCGCGGAACATCTGGAGCCCCTTGACTGCATCCGCGAGGGCAACGTCCTGCGGCGTCGTTACGATAATCGCTCCCGAAAGCGGAATCGTCTGAACCAACGTTAGTTGAACGTCACCGGTACCAGGTGGAAGATCGATAACGAGGTAATCGAGCTCGCCCCACTGGACGTCACTGAGGAATTGACGAATAAGTTGGGATACCAGCGGACCTCGCCAGATCAGTGCCTTCTCTGGATCTAAGATGTATCCTACCGACATCACCGCGAGCCCATACGCCCGTCCCGGAATGATCTTGTTGTCCGCCAGGCCCGGCTGCTCTTCCGCCCCCAGCATCAAGGGAATGCTCGGCCCGTACACGTCAGCGTCGAGAAGACCGACAGCTGCGCCCTCTTCCGCAAGCGCCACGGCGAGATTCACCGCGACCGTCGACTTTCCGACGCCTCCCTTGCCGCTGGCCACAGCGATCGTGTTCTTCACACCAGGAATCGGCTGACGGTCAGGAAGACCTGTGCCGGCCGCACGCACACGAGCTGAGAACTGGACGTCGACCTGCTTGATCCCGGGAAGGCCACGCAGCGCTTCCTCCACGTCACTCCGAATGCGCTCGCGCAAGGGGCAGGCTGGCGTTGTCAACTCAACCTGGACACGCACATTCGCCCCTTCAATAGCAATATCTTTGATCATCCCGAGCTCGACCAGGCTACGGTGGAGCTCCGGATCCTGTACCGGTCGCAACGCTTCGAGAATCTGTTCCCGTGTCAATTCACTCATTGACTGCCGACCCCTATCCGTGCCCGCAGGCACCTGAGACTTTCGTAACTACAGCGTATCCTAACACGTCGGTTCCCGACCGTGTGGGCGCCTCCCGCGCGATGCAAGAAGACCGACATGCCACGCGAACACCGCCATCGCACCCATTCCGAGCAGACCAGCGAGACTACCAGCAATAGACGACAGGCCACCTGAGGTGAGAGCAGCCAGCAACCGCAAACTTGTCATTCCGAGCGCCACTACCAGGAGCAGCCAGCCGGCACGGGGTGCACGCGGTCGTTGCCCCGCAAAACCAGGAAGCAAGTGTGAGCCAACCGCAAAGATCAATGTGAGTAGGTAGCCCACTCCTACGAGGTGCCACTCGAGTGTCACGGCCCTCCCGCTCTCGGCCACAGCAGTGCCCATGAGCCAGACGGCGGCCACCGCGAACCAGCCATAGGCGATGGCGGCCATCCACGCTGTCGGATCATGCCACAGCACACGTGCAACCCCCGTCAGCGCTCGCCGAGGTTCCAGCAAGCGCAAGGCAACAATCGCCCCCAGCATCCCCAATCCCTGCACCGCGCCTCCTAATCGTACGCTCCCTTCTTGTCCAATGACCACTCCTAAACATCGCAGAACCAGCCCCAGCAAATTCAGGAGGATGGTCACAGCTAGGCCTCGTCGGTTCGGTATATGAGTCCGAAAATACAGCGGGAATAATCGGCCTGACATCGCCAGCGCTACAGGTACCAGAACACCATAGAACCCTAGAAGAATGCCGAGCTGGGTCCCTACCGACGACGCGCCAGCAATCCCGAGCGTATCGGCTCCCAGTCCCAATGGCAAGGCCATTGCAGTGAAACCGATCGCCACCAGCACCGCTGGATCGCGCTCTTTACCACTTGCTGGCCGCTGTGCGACGAGTCGAGCAAAATCGATGGCGACTGAAGCTCCACCAACCGACTCCATGACAGCTCCCAAAAGGGCGAGTTCATACTGGCCCAGGAGAACACCAAGAGTGCGGATCGCCATCCCACCAAAGAGAAGCACCCAGCTCCGGGTTGGATGCATCATGGTCGTATGCGCCATTCCCCACAGGCGGGGCAGAAACCAATAGGCCACACCAATGGTCAGTGTGATCGCAAAGCCGTACAGTTGCACGTGGCCGTGCAGGCGAACGAGTTCGAGCTGACGCTCTGGAGAAACGGCGAGCAGCGGTGCGACAAAGAGCCATGTCCCGACCGCAAACCCGAAGAGCACACTCGCCAACACGGCACTGCCGGCGAATAATCGCCAGGGTGGTAGGGTACGCACATCGAGGAGCGCCACCGTCGGCCTCACCACCTGGTAGAATCGCGCCGCCACTGGGGCGCTAGTGTATGCGGTACAGAGGAGTCATCACCACATGCACGACCTTACCCGTCTGGATGCCCGTTATCGTTGGGCTGTCTCCTATTTGCGCGCCTTGATCCAAGCACCGCCGGGTCCGCCCCCAGGTACGCCGCCAGAGGTCGTACGGCTGCGGGCGCAACGAAGACTTGAGCGATTGCGCGCATTTCTCAGCTTCCTGAACGACCCACATTGCGCCTATCCGGTTATCCACGTTACGGGAACGTCCGGCAAGGGGTCGACCGCAGCGTTCATTGCCAGTATCTTGGACAGCGCTGGCTACCGCGTCGGCCTGCATGTTTCCCCCTATCTACAGGTTGAGACCGAGAAGCTTCAGATCGGCCGCCAGCTGATCGCCGCTGAGCGGTTCGCCGACCTGGTCGCTGAACTTGACGAAGCCGCGCGCTCTTGGATCGCTCGTGGCGGCCAACCGCTCACGTACGGTGAGTTCTGGACTGCTCTCGTCTTCAACGCTTTCCGAGCCGAGCGTGTGGACATCGCTGTGGTGGAGGTCGGCGTCGGCGGTCGGTTCGACCTGACCAACGTTGTGCAGCCTGCGGTCTCGGTGATTACCACGGTCGGACTAGATCATATTCGGACACTCGGTCCAACTATCCGTGACATCGCCTGGCATAAGGCCGGCATCATCAAACCCGGTCGTCCCGCCATCACCGGTGTCACTGAGCCGGAGCTCCTCAGTGTTCTCCAGGCCGAAGCCACCGCGGTCGGCGCTCCGTTACGCGTTCTCATGCGAGGACGCGATTTTGACCATGTGTTGGAGGAGGGTAGGAGCTTCCTCGTCGACACGCTACACCAGCGCAAGTTCCTGCTAGGTCTTGACGGTGACTTTCAGGCGACAAATGCCGCCCTGGCTGTTGCAGCAGTTCGAGCGCTCTCGCCCAAACTCGCTGCGCACCTGTCCGATGAGGCGATCGCACATGGTCTTGCGACGGCCCGTTTTCCAGGCCGATTCGAGATTGTGCAGCGCGCTCCGACAGTCGTGCTCGACGGAGCACACAACCCGCAAAAGCTTGAAGCGCTGCTCACCGCGCTGGATCGGTTACCTCAGCCGGGGCGACGTATCGTCGTCTTCGGAGTTCTCGATGGTCACGACGCTCCCGCGATGGCTGCACGGCTCGCCCGGCAGGTTGATATCGCGATCACGACAGCGCCACGCGCAATTCTGCGCGAGGCAGCAGATCCAGACTCGCTCGCAGCAATCTTTGCATCCCATGGTTGCACCGCCTTGGCCATTCCCGAAGTTGATGGTGCGATCGAAACTGCGCTCGCCCTCGCAACCCCCGAAGACCAGGTGCTCGTGACCGGATCACTGTATCTCGTCGGTCAGGCACGCGAACGCTGGTATCCGGCAGCCGACATCGTTACCCAGCAGACGTGTTGGCCGAAACGTGTCGAGAGAACAGCTACAGAAGCCGAGGCGGCTTGTCGACAATGAGCACGTCCGGTATAGAATTGACTGTCGGGCTGACCCGTTCAGCCACACAAGGCGAGACCGGCATGGGAGGGATGCGACCATTGGAGCGCCCCATCGATGTCGAATTGGTCGAGTTGACAAAAGTTTTTGACAATGGCGTCGTTGCCGTTGATCGGGTCTCTCTGCAGATTCACCAAGGGGAATTCTTTTCCTTGCTTGGCCCGTCCGGCTGCGGGAAGACAACAACACTTCGCATGATCGCCGGCTTCGAGCATCCGACCTCCGGCGAGGTTCTCATCGAAGGCCGCCCGATGGGCAACACCCCGCCGTTCCGACGGAACGTGAATACGGTCTTTCAGAACTACGCGCTGTTCCCGCATATGACGGTCTATGACAATGTCGCTTTCGGACTGCGTATGAAACGTATTCCTCGAGACGAAATCGCCCGTCGGGTACGAGAAGCACTGCAGTTGGTACGACTTCAGGGCTTTGAGGAACGGTATCCCCGGCAACTTTCGGGTGGACAGCAGCAACGAGTTGCACTGGCCCGCGCACTCGTCAATCGTCCGCGCGTGCTGCTCCTCGACGAGCCGCTCGGCGCACTGGATCTGAAGTTGCGTAAAGAAATGCAGCTTGAACTCAAGCATCTCCAAATGACGGTCGGCATTACGTTCATCTATGTCACCCATGACCAGGAAGAGGCCCTCACCATGTCCGACCGTATCGCGGTGATGAACGCCGGCCGGGTCTTGCAGGTTGGAACCCCGGTAGAGATTTATGAGCGTCCGTCTTCTCGCTTTGTTGCGGACTTCATTGGCGAGTCCAACTTTTTGCGCGGTCGCGTCACAGAGGTGGGACCAGGAGAGGTGACCGTCGCGCTCGATGGCGGATTCCCCATCTCAGTCCGCTGCGACCAGCCCCCCGCACGTGGGACCGAGGTGACCGTCGCTGTTCGTCCAGAAAAGATCCGCATTGCGCCTGCAGAAGCACCGGAAGCGAACGGACTGGTGCGAGGACGCGTCGAAGAGGTGATCTACATTGGGACCGACACCTTCTATGTCGTGCGGATCACCGACGAGACGGTGGTACGCGTTCGCAGCCAGAACGACCGCAACCGACTCGACGGCGGTCAGTTACTCCCTGTGGGTACGCCGGTCAGCCTGGACTGGGCACCCGACGCGGCCCGCGTCTTGACCGAGTAGAAGAGGACACCCGATGGTCGTCGCCGAACGTGTTCGTCCTGATCAGCAGATTCTCAAATGGCGTGAACGCATCGTTGAAGTGATCCGTCAGCGTGAGGGATTACGTGCTCTTCTCCTCGCCGGTCCCGGCGGTCTGTGGTTATTGCTCTTCTTTCTCCTACCCATCGCGATTGTCTTCGCTTATAGCTTTGCGCACCGCGGTCCGTATGGAACGGTCGCGTGGGCCTTTACGATAGAGAACTACACGCGCTTCTTCGACTGGCTTTATATCCGAGTCTTCCTCGTGTCAGTCTGGCTTGCATTGCTGTCAACCATCATTTGCCTCGTCATCGGATACCCGTTTGCATATGTCATCGCACGTGCCCCGCGACGGTGGCGGAACGCTCTGCTCGTCTTGGTCCTCATTCCGTTCTGGACAAACTTTCTTGTACGGACGTATGCCATTATGCTACTGCTCCGAGCTGACGGCTTGATCAACAATGCGCTTCTCTGGTTAGGTGTGATCGAGCGCCCGCTCCCGATGCTTTTCACCCCATTTGCTGTCGTGCTGGGGTTGGTCTATGGCTACCTTCCGTTCATGATTCTCCCCATCTACGCTTCAATTGAGAAATTCGACTTCACGCTCGTTGAAGCCGCGCAAGACCTTGGTGCGAACACTTGGCATGTCTTTTGGCGCGTGCTCCTGCCGTTGACGCTGCCTGGAGTCCTTGCCGGCTCGATCCTCGTATTCATCCCCTCGGTCGGAGCCTTTGTCACGCCTGACTTGCTCGGTGGCGGCAAAGTTGTCATGATCGCCAACCTGATCAATCAACAGTTCCTCACCGTCCGCCATTGGCCGTTTGGATCCGCTGTCTCCTTTGTGCTCATGGCTATCGTCCTTGCCGCGACAATGCTCTACTTCCGACTTGGAGAGGGACGACGCGTATGACCTCGGAAGCAACCATGCCATCCGCGCTTGTCTTGCCCAAACGTCGGTGGCGAGTCTCGTTCGGTTGGCTCGCTCTCTACCTCAACGTAGTTCTCGCCTTTGTCTTCCTTTATGCACCAATTGTTGTGATGTCAATTTTCAGCTTCAATGCGTCTCGTCAGATGCAGGTTTGGATGGGATTCACGCTCGATTGGTACGTCCGAATGCTGCATGACGAACGCGTCCGGATCGCTGCGCAGAACTCCCTGATAGTTGCGCTCGTCTCGACACTCGTTTCCACAGTCATTGGCACACTCGCAGCCATGGCCCTAGAACGCACGCGCTTCCGAGTCAAGCGCCTGTACGAGGGGGCAATGTACCTGCCAATCATCGTGCCCGAAATCGTTATGGCCATTGCCCTCCTGGTATTTTTCAATCTGGCCTTCACGTGGTTGGATCGACTCTTCGGACTCCAGCTCAACTTCGGTCTCGGTACCATCACCATCGCCCATATCGCCTTTTCTTTCCCCTTTGTGGCAGTCGTCGTCCGGGCGCGTCTCGCCGACTTCGACCGGACACTCGAGCAAGCCGCCCAAGATCTTGGCGCTACCGACTGGCAGACGTTCCGGTACATTACCCTGCCGCTCCTCATGCCGGGGATTATTGCTGGCGCACTGCTCGCATTTACGCTGTCGATCGACGACTTCGTGATCACCTTCTTTAATGCTGGCGTTGGCTCTACCACCCTGCCGCTCGAAATTTATGGGCGGGTGCGTCGGGGTATTACCCCGGACGTCAACGCACTGTCCACGGTCATGCTGCTCGCCTCTATTGTGCTCGTGCTCGGTTCTTTGCTCCTGCAACGGCGTCGGACGGCGTAACGTGAGGAGGACATGCTCATGAGACCTGAAGATCTCGTCCAGCGCTGGCTCCGCGACCACCACCAAGGACGGCTTTCGCGGCGCGAACTCCTGCGTCGCCTCGGCCTCCTGAGTTTGAGCGTCCCCGCAATAGGAACGCTGGTAGCCTGTGCCCGTACTGCCGAAACGCCCACCGCACCGAGCGGCGCGACCCCTGCGGCTCCAACCACTCCTGGCGAGCAAGGAACGCCAGCAGCTGGAGCTATCCCCGAGTACATCGACCGGACGAAACTTGACAAAGAGTTGAACTTCTACAACTGGTCGGAGTACATCGATCCCGACATTCTCACGGAGTTCCAGGAGACCTATGGCGTTAAGGTAACAATGGACACATACGCTTCAAACGAGGATCTCCTGGCAAAGCTACAAGGCGGCGCGACAGGTTACGACGTGATTGTCCCCTCCGACTATATGGTCAGCATCATGATCAACCTGGGAATGCTCGAGCCACTCGACTACTCGGTCATCAAGACGATCGCGAACATCGATCCGGAGAACCTCAAACCGTACTACGATCCCGACAATACCTATAGCGTCCCATATATGTGGGGCACGTCCGGATACAGCTATGACACAAGCGTCCTCGGTGAAGATCTCACGAGCTGGAAGGAGGTCTTCCAACCGCGTCCCGAGGTGCGCAAGAAAATTGTGATGCTTGACGACCAGCGTGAGGTCATCGGCGCAGCCCTTATGTACCTTGGGTACGAGATCAACGAGACAAGCGACGAGGCACTCGCTAAGGCCAAAGAGCTTCTGCTCGCGCAGAAGCCACATGTCCTCGCCTATTCGAGCCAGAACAATGACGACCTGCTGGTTGCCGGCGAAGCACTTATCGCGCACATTTGGACAGGCGATGCACTCATGAGTGAACAAGAAAAGCCAAGTCTGCGTTATGTCATTCCGATCGAGGGGTGCACGGTTTGGCAAGACAATCTCTGTGTCCCCAAGACAGCACCACACAAGTACACGGCGATGGCCTTCATCGATTTCCTTAATCGCCCAGATATCGCTGGGCGGAATGCCAACTACATCATGTACGGCAGTCCCAACAAGGCAGCCCGCGAGCAAGGCTATATCGACGAAGCTGTGCTCCAGAACCCGGGAGTCTATCCGCCACCTGAGGTGTGGAAGCGCCTCCAGTGGATTAAGGACGTCGGGGAAGAGGGCGCACTGAAGTACGACCGCCTCTGGACAGAGATCAAGACCGCTTGATGACACTTGCCAAGAGGCGAGGCGGGCCGCTGGCCCGCCTCGCCTCCTCACTTGTCCACGCTCTCACGCAGCTTCCACCGGTTTCCGCTCAAGCCCGAGTTCCTCGGCGATCTCCTTCATCGCATCGAGAACGATTCGGATATGCTCGTCTAGCGAGACCCCCAGCGCTGCCGCAGCCCGCTCAATCTCCTGCCGGTTGACTGCCGCGGCAAACTCCTTTGCCTTCCACTTCTTCTTTACACTCGAAACCTCGACGTCTAAAATACTCTTCGTCGGTCGCACTAATGCGACAGCCACAAGAAAACCCGTCAGCTCGTCGACTGCAACCAGCGTTTTCTCGAGGAGCGTTTCCGGCTCGATCCCAGTAACTTCGCTGGCGTGGGCGAGAATAGCCCGCACTACAACTTCCGGGTAGCCTCGTTCGCGCAGAATCCGAGCGCCGACGACCGGATGCCCCTCGGTGCTGATGTTGGGGTACCGCTCGTAATCAAAGTCGTGTAAGAGGCCGACCAGACCCCAAAGTTCCTCGTTCTCACCGAACCGCCGCGCGTACGCTCGCATGGCTGCCTCAACGGCGCGCATGTGCCGCAGGAGATGCGGCTGGGTCGTAAACTCGGTCACCAGACGCCACGCCTCGTCACGCGTCGGCAGTCGGAGTTCTTCCACCATTCGTCCCCTCCCAGCAGATCATCACCTTCGCTCTCGTTTTGGTTCCGCCACAAGCGCGCGTAGCGCGCGTAGCCACCGATTCCGTCGGCGGAGTTCTGGAACGAACACCTGCGCGGCAACACGCCCGAGCATCCGCCCGGTGGCCGTCACGAAATCATCCGTCGTCACCTGGCCACCCCGTGCTGGCGCAGTAGGAACTCCTCGGGTTCCCCGCGTCGCGCTTAATCGTCCAGCACCGCGGGCGAGTTCCTTAAGCCAGTCCCGGCGCGGCTCGCGATGTCCGCCCCGCCGTTTCCAACGCCAGCGACTCACAAACATACCCACAAATCCGCCCATGACGGCGATGAGCGCCCCAGGGCTATTCGGCCGAGTATCCACCAGATCGAGGCCACCGAAATCTGTCAACCAAAGAACCCCAGCGGTCGCAAAGTATCCGACAACCCAGGCCACTGTCTCATTGAATGCCTGCCCAAAGCGACGCGTTGTTCGCCAGGATAAGACGAAGATCAGCGGCACGATTAACCACATCGCCCCTTGTGACCTCCTCCGATCCACTTCAAGACTACCGGTTTCTGCCCTAGGTGACCAGTTACACTCCAGCGTGGGAGGAGTCGCCCATGAGTCACCATTCTGTTTTGTCAAAACTAGCGCGCCATTACGACCGCTTGGCTGAGCACTACGACTCGGCGATGGATCGCCTCGAAGGATGGCTACTCGGTGACTGGCGGGCATGGGCAGCGGCACAGGCCCACGGTCGTACGCTCGAGATCGCCATCGGCACGGGTCGCACACTCCCTTTCTATCCTGAGGGCGTCGCGGTTATTGGTGTGGAGCTCAGTGCCGGCATGCTCCAGTACGCACGCCAGCGAGCCAGGGGTCGGCAGCTACCCGTCCTCCTCGTCCGGGCCGATGCGCAAGCGCTGCCGATCCGTGACGAGTCCATAGACGTCGTTATCTCGATTCTCAGCCTATGCACAATTCCCGATCACCGCCAAGCACTTGCCGAAGCCTACCGGGTTCTTCGACCTGGTGGTCGTCTTGTCCTCGTCGAACATGTTCGAAGTCCCCACCGGGCCATCGCCGCCGTGCAGCATCTCATTGATCCGTTGAGCATTCGCTTCGCCTGTGACCACCTCACGCGCGAACCGCTCGAACTCGTGCCACAATGTGGCTTCCGGGTATTGGACATCCAACGACGCCGGCTCGGCATCGTCGAGCGCGTACTTGCCGAAAAGCCGCTATGAGCACAACTGAGGAGCGGGAAGGCCCAAGGCGACGGGTAAGTCGTCTCGGTTCCCCCACTCGGCCCAACTTCCCACATAGACTCGTACATTGCGGATACCGGCAAGGCGCAGCGCGAGCGCCGCGTGGGCAGCCCGTACTCCACCGTGACAATAGGTGATGGCCACCGATTCAGGTGTAAGCCCGACGCGCTGTGCCCGTCTCAGAATCTCCGCCGCCGGTAGGAAGGTCCGCTGTCCATCCCAGTCCAAGCTCTGCTGCCAGAACCAGTGACGGGCACCAGGGACGTGGCCACCACGTCGCGCCCGGACTTCCTCTCCCGTGTACTCGCTAAGCCGGCGGACATCAAGGACAACAGCCGTCCCTTCAGCGATAGCTCGGTGCACCGTATCTGCATCGACGATCAACGCAGGATCTGGATCTCGCCCCGGCAGGGTGAACCGCGACCTCGGCCAGACCGGCTCCTCAACACTGACTGGTCTCCCCTCCATCACCCACCGTGTCCAACCACCATCGAGGATGCGAAGACGGTCACCGCATCCGTAGGTGGTCAGCGTCAACCACAGGCGAGCCACAAAATGTCCGCCCTCATCGTCATACCCGACAATCAGGTGCTCGTCGCCGATTCCGAGGTCACCCAGTCGTCGTGCCACGTGTTCCGGTGCGGCGAGTCGATAGGCGATCGGATCGTTCGGATCGACCGTCACATCGGTCCAGTCGAGATAGCGGGCTCCAGGGATATGCCCTTTACGATACTCGGCACGCCCGTCACGCCCGTCAAAGTAGTATCGACAATCTACGACCCGTATACGGGGATCGAGCAGGCGTTCGGCCAACCAATCGGTGTCGACAAGAATTTCCTCACGCCTCATCGCTGCTCCCACTGCTCCCCCTTCCAAGTCGCGCGCGCCGCCACCGCAAGTAGTCGGCGTACCGTAAGAGTTCTTGACGATCTTCAGCCTCAAGCCCCCGCCAAAGGTCACACCCCTCCGACACGGCCTCCATTCGTCCGAGCTGCCCGGCAAGCGCGCCAAAGAATTCCGCCGTCGTCATCCCGAAGGCGGCTGCGAGACGGTCCAGCACTTCGAGCGTGGGGAGCTTCCGCCCACGCTCCAGTTCGCTCAGGTACGCAATGGAGAGGCCGCTCCGTTCCGCCAACTCGCGCAACGACCAGTCCCGTTCCGCCCGGAATCGCGTGAGGATCTCCGCGATCGTGGTTCGTAACCGCTCACTCACCAAGCACCTGCACCCAAACAGTTCGCGTCCGCGGATGCGTGTCGAAGTCCAAGAGAACAATCCGCTGCCACGTGCCCAACGTGAGGGCACCATCGACCAAAGGCACGGTCACCGAGGGGCCAATGACGAGCGACCGGAGGTGACTATGCGCGTTATCATCTGCATTGAGCCGGTTGTGCGCATAGTCAGCGTGCTGTGGCGCAAGGCGCTCTGCGGTTAACCGGATATCCTGCACCAGCCCCGGTTCGTACTCGGAGACGGAGACAGCGGCCGTCGAGTGAGCGACGAAGACACAGACCAATCCGTCGCGAATACCACTCGCCTGGATCACCTCACGGACCTGGCGGGTCACATCCAGCATCTGGTCTCGGCCAGTCGTCGCGACCTCGAATCGACGAGCGAACGCGCGGCTCATGCTTGCCTACCTTCGTCGCGTCCAGCCCACAGCTCAAGGAAGCGGATCAGCGTTCGCACACCATGCCCCGTCGCACCGGCGGGTCCAAACAGTCCCCCCTGCTCCGCCCACGCCGGCCCGGCAATGTCCAGGTGCAGCCACGGACGCCCCTCGGTGAACTCGCGAAGGAAGAGAGCTGCATTGATCGCTGCACCCCAGCGACCAGCGGTGTTTTTGAGGTCAGCATGCTCGCTGCGCAGTTGTTCGCGATACTCTTCCCACAAAGGTAGTGGCCACACGCGCTCACCCACGTCCGCAGCCGCCTGGAGTAGCAAGTCCCGTGCATGTTCGTCGCTTGCAAAGACGCCGCTTCCTCCCCTGCCGAGCGCGACTGCACAGGCTCCTGTCAGCGTCGCAATGTCGATGAGGAGCTCCACTCCTTGCCGCACAGCGAAGGTTAACGCATCAGCGAGCAGTAAGCGCCCCTCCGCATCGGTACTGATCACCTCAACCGTCTTCCCGCTTAAAGTGCGGAGGATGTCGCCCGGCCGGAAGGCATTTCCATCCGGTAGATTCTCAGCGGCTGCCACAACCCCGTGAACTTCCAAGGGTAACTTCAGTGCCGGAAGCGCACGCAGGACGGCGAGCACAGCGGCCCCACCCGCCATGTCACCTTTCATCCGCTCCATGCCCTCGGCCGGCTTTAAACTGAGTCCTCCAGAATCGAAAGTCACCGCTTTGCCAACGAGGGCAAGGCGCCCTCGCACCTCCCCCTCCGGACGGTAAATCAAGTGGACAAGACGCGGTTCTCGACGGCTTCCCTGCCCGACAGCCAGAATCGCCCCAGCACCGAGTTCCTCCAATAGCGCACGGTCGTATATCGCGCATTCCAGTCCGACCTCTTGCGCGACCTCCCATGCGATGCCGCTGAGTCGTTCCGGATCGAGTATGTTCCCTGGCTCGTTTGTGAGGTCTCGAGCAAACGTGACCGCGTCACCCACCAGCCGGCCATACCGGATACCGGTGTCGATATCGGCCCCAGCGACAATCGTGAGACGTTCGATGCGCGCGCCGCCCTCGACGCTCCGATAGCGAGAAAACCGGTAGCTCGCGAGCACGGCGCCTTCGACAAGCACTTGCGCGACTGTTGCGCCCTTCATACCTGGAACCGGAACCAGTGGCCAAACGAGACTTCGCCCGCCGGCCTCGGCAGCCAGTTTCACGGCGAGTGCCGCCGCTTTGCGGACGTCAGTCAGCGTTCGCTGAGTCGACCCACCCAGACCGACGGCGATCAGTCGCTCCGCAGCCATCCCTTCACACGGCGGGAGGACGGCTCCTTGTCCCACACGGCCAGTGACCCCAACAGCGCGTGCTGACCGCCCAATCCAGGCGCGGAGGGATGCTTCGAGAAACTCGAGCGATCCTTCCACCTCGCCATCTGGAACGATGGGGATCACCACGCTGCCAGCCAGCTGATCGAGTGGCTCGCTCGACGTGACGACCTCGATCCCCACGTCACCCTCCGATCAACGGCATCGGCCCTTTCGGTTTCTCGACTTCCGTGACGGATACATAATCTGGATACGCCATCTCCCCGGCGCGGATCGGCACGTCGACAATGTTCTCCCGCGGCGGAATGGGACAAGTCCAGCGATCGTTGTAGGCACAGTATGGGTTGTATGCCATGTTGAAATCGATAACTAGCTTCCCGTCTGGCGTCTCCTGCGGATCGAGATAGCGCCCGACCGAGTAGGTTTCCGTTCCGGCTGTCGCATCGCGAAACGGCAGGAAGTATCTCCCACGGCCCACTTCACGGTAGACCGTCAAGGTAACCGGTTGACCTTCGATCACGAGGTGTGCACGGCCAGCAACAATGAATTCCTTCGGCTCACCCGTTGTTGTCCCGAGCACAACTCGCTCCTGACTCACACCTTCACGATCAAGTTCGACGACGAACCGATACTCAGGTTTGACCGGATAGTAGCGGAGTCCCTGGAACCGCTCCCGCTGCTCCGGAAGCAACGGAGAATTCGGATTGTTTCGGAAAAACTCGTCGCGACGCTTCCGGTACTCCTCGATCCGGCGAATGTACGTCTCTTCGCTGACCATCGTCCGATGCTCCTTACTCCTGCACGCCTTTGCGCCTACACCGCGGCAAGGATACCCGAGAAAACACCGAGCCGGCCTGATGAGGCCGGCTCGGTGGTTCGCGTGGGCGCCCCCGTGAGGGAGCCGGTTACCCGACCACCTCCACGGTGACGCCCGGAAGTTCGTGACTACTCATTCCGGGCATCACCCCCTTTCCCCTGCACGGTCTCTTCTCGAGAACCGCACATGCGCTGAGCCTAACACGCCTCGCACTCAGCGTCAACAGCGCAGTATGGACAGCCCGCCTCGCAGACTAGGATTGACAGACGCTCCACGATACGGTGTCCGATGGCAGACTGACTTGTGAGCTGCATTTGCGCACCCGCTGGTGCCCCTCACCTGGCCAGGCCTTCCAGCGCCTCCTCTAGATCACAGCACACATCGCCTTCACTGCTCGACGTTGGCCCCTCGAACCTCGTTAAGCCATAACAGGCTGAGCACCACCCTTGTCGCGCTCTCCCCAGAAGGCAGACGTACAGAACCTTCAACGGGTCTTTTGCATCACGCGGAGTTAGTCCCCGCACACCAGCATCGAGGCGCTCTGAGGACTGCCGCTGTCTTCCAGCCCCCCTCGGCTCGAAACGGGCAGTGTCTGAGCGCTCCGGCCCCCGACAAGACGAGGTCACCGATCCACCACTCAGGCAATGGTGATCGACAGCCTGAACAGGTATCCTTGCGAGAACCGGAAGTCTCCGGTCGTTGAGTGGGGCTGTGCCCCGAAGCGTCGAAAGCGAGGTCGACTATGCCGAACCGCCTCGCCCACGAAAAGAGTCTCTACCTCCGCCAGCATGCAGATAACCCAGTCGACTGGTATCCGTGGGGAGAAGAAGCGTTTCGCGTCGCACGGGAGCAAGACAAGCCGATTCTCTTGAGCATCGGCTACTCGTCTTGCCACTGGTGCCATGTCATGGAACACGAGTGCTTCGAGAATCCCGAGATCGCTCAGTTGCAAAATGAACTCTTTGTCAATATCAAGGTCGATCGTGAGGAACGACCGGATCTGGACGAACTGTACATGAACGCACTGCAGGCGATGACCGGCTCCGGCGGTTGGCCATTGAATATCTTTCTGACCCCGGACGGCAAACCGTTCTATGGAGGCACGTACTTCCCACCAGAGGACCGGGGACAACTTCCAGCCTGGCCGCGGGTACTGGTCGCCGTCGCTCAGGCCTATCGGCAGCGCCGGGAAGAAGTCGAGCGAGCTGCCGATGATCTGGTCGCGTACTTGCAACAGCAGACGAGGCCACCACTCTCACCGACGGCCCTTCGGGAGCAGTTCCTTGACGAGGCCGCGCGCAATCTCGTCCCACACTACGATCGCGAGCATGGTGGCTTCGGCACCGCCCCCAAATTCCCCTCGCCGATGCAGCTTGAATTCCTGCTACGAACCTACCGCCGTGCCGGAGCACCGCGCGCATTGGAAATGGTTTTACAGACGTTAACCGCGATGGCTCGCGGAGGAATCCACGACCAAATTGGCGGCGGTTTCCACCGCTACGCTGTCGACGACGCTTGGCTCGTTCCCCATTTTGAAAAGATGCTCTACGACAACGCTCTCCTCGCCCGTATCTACACGCTTGCCTACCTGGCGTCAGGCGCCGCTATTTGTCGGCAAGTCGCTGAAGAAACGTTCGCCTATCTTTTACGCGAAATGCACGGTTCGCACGGTGGATTCTTCTCTGCGCAGGACGCGGACACCGGGGAAGGAGAGGGTGCCTTCTACCTTTGGACACCAGAAGAGATCGAAGCAGTTGTCGGCCCTGAGGAGGCAACGCTCGTTTGCCGGTATTTCGGCGTCACGCCACAGGGGAATTTCGAAGGCCGATCGATCCTACACGTGCCGGACGATCCAGCGCTCGTCGCCACGGAATTCGGCCTTTCCCCAGACGAGTTGGCCCACCGCATCGCCAGAGCCCGAGCCCTGCTCTACGAAGCGCGCAGCCAGCGCCCCTGGCCTGCACGCGATGAGAAGGTGATCGTCTCCTGGAATGGACTGGCGATCCGCGCCTTCGCCGAAGCAGGCACTGCGTTCGATCGACCCGACTTACTGGCAACTGCCGAACGGGCTGCACAATTCATCCAAGAAAATCTCTGGGACGGACGTACACTGTTTCACGTTTGGGAGGACGGTGAGGCTCGGTTCTCCGGCTTTCTCGATGACTACGCGAACCTCGTCAACGGCCTGCTCTCGCTCTACGAGGCAACCTTCGACCCAAGATGGGTCGACTGGGCCCGCTTGCTCACCGACCTGATGCTCGAACGCTTCCTCGATCCGGAGGCAGGCGATTTCTTTGATACACCAGCTGATGGAGAGAAGCTCATCGTTCGGCCGAAGACGTTCGTTGACCAGAGCACACCAAGCGGCAATGGAAGTGCAGCGGAAGCACTTTTACGGCTTGGCACATTACTGGGTGAACGGCGGTACACCGACCGGGCAGTAGCAATTCTCGAGCGCTATGCCCCAATCGCCGTCGAGCATCCGATTGCCTGTGGCCAACTGTTGCTCGCCATGGACTTTGCACTGGGCAATCCGCACGAGATTGCCATCATTGGGGATCCAACACTACCAGAGACACGCGCCTTGTTGCGTGTCGTCTACGGAAATTACATCCCGAACCGGGTACTCGCGCTGCGCCACCCCGAGGATGAAGAGGCGGCTCGGAGTATCCCACTCCTTGCCGACCGGACCTTAGTCGACCAGCGCCCCACTGCGTATGTCTGCCGGCAATTTGTCTGCCAGCGCCCCGTAACCACACCACGCGAACTGGCTGATCAACTGGGGGTGCGCATACCGGACGAGTGACTGAGCAGCTGCAGTGGGAGCTCCGCAAGTACGACCGGCCCTGCCGGGCCGCCAAATCGATAGGATAGACAGGCACAGGCGTAGGCGTAGGCCTCTCGCTGGGTAAGGGCGAACTCCGTTCGAAGCACCTCCATCGCCTGCTGCAGCGCGTGCTGCTGTGCAGCGCTGAAGGTCGGTCCAACGCCCACGAGGAGCAAGGTATGCCCTGTGCGAATCCGCGGGGCACGGCAACGGACCTCAGGGTCGACAGTCGTGCGCACAATGACTCGCGCCGCAGCCTCGATGCCAACATGTGCTGGCTCGCCGGCGCCAATGGCCGCATGGACATCCCCAATGTAGAGGTACGCCTCTGGTCGCTGCACCGGAAGCCAGATTGTGCTCCCAGGGCCGAGCTCCACAAGGTCAAGATTTCCACCCCACGGCCACACTGGCCGGAACGTTGAACTCACTCCCCGCGCCGGGGCTAATCCGATACACCCGATGCTCGGCTGCACCGGTATCCGCAGGCGCTCTGAGATCGTCAACGTCCCGTCGAGGAGGGTAACCGCTTCACACCGAGACTCTTCTATGAGATGACCCAATGGTCCAAATCCCCGTAGGGAGACGAGCCAGGCACGCTCAATGATGATGTCCAGGATATCGATCCGGAGCACTTGGCCCGGTCGCGCACCAATGATTGCGAGCGGTCCCGTCACCTGGTTGAACCGCTCAAGGGATAGAGCCTCCAGCGGAATACCGCGAGCGAGAAGTTCGTATGGTTCATCACTTGTCTGAAACTCCACGATCGCTCCCGACGAAACACGCGCCGCGGGAGGAGCATGGGCCTCCAGGGCGGTACGTCGGTGCTGGCACGGAATGATGACTCGGTCAACCGTCATGCTGATCCCCTTTCCATGGATCCGGTTTTCCCAACCAGAGGCTACACTTGACAGCGCGAACGAGGGCGGGAGGCCGAGCTGAATCATGACGCGACAGACATTCGTTATCGGAACCGCTGGACACGTTGACCACGGGAAATCGACACTGGTCAAGGCGCTGACCGGGATCGATCCGGATCGTCTCCGCGAAGAAAAAGAGCGAGAGATGACCATCGACCTCGGCTTCGCCTGGATGACACTTCCGAGCGGTCGGCGGTTGAGCATCGTTGACGTGCCCGGTCACGAGCGGTTTATCAAGAACATGCTTGCCGGGGTGGGCGGCTTCGACGCCGCGTTATTGGTCGTGGCAGCCGACGAGGGGCCAATGCCACAGACTCGGGAACACTTGGCGATTATTGACCTCTTGGAGATCCGGCACGGTGTCGTCGCGCTCACGAAGCGAGATCTCGTCGATGAAGACTGGCTCGAGCTCGTCCAAGCTGAGGTCGAGGAACTCCTGCGGGGGACGACGCTGGAAGGAGCACGGATCATCCCCGTTGCAGCAACTACTGGCCAGGGACTCACAGAGCTCGTCGACGCAATCGATCGCGTACTCGACCACGTGCCCCCACATCCCGGTCGTGGACGACCTCGCCTCGCGATTGATCGCGTCTTCACCATGTCCGGCTTCGGAACAGTCGTCACTGGTACTCTGCGGGACGGTGAACTCGAAGTAGGGCAGGAGGTTGAAATTCTCCCTCGTGGCCTGCGTGCCAGGGTGCGCGGGCTACAAAGCCATCGGACGCGGGTTGAGCGGGCATTGCCAGGCTCGCGGACAGCTGTCAATCTGAGCGGCGTTGAGGTCGATGAAATTGAGCGCGGTGACGTGCTCACCGTTCCCGGATGGCTGAAGCCGACGACGTTGCTTGACGCGCGGCTTCGCATGGTACCGGACGCTCCCGCTCCATTGGAGCAGAACGACGAGGTCGACTTCTTTGTGGGAACGAGCGAGACGCTCGCCCGCGTGACATTGCTCGATGCCGAACGTCTCGAACCTGGGCAAAGTGGCTGGGTGCAGTTACGTCTTCAGGAACCGATCGTCGCAACCCGCGGTGACCGGTTCATTATTCGACGTCCCTCCCCCAGTTCGACGCTCGGCGGTGGAATCATTGTGGACACGGCACCCCGTCGACACCGTCGTTTCCGTCCAGAGGTCATCCGGGCGCTGGAGGCACTCGCCTCAGGTGATCCAGAAACGATTCTCCTCCAGGTGCTTGAAGGCGACCAAGTTCTCGAGTGGCGCGAACTTTTGCAGCGCGCAAGTCTCGACGAATCGACGGCCGCAGAGGCGATCCAACGAGTCATTGGGGCAGGGCACGTGCTTGTTCTTGACGGCGGTGACGGTCCACTGAGCCCGACAACACCCCTGGTCCGGCGCGAGGCAGCAGAGCGACTCTGTGCCCGACTCCTGGAATTGGTCCAGGATTACCACTCACGCTTCCCCCTGCGGCGCGGTCTACCCCGCGAAATGGCGCGCAGTCGCCTCGGCCTTACCCAACGTGCGTTTGATTACGTTGTTCTCCGCCTAGCCAACGCCGGCCAACTCATAGAAGAGGACGAGATCTTGCGACTTCCGGAGCACCGCATCCGGCTTGATGCAGAGCAGGAGAGCCGTGCCCGCGCCTATGAGGCAGCCCTCCGACGCGCGCCATTCACTCCACCAGCACCAGCGGAATATGGACTGGAAAGTGAGCTTGTGCAGGCGCTCGCTGACCTGGGTCGGGTTGTTCGTATCACCGACGACGTCGTTTTTGCACCGGAAGCCTGGGAAGCCATCCAACAGCGCGTTCTCGCACTCATTGATGCGCATGGGAGCGTTACTTTGGCCCAGGTCCGAGACGAACTCGGTACCAGTCGCAAATACGCCCAAGCGCTCCTCGAGTACCTTGATCAGCGTCGCGTCACGCGGCGGGTTGGCGATGCACGGGTCCGTTACGCCTGAAAAGGTGCAGAACCCGATTTTTCTCGCGCCCCACTTCGATGACGTCGCACTCTCTTGCGGCGGAACAGTCTGCCTGTTCGCTGAACTTGGTCTCCAACCGCTCGTGGTCACGCTCTTCGGTGGAGAACCACGTGAGCCGCTCAGTGCCTTTGCACGACAACAACATCGTTGGCGAGGACTGGACGACGCTGCTGTCGTCCAGCTGCGCCGCAAAGAGGAACTCGCCGCCGCAAAGGTGCTCGGTGCCCGAGCTCTCTGGTTTGATATTCCTGACGCAATCTACCGCGACGCACGCTACACTTCCGACTCTGAACTCTTCGGCACTATCCATCCGGACGATCTTTCCCTGGTCGAGACACTCCGTGCAATGGTCGAAGACGTGATTGAACAACAGGGCGGACAGGTGACACTCTTTGTGCCCCTAGCCATTGGTGGTCACGTCGACCACCAAATCACTCGCATGGTCGGGTCGACACTGGCCGCTCGCGGCTACTCTGTCTGGGCTTATGAAGATCTGCCGTATGCGGCTAGCCCGATCGGTCAAGAGCACTGCTCTGAGCTAACTCAGCAATACGCGTCAGCTCCTCCGTGGCTCGTTTTTCTCAGTGAGGAGTTGTTTCGCCGTCGACTCGAGGCTATCTCGTCCTACGAGAGTCAGGTCGCTTTCATCTTCCGCGAGCTGGGCGATGTCGAAGAAGCCCTCCGAACCTACGCGCTTACTGTTGGTCAGGGCCGCCTCGCTGAACGCTTTTGGGAACTCCACGCGTCAGTGAGCGCAGTGTCCTATCTCGAATCAGATGCCGTAGAGAACGAAGGCATGGAATAGGAGCGGAAGACAAGCCAAAAGGTCACCGCCGCCACTAGAGTAAGCGCGGTTCCCCAGCTGAACAGGGATGGATAGCCCCAGACACTCGCGACCTGCCCACCAGCCCACCCAGCTGCAGCTAGCGAGACGTTCCAGCTCAGGAACGTAAGACTATTGACTGTCGCTCGAAGCGACGCGGGCACGATGCGCATCGAGTAGTCTGTGTGCAGCGGATCGGAGCAGTAGACGCAGAACGTCCGCAGAGCATAGGCTGCTGCGGCAAGCCACCAGGTCGGTGCCAGACCAGCGGCGAGGAGCCACGGCGCGGACGACGCTCGCCCGATCACGATCCCCAGGACAAGACCGAAGCGCGTAGCGAGCAGCGGCGCGGCGAGTGCGCCAGCCGCCGTCGCTACGATGCCCACTGTCCGCACCACCGCCACTTCACGGCTTCCCACGCCGTATTCGGAGACGAAAAAGACGTTCAAGAACGGAAGAACAAGACCACCCCCTGCCGCAAGCAGCACCCCAGTGAAGATGAGTCGGCGAACAGCTGAATGGTCGAGACACTCCCGCACACGAATCCGTGGCCGCTCACCCACACCCGCCGAGAGTTTCAGGCGAGGCACAAACCAAAAAGCGGCAATCGCTGGCAGACAACCGGTCAGGAGCGTCAGGCGATAGCGTAACGCAGCATCCTCCTGCCAACGGACGAGCACATCCGGGAGGAATCCCGCATACGCGTTACCGATAACACTCGCGAGAATGCCAAGCGCAGCTGCCGCGCTATACAGGTGTGTCCGTTCCTGCTCGCTGGAAACCGCGGCAAGCAGCGGTGCTTGGGCGATGAGGAGCAAGGACACCCCAACGGCCGCCAACGCACCGCCGATGAGAAGGAGACTCGCCTGAGTCAGGAGACACTCAACTGCCACACCAAGTGCTGTCATCGTCAGGCCGAGCAAAAGGACAAGACGAGGCCCGTACCGGTCGTAGATGATCCCCGCTGGTAGGCTCGCCAGGGCACCGGAGAGTGTTCCCACCGCCGTCAAGACCCCGATGAACCGTTCGTCAAACCCGATGGCCAGTAGATAGACCGTGAAGAGAGTCGTGAACACACCATAGGCAACACCGAGGGCACCGAAGATCACGAGCGCACTTCGCGCTGCAGGTGTGAATTGTCGGATATTCTGCCAGTATTCGCCTGCAAGCGTTGCCAGCCGCATTGAGTGATCCTATTCACGAAAGGCGTGCGGAGGCCGCGAGCGTCCCCACCGCGCCCGTCTGTATCCACTGCCGGTAGTGCAAGCCGATGTTACCCATCTCAACTTCCCAACCCCGGGGATTGGACGGCGTGTACGTCAGGCAGCGCCGTTCAAAACACTGGATCAGCACATCTTGCTCTACCCCGTTCACCCGGACACGAACCCAGTACGGTTCAGTCACCGGAAATCCCACCAGTGCGACCCAGGGTGAGAAGAGGGATTCTTCCCGCAGGTGGTTACCCGCCCAGACCTGCCCCCGTTGCTCAAACCATGCGGCAAACACCGAGGCGACTCCATGGCCTGTCTCCGGAAATGGCTCACCGTATCGTACAGCGTAGCGAGCGAGTTCCGGTTCAGCCCACACGGTCCCATCAGTGTCTAAGCGAGCTGTCACCACCTCGCCTGGGCGGCCTGCCGCAGCCTGCATCATCGAGCCCAGCAAGGCATACGTAATGCCGTTTCCTGGATCACCTGCTACCGCGATCCGTGCCGGGTTGCGGCGCCGTAGGGTCCTGTCCCCGACCTGTTGCCAGCCAGTCATGAGCTCCCATGCGAGCCGTCCACCAGTCACGCGCCAACGCCCGTCAACCACTTGGTCTGGATGCGTCAGCTCCATCCGCCCCTTCTCGAAGTACTGCACGAGCCGACGGCCACCAGGGGCCTCAACGTACGGCTCCCATTCCACCGGGCCAAGTGGCGGCCCCCAGAGCCACGTCCGCTGCACGAGATCCTGGGCAATTGGATCGTCGGTCCGCCGCCACCACCATTGAAACAGCCGCGCAGTATCATCTGGCCCATCGAGTGGATCCACCACTGTCCAGCCAAAGTCAAGCAGCTTCGCTGCATCGTCGTACCACGACTCGAATGTGGAACCAGTGAGCACAACGATCAGCGTGTGGCCCGCCCGCTCGGCGACCTCGATGAGGCACAGTCCGGCCTCATCAGTCCATCCAGTCTTGCCCCCAACAACACCGGGATAACGTTCAGGGAGTTTATTCGTGTGACGCCACATGAAGCCCTCACCGTGGTACTCGCGTGCGCCAAAAATCTCCACAAAACGAGAATCTGCAAGCGCAACGCGCGTGAGCCGAGCCAGATCGAGTGCACTGCTCACATGCCCTGGTTCATCCAATCCGTGCGGGTTCACAAAGTGGGTATTGTGGAGGCCGAGTTCGGCCGCCTTCGCATTCATCCAGCTCACGAATCGCTGGCGGGCTAACGGATCTTCCGCCTTTGGACTCCCACCGACTCCCCTCGCGATCGCCATAGCTGCATCGTTCCCACTACGTAGCAGCAACCCGTAAAGCAGTGTGCGAAGCGTCACGGTTTGTCCCGCAATCAGTCCAGCAGAGGACTCACCAATCAAGTCTTCTGGCACAATCGTCACCTGCAGGTCGAGTGAGCCGTGCTCTAAGGCTACGAGAGCCGTCATCACTTTCGTTAAGCTGGCGATCGCAACCGGCTGGCGCGCCGCGTGCTCTGCGACAACTGTTCCGTCGACTGCCTCCATGATTACCCAGTGCCGAGCCACAACCGACGGCTCGGCTCGCACACCAGGAGAAACTGGGATCTGGAACACCAGCACGCAGAGCAGAACGAGCGACCGAAGCGTGACGACGCGACCCATTCCCTTCCCTTCCTCGAGCCCGAACATTCCTGTTCAGCTTGGCGGAAGTTCCGACACCGCGCAAGGAGGAGCAAGCACTAACGACTCCTGCACACGGGCAGATCTTTTGGTATCTCCTTTCCCTTGAACCGCAGGAGCCGGATCATCGGCAAAGGAACACCGACCGCAAAACCCTCAACCCGTCCTCCCGTGTCCCTGCAGTCGCGCAACACGCTTCGAGCTCATTTGTCGGATGGTTACTCCTCCTGTCTGTGACCCCACAATCGAGCCCCTGCGTGACCTGGAGCGTGATCCTCTGGACCGGCCTTGCGCTCACTCGGTACTTGCACGCGCGGCGCGTCACTCACAAAGAGCGTCACCCGAAGGAAGAGCGCGCAATTCTTCCACACCCGTGCGGGGAAATAGGCAGCGACACAACGGTTGACGTCAGCCAACGGAACCGCAGGATTAGAAATTTCGTGTCCTGCGAATGGACCAACTATTGCATGCCCGTTCACAGACCAGGCTGATGGTCTCCGCAAAGTTTCGCTGTGCGGCAGCAAAAGCTCCCTCTTAGGCAGCACCGACGCGAGCACTCTTGTGGTGTGCGTCACTTGGCCCTAGGCTTGCTCAAGCTTCCAGCGAGGGTACAGTGAGGCGTTCCAGCTCGGCGAAGAGGCTCGCCATCTCGATCGCCGTCACAGCAGCTTCGGCACCCTTGTTGCCAAGCTTCGTCCCTGCTCGCTCCACTGCCTGTTCGATGGTGTCCGTTGTCAGCACACCAAAAATCACTGGGACACCTGTTTGGAGCGCAACCTGCGCGATCCCTTTGGCGACCTCGCCCGCGACGTAGTCAAAGTGTGGCGTTGCTCCACGGATGACTGCGCCGAGACAGATCACTGCATGGTACCGGTTCATTTGTGCCAGGCGCTTGGCCGTCACGGGAATCTCGAACGCCCCAGGCACCCAGACAATGTCAATCGCTCGCGGATCGACTTCATGCCGTACCAGCGCATCGAGTGCACCACGCAAGAGCTGGGACGAAATAAACTCATTGAATCGGCTTACCACAATCGCAAACCGCCGGCCTCGCCCATTCAACGTCCCCTCGATCGTCCGAACACCTCGCCGATCAGATTCCATCATGCTGTGCCTCCTCGCTCTGTTTCGACCCCGATGCTGGCGAGTTCTTGCAGAAGGACCAGATGACCAAGCTTGTCACGCTTCGTACGCAGGTAACGGTGATTGTGCTCGGTCGGCGGTAGCTCGATGGGGACCCGTTCCACCACTGTAAATCCGAGTTCTTCGAGTGCAGTGACCTTGCGCGGATTGTTGGTCATCAGACGGACACGTTGGATACCAAGATCGCGCAGGATAATCGCCGCTTCCCGGTAATTCCTGAGGTCGGCCGGGAAACCAAGCTGAAGATTCGCTTCAACTGTATCCAACCCCTGATCTTGTAGGTGATACGCCCGGAGTTTATTGAGCAGTCCAATCCCTCGCCCTTCCTGGCGCAGGTAGACGATCACCCCACGCCCTTCCATGGCGATCCGCTTCATCGCCGTCTCAAGCTGCGGACCACAATCGCACCGCTGTGATCCAAACACGTCCCCTGTCAAGCACTCCGAGTGCAGACGAACGAGGATCGGCTCCTCACTATTCACTTCACCCAAAACGAGCGCGAGATCGATCTCTTCACCACCCAAACGCTGGTACGCCCGCAGGCGAAACATTCCGAATCGCGTGGGCAGTGTCGTCTCAGCGACACACCGGGCGACCCGTTCGTGCACCAGGCGGTAAGCAATGAGATCAGCTACGTGGACCAGAGGAATATCGTGCAGAGCGGAAAACCGCTCCAGCTCGGGTAAACGCGCCATCGTGCCGTCTGCACTCATGATTTCGCACACAACTGCGACGGGGTACAACCCTGCCAGGCGTGCCAGATCGACTGATGCTTCTGTCTGCCCGTCGCGTTCTAGGACACCACCCGGCCGCGCCCTTAGTGGGAACACATGGCCGGGCATGACGAAATCGGCAGCTGTCGCGGACGGATCAGCCAACTTTCGGATCGTTGTGGCCCGATCAAACGCCGAGATCCCGGTCGTTACTCCTTCACGGGCCTCGACGGACACCGTAAAAGCAGTCCCGAAACGCGAGCCATTCACTGTGGGCGGCACCATCAATGGTAGTCCCAAACGGTCCGCCCATTCGGCAGCCATGGGCACGCAGATCAGGCCGCGGGCTTCGCGCGCCATGAAATTCACCGCTTCTGGCGTACAGAACTGCGCCGCGATCGCGAGATCGCCTTCGTTTTCCCGTTCAGCATCGTCGACGATGATGACAAACCGCCCGGAGCGGAACGCCTCGATCGCGCGCTCCACACGCTCGAATCGCGTCACCGTGCGCCTCCCTCTCTTCACGAGACGAATCCAGCTCGGCGGAGCGCTTCCAGCGACAGGCCGTCGGCGGCGCCGAGGCGCAGGAACTGTTCGACATATTTGGCCACGATATCGACCTCCAGATTCACCGGAGCACCCGGTCGCTTCCGCGGCAACGTGATGTGTTCTTGGGTATAGGCGACAAGCGAGACCTCAAACTCATGATCTGTTCGTCGCTGCACCGTCAGGCTTGCCCCATCGACCGCGATAAAGCCTCGCTCCACCACGTAGCGCATCACGTCCGCCGGTGCAGCGATCCGTACGACGAGCGCCGGACCATCATGCTCCATCCGCACCACTCGTCCAACCGCATCAACGTGACCTTGCACATAGTGCCCACCGAATCGCCCACCGACCGGAACGGCTCGCTCGAGATTCACAGGATCCCCGACCCGAAGCGACCCGAGCGCGGAGCGGCGGAGCGTCACCGGCTGGAGCTCCACCAGGAAGCTGTCCCCGGCAAGTTCCGTGACGGTCAGGCAAACACCCTCGACTGCGATGCTGTCGCCGACACGAGTACCCTCCAGGACGGTCCGACAGCGGACGCGAAGCCGAGCCCCTCCCCCCGGAAGCGACTGCACCGCCACAACCTCACCAATTTCCTCGATAATACCGGTGAACATCACACGCCCTCCGGAATCTCGAGCGGTCGGAGTCTTCCTTCAATGACGACGTCCGTACCAACCTGACGCACTTGCATTTCTCGTAACCGGACAGCCTGTTCCATCGTCTCGACGCCCTGCCCAGCCAGCGGGACCGGTGCGTTCGCCCCGCCAATAAGCACTGGCGCGATAAAGGCCACCACACTATCGGCGAGCTCCTCGTCGAAAAACGCGCCGAGCACGCGACTACCCCCCTCGACAAGCACTCGATTAATCCCGCGCTCGGCAAGAACGCGCAACGCAGCCCGGAGATCAACGCGGCCACAGCGCTGTGGAACGAAGACAAGCTCCGCCCCCGCGCGCCACAGCGCACCAACTCGCTCCGGTGGGGCTGCTTCCGTCGTGACGATCAGGGTACGACCAGGGAGATCCGGAGCAAGTAAGCGAGCTGTCGGCGGCGTCCGCGCGTGCGTATCGAGCACAACGCGTAGCGGATGGTGCGGACCACCGTCGCCGGCATCCTCCGGATCGAGACGTGTTGTCAATTCCGGATCGTCTGCAAGAACCGTTCCCACTCCGACCAGAATCGCGTCGTGGCGATCCCGCAACTGGTGTGCGTATCGGCGTGCTTCAGGACCGGTGATCCAGCGCGAATGACCGCTGCGCGTCGCAATATGCCCATCGAGCGACATTGCGTACTTCAAGGTGATGTCCGGTAAACCATGCCGCAATCGCTTGAAATATCCAGCATTGACCTCGGCCGCTGCCTGCGCTTCCACCCCCAGGGTGACCACGATACCGGCCTCGCGGAGCCGTGCTATACCCCGCCCAGCAACTTCTGGATAGGGATCAATAACCGCTACAACCACACGTGCAATGCCCGCTTGCAGGATCGCATCGACACAAGGTGGAGTCCGCCCGTGGTGGGCGCAGGGTTCCAGTGTGACGTAAAGGGTTGCTCCACGCGCCCGCTCGCCCGCTTGACGAATGGCGACAATCTCTGCATGCGGCCCACCGGGCGGCTGTGTGCAACCTTCGCCGACTACAACACCGTCGCGAACCAGGACCGCCCCGACCGCCGGGTTCGGGGCAACACGTCCTTGTGCACGCCAGGCCCAGGCGATTGCTCGCCGCATCCACTGCTGATCGACATCGCAGGCGTACGCGTCGCTCACGTCCCTCGCCCCATGACGAAGAACCCGGGTGGCAGAGCCCCCGGGTTCAGGATTGGTCGAAGTCGCTGAGAGACCGGTGCGAACGACCGGAACAACGACCTTCTCCCATCCGGACTATACCGTCGGCCCCGGAATTGGCGCCGTTGGCGCCTCACCGGATCCTGCGGCCATTGGCCGCTCGCGGGCTTTACCGCCGGTCGGGAATTGGCGCTTCGCGCCTCACCCTGCCCCGAAGGTCTTGCACTGCCCAGTCTACGGCGCGCTGCGTCGTTCGTCAACTCACTCGGCACTTCTCCCACAGAGGTGGTCCTCGAGATGATTCCCCTGGCCGACAAAACGCGGGATCGACGCGTTGTAACAGGCCCCATCAAGTCGATTTCAGCCGATCCACTCGATCCAGGCGCTGGAGCCAACGATCCACCCACCGCGCGGCCCAGTACCCGCACAGACCATGGACTCCACCACCGGGTGGCGTCGACGCGCTACAGAAAAACAGCGCCGGGTCGGGAGTCCGATATGGTGGCCACGGCCACCAGGAGGGACGCGCAAACAACTGACGGAGCGTCGGCCAACCGGCCCCAAGATCACCTCCTACAAGGTTCGGATTCCTCATCTCCAAATCGTGCGGGCCCCATGCCCGACGAGCGAGAATCCGCGAGCGGAACCCGGGAGCGAACCGTTCCACCTGGCGCTCGATCACGTCCGTCGCGTCTCCCTGCCAGCCGTTCGGCACGTGACAGTATCCCCAGGCAACAGCCACCCCGGCCAGCGTGCGGCTCTGGTCAAATTGGCTTGGCTGGACGAGAATCACGAACGGTCGCTCCGGCATTCGGCCATTCACTACCGCTCGTTCTGCCGCAGCGATTTCCTCCGCTGTCCCACCAAGATGAACGGTCGCGGCAAGAGCGCACGCTGTGGCCCGCCAGGGAATCTCGTCTCGGAGCAGCCAGTCGATCTTGAAGACACCAGGGCCATGCCGGAAACGCGCCAGCTGCTGGCGATACCAGCGGGGCCAGCGCTGACCGACGAGCGCTAGCGCATTTTTCGGAACCAGGTCGAGTAGCACCGCGCGAGCCGGGGGGATCTCCGTAAGTCGATGTACTGGATACCCGCTCTGAAGTCTTCCACCCCAGGCAGCGAGTTCGTCGATCAAACGAGCGGCAAGTTGCGCTGTGCCGCCTCGCAGCAATGGCCAACCGACCAGATGCGCGCACAGCGCGAGCACCAGGGCAAAGGCGGCTGAGGGCGCACGTTCGAGCGGCAGCGTGCTGTGCGCAGCGAGGCCGGCAAGCAATGCCCGTGCCTGTTCGGTTCGAAACTGCTGGCACAAATGGATTGCCGAGCGCGTGCCCTCCCGAGCGAAGTGCAGGAGTGCGCTCCAAGGTACCGGAAGTTCTGGAAAACGTATTACTCCGGGAGCAGGAGAAAGCAGCATCGCGAGCAGCGCATCGCCACGCTCGAGTAAGGGTTGAAAAAGTGCGCGATACCTTCCTCGATCCTCCCCGAGCTCGTCCGCGGTGCGCTCCAGATCTTGCCAGAGCAGGATCGCGCTTCCGTCATCGAACGGATGAGCAAGCGCCGCAGGAGAACGAACCCAGACTAAGCGTTCTGGAAGACCGATCGCACGGAAGAATGGCGAGGCCGCTGCGAGTGGCACCACCGTCGCACAGTGATCGTGTCGGCAGCCGGGCACGATGCTGGGATCTGTTCGCAGTCCTCCTCCGATCCGTTCCTGCCCCTCAAGGACGAGCACGCGCCGTTGGTTGCGCGCAAGCGCAATCGCCGCCGCCAGTCCGTTCGGACCAGAGCCGACGACGACCGCGTCCCATTGAGACTGCCGCATCAGAGTGTCTGTCAGCCTTGCGGTGTCTCCTCGTCCTGTCGACCTGCCACCGACTCAACCATCGCAACAAAGGCGGCTTCCGGTCGAGCTCCCTCGAACTCTAGCGACTCATTGATGACGACCTTGGGCACTGCGAAGATCCGATAGCGCTGTGCAATATGCGGGAACTCGCTCACTTCGACGACGTCGGCGGTGACCTTGTCACTTTCAATTGCCATCATGTGCGCCAACCTGGCGACACTTGGACAGTATGGTCAGGTGGGGGTGACAAAGACCTTGATATGAACCGGTTGCGCAAGCTTGGCAAGCGTCTCACGGCTCAAGGGACTGAGTTCGGTGGTACCACGCGAAACCTCGATAATATCCTCGATCAGCGTTGCGAACTCATAGCCAGCGGGGACGCCGATGAATCGCACCGTCCCCTTATTGTGGCCCTTCAAAATGATCGCCGGGATCTCCTCCACACCAGCCTGCTGAGCCAACTCGGCATCTTGCAGGAGGTCGTGCATCTCCAACGTAATCTTGTCGGAGAGCGCAGCCACTTCTTCGAGAAGTTGGTTCGTCTCACGGCAGGTTGCGCATTCATACCCTGGAATACGAATCTGGGTAACACGCTGCGTGAAAAGGACGATTGTTACAGGATCCCGCAGGCGTTCGGCGAACACCTGGCGCAGGTATTCCTGGTCTGCTGGCGAGAGAATTGGCATCGGGTTCCCCCTTCCCGTCTCGCACTATTCCTGGCCGAAGCGTAAACCATCAGGCACTCTGCTGCCATGTCACCTGTGTGATAGGATCGTGCCTGGAGGCAAGAATGAGCCGCATCCTCGTCGGGACGTCGTCCTGGACTGACCACGAGGGATTCTATCCGCCGAATATCCCTGACCGCGAGCGGTTGCGCTTTTACGCCCGCTACTTCCCCATCGTTGAGGTGAATTCGACATACTATGCCATCCCATCGCGCCGAGTGGTACAAGGCTGGGTTGAGCGCACTCCCCCTGAGTTTGTCTTCGATGTGAAGCCGCCGCGCCAGCTTACCGCGACACCCGAACAGCCTGGCGGGGAAGCGCCGGTTCCGGATAGCGAGATCGCTGCTCGCTTCCTTGACGCGATCGAGCCGCTGATCGCTGCGGGGAAGTTGGGAGCGATCACGTTCCAGTTTCCGCCGTCGTATCGCAATACCGAGGAACACCGGGAGTATCTACGCCTGTTGCCAGAACTCTTCCCTGGCCTGTCAATCTCGGTCGAGTTCCGGCGACGCGACTGGTTAGATGAGCGCCATGCCCACCAGACTTTGGAACTGCTCAGGGAGGCGGGCTTGAGCTACACGATGGTCGACGAGCCACAGATCGGAGTCGGCTGTGTTCCACCGATCTACGCTGTGACCAATCCCCGCCTCGCGGTCGTTCGTTTCCACGGTCGAAATGCCGAGACTTGGTACCGTTTCACGGGCAAGACAGGCGAGCGCTTCAACTGGGAGTACCGCCAGGAGGAACTCGAAGAGTGGCGGCCAAAGCTGCTCCGGGCTGCTGCTGAAGCGCAGGAGGTGCACGTCTTCTTCAATACCAATTACGGAAATCAAGGGCCACGCAACGCCGTGCTCCTCATGGATCTCCTCGGACTCGAGCACCCACCGTTACCGAACCTGACTTGAGAGTCAGTGCACCTGCAAACGGTACTGTAGGAGGAAGTGCCACAGAGCATCCGCCGCAGCCGAGACCGGGCGTCCGGCGCGTCGCACGAGTGACCACCAGCGGCGCACTGGAAACCCCTGAACATCAAGAATGACGAGGCGTCCAGTCTCGAGTTCGAGCCCAATCGCATCACGTGGCATAACGGCTACGCCAAGATCCGCAGCGACAGCTTGCTTAATGGCACCGTTGCTCCGGAGCTCCATCGCCACGCGAATCGGGAAACCCGCTTCAGCAAAGATGCGTTCGGTATCGGCTCGCGTTCCGGAGCCGATCTCCCGCACGAGGAACGGCTCGCGGGCAATCTCCTCGAGCGGAATTTGATGACGGCGCGCCAGTGGATGGCGAGGCGAGGCGATGACAACAAGTTCGTTCGGCAGGAACTGAGCGATTTCCAGGTCTTGTGGATCCTCGATCAGTCCCATAATAGCGAGATCGGCGTCCCCGGCGAGCAGCCGTTGGTGAACGGCAAAGCGATTGAGCACGTCAAGCGAGAGTTCCACACCAGGATAGGCACGGTGAAAGGCACCGAGCGCCTTGGGGACGACGTAGATGCCCGCTGTTGTACTGGCAGCCACCCGTACTTGACCACGCTGGGCGCAACGCAGCTCGCGTACCGCACTCAACGCTTCGTCCAAAAGATCGAGCATCCGCTCGGCGTACGGGAGGAGTTGGCGTCCCGCTTCGGTTAACTCGACCCCTCGCCCGGTGCGCTGGAAGAGCGGGACACTCAGGATCTGTTCCAGCGCCTTGATCTGGGCCGAGACAGCCGGTTGGCTGATCACGAGCTCCTCAGCAGCACGCGAGAAGCTGCGGTGGCGCGCCACAGCTCGGAACACCTGCAGCTGCCGTAAACTCACGTCCATATAGATTCCCCCTATGCAACACATCACGAAGTGCTATTGCGAATTATATGCCCATATCGGTATGCTGTGAAGTGACGGAGCCGCTCCGTCAGGAGTTATCGATCCGAGGGAGGGATCGTATGCCCAGGCAGATCAGCGCACGGAAGATCACGCACCTAGTCGCCTCAGCCTACCGCACCAAAGCCTATTCCTCTGTAGTATCACGCTGATCCCCAGTCACAACACGTCTCGCGCCCAGCTCGCTCGCCGCCTACGCGTCACTGCGGTCGCGGCAACACTTCTTGTCCGTCAGTGTGAAGCAAAAAGAAGGGAGGATCGCCATGTGGTCGTTGCCCCAACCGGTAGCCAATCCTGAAGAACTCCGTGAGACCCCATTGCTGCCACCCGGATACCGGGTGCCCGCTTCTCGTTGGGTGCACCCAAGCACGCGCCTGCGCCAACTTCTCGAAACGCTGCCATTCGTCTTCGCACCCGGCGTGTTCGATCCGCACGGGGCACAGCTTGTGATGTACTACGGCTTTCCCGCTGTCTACTTCAGCGGCTACTCATTTGCTATCGGTCACCTCGGTACAACCGACATGGACCTCTACTCAAGTGTGGAAATTGCCGATGCTGCCCGTCGGATCGTCTCAGCGCTCCGCAAGTTCCAACTGACGATGGCTGTCGGTGACCCTGAGAAGGGTATTCCGCCCAAGCACCTGCATATCCCCCCAGTGGTCGCCGATATGGACACTGGATATGGGAACATGTTCAACGTCCAGCGCACGACCGAACTGTATGTCACTGCTGGCGTGGCGGGAGCGCACATCGAAGACCAGGTGATGCCGAAGCGCTGCGGGCACATCGGCGGCAAGGCACTCATTCCCGCCCAGGAAATGGTCGGCAAGCTCAAGATGATGCGCGCAGTGGCCGATGATCTCGGCAATCCTGACTTCGTCATCATTGCTCGCACTGACGGTGTCTCAGCAGTTGACGCACCGGAATCAATCCGTGGCCTCCCGCTCGCTATAGAGCGAGCCCTACGCTATCTTGACAGTGGTGTGCCTGATCTTATCTGGTGCGAATTCCCCACCTCGGACCGCCGTCCCCTCGAGACTTTCGTGGAAGAGGTGCGCAAGCGCTTCCCCGATGCTCGCTTCGCCTTCAACTGGTCCTCGTCCTTCAAGTGGTTCACTGATCCTAACCCGATCAGCTTCCGCGAACTCGGCGAGATGGGCGTCCGCTTCATCTTCATCACTCTGGCTGCCCAGCACGCCATGGGACTTGGCTTCAGCGAACTTTTGCAAGACCTCGCTGCTCGCCAGGAGCAGGCCTATATCGACTTGCAGCGCCGTGAATGGGCACCAGGCACCGACTTCCCCACACGCAGCCATCACTTCTTCTCCGGTGTCCCGTATCACCATCTGCTCGGTCAGGCGTACGACGCACCACGCCTCGGTACTCAATTCGAGGAAGAACTTCCTGAAGAAGCAGTGGTCTGAAGCAACCGCTGACGCCGGGATGTGGAGAGAGCTCTCTCCGCATCCCGGCGTCATTTCGTTACACTAACCGCGAGCGTGTCGTGCGGTGATCAGGTGAGGGAGGCAACCTGATGGGAGGAGAAATCCGTATCGTCGGCCCGGTGACTGCCGAGTTCGCCGAAATCCTCACCGAGCCAGCACTCGACTTCGTCGCCGCGCTCCACCGTGAATTCAACCCCCGCCGCCTTGAACTTCTGCAGCGGCGGGTCGAGCGCCAGCAGGAGATCGACGCTGGGCACTTTCCTGACTTCCTTCCCGAGACGGCCCACATCCGGGACAGTGAGTGGCAGGTCGCACCGGCTCCGCCTGATCTGCAGGATCGACGGGTCGAGATCACCGGTCCCGTGGACCGGAAAATGATGATCAACGCGCTCAACTCCGGTGCCCGCGTCTTTATGGCCGACTTTGAGGACGCTCTCTCACCAACCTGGGCGAATGTCATCCAAGGGCAAATCAATCTCCGTGATGCCGTCCGTCGGACGATCAGCTTTGAGAGTCCTGATGGACGGGTCTACCGCCTTGCTGAACGAACCGCCACGCTCCTCGTCCGCCCACGCGGCTGGCATCTCGTCGAGCGACATGTCTTGGTCGACGGCGAGCCGATTTCAGCCAGCCTCTTCGACTTCGGTCTCTACTTCTTCCATAACGCCCACGAACTCCTGGAACGAGGCACCGGCCCCTACTTCTATCTACCAAAACTTGAGAGCCATCTCGAAGCGCGCCTCTGGAACGATGTCTTTAACTTCGCCCAAGACCGCCTTGGTATACCGCGTGGCACGATTCGCGCGACCGTCCTGATCGAAACAATCCTGGCTGCCTTTGAAATGGACGAGATTCTCTGGGAACTCCGTGACCACGCCGCAGGACTCAACGCTGGCCGATGGGACTACATCTTCAGCGTGATCAAGAAGTTCCGACGCCACCGCGAATTCCTGCTTCCGGATCGTGCCCAGGTGACGATGACAGTCCCCTTTATGCGCGCCTATACCGAACTGCTGGTCCGTACCTGTCACCGGCGGGGTGCTCATGCCATCGGTGGAATGGCCGCCTTCATCCCCAGCCGCCGCGATCCACAAGTGAATGAAGTCGCCTTGGCCAAGGTCCGCGAGGACAAGGAACGCGAGGCCAATGATGGCTTCGACGGAACTTGGGTCGCCCACCCTGACTTGGTTCCTATCGCTATGGAAGTCTTCGATCGCGTGCTCGGCGAAAAACCGCACCAGAAGGATCGCCTTCGCGAGGACGTCCGCGTCACGGCGCGCGACCTCCTCGATGTGCGTGTCCCCGGCGGTCAGATCACCGAAGGCGGCCTCCGCAACAACGTGAGCGTGGCTCTCCAGTATCTTGACAACTGGCTGCGTGGACAGGGCGCGGCCGCAATCTTTAACCTGATGGAGGACACCGCGACCGCCGAGATCTCACGCGCACAACTCTGGCAGTGGCGTTATCATGGCGCACTGCTGGCGGATGGGCGCCCGGTCACGTCCGAACTCTACGCCCAAATCCGTGACGAAGAACTTGCCAAGCTTGGCGGTGAGCAAAATGGGCGCCTGCGCGAAGCTCGGGAGATCCTTGATCGGCTCGTACTCGCTGACGAATTCACCGAGTTCCTCACGTATATTGCCTACGACTATATCGACTGAGCACTTGTTCCTATCTCTCTCGGAAGCGCGAGAGCGAGGAGCTGGTCAGCCAAATGCTCCAGCTCCTCGCGCGCTCGCAGGGTTGTAAGCCAGCGCTCGGGAATCGCTTTGGCGCCATACAGCGCCCCGGCCAAGGCCCCGGTCACCGCACCGGCCGTATCGGCGTCTCCACCGCGGTTCACCACGCGGACAACAGCATCCTCGAAGGAGTTTGTCCGATAGACGGCAGTCAGAGCCAGCTGGAGGGTATGCAACACGAACCCTTTTGACGGAAGTTCCTCTGGCCACCGGAGCATTGCCTCGCGCACCGCCTCGGCGACACGCGGTTCCGCTACGACCGCCGCCTGTTCCAAAAGCGAGACGGTTGGGGTACCCACCGGTGACCTCAGGGCAGCAGCAATTGCTTGACCAAGCGCCACACAGGACCAGGAGGCAACAGGATGCGCATGCGTGATCTGAGAGACCGCCAAGCTGTCTGCGATCAGTTCATCGGGCCGCCAGGCATGGAAGAGCGCAATAGGTGCGGTGCGCATGAGCGAGCCATTCCCAGCACCGTGCTCTCCACGTTGCTCCCAGACACGTTGGCCGGCCTCGCGCCACGTGACCCCATGGGCAATCAGGTCCAGGGCCTGTCGCACCGTCCCTCCCACGTCTTTGGGGCCGGTCGCGAGCCAGGCGACGAAGCGTTGCGCGATGTCGGCCGGTTCAACCCTCCCGCACGCGACAATGCTGCGTGCGACGCAGAGGGTCATGTCTGTGTCGTCCGTATGCTCACCAGGCTTCAGGCGCAGCCAACCACCACCGATGATGTCCCGGTGGACTCCAAAGCGCTGCTGAATCTCGGCGGAACTCATGAATTCGACCGTTGCACCGAGTGCATCTCCGACGGCGAGGCCCAAGAGGCAGCCGCGAAAACGATCCCGCAGTTGCTCATTCATGAGCGTTACTCCTCGCCCGCTCCACGACTGCGGAGCGTCAGTACCGCCAGTGGTCGACCCAGGACCGCCGACTCAATCAGCTTGAGCATTGCCCGCCAGTATGCTCGTCGCCCTGGCACAAGGTCGGCCAAGGTTACCACGGTCTTCGAGTCCGCGGGCATCCTCCCCGTTCCATCCCAGAGCACACGTGCTTCAGCGTTTGGGAGGGCACCAGTGAGCAGGTCAGCGAGCACTGCCAATGGGACAGCCAACACCTGCGCCACCTCCTGCGGATCGGGCATGAGCGTGTGTGGTGGCGCAGGTAAGAGCCACAGGAAGAGCTCCTGAATCTCATAATCCTCTGTGTTCTGCTCCTGATGCTGTGACCAGCGACTTCCAACCCAACGCAAATCACGCGGGTCAGCTTGGAGTCCGAGCTCTTCGTAGAGTTCCCGCAGGACTGGCTCGCGGTCAGCCCCTTGCCGAAGGCGTTGTGGATCGTATTCCCCAGCGCGGAAATGCCCGCCGACACTCACGTCAATCCGACCGGCCATGGTGTCCTTGGTCAGACTCCGGCGCTGGAGCAGAACGAATATCTCCTCGCCCTCGCGCCAGGCAATCCAGAGATGGAACGCCGCATGCCATAAACCCGACCGATGGGCAACATCTCGTGTTACGGTGAGTTCGGTTCGCTCCCCTTCAGGAGTGAGCACATCGAAAAGCTCTCCCTGCGGATCAGTCGTGCCAGCCATCGTACAACACCATCTCCCAAACGCGAAGCCATTCACCTGAATGGTACGCTTCGGATCGCGGTGGAAGGAGGAGCGATGGAGGCACGTCCCCAAATCGATATCACAATCTTCCAGCAGGTAGACATGCGCGTCGGCCGCATCATCGGTGTCGAGCCTTTCCCTGAGGCCCGTAAGCCGTCCTATAAGCTCACCATTGACTTCGGTCCCTTGGGAATTAAGCGTTCCTCAGCAGCCATCCGCCCCTGGTATGAACCAGAAGACTTGCTCGGCCGTTTGGTCGTCGCCGTTGTCAATTTGCCAGTTCGCCGCGTCGCAGGCTTTCCTTCCGAGGTCTTGGTACTGGGAGCCATCCAGCCAGACGGCCGAGTGATTCTCCTGCAACCGGATGAACCGGCTGAGCTGGGGAGTCCAATCGCCTAGTACACGCAGCTACCGGTTACCTGGTACCACGCGAGCGCATTCTCGAGACTACACCCATGAACATTCGCGCGCTGACGTTCGTCTCGCGTCCTTGAGCCGTGTTCTTGACATCTCACCCAGCGGTACAAGAGACCTACCGCTGGTGGTGTATGCCCTTTTAATGAGAGTTATGTTTGGCGCGGTTGGAAGAAGAAATGGTGGAGTTCAGATGAAGCCTTGACGATAGCCGCATCACACTGCACTCCTCGCGGCCACATTTCTCATGATCGGTTTTCTGGTAAACTGGCTCCTCTCGAACCTGCGACCGAGAAGTGAGAGTCCGTCGACTGCGCAGCCGACGGCGGACACACACACCGCTATCCATTCCAAGATTCCGCGTCCTGGTCGCTGTCCGAGGTGCATCAAGGCTGGCAACGCTGATGACCACTCAAAACAGAGTCTCTTCACGCCACCCCAGAGCCCGCGAAGCGCAATCAGGGACACCACAGGTGTCCTTAGCTACCTTGGATCAAGGCCGAAAGGATCACTCCGGTTCCTGCTACCCGGGTGATCCGCGAGTTCAGCGCGACACGATCCAGAGCAAAATGGCTCCTCCGAGTATGAACCGATAGGCAACAAACACACCAGTGCTGTAGCGTTGCAAAAACCGTAGAAGGAACCAGATCGCAGCAAACCCTGTCAGACCAGCACTGAGCATCCCGACCACAAATGGAACGAGTTCCTCCCGAGGCAACCCGGTCTGAAGGAGATGAATCCCCTCGAGCAGACCAGCTCCAGCGATGGCCGGAGTACCAAGAAGAAATGAGAAACGCGCTGCTGCAGCACGTTCGAAGCCGAGGAAAAGGCCAGCAGTGATCGTACTTCCCGATCGAGAGACACCAGGAAGCAGGGCAAACATCTGAGCAAGCCCAACGAGTAGTCCATCACGAAGGGAGAGCTGGGAGAGTGTCCGGCAGTGGTTTGCCCGCCGTTCGGCCAACCAGAGTAACCCACCCAGAAGAATGAGGAGAATGGCACTCAGTGCAATGGCTGTTTCACCCCCACCCCCAGCATGGAAGAACTGGTCGATGGCGTCATTACCGAGAAAGCCCGCAACACCGGCAGGAACCGAGCCAAGAAGAATCGCCCACCCCAGACGACTCTCTGACGAACGAAGGAATGAGCCCGCCAAAGTATCGCGCACCCAACCTTGCGCCAGGGAGAGAAAATCTCTCCAGAAGTACGCCAACACGGCAACCAAGGTGCCCAAATGGAGTGCAACGTTGAAGGCGAGTCCCGGCTCGGACCAACCAAGCACCCATGGCACGATAATCAGATGCGCCGAGCTGCTGATAGGCAGAAACTCTGTCAGTCCCTGCACCACCCCAAGGATGAGGGCCTGCCACGCATTCACGATCCTGGAGCCTCCTCCACCCGAGTCCGGCGAATGACCGACCAGCTCAGCTGATGCTGCCACCAGAAGGCAAGACCGACGAGCGTGATCGGGAGGTAGAGAGCCCCATGCAATACGATGGCATAGGAGAAAACCGCCGCACGCGGCAGTCCAGCAAGCCCGGAGAGTGCTAGGAGGATTCCGGCTTCGAACGGTCCCACATACCCAGGAGATGATGGAATGAGAGTGGCGAGGTTCGCAACCGCCGTGGCGAGCAGCACAAGCGCTGCCGAGAGGTCCAGTCCGAAACCGCGAGCAATCAACCCGTACATCGCCGCTTCGGCCAACCACGCAACAATCGAAAGCACGGCTGCTGTCCTGAGCGTCGGTCCGTGTCGAAGTGCACCGATACCGTCGAAACCGGAGCGGAATATCCGGTCAACCCGAGGGCGAAACCGCAGCGGAATCAGTTTGGTGGTTCGCTCAACGAGCTCCACGGTGCGCCCCGATCGCGCAGCGACAAGAGCGAGGGCCAGCGTGGGTAGGAAGATTCCAGCCGCAACTAGCGCCACGTGCCGCAGCGCTGAGTTCAGTGCCACAGCAACCGAGGCGACGAGGATAAAAGCAAGCATCGTCAAGCCATCGAGTAAGCGCTCGATGACAATGGTGGCAAGCGTTGCTGTCTTGCTCGTCCGAAAACGCTGTGAGAGCGCATACGCCCGGACGACCTCACCGGTCCGGAAGGGCAAGATATTGTTCGCCATGTATCCGATGGCCACGATTGGGAAAAGATCCCGCCAGGATGCTCGACACACAGGGCGAAGCAGCACCGACCAGCGCATCGCCCGTATGGCAGTTGCCAAGAAGTACACAAGGATCGCAGGGATTAGCCACCAATAATTGGCCGCCCGAAGCGCAGCGAAAAGTGCCGCGAAGTCCTGGCCACGCAGCGCGAGATAGAGAAATACGATGCTGATCAGAACACCAATGACGACGCGTCGCACTCGTTCGTTCGTCCCCTCCTCACGCCTCGCGGCGCGCCGACGCTGGAGTATAGCAGGACGCCTCTATCAGCGTCGGCGAACCTCACACCGCCGATGGCTCTCACTGAGAGCTCTGAGATCTGGTCAATCGGCTTATGAGAAGCGCCCATGATCACGAGGCCTCCGGAACCGATACCAGTACTACTCTTTCGTCGCGCCTTTCGTCGGGCGCCGGAGTCCTCGACTTCTACCAACAGGGCGGCCACTCGCCTCTCTGCCGTCAACCATCTGCTATCACCAAGGTACCAGATACATCGATCCGTTACGTCTTCCGTCTCCAGAGAAAACGCGGACAAAAGGGGTTCGGTTCCGCACTGTGCACTGCTCACGGACGTAGGGCGCTGACGAGGCGAATCAGCATCGTTTCGGTCGGATCCTCCTGGAACCGCAAGGTCGCGCCTTACTTGGTTGTCCCATCGCTCCTCTTGACGCCGAATGCGTCGGCACGTACGCTGGCCGTGGTCCGTCGACTGTCGACGATCGACGGGCCATGGCATTCATGACCGGGAGATCCACCGACCGTGCGTCGACTACGAGCGATCTCGACCTCAACATTGTCACAACGCGTGGAAGAGCAATTGCGTGAGGCTATTCTGCTCGGCCAACTCCCGCCAGGTCAGCGCCTCATCGAGGAGCAGCTGGCTCGCGAACTTGGTGTCAGTCGCGCACCAGTGCGCGAAGCGCTGCAGCGCCTCGCGCACGAGGGGTTCGTTAGCGTCCGTCCACGACACGGCTATGTCGTACAACCTCTGACGGCGACGATGGTCGAGGAACTCTTTGATCTGCGTCTGGCACTCGAGCCACCGGTCTTCCGCACGGTCGCACAAGCGTTTACGGAGGAACTCGGGCGGGAGCTCGACGACATCCTCAGGCGAATGGATGGCGCTGCAAGCCGCGGTGATTGGGCCTCTCTCGTGCAGGCCGATGCCGCCTTTCACGCTGCTATCGCTGTGGCAAGCCGGCGACCGATCACCGCCCAGTTGCTTCGTCAGCTTGAGACGCTGATCGCGCGCACAGTCATCTTGCTTGGATCAATCTACCCGGATCCGCAACTGCTTGTGCAGGAGCATTCTCACCTTCTCGCGGTCCTAGCAAGTGGAGAGCCGGAACGTGCAGAAGCAGCGATCCGCGACCACCTGCTAGATGCCCGTACAAAGCTCCTTGCCTCCTTTGGAGAAACTTCGCCGGTGGTTCCGACCCAAGTTCGACGTGAGGAAGGAGGGAGAACAGATGAATGAGATACACCGAGCTGCGACGAGCGGCACATTGGTCTCGCGGCGGCAGCTCTTACGCGCGTTGGTGGGGATTTCGGTCGGTCTCGTCAACGGGTCACTGCTCTCCGCTTGTGGGCAGGAGACCACTCGTCCGACGCCCACGGCGAGTGGGGGCAGCACCGCGGGTGGTACTTCTACCCCCGCGACCAGTGGAGCGCCGACGGTCATCACCGGTTCGGGTGGCGAACTGATTGTCTACAGTTGGTACCAGAAATGGATCAAGGAGCAAGCTATCCCAGCCTTCGAGCAGGAGACTGGGATCAAAGTAACCTATCTTGGTGCCTATGCGTCGAATGATGAGTGGTGGGCTAAGCTCCAAGCAGGTGAATCGTGGGACGTTTTCATCCCATCCACGAGCTATGTCATGCGAGCCATGGCAGCGGATCTGCTCACTCCGCTGGATTTGACGGCGATCCCGAACTATCGGAACTTAATGCCAGAGTATCAGAACCTCGACTACTACGTGAAAGACGGTAAGACCTACGCGGTTCCTTTTGATCGTGTCTTCTACGCCCTGGCCTACCGCACTGACGTCTTCTCGGTACCACCTGACTCCTGGGCAGTCACGTGGGACCAATCCTACGCAGGCCAGATCGCCCTTCATGACAACGCGTACTCTCGGATCGCTTACGCTGCACTTATGATCGGAGACGACCCGATTCAACCGACTCGTTGGGACGAAATCCGACAGAAGCTTCTCGAGCAGAAGCCCTTGGTTCGCAAGTATTGGAAGGATTACCAGAACGGGATGGAACTCTTTGTCAATAAGGAAGCGGTGGTTGGCCAGCTCACTGACGGACGTGTGCGCATGGCACAAGATCTTGGCGCACCTGTTGGCTGGACTGTTCCCAAGGAAGGTGTGCTGATCTTCATCGACACCTTCGCTATCCCGAAAACAGCGAAGAACGTCGAAAACGCACACAAATTCATTGACTTCCTCTTGCGACCGGACATCCAGCTTCTGCAGCTACGGAGCATGCGTTACGATGCCGTCAATGCGGCAGCTCGCGAGGAGTTGCCACCCGAGGAGCGCGCCCGCTTCGAACCACCGGCCGGTGCCAAGTTGATCCTTGGCGACCTTGCTCCTGCTGCAGTACTTCAGAAAGCCTCGGAACTCTGGAACGAGATTAAGCTGGCATGAGCAGAACGAACGCGCCACTGATACAGCCATGACGGCGAGTTACGACGTCGAGCTGATCGCTGTCACGAAGTCTTTCGGCGAGGTCGTCGCCGTCGACCGCGTCGACCTCGCCGTCGAACGTGGCACATTCTTAACCTTGCTCGGACCGTCCGGCTGCGGCAAGACCACCACGCTTCGCCTGATCGGCGGCTTCGAACACCCCGACAGCGGCGAGATCGTCATCCGCGGTCAGCCCATGGGGAGGACCCCGCCGTACCGGCGTCCAACCTCGATGGTGTTTCAGAACTACGCGCTGTTCCCGCATCTTACCGTCGCCGAGAATATCGCTTATGGCTTGCGGGAACGTCGCGTTGACCGCACGACGATCCAGAGGCGTGTCCGCGAAATGCTGGAACTTGTGGCACTCCAAGGGCTCGAGAATCGCTATCCACGCCAGCTCTCCGGCGGACAACAGCAGCGAGTTGCTCTCGCCCGGTCGCTCGTGATCGAGCCAGCTGTCCTCTTGCTCGATGAGCCACTTGGGGCGCTCGATTTGAAACTGCGGCGGCAGATGCAACTCGAACTGAAGCGCCTCCAAACACAGGTCGGCATCACGTTTATCTACGTGACGCATGACCAAGAGGAAGCGCTCACCATGTCCGACCGTGTGGCTGTTATGAATCACGGACGTATCGAGCAACTCGGGACACCAGAGGAGCTGTATGAGCGACCGCGGACACGTTTCGTCGCTGAGTTTCTCGGTGCAGCCAACGTGCTTCCGGCCGTTGTTCGCGCTGCTGATGCAACAAGTGCATGCCTGGAGATCGCTGGGCGTCGTCTGACGGTTCCGGTGCGTGGTCTCACAGCGGGCTTACCCGTTGCCCTTGTGGTACGTCCTCACTGGTTGACGCTCCGATCAGCAGAAGACGAATCGGCTGAGTGGCAAGGAACGATCGTGGAACGTGTCTATAAGGGATCGACGATCACCTACCGCGTCCAGATGCACGGCGAGGTCAGTATTCTGGTTGACGTCCCAACCGGTTCTGGCTTGTGTGTCTTCTCGGTGGGAGAAACTGTCGCTATCGGGGTTGACCCGTCGCGGCTACACGTTGTAACAGAGTGATGCAATGTCCATTTGGCAGGTTCGACATCTCCGCCACGTTCAGCATTCCGGTCTGCTGACCGGGCTGGTTTTCGTTACCCCGGCATTGCTGCTTCTTCTGTTGTTTCTCGTTCTTCCTGTCTTCCTGGTCGCCGGCTATAGCGTCTATTCAACGGATCCGGTCACCGGCCTCATCCGACCGGACTTGACACTCGCCAACTACACACGGATCGTCAGCTCGCCAGTCTATCGCCGCGTCTTCCTTCGCTCACTTGAGATCGCCAGTGTCAGTACCCTTGCCGCACTACTCATCGCCTACCCAATCGGATATACGCTCGGCACCCTCGTTCCGCGACGGCGACAGCCGCTCTTCCTCCTGTTTGTTCTTGTTCCCTTCTGGACCAGTTACATCGTCCGTACGTACGGCTGGATCGGCTTCCTCCAGAAGGGTGGTTTCCTGGACAGCTTGGTCTCTTTGCTTGTTCCTGGGCAGGTGGAGCTCGGTCTCCTGTATACCCGAGCAGCAGTGATCGTCGGATTCGTGCACGTCTATCTGCCCCTGATCATCCTCCCGATCTACGCGGCCTGTCGCTCGCTCGATCGGCGTCTCCTTGAGGCCTCGTCTGATCTCGGAGCCCGCCCCTGGCGAACATTCTGGCGGGTGACACTGCCGCTGACCCTCCCGGGTCTCGTGGCCGGAGCGGCACTCTTCTTCGTCGCTGTGTTCGGCTCGTTCGTCACGCCTCAGCTTCTCGGCGGTACCGGCGATCTCATGATTGGCAACCTGATCGCCGACCAGTTCGGCGAGGCGTTTAACTGGCCATTTGGAGCGGCCTTGGCCATAGTGATCACGGCAGTAGTCCTCCTCGCGTTGGTTCTTCTCTTCCGCTTGATCGACGTGGAGCGCTTCTATGGCTGAGCGATCCGCCACACACGTGACTCTCCAACCACACCGTACAAGGTCTTGGAGCCACCTCGTCCTCTACACGATGACCGCACTCGTCTATGCGTATTTATTCGCTCCAATCATCGTCGTCGTGATCGCATCCTTTAACGCGAGCGGACTAACCAGCTTCCCACCGACCGGGTTCACAGTGGCCTGGTACCACGAACTTTTGCGTGATGGTGATCTCCTGCGTGCCTTGCGGACCTCCCTGCTCGTCGCCACCACCACAGCTTTCCTGACCATTCTCTTCGCGACGCTCACCGCGCTCGGGCTCGTTCGGCTCCCCTCGCGCTGGCGTCGTCTTCTCCAAGCCGGCTTCTACTTGCCGGTCGTCGTTCCTGGCATTGTGACAGGCATTGCGCTGGTCTTCTGGTTCAAACGCATTGGTGTCCCGCTAGGATTTCCAAGCGTGCTCATCGCCCACATTGTTCATGCATTTCCGTACGCCCTGGCCATCGTTCTGAGCGCCTTCAGCGGGTTTGACCGACGGCTTGAAGAAGCATCGCAAGACCTTGGTGCATCACCCTGGCGAACGTTTTGGCGTGTTACTTTCCCGCTTATCTTCCCCGAACTGGTCGCTGGGTTTCTCCTCGCGTTCACGCTGTCCTTTGACGAGTTCGTGCTCACCTTCTTCGTTACGGGAAGCGGTGTGATTACGTTGCCGCTCGAGATCTACAGCCGGATTCGCTTCCTGATCTCTCCCGTCGTCAACGCTGTTGCGGCGTTCGTGCTGCTCGTCTCTATGGGGCTCGCTCTGGCTGTACAGCTTCTCGTTCTGCTTCGCGCACGACGGGCAGCCTGACGAGAGAAAGCTCCTCGGAAGCCTCTTTTCACAGATGCCATTTGTTCCATGGAACAAGAGAAGAGTAAGCCGAGAAGGTTGGACTACCCAGACAATCTTACCGTGATCCTAAGGATATGCTTGACACGTGGTGAGACCAGATACTAGAAAGCATCATTTTTACCCTTGTCGCCGGCAGTGCTGTGCTCGGCCGACAGTACCTGACTCAGGCCAACAACGAACTTATCGCAACCACCCTTTGGTTTGTTGCGCTTTTTTTCTGGATTCTCACCACTTACACATTCTTCACCGCTGTCACCATTCGTGAGCACAAGCCCACGCTTGACGCCGGCCTTCATGGTGGATGGCTACTGGCCACGGTCGCAACCCAGTCACTCACAGTTCTCGGCGCTCCAGTCGCACAGGCGCATCCGGCATACCGCGAGCTGATCTTGTTCGCTGCCGTCTCTTTCCATCTTGCTGGTGCAGTCATCTACGGCATGCTCATCACACTGATCGCGTACCGGTTCACGTTTTTCCCGGTTCGACCCGATGCGCTTGTCCCTCCTTACTGGATTAACATGGGCGCCGTTGCCATCACCACTCTGGCCGGAGCCAGCCTCGTCATGCAAGAAACAGCCTGGCCTCCACTGCGAGCCCTCGATCCATTCCTCCGTGGGAGCACTTGGCTGGGGTGGTCGATCGGCACATGGTGGATTCCCCTCCTATTTATCCTCGGGTTCTGGCGACATGGATACAAGCGTTTCGCCTTTCGCTACGATCCCCAGTACTGGGGCATGGTCTTCCCGCTTGGCATGTACTCCACCTGCACCGACGCACTCGCACGGGCACTCAACGTGCCGTTCCTTCTCCCGCTCGCACGCAGCTTCGCCTATCTTGCGCTCGTCGCCTGGCTGGTCGTCGCTGGAGCTTTACTCGTGCGTTGGTATGGCTTTCTACGCCAGGTATTATCATCCCCAACCACAACACTCCTCATATTTGATACAGCCACACCCGCAAGTCACCCACTCCACCCAGATTTATCGAATGTCGAAAAACTTGAATGCCTCAGCGAAGAGCATTTGCTCAGCATTCGGCCAGCCACGACGGCGTGCTTCTGCGGCCGTATCCTGCGCCCACAGCCGGAGCATCGGTTCCGGATCCCAGTCACCCAATTGACTACGATGCGCCCGCAAGGCCTCCACTTTGCGCTCAAAGAAAGCCGTGATGTCCACAAACACATCCGGCTCACGTGCACCCGAGAGATACACATACGGCACGACGTGCGGCTCGAGCCCCTCCTCAAGGAGCTCCGGAAACGTCAGCCGATCACGCGCACTCGGAAAGACCGCAGCGAGTGTTGCTTCACCAACGGCGATGTGATCGGGATGTTGAATGTACTCTTGGCCGAAGTACCGGGCGGTCGGATCCTGGCAGACAACCGCATCGGGGCGAAACCGTCGGATAGCCCGGACAAGATCGCGCCGCAACCGGAGGTCGGCCACGACTTCCGCATCTCGGTAACGCAGAAACTCCACATGCTGGACGCCCAAGAGACGAGCCGCCTCGCGTTGTTCAGCTTCGCGGATCGTCATAAGCCGTTCCGGCGTCATCGTTGGGTCGTTGCTGCCCTTGTCACCGCTCGTCACCAACAGGTAGACGATCTCGCTTCCTTCACTCGCCCAACGCGCGACCGTCCCTGCACAAAGGAACTCAGCATCGTCTGGATGAGCCATCACTACCAGGACCCGTTGCGGTCGTTCCGGTATGCGCACGACCTCACACTCCCCTCGACTCCTCGTCTCCCTGATCAAAGATTCCAAATCAAAGATTCCAACGCACCAGCGCCACACCGGCAGTGGTGGTGCTGGAGGCAGAGCGCCCGCCTCCAGCCAAGCGAGATACCGTGATGCCCCCACACAGAGCGCCTCGAGATCGATACCGAGGCATCCATTCGGGTACTGTTCCACACGCCGAAGCCCACGCGTCAACACCTGTCGAGCTCCGACCAAATTGCCACGCTGCGCGTGATACAGCCCCACCGCGATCTGAATTAACCCACGATAGAGGTCGCGGAGCGGCCCCTCCGTGGCGCGCCACAGCTCTTCTAGCACCTCGTGGCAGGTGAAATAGTCGCCGATCGCAAAGAGTTGACGGGCCCTCACAAGCTCGGCAGGTGGTGCTCCACGGCAAGCGACTTGTAGGTAGTCGTTCACCGACATCCGATACACTCCGAATGCACAACCGCTGTCTGCGCAGGATCTCCGCCGGTCAAAAGCTGCCACGCCGCGGTCAGTTGGGCATCGGTGCGCAGATCATCCAGCGTCACGTGCTGGCCGTTCCGAGGAGCCAGAGGCATCTCGTTCGTCCCGAGTGTCACCGGCACGTCGGGTTCGATCCCGTTCCGCCAAATGACCCGACCGTTCGGTGTTACCCAGATTTGGGTACCGATGAGGAGTGCGGAACCGTCCTGCAACCGGAATTCAATGAGCACCGTCCCTGTGCCAAACGTGCGTTCACCGACAATGCGGGCACGACCATAGTCCTGGAGAGCTCCGGCGACAATCTCCGCTGCTGAGGCAGAGTCGCGGTCCACGAGGACAACGAGCGGGAGCATCGTTGGCTGGCTGTCCGGCTTCGTCCGGTAAGTCGTCTCATTACCGGTCCGATCACGTGATCGAAAGACAACCGTATCTGGCGGCAAGAACAGTCCGCTCACGTTGACCGCCTCATCCACCAGTCCCCCAGGATTCCCTCGGAGATCAAGGATGAGGGCACGCACACCGACCTGCTCAAGTCGCTCAAGCGCCGCACGCGCTTCATCCGTCGCGCCGCTAGAGAACGAACTGATCCGTACGAAGCCAACCTGTTCCGGGAGAAGCGCCCAGCGTACCAACGGCGCCCGAATCTTGGCACGCACGAGGGTGACTTCGAACGTCACACTTTCGCTCGGCCGTTCGAGTGTCAGTGTCACCGGTGTTCCTTCTTGCCCTCGCACATGCTGCACCACACCATCGAGACCAAGCTCTTGGACCGGGAGTCCGTCCACAGCAACGAGGACATCGCCGACCGCAATACCGGCCCGCTGCGCAGGTGACCCTTCAAAGACATCACGGACGATGATGAGCCCGTCCCGCTCTTCGATCTCGATGCCGACCCCAGCATATTCGCCAGCAAGCTGCTCGCTGTGTTGCGCAAGCTCCTCCGGAGTGAGATACCGTGTATGACCATTGTCCCCTACTGCATCGGCAAGCCCTCGCAGCGCGCCAGCCAGAAGACGCTTATCATCAAGCGCTGCCGGATCGACATAGTGCTCATGGAGTAGCGTCCAGGCCTCGCTGAAGATCGCGACGGGCGTCGGCACCTCGGCAGCAGTTGTTGCCGGAGCCAGTGGTTCCCGCCATGCCTGCCCGATCAAAAGTCCGGCGAGGAAGAGCGCCAGCGAGATCAGAATCCAGGGCCCTTGCGGTGCCGGTGGCCGTGCCCGGTTCTCGTTAACATTTGTTGTCTGCACGCTTCGCCTCCACGAGAGGGGGATCCACAACCACGGGCACAAGCATAGCCAGTCACCATGCGGACTGCGGCTTCCCGTGGCCTTCAGGACAGACGCTGCTCCTTCTCGGCACGCAGAAGGTCGAGTGTCTCCACCGCGTGACGCAGATGTGGGATCACAATGCTTCCACCTACCATGAGTGCCACCTGCATAGCGTCAGCGAGTTCGCTCTCTGACCATCCGAGTTCCACGCAACGGTCCAGGTGATAATCGACACAATCGTTGCACCGCAGGACGAGCGAAGCCACTAGACCCAGCAGTTCCTTGGTCCGGGCATCGAGTGCTCCGTCCCGATACGTCGCGCTATCCAAGGCGAAGAAGCGGTTCATCTCCCGATGCCCCAACTCGCTGATTCGCTGGTTCATCCGAGTTCGGTAGGCTCGGAACTGCTCCAACCGGTTCTCGCCACTCATCGCCAAACACCCCTTTCCTTCGCCCGGGTTCACTGGTACGACCGCGAGAGCAACCTTGTGACAAACGGTGAACTTGTGTGCACTCGTCGGCAATAACTCTTCCGCCGCCACTCCCCGGAGGCATGGAAATCAGCCAAGCACTAACGACTCGCCCCTCTTCGCAGAGCCAGCTGGAAGCATGCGGCGAGACGCAAGACCCCTGCTGCCCTGTCCGGCCGCCGACCCTCTTTGCGTCGACTCTCGCGAGGGCTTTTCCGTGTTGACACATCGGAGAGTCAGGCAACCAGAGAGGCAAGGACGGCCCAGCCGGCAGTATCGCTGGGCCGTCCTCCACAAGTACTCCAACGTCAGACCGTTTTCACCGCTTCCACGAGACGCTTGAGCGTTTCCTTTGCGTCTCCGAACAGCATGCGCGTCTGCGGCATATGGAAGAGCTCGTTCTCTACACCTGCAAAGCCCGGCCGCATGCTCCGCTTCAACACGATAACGTTCTTCGCCTGATCGGCGTTGAGGATTGGCATGCCGTAGAGGGGGCTGGAGGGATCCGTCCGCGCCGCTGGATTGACAACATCATTCGCGCCCACAACAAGCGCGACATCTGCGCGCTGGAACTCCTCGTTGATTTGCTCCATTTCGTACAACTTGTCATAGGGGATGTTGGCTTCAGCCAACAGCACATTCATGTGCCCAGGCATACGACCAGCGACCGGATGGATTGCGAACTTCACCTCAACGCCACGCTTTTCAAGTTCGTTGGCCAGTTCAGCGAGTTCATGCTGCGCCTGTGCCACGGCCAGCCCATAGCCGGGAACAATGATGACAAGGTTTGCATAGGCGAGAAGCACTGCTGCATCGTCGACCGTGGTTTCGCGAATCGGTTTGGCTTCACCAACGGCCGCCCCGGCGGCACGGGCACGGTACGCTCCGAAGAGCACATTTGCAAGCGAGCGGTTCATGGCGCGGCTCATCAAGATGGTGAGCAGCGAACCCGAAGCGCCCACCAGCGCACCCGCAACAACGAGGATCTGGTTCTCAAGGACAAACCCCGCGGCGGCAGCTGCCAGGCCAGTCATCGAGTTCAGAACCGAGATGACTACCGGCATATCGGCACCGCCAACGGGGAGCACAAGCAAGATGCCAAAGAGGAGCGCCAGGCCAAACATGATCCAGACGCTAGGGGTCGAGCCAGCGAACCCCAGTAACCAGATCCACATCGCCACGATCCCGGCCGCAACCGCGACATTGACCGGAATCTGCAGCGGGAAGCGCACCGGCCGCCCGGTCATGAGCTCTTGCAGTTTCAAGAACGCGATCACGCTCCCGGTAAAAGCGATCGCTCCCACGGTGGTTCCGAAGGCGACGGATGCGCGTTCACCGCTGGTCACTGCGCCACTGGCGACGAAACGTTGAAACTCTGCAACCGCAACCAGTGCAGCAGTTGCGCCGCCCATGCCATTGAAAAGCGCCACCATCTGTGGCATGGCCGTCATCGGAACCACGCGGGCCAAGTAAATCGACCCAGCGGCACCCACGACGGTACCGACAAGGATGACCGCGATATTGGCGGGTCGCCAATGAATGTGTGGATCGAGTAATGTCACGGCAACCGCAACCAGGAGTCCGGCCGCAACGAGTTGGTTGCCGGAGCGCGCTGTGCGCGGCGAACTCAGCCGCTTGAGACCCAGGATGATTACAATCGCACAGGCGAGATACGCAAGATCGATGATCGCGTCACGCAGGTTCTCGATCACCGCTGCCCCACCACTTCCTTCTCACGCACCGCAGCCGGCGCCGGCGCTTCCGCCTTCGTGGCCGCCGGCTCCTTCTTCTTGAACATCTCGAGCATCCGATCGGTGACGACAATTCCACCGAAGAGGTTGCCAGCTCCGAAGAGACAACCGAGGAGACCAAGCAAGAGCGTTAGCGTGTTATCAGCCGTTCCCGCGACAAGGATCCCACCCAGCAAGACAATCCCATGGATGGCGTTCGTTCCCGACATCAATGGTGTGTGAAGCAACGTGGGAACACGAGAAATAACCTCAAAACCTAGGAAAATAGTGAGCATGAGTACATAGAGACCGAGCAGCAGTTCCTGATTCACCGCACTTCCTCCTTAAGTCGCTCGAGCGTTGGGCCGTGCAGGATCTGACCATCCTTGGTCAGAACAACTCCGCGGGTGATTTCATCCTCAAAGTTCCACGCGAACTCGCCCTTCGGCGCAAGGTGCTCGAGCAAGGCAGCCACATTCCGCGCGTACATTTGGCTTGCTGTGTACGCCATCTCGCTCGGGAGATTGAGCGGGCCCATGATCGTGACCCCATAGCGCACGATCGTCTCACCAGGTACGGTGAGTTCGCAGTTCCCTCCCATTTCCGCAGCAAGATCCACGATCACCGATCGTGGCCGCATCTGGCGCACCGTCTCCTCACGGATCAGCAGTGGCGCACGCCGCCCTGGGACAAGCGCCGTCGTGATCACAACATCTGCTTCTAGACAGTGGTTATGGATCAGCTCCTGTTCTCGGCGCAGATGCTCTTCCGCTAGTTCTTTCGCGTACCCTCCGACCTCTTCGGTCGTCACGCCGAGTTCGAGGAACTTCGCCCCAAGACTCTCTACTTGCTCTTTCACCACCGGCCGCGTGTCGAACGCTTCGACCAGCGCACCCAGACGCCGTGCCGTTGCGATCGCTTGCAGCCCTGCCACTCCAGCTCCGAGGACAAGCACTTTGGCAGGGCGAATTGTTCCCGCCGCCGTCATCATCAGTGGGAAAAACTTCGGCAGCTCGTTCGCCGCCAGCAAAACAGCTTTGTACCCCGCAACCGTGCTCATGGACGACAAGGCGTCCATCGGCTGTGCCCGCGTAATGCGCGGGATCGTATCCATACTGACCGCGATGACTCCTCGTTCTGCCAGCGCAACGACGAGCTCCGGTGCGATTAATGGCTGGAGGAAGCCGATGACCACTTGACCCGGACGGAGCAACTCGACTTCCTCCGGCAACGGCCGTTGTACCTTCAATACGATGTCGGCACGCCGGTAAACATCAGGTCCTGTTTCGACGAGCTCCGCACCCGCTTCGGCGTACTCGTCGTCCGTAAATCCCGCGGCCAGCCCGGCTTCCCGCTCAACCAAGACCTGAAACCCGAGTCGCCTGAACCGTTTCACCGTTTCAGGCGTCGCTGCAACCCGTCGCTCCCGGGGTGCCCGTTCTCGGGGAATGCCGATGGTCCGAAGGGGACCGCTCGAAACCTGCTGCACCGCCGCCGCCCTTTCATCGAGCACGTCCGCTACACGACCGCCCACGCTCTCTCTATATTTTCTTTTCTCGGGCTCGAGCTCGAGCCCGAGTGGATACGCAGCGTCTCAGCTAACTCTAGTCGCCCTCGGCCGAACCAGTCAAGGACCGTCCAGTATTGACGAACGAACGGACTTTTCCACAGAAGTTTTCCCTCTTGCTGGTCATGATGCTCTTCAGTCATCGCATTTCGCTCGCAGATGCCTACCGTCTGCTTCTGCGCCACCCTACCGTCTCAAGCTCCACCTATTCTTCCATCTCTACGTCTTCCGAATGAGATTTTGACGGTCCATTCACCATCATCAGGCAGGAATACACCCACAGGACGCTGCCTCTCTGGGACATGGCAACCCACCGTTACATGTGCTCTATAGCCTGATGTGCAACAGACTGGAGCAGTCGCTCGAACTCCGCTGCAATTCGGTCTAGCGACGACCGCCTCTCGGCTCCAGCCACTGGTCGCGCAGGGCACCCAACGGCAAGTGCATGATCTTTCTCACTCATACAGACCAGACACCTCTCGCCCCGTTTTCGCTAAGAACGTTGAGACAATGAACTCCTTGCCCGCTCCTCTCGCTCACCGAGCGACAGACTTGTGTAAGACGCTCCCCGGGCTGACGCCCGCTTCCTCTCGAACCTGGGGACCAGCAGTACCCGAGAAGATCGCAAGATGCCTTTTTTGAGGGCAGCGTCACTCTACCTGCGTGCGAGATGAACTCGTTGTGGATGAACTCGTTGTGGAGGAAAGGGGCTCGGTTGCTCTTGCTCCTCGACGTCGGTCTCCATAGGATCACAGTTCGTGTCGTTTCGCGACACGCATGCGCAGCGGAGATCGACTGGGGGTTAGACGATGACTGAGTGGCTGTGGACAACCGTTCGATGGATCCATCTTGTGGCGATGGCATTCTGGCTTGGTGGGCAACTTTTTATCATCCTCGTCGTTCGACCCATACTGCGCCGTGAGCTCGACCGTCCCCAGCAGACAACACTCACCGCCGCGCTCGGGCGGCGCTTTTCTCCACTCGCCTGGATCAGTCTAGTACTCCTTATCGTGACGGGCTGGCTTACGGGTGAACACCGAGGCATCGTCTGGAGCACACTGCTCGAACCAAGGAACACCTACGGGCGCATTCTGGCAACGAAAATTCTCCTCGTTGCTCTCCTGCTCCTGCTCACACTGGTGCATGGTCGAATCTTCGGTCCACGTCTGGCCGCTCTTGCTCAATCGCGAGCGCCAGCGGACCGCCAGCGGTATCATCGCCTCCTCCGTCTTTCCCTTGTCGTCTCCGCACTCAACTTGCTGCTGACGCTTGCGATCGTCTTCCTCTCGGCGCGGCTCGTCGCCTAGCCCCACGGAGCTAGCTGGATCCGGAGCATCATGCCGTCAAAGTAACCCCATGAACGGACGAAATCCTCCCAGGCAAAGGCACGATACTGACCATCGCCCGGATCCGCCACGTAGACCCGCTCTTCGTCGTAGCCGTACACGACTACCACGTGCTCCTGCGGTACGAGCACGAACTGCTCGCCCTCAAATTCCCCGACAAGCTGTGGTTGCACGGATGCCATGTTCGTTATCCAGACTACGACTGGACGTCCGGCGCGAAGTTCGCTCTTCAGAAGCTCGGTGTTCCCCTGCGCGTAGACGGCCTCGGCCTGAAAGCCGTAGCGTTGCAGCAAGGGAACCAAGGGTTCAGCATAGATGCCGTAATCGTCCGTGCCTCCAAATTGACCATTCATATCACCCCGGAAACCACGGTGCGGATTCGGGTGACGCGGCATGTTCTCGATGAAGACCCACTCCGAAATCGGACGCCCCCAATACGCCGTCACCATGCTCAAGGCCGCGGCTTCGCAGCTCAGCGGCAGCGACTGACGGTACGCCGGCACGCCCTCCAATCGGACGGAACCCTCTTCCTGATGGGGGATGACCAACACCTGCCCGACCGTGATCCGATTAGGATCGGACAGTCCGTTCGCTTCTGCGAGCTGGCGTACTGGTACACGAAACCGTGCCGCCAGCGCCACCAGTGTGTCGCCCGGCTGCACGACGTAACGTCCAACCATCTCGTCGGGTTGACCCGTGTCCTCCCGCTCTGGGATCACCAGTGTCTGGCCGACCAGGATCCGATTGGGATCAGCGAGGCGATTGGCCGCGACCAGTGCAGCGACCGAGACACCATACCGTCGTGCAATCGCCGAGAGCGTCTCACCCGGTTGCACACGGTGGATGCGTGCGCTGACACGCTCTGGCTCCGGGATGACGAGCCGACTCCCAGCCCAGATGACATCCGGATTTGCGATCTGATTCATTGCGACCAGTTCCGCAATGGGAACACCATAGCGAGCAGCGATCCCGCTCAGGGTCTCTCCTGGCTGTACCACATGGAATGTCGCTGCACTCACGCGCTGTGCCGCGAGGGCCGTCAACGTCGCCACAATTCCTGCTACGGCACGCCGGGCCCGCGGTTTTTCCTGTCGAACTCGTCTGCCGAACCACCTTGCTGGTTCGGGCTCGACCGGTGCCGCCAACTCGAGTTGTTGTCGCCGTCGCCAACGCTCGCGCTTGACGTAGTACTCCACCAAGCTGCACGACACGGCATCCTCCTCCCGTGGACGTGCACGGACAGTGTGTACGTACACTATAGCGTTCCCGCCGCCAATCGCCAAGGGGGCCACAGACGCCGCGAGCGGTAGAAGATGGCTCAGGTCTCTGACCTAGTGATGGAGCGAGGGTAAGGACAGCGACTCACTCTCCTGTGTGTCTCACCGCGGTACGCCACACCACCCAGCCCAGGCACAGGCGAGGCAATTCCATGGGCAGTAGCTCCGTCGACTTTTCTTGGGAGACGGGCCATCATTTCAGTTTGATGACCGTCGGAGTACCCGTACGTCGCTCGCACTGCCGACCACGACCGTATCCGCGAGGTTGAGGAAGAGCCCATGGTCGACGACACCTGGCAACCGCTTCACCAGTGCGTCCAACCGCTCAGGATCCTCAATTTGCCCGAACTGCACGTCGAGTATCAGGTTTCCATTGTCCGAGCGGTAGGGACGACCATTCGGTCGACGACGCAACGTCGGCTGCCCACCGAGTTCCTCCAGCCAGTGCGCGCACCAGACCCACCCGAACGGCACCACCTCGACGGGGACAGGAGAGCGCGCGCCCAGGCAAGGCACCAGCTTCGTCTCGTCAACGACGATGACAAGACGCTGAGCGGCTCGAGCCACCAGCTTTTCGCGAACAAGCGCGCCACCGCGACCCTTGAGGAGCGCCAACGACCGCTCTTCAACTTCGTCGGCCCCATCGATCGCCAGATCAACCCGGTCGACGGACTCTGGTTCGCACAGTTTCAGCCCCACACGGCGCGCAAGAGCAGCCGTCCGACGTGACGTCGGTACACCGATGATGCGGAGCCCGGTGCGAACGCGCTCACCGAGCGCGCGCACCGCCAGCTCGGCCGTCGAGCCGGAGCCAAGACCAACCACCATGCCATCTTCGACCAGTGAGGCCGCATATTGCGCAGCGCGTTCCTTCGCTCGCTCTGCTTGCACCGTCACGTCCGTTCCAAAAGCTCGATAGCCGAGGCCACAATTCGATCACTCGTCAAGCCATAGGCCCGAAGGAGCTCGTCCGGCGCACCCGACTCGGCATACGTATCGTCGAGATCGACGAATGCCATCGGACAGGGATGATGCTGCGCCACCGTCATCGCCACGACACTTCCCAGCCCACCATAGTGGAGATGTTCCTCGGCCACGACGATTCCGCGCGTCTCCCGGGCCGCCTCCACGACCGCTTTCACGTCGAGCGGGCGAACAGTGGCCATGTCCAGCACGCGTGCCTGTACACCGCGCGCCGCCAGCTCCTCCGCAGCATCAAGCGCAGCAGCCACCATCAGACCGTTCGCGATTAGTGTGATGTCGTTTCCCTCGCGAAGGCGAAATGCGCGACCGATGACAAACTCGACCGACGGCTCGTAGATGACTGGTACCGGTGGACGACCCAGTCGCAGATAGGTCGGCCCCTCCCAGGTGAGCATCGCTCGAGTCGCTGCTCGTGTTGCATGCTCGTCTGCTGGCACCAACACCGCTACGCCTGGCAGCGCGAGCGCAAGTGCCACGTCTTCGATCCCCATCTGTGAGGGGCCATCCTCGCCGATACTAATGCCAGCATGACTGCCGACCAACTTCACGTTGAGCCGCGGAAATGCGACACCCATACGAATTTGATCAAATGCATTGCAGAGGAGAAAGCAGGCAAAGCTTGCAGCAACCACCCGCTTGCCGCTTGCTGCCAGACCGGAGGCAACTCCGACAAGGTTCGATTCAGCGATGCCGACATTAAAGAAGCGCTCGGGAAATGCTTGGGCAAAATATTCTGTCCGCGTCGAATTGCTCACGTCACCATCGACAACAACAAGATCGGGAAACTCCCGACCGAGCTCGCGCAACGCCTCTCCGAATGCGTCACGCGTGGCCTTGCCCAGACGAAGTCCAGCTCGCGTTCCGAGATTCATGCTAGCTCCTCCAGTGCTCTTTCGAGCCGATCCCGCGGGACGGCACGACCGTGCCAAGTGAAGTCGCGTTCGAGGAATGAGACCCCCTTGCCCTTGACAGTATGGGCGATAATACACGCCGGGCCGTCGCGGTATGCCTTTGCGAAGCGCAACGCTTCGTGCACGGCAGCGAGATCGTGTCCGTCCACCTCGCTGACGTGCCACCCGAACGCGCGCCACTTATCGACATAGCCCCGCGGATCAGTGATTGCTGAGACTGGAGCTGTCTGCTGATAGCCGTTGTGGTCGACGATCGCGACCAGGTTGTGCACGCGCCATTGGGCAGCCGCCATCGCGGCTTCCCAGATTTGTCCCTCCTCAATCTCACCGTCACCGAGGAGGACAAACACATGGTAATCCCGACCGTCGAGCCGGGCCGCGACGGCATGACCCAGACCGATCGACAACCCTTGGCCAAGGCTACCGGTCGAGGCTTCCACCCCGGGAAGTCGACGCATGTTTGGATGGCCTTCCAGCGGGCTACCGAGCCGACGCAGTGTCCGCAGGAGGTCTTTCGGAAAGAAACCCGCCTCGGCAAGAACGGCGTATAGGATCGGGGCGGCGTGCCCCTTGGAAAGAATGAAGCGATCGCGATCCGGCCAGTGCGGCTGCGCTGGATCGTAGCGGAGAATCCCACCAAAATAGAGTGCGACAAGGATTTCGACCGCCGAAAACGAACTTGTCGGGTGCCCTGAACCCGCCTCACTCGTCATGATGAGCACCTCGCGGCGCAACTGCCGCGCAAGCGCTTCCAACCGATCCAAGTCCTCCGGTTTCAGTCGTCCATCGAGCGTCGTCACGGATACCCCCTGCTCCCCAGTACCTGACACGCTCCCGATTGTAGCCCGAGCTCTCATCGCAATACCGTGACGAACACCAAACGAGCTGTCGCGCGCTAGCAGTCACTCCGCGCCTCATGGCGGTCTGCGCGACCGAGTCTCGATCCGAGAGTCATGGAGCACGCAAAACCACTGTGCAGTAAGGTGCTTGCCCACACTGTAACGTGGCCAGATGTTGCCCGAGTGCATCCCCGCCTGCTTCGGCACGCACTCGCTCGTCTTGGGGCGTAGAATGCACCGACGACACTTGCCCAATTGGCACAGCCGCGGACACGGTATCGCACGGAGCGGCAACGCGTTGGTGCGGGGAACACCGAATCACAACGATCAGCTTGCCAACCACGGTCGAGTCTGCTAGATTGGCTGCAACCGCTCATGGAGGCGTTCGGACGCGGAGGTGGGTTCAGTGCGCGAACGGACGCGGGTGATCTCAAGGGTTGCTCTCGTGCTCATTCTCGCACTTCTCCTGCTTCCTCCTGTTCGGGCTCGTGCCGAGGTGTTTCTCAGTATCGGCCAGCCAGCTCGCGTCGCCGGGACAAATGGAGACGGACTCAACCTGCGCTCCGGCCCCGGCTATCACTATGCAGTGCTTGTCGTCATGCCGGAAGGTACGACCGTCCAGATTCTCGCTGGTCCCCAACGAGACAGTGCTGGAAATCAATGGTGGAACGTCCAGTGGGGAAGCTACACTGGTTGGGCGCTTGCTGACTATTTGGCGCCCGCTGGCGGGCAAGCTCGACTGGGTTCGAGCTTGCAGCGCAAGGCGACATTCCGCATCTACGCGCACCGGCTTGGCTTAGTAGGCGAGCGCACGGCAAACGGGCACGTGATACAGCCAAACGACTTTTTTGTTACGCTCCCTTGTAGCTGCGCACTCTCCAGTAATGGCGGCCAGGAGTTCCAGGTTCTGGTGGAATATCGTGGACGAAGTCTCGTCCTGCCAGTCTGGGACGTGGGTCCATGGAATGTTGACGACGACTTTTGGAACCCACCCGAGGTCCGCCGATGGAAAGGCCTGCCCCAGGGCATCCCGGCCGCACAGGCGGCGTACTTCGATGGCTACAACGGTGGCAAGGACGGCTGGGGGCGGGTCGTTGCCAGTCCCGCTGGTATGGACATCGCCGATGGGGCATTCGCAGCACTGGGCATGACGCAGTCTGACTGGGTCACGGTGACGTTCTTGTGGATGGTCGGCGATCCTCCCTCTCCCTTGCCTGCACCACCGACCGGATATGAGGACACGGTCACCGTCCATCCTGGAGAACGTCCGCCACTTGATCCTGTTCCCCCTCAGGATCCCACTCGTTATGTGCATTTCCCGGAAACCGGTCACAACGTTCCACGTTTTCTGTTCGAGGCCTGGGAACGTGGGGGCGGCTGGCAACGGTATGGGCTGCCGCTGAGCGAGTTCTTCCGCGAGGTGCAGATTGATGGCTCAGTGCGCTTCGTCCAGTATTTCGAGCGAGCAGTGCTCATCTACGACGTTGCTGCGAACACAGTTCGGGAACTTCCGATCGGATACTATGCGCCTGCTCCGTTCGAAGCATGGCAGCCAATCGAGCCGTTCCCTGATTCCGATGACCGCCTGTACTTTGACGAGACTGGACACTCACTGAGCCACGGTTTCAAAGCGTATTGGCTCGCTCACGGCGGCCGCGAGGTCTTTGGCCTGCCCATCACCGAGGAATTCCGAGTCGATCTCCCTGATGGACGTTGGTACGTGGCTCAGCTCTTCGAGCGTGCCCGGCTTGAGTGGTGGCCCGATCGGATCGGGCAGCCAGACGAGATCACACGTGGTCGTCTTGTTGCCGAGCTGATCGTTGCTAGTGGCTGGTGAAACGTTGAACAGTGAAGGAGCGAGCACGCGGCTTGCCGGTCGCGGCGGTGCTCCGTATACTTCCTGCCGAGTCCTTCGCCTCGGGCATAGGCACTCGGAAGAACGGCTTCCCTACCAGATGGACGGTCGTACAACGGCCCGGGCGGACGACGCAACACGCTGGGCGTCGCCCGAGTTCGGGCTATTTCTCGTCTCTGTGAGGTTCTAGATGCGCCGAATGCTCGTTCTCCTAGTGCTCGCTATCGCTTTCGGTTGTGCGGTCTGGGCATTCAGAGACCCGGACGTCATCACGACCACACTCAGCCGCCTCTCGCCCACCGTCGCATTCATGCTGCTGGCACTGCTCGGGGCCAACGAGCTGATTAAGGGATTACGCTGGGCGTGGTATCTGCGGGCCGCCCGCCTTCCGATCCGGCTTTTCGATGGCCTCACGAGCTATCTCGCCGCGCAGGCTGCCAGTGCGGTACCTGGTGGGGCACTGCTTTCAGCACGTCTCGCCGAAGAACATGGGGATGGCCAGGTCCGCTTGCGACATACCACACCGCCACTCCTCGCCCAAGGCCTTGGCGATCTCATCGCCGTCTCTCTCGTGGCAGCTACCGGGATCGCTCTCACCGCACAGTCGAGCCTGCAGTTTACTGTTCCAGTCGGAGGTGTCCTCGTTGCAGTCCTCGCTGTAGCGGCGATCCGCAGTGAACGCATCGCCTCGGCCTTGACTCAGGCACTCGGCAAGCGGCGGCTGACACGTCGCATCGTTCCGGCGGAAGAGGACGCACGCAGGACGCTGCTTTTGCTTTGCCGTCCGCACGCCCTGGGGCCTGGCATCGCCGCAAGCATCTTCTCCTCCCTCATCGCTGTGGCGATTCTCCTTCTGCTCGCAGATGCCATGACGCTCCGTGGTCTCGGCCCCCACGAAGCCCTCTATGTCCATGGCATGACTATGCTGGCTCACCTGCTCCTACCGATCCCGAACGGGTTTGGCACAAGCGAACTGAGCCTCGTCGGCCTACTCAACGTTGTCGGCATCGGCTTTGCACGAGCAACTGCCATCGCGGTCACGTACCGCGCCTTGGGACTCGGCTTCCGAACCATGGTGGGGCTACTCATTCTTGTCCTCCGCTACCATCACCTCCTTGTCGAGCTCCGGCGTCGCCCGGTCACCGCCCCAGCCTCGGCCCCAGCGCTCGACTTTGCAGTTGAGGGTCAAGACTGAGGAGCTTGCCGCTTCGGCCCCCGCAACCTACAGTTGCTCTTGACCACAACGATGAGCGGAGCGACTCGATGCGTCCTTTGCTGGTCGTCCTGCACGAGCGCGCACTGCAGAGCTTGACTGCCGCGGCCCGATTCTGGGATCTGCCCAGTACAAGTGGGGCATCTGATCTCGTTGGTTCGCTCTATCCATTGCTGACCGATCCCTGGCAACTGGCGCTCGGACTGGAACGAATCGGCCCCCTGGCCTGGAAGACAGTCGCTCTGCTGGCGCGCCTTCGTACTGCGCTCCGCCCTACCGATTTGGCAAGGGAACTTGGTGCTGACGAGTCCGTGGTTCTCCCCATTCTTCGCAAACTGTACAGTGCTGCCATTGTGGCGAGCCAATCGACAGAGGACGGACCAACGCTCTATCTGCCCACCGAACTTGCTCGCCTCGCCACCCGGCTCCAACAGGAACGCGACGACCCACTTTCCGTCGAGGCCGGTATCAGTGAACTCTTGGACCGGCTCACTGACCACGAACTCTTGGAGCTTGCCGAACGATACGGGATGCGGGTTCTGCCGACCGTGACGACTCGCGAGGAGGCTGTCGCCTATCTCACCACGCGACTCGCAGATCCTGCACTACAACGCGATATCCGCACCTCGCTCTCTCCGCGTGCACAGCAACTTCTCGACCGTCTGAGCAGTGACCAGCGACCGCTCCCCGTCCCCGTCCTGCTCGCCGAGCCACACTGGTCATTCGGCGAACTACGGCGGACCATCGCGGAACTAGCTCGTTGGGGACTTGTCTGGCGCACAGAGGAAAGTGGGCGACTCTCTTTGCTCCTTCCGTCATTACTGACCAGCGTCCGCGTCGGGCCCACCCACCCGCAGCCGATCGATCTTGCCGAGTCGATGACACACTGGCTGCCAATAGTGACTCTTCTCGATCTCCTTTCGCTCCTGGCACGCGTTCATCGGGAGAGCGGCGCAGCAGGTTCAGCTGGCTCCAGTACCAAGGATGACAGTGCTCGAGCGGCCACTCATCGCTGGTTCCGTCACGAGCCCAGCGAACAAGCCTTATATGTCGAGTTTCTCCAGCGTATCGTTCGCGTACTCGGTCTGGTTGGGTCTGAGGGAACGGTCGACCGGGCGCGACATGCGAGTTGGCTCCGACTTTCGTTCCCTGAACAGGGACGGCGACTGCTCCGCGCCTGGCGCTTCACGTTGGATCCAGGACAGCGTGCCGAAGCAGACCGCATTCTCAGGACGCTTCGCTCCCTTGCAATCGATACCTGGTATGAGTGGGCAGCGATCGTCGGTCATCGCCCGCTGTCCGGTAAGCCCGAATATCGTCACGAGCGCCTCGCGCGCGAGCTCGATTGGGTGGGGGTTCTTGCGCGCGGTCAGACGACGGCGGGTACACTCGCCGTTCGCGTAACGCCGTGGGGCGCTTGGCTGCTCGGACTCCGAACTGACCCTCCGGCACATTCCGTCACCGCAAACCTCAGTGCCAAGGGTTGTCCGCCAATTGAACTGGCGACACTCACCCCGGAACTCGCTTGGCTTCTTCTGCGTCTTGGCGACTTACGCCAAACAGAGCGAGAACCCGGTTGGCAGGTAACCCCGCAGTCGGTCGCTCGCTACGTCGTTGCGGCAGTCCGGGGTGAGTCAGCGCCGCGAGCACCCGAGGAGCTCGGCCTTGTGGTGCTGCGCACGCTCGAGGCAGCATACGGTCGCCCACTGCCATCGGTTTGGCGAGACACCCTCCTCACCTGGTTCGCACAGAGCCGACCGGCGTTAGCTCGTGCGGCACTTCACCTCCGTTTCAGCAGCAGCGAGGACCGCGAGCGTGCTCGCGCAGCCTTAGAGGCCGCACGGTGGCACGTCGCCCCGCTCGGTCAATTCGATTTGCTCGTCATCGACTTTGAGGCACGGCACCGAGCTCGGCTCGTATCGCTCCTTCGTCGCGCTGGTTTCGTGCTCGACTGGTCGACCGGGGCCAACGAACACAGCACACCGCGTTGACCCTAACGGATGTCAACGCGGTGGCCGTGACCATACACGTCTCTACGATCTGCGCTCATGCGCTGATCGTTCTGCTCGGATGAAAACCAACGCTTGAGCGACAGCACTGGAGGGTTCGGGAGCGACCACGTTGGCAAGCGTCCGTCCATGCTCGTCGAACGCCACACAGGCGAACTCGCCGGCCGAATAGTCGAGGACAAATGAGGCGCACTCCTGCGCGAGTTGGGCCAGCAGCCGCTCCAACTTGGGAACCAGAACTTCCTGCTCAGGGATTGACTCGGTCGGCGCCATCACCAGTCGAACCGTGTCGGGATGACCATCTTTCGGAGCCACCCAATCACCTGGCTCGGGACGAAGGTCGGCGGTGAGCCAACGTCGGTAACGCTGGCAAAGGGAGACGTAGGATTGCGACGGGATGCGCATCGAACTTTTCCCCTCACACCTTGCACTGCACAAACACACACTTCACCCTTGACACAGGATGCCTTGCTGAGCATCCTACGTGTGGTTGTGAAGGCGCTCACAGATGCGGCGCCTCGACGACGGCAAGACCACGGTGGATACTCGCGCCACAAAGATCCGCTGTGGTCTTTGGAGGGAAGGGACAGGCCGAGCTCCCCGCTCGGGCGACGTGGAGGAGCGGAGATGACACCGGCAAATGTGACGGCAGAGCAATGGCAGCAGATCAGCCAAACGCTGATCTGGTTCTGGGCCTTTCTCGCCTGCGTGGTCGCGTTCGCCGCGAATATGCTTGTAGCCTACGCCATCATCCCCTCGTTGATTTCGACCCGTGATCTCCCAGCAAAGGTCGGCGCTATTCGTCCCATCCTCTTCGCTCTCGCCGCGCTCTTCTTTCTCGCCGCGCTCTACGCTTTCGTGAACATTGTCAACGGGATCCAGGTTCTGTATGAGATCTGGCCGCACCGCTGGATCTAAGCCACGGTGTGCCGAATCGCCTGCGTTGTCGGCGGGTTTGGTTGAGGAACGGAGCCGAGAGGATGCGGTACATCCGATTGATCTTGTTCGTGTTGGTCGTGCTGGTTGTCATGGCGATTCCGCTCGCTCTGGTACTGGCACGCACGTATTTCCTGTCCCCAACGGCTCAGCCGGTCAAGGCACAGCCGATCCAGTTCCCACACCAAGTCCACGTTCAAGCAATTGGCCTGGACTGTACCTATTGCCACCGCAACGCAACGACCTCCGCCCAAGCGACCCTTCCCGCCCTCGAACTCTGCATGCAGTGCCACAAGATCATCCCCTCCCAAGGACGCCCTGAACTCGAAAAGCTCGTCGCGGCATTCCAACAGAACCAGCCCATCCTCTGGAACAAGGTGCACCAGCTTCCTGACCACACCCACTTCGTCCACTCGGTACATCTCAGTTTCGGATTCCAGTGCTCGACGTGCCACGGCGACGTTGGTGCCATGGGCAAGCCTGGGGTCAAGCAGGTACGTGACCTCCGCATGGGTGACTGCATTACGTGTCACCAGCAGAACGGAGCACGGACTGACTGTTCGGTGTGCCATTACTAGTTCGACATAGACTGTCTCGGTGTGAGGAGGCAGACGTTGGAGAAGGGCATGCGGCGACGAGATTTCCTGAAGGTCGCAGCAACTTCCGCGACGGGCGCCGTCCTTTTCGCCGGCTGTGGGCGCATTGGGGACGGTGTGCCGGAAACCGAATTCAAGATTGCACAGCCGGTCTATACCCCGAACGATTGGGCTTTCGGTCGCGATGCCTGGTTCGCGACCGCCGCGCCACCAGATCAGGGGGGGTACGGCCTCATCGTCCGGGTATTCGAGGGGCGCGCGAAGAAGGTCGACGGAAACCCTGACTTTCCTGGAGTTCTCGGTAAGAGCGACGCGCGCGCTCAGGCGCTCGTTCAGGAGCTCTATCACCCGGATCGCCTCGCCGGACCACAGCGTGCGGCCACACGCGGCAGTGGGCAGTTCCAGCCGATTAGTTGGGACAGTGCACTACAGGGGGTCGCCCAGATCCTTCGCGATGCGGGCGGTGAGCGCGCTGTTCTCATCACCACTCGGCCGAGCAGCTCGCAGGCGGCAATCATTGCGGCATTCCAGCGTGTGACGGGAATACGGCACGCCATTTTGGAACCTGACGAGCTGGTCGTGCTGCGTTCAGCTGTGCGCCGGCTCTTTGGCGTCAGCACGCTGCCGATCCCAGATCTCGCGAATGCGTCCTTCCTTTTGAACTTCGGCGCCGAGTTTCTCCACGGTTGGATCGCGCCGGTCCAACTCGCACGAGCCTACGGAGAGTTTCGGCAGGGACGTCCAGGTCAGCGTGGCCTCTATTACCATGTGGGGCCGCGTCTTTCCGCGACAGCAGCCAACGCTGACCGATGGTTCCCTATCGTGCCAGGCACCGAGGGACTCATTGCTCTCGCCATTGCCAACGTCCTCCTCACCGAGGGTGCCGTGCCGCGTGATCGATTCGCCCCATACTTCGCCGCACTCGGCCTCGACGAGGCACGATTAACCAACGACTACAGCCCTGAGCGGGTCGCCACGACAAGTGGACTGACCGCGGAACAGATCCGCGAACTGGCACACGCGTTGGTCGAGCACGAGCCGGCAGTCGTCATCGCCGGGACGAACGCTGCAGCATCGACGAATGGTCTCTTCAACCTGGTCGCTACCCTGGGTCTCAATCTTCTTCTCGACTCATTGAACCAGCCGGGAGGGCTGCTGCTGAATCCGGAGCCACCGCTGCCCGAACTCCGCATTGCGGACGACGCGATCTTGACGCAGAGACAGTGGGCTGAGCTCTTCCAACAGATCCAGTCGGGCACAATTAGCACGGTTCTCGTCTACCGTGCAAACCCGGTCTACGCCCTTCCGCCAGCGACCGGTGCCGCGGAAGCCCTGCGCGCGGCTCAGCACGTCGTGAGCTTCTCCCCCTTTGTGGATGAAACGACGCAACTCGCGGATATCGTGCTACCCGACCAAGCCTGGCTGGAACAGTGGGGGCTCGAGGTTCCCGATCCAGGCCCTGGCTTTGCTGCGGTTGCCGTCCGCCAGCCCGTCGTCCAACCGTTCGTCGATGCCCGCGCCTTCGGTGACGTTCTCATCCAGCTGGCTACGCAGCTTGGCCAGCCGCTCCCCTGGGCGTCCCAAGAAGAGGCGACAAAGACGCTCGCTCTCCAGCTTCGCCGACTTGGGAGGGGCAATATCCAGGCAGCGGACGACAAGCAATTCCTCGTCACCCTCCAAGCTCAAGGTGGATGGTGGGACGAGCAGTCGCGCGGCAGCGGTACCGTGCCGAGCTCTCCCGTTGTGCAACCTCGCGAGCCGTCTTTCGCTGGGGACAGTGCTCAGTTTCCCTATCTCCTTGTTCCCTACCCGCTCCCCTCGATCGGCTACGGAGAGCTCGCGCATTTGCCGTGGCTCCAAGCGTTGCCGGAACCGATTAGCACCAACGTCTGGCAGAGTTGGGTGGAGGTCGCTCAACGGACAGCCGACGAACTCGGCCTCTCGACCGGCGACGTCGTCCGTCTGATTACTCCGCAGGCAACTGTCGAGCTTCCGGTGTACGTCAACCCGGCAGGTCAACCAGGCCTCGTCGCGATCCCATTCGGGCAGGGTCATACCGCTCTCGGCCGCTATGCCGAAGGCCGAGGCGTCAACCCACTCACACTTGTCGCACCTGAGAATGATAGCGATGCCGGTACGCTGGCCTGGTGCGCGACGCGTTGTCGGATCGAGAAGACGGGACGGCGCGCACGACTGGCTCGATTCGAGGGTATGGTGCCAGCGTTCCAATTGGAGGAGTTCCCGATCGTGCGCGTCATGGCTCCGTCGGCGTAAACGCGTCAAGCGGGCAAAGGGAGAGGGACGGAACGCATGCCACGCTGGGGAATGGTGATCGACCTCGATCGATGTATCGGCTGCGGCGCCTGCGTCGTCGCCTGTCAGGCAGAGAACAATGTTCCCATCAATACCGAAGACGTCTATCACCAACGCCGTGCTATTGCCTGGATTCGCCTTGAGCGCTATTGGGAGGGCGAGTTTCCCAACGTCAAGGCGCGCTACATCCCGGTGCCGTGCATGCAGTGCACCAACGCCCCCTGTGAGCCGGTCTGCCCGGTTTATGCGACCTATCACACAACCGAAGGCATCAACATGCAGGTGTATAACCGCTGCATCGGTACTCGCTATTGTTCAATCAACTGCCACTGGCATGTCCGGTTTTTCAACTTCTGGGAGCCCAAGTGGCCCGACTCACTTAAGAACCAGCTCAATCCTGACGTGACAGTGCGTAGCCGTGGCGTGATGGAGAAGTGCAACTTCTGTGTGCACCGGATCGTCAAAGCCGAGCAGAAGGCGAAAGTGGAAGGGCGTGCTCTGCGAACCGATGAGGTGACAACGGCATGCGCGCAGGCATGCCCCACCAATGCGATCGTCTTCGGCGACCTGGACGATCCGAACAGCGCTGTGAGCCAGCTCCTTGCGCAAGCCGAGCGAGAACACCGAGTCTATCGGCTCCTCGAAGATCTCGGCACGGAGCCGAACGTGTACTACCTAAAGAAGGTTGATGTCGAGGCCACTGCCACAGCGGCAGAGGCGCACTGATGTGCGGCAGAGCAGAACGGGGTGAGAGCTTATGGCGACGCACGGTCACGCGCACGGACACGAACTTCAGCGAACTTGGGAGCTGACACCGTCCGACGTCCTTGGGAGCGCGCTCGGCTGGCTCCGCGAGGTCGGACGGCGCCTACGCACACCCCTCCTAATTTGTCTAGTCCTGTTCGTCATCGGGATCGTCGCGATCGTGGCGGCCCCTCTGCGGCAGGGGTTCGCGAACCGACAAGCCTGGACGTACGTGGCTGCGGCATTTCTGTACCTGATGTCGACCGCAGCCGCGGCGCCGGCTCTCTCCACGGCACTCCGGGTGGCACGCAGCCACTGGCGCCGGCCAGTCAACCGGGCGTCGGAGATCTGGGGTGTGACACTGATCATCCCCTTCTTGCTGTATCTCCTCTTGCTCCCAACCTTTCCCGGCACCGAGGACCGGCTCTCGATCTGGTTCGGCTGGCCACTCTCGCCGTGGCTCTGGGGAGCCATTTTGATGCTCACACTCACTGGCGCCGGCTATCTCTTCGCCTGGTTCAGTAGCTTGCCGGATCTCGCTCTCGTGCGAGACCACGGCGCGCCGGCGCAGCGGGGCCTGGCGGCCTGGCTAAGCCGTGGTTGGGTCGGCTCGCACCGCCAGTGGCGCATCTACGAGAAGGTCGTCAACAATATCGGTGTCTTGTATGTGCTCATCTATGTCCCAGTCATGACCGTCCTCTCGTCAGACTTCATCATCGCGCTCATTCCAGGGTATTTCACCGCCGTCTTTCCGGCCTACTTCACCATCACATCCTTTCAGGCTGGTATCGCCTTGACCATTGTGACGATGGCGGTCTTGCGACGCTGGGGCGGGCAAGCAGACTACCTCGGCCGTGAGCAGTTCTGGGCACTTGGGAAGCTTCTGCTCGCCTTCTCACTCCTCTGGTTCTACTTCTGGTGGTCGGAGTTCATTATCTTCTGGTATGGCCGCACGCCGCGAGAGATCAGTGTCCTGAAGCTTCTTATGGCTGAAACCTATCGTTGGCCCTTCGTGCTCTCCTTCGCTATGAACTTTGCGTTACCGCTCTTGATCCTCATGTGGAATCCAATTCGCCGGAGTATCGCTGGCCCGACCGTGGTTGCCACAATCGTGCTGCTCGGCAACCTGATTGATCGGATCCGGTTGACTTCTGCTGCCTTTTCCCAGCCGGACAGCGCCCTCATGGGTAATGCGCACGAACTCCACGAAATTCCTGCTGCCTACGTCCCAGGCATCAGCGATCTCCTGATTCTTGTGGGGATGCTCGCTGGAGCCCTTATGCTGGTCCTCTGGGCGGTTCGGTATTTGCCCTTCCCCTCGGTTGCTGAGGTGGTCGGTGGTCTATGGCTCCGCGCACACAAGCCATTCAAGCATGCGCGGTTGATTGTCGTCGGTAAGCCGGAGTGAAGCTCGTCGGTTGAGTGCGGGAGAGCGAGGCTGGGGGACTGCGATGCAAGAGCGTCATCGGCTCGGTGAAGAGGAAATTACGCGAGAACTCCTACGACCGCTTGTCACAACGACCCCGATGATGTGGGTCGGGTTCATCGGCCTGGGCGCCGTACTCGCCATCTTTGTGTTCGCAGTGAGCTGGATGTTCTACTGGGGCCTCGGCGTCACTGGCCTCCAACGCCCGAACATGTGGGGCTTCATGATCGTCAACTTCGTGTTCTGGATCGGTATTAGTCACGCCGGCGTGATGATTTCGGCAATTCTTCGACTCACCCAGGCAGAGTGGCGCCGACCGGTCACCCGCGCCGCCGAGGTGATGACGATATTTAGCCTCATGACTGCGATGCTCCACCCTGTTATCCACACCGGCCGTCCCTGGCGGACCCTTTACTGGGTCTTCCCCTACGACTTCTGGCGCAACCTCTGGCCGGACGTCCGCGGCCCGCTCGTCTGGGATCCGAGCGCGATCTTGACATACCTCACCGGTTCGACGCTTTTCCTCTACACGACGATGATCCCCGACATGGCACTCGCCCGCGACCGCACCACCGGCTGGCGCAAGGTGCTGTACACCATCCTCGCACTGGGGTGGCGTGGGAACGAACGCCAGTGGAAGATGCAGACGATTGCCGGATTCCTGCTTTCCGGTCTCATCTTGCCGGTTTTCGTCTCCGTCCACTCCATCGTGTCCTGGGACTTCGCTGTTTCGCTGGTTCCAACCTGGCATGCCACAGTTTTCGCACCGTACTTCGTTATCGGAGCTATTCACTCTGGTGTCTCCGCGGTTGTCACGCTTATGGCTTTGATGCGCTGGTTGTTCCGGTTCGATCATTACATCCGGCTCGAGCACTTCGACGCGATCGGCCGGCTCCTCATCGCCGTCGGGACCGGCTGGCTCTGGTTCTTCCTCCTCGACATCTTCTTCGCAATCTACCCGCAGGAGGCTCGTGAACTGGAAATCATGCAATTCCGCCTCTTCCAGTGGCCGTTTAATGTCCTCACAGCGCTCATCTTCATCTTCGGGTACTTCATCCCCGTTCCTATCTGGATCTTTCAGCGCTTCCGCCGCAACGTGAAGATTATGTTCTGGACCTCCATCCTCGTGAACGTCGGCATGTGGGCCGAACGCTACTGGCTTATCAAGCCGGGGCTCATGCGAAAGTACGAATGGACCTTCGATTGGAACTGGTACCGGCCATCGATCGTTGAGATCAGCATCGTCCTTGGGTCCTTCGCGCTGGTCGGGTTCCTCTTGCTCGTGTTCTCTAAGATCTTCCCACCGATTTCGGTTTGGGAGGAGAAAGAAGGACAGCACTTCGCACAGCAGCTGCAAGTGGGTAAGCGCGTGGTCAACGCGATCGTGCGGGAGTTCTAGGTCGGCGGGCAGGCAAGGGAAAGCGAGGCGACGATGGCAATTCGCGAAGTTCTCGGACTCTACCGCGATCTCGATTCGGCAGTGGCTGCAGCCGATGCGCTCCGCGAGGCTGGGTTCAGCCGGAACGAATTCGAGGTGCTCTCCAATGCACCGTACCCTGAGGGGACCTTCGGTGAAGAGTCTGGTATCCACCGACTCTTCGTCTTCCCCCTGATCGGAGCTGCCTGCGGCTTCGCGGCGGGTCTCCTCATCACTGGCGGCACGCAGCTCTCCTTCCCTCTCATGACGGGAGGGAAACCACTGCTGTCCATTCCTCCAATGATCATCATCATGTACGAGGGAACGATGCTCGGTGCCCTCATCTTCACGGTACTCGGCGTGCTCTTTGAATCGCGCCTCCCTTGGATCGGTCGCGCACTCTACGACCCGCGCATTACTCAGGGATACATCGGTATCCTGGTCCGTACCGCGCCGGAGCGCGAAGCACGCGCCATCGAAGCGCTCCGCAAGGCAAATCCTGAGGACATCCTCACCGAGGGTGGCAAGGCCGGGCAACAGCCGGCACGGGGCTAGCGGGGTGAGAGGGAGACAGAATGATGTGGCAGTTCTTCAGCTCACGTCTGAGCCGCCGTTTCCTGCTCGGAGTGCTGGCAGGCTCGCTGCTCACCATTCTCGGCAGTGCCTGTGTCTCGAGCAACACTTATCCTATCGACTTTTTTAGCGAAATGCATTACCAGAAATCGTTCCGTGCCCAGGAGCCACCCCGACTTGACATCCCTGCTGGGGTTGTCCCGATCACTGGTGGGGAGCCGCAGTACACCTTCGAAGAAGCGCGCAATCTCCAGAATCCCCTGGCTAATGATCCACAAGCTGCGGCTCGTGGGCAACAGCTCTTCCAGGTGAACTGTGTTGCCTGCCATGGTCCGCAGGGGGACGGTAAGGGGCCACTCGCGGTCTACTGGGGACTCGTGCAGGGCGCAGTACCACCAGCCAACCTTAAGGATCCAGCAGTCGTCGCCCGCACTGATGGAGAGTTGTACTGGATCCTGACCAATGGCTACACCTCACCCCAGCACCAGACCCAATATCCAGGTGGCCTAACGAACATGCCCGCGTTCGGCAAGTTGCTCACTCCCGAGCAGCGTTGGGCGCTGGTCAGCTACATCCGTCAGCTCCAACAGCAGCCATAAGTTCACCCTCAGGGACCGCACCTCCGTCAGACGCCCAGCCGTGAACGGCTGGGCGTCGCATTCTCTCGGACTCAGTGCCACAGTACGCATTCCTCACCGCATCGCGTTGTCAGTCCCATTCCAGCCCCTCGTGCGCTGTCTCACGCCCCTTCTCGACCCGAACAGTGTCGACGGCAGCACTGCTTTTTGTACGCACAGTGCGCCCCCTCGCACCCCGCACAACTTCAGCGCTGTCAGGGAGGTAGACTGCTGGCAGGCGAAGAGTCAGTCCCCCAGACATCCACAGCTTGCCACAGCGTAGTTCCCCCCACTGCCACATCTGTGGCCACACCGGGGCCCCTTTACCGTCCAACCACTCCAACCGCACTCGTTGAAGGACGAGCGGATGGAGAACGGAGTGTCCCGAAGTCGTCCCATGCTCGCCGTCATCAAGAGAGTACCGCGGAGCCGCTGCGCTCTTGCAAACCACTCCGTCGTCAGCGACGATGACGTGTAGCTGGAGGTGGCACTCAATTGGCAAGGAGGGCAAGATGACGAGACCAGACTACGACGCAATTGTCATTGGCTCCGGCCACAATGGTCTCATCGCAGCTGGTTATCTGGCCCGGGCCGGGAAGCGCGTACTCGTGCTCGAACGGCGTTCCATCATCGGCGGCGCGACCGTGACCGAGGAGCACTTTCCCGGATACCGGCTCTCGACTTGCTCGTATGTTTGCAGCTTACTCCTCCCAGAAGTGGTACGTGATCTCGAGCTCCCAAAGTACGGTTATGAGGTGCGTCCCTTTGATCCACAATACTTCGTCCCCTTCCCAGACGGCCGCTATCTCATGGTTTTTCTGGACGAACGCCGCACTCGCGAGGAGCTCCGGAAGTTCTCGCGTCGCGACGCCGAACGCTGGGACGATTACTGGGCAATGTGGAACCGCATGATCGCCCGTTTCCGTCCCTTCCTCCTGCGACCTGCTCCCACGCTTGCTGAACTCGAGCAGGCGTTCCAGGGGCCAGAAGGACTCGAGGATCTCCGTACCCTCCTGATGAAGAGCATCGCTGAGGTGCTTGATTTCTTCTTCGAAAGTGAAGAAATCAAGGCCCCTCTCTGCACGGGCGGGGTCATCGGTGTAAACCTCGGCCCCAAGTCACCGGGCACTGCCTATGTGAAGTTTCACCATTTGCTTGGGAATCTCAACGGCCATCAAGGAGCCTGGGGTTTCGTCCGCGGCGGGATGGGTACGATCGCCGAAGCCCTCGCCGGCTTTTGTCGCGACCACGGTGTCAGCATCCTCACGGACGCCGAAGTGGCGGAGATCGACGTTATCGACGGCGTAGCGCGAGGTGTGCGGCTTGTCGACGGCCGCCGTTTCACCGCCCGCGCGATTCTTTCCAACGCTGACCCGCAGCGAACATTTCTCCGCATGGTACCCGCCCACCACCTGCCAGCGTCGTTCCGCGAAGCGATCGCGCGGATGAAAGTCAAGGGGTCAGTGGTGAAAGTCCTGCTTGGTCTCAACCAACTGCCTAACTTCCGTTGCTATCCCGGTACGGAGGTTGGACCGCAGCATACGGGCGGCATCGTGATCAACCCATCGATCGATTATCTCGAGCGGGCCTGGGAGGACTGCAAGCATGGACGTCCTTCGGCACGTCCGTTCATGGATTGCTATATCCAATCCGCCACGGAGGATGGCCTCGCCCCTCCAGGCAAGCATGTCATGTCGCTCTACGTGCAGTACGCCCCGTACGATCTGGCCGAAGGTACCTGGGAAGAGCGGAAGGACGAAATCGGGCGGAACATCATCGATACCCTTGCCGAATACGCTCCGAACATCTGGGACGCTATCGACCACATGGCCGTCCTCGGGCCACGCGATATCGAAGAGATCATCGGCATCACCGGTGGGAACATTTTCCACGGCGAAATTACGCCCGACCAGATGTTCGCTTTTCGCCCTGCACCAGGCTTTTCGGGCTATGAATCACCCATCGAACGGCTCTACTTGTGCGGCTCGGGGGCCTGGCCAGGTGGAGCAGTCTTCGGCGCACCGGGTCGAAACTGCGCGTTGCAAGTCATCGCTGACCTTGAGCACCGCGGGGGATGATCCCCGCGGTGCTCTTCCTCACTCGGCGACAGCCGGCACGATCTCCGTAGCGATCAAGCGCAGTGCATCGACGTCGTCGAGATCGAAGGTTTGGAGCATGATACGGCGGACACCGATCGCGGCACGTGCCTGGATCTGCTCAAGAACCTCCCCAGGCGTACCAACGAGCCAATGACGCCGCTTCGCCTCCGCGATCACCTCTGCGGGGCTCAGCGTATTCCAGAAGGGGAACCACCGCCGCAACCGGTGAGCCCGTTCCTCCAGCTCCGAGCTATCGCGACCGATAAGGTGCGCTACCATCCACGAACAGACAACGGCCTCCGGATCTCGCCCGATCGCCCGGCAATGCTCGTGCAAAAGGGCGATCTTGCGCGCGTGCTCCTCCACGCCGACATTCGTGACGTTCCACTCGGCCGCATACCTCGCTGCAAGCGGCAGAGTACGGCGCTCTCCTCTCCCACCAATCACGATGGGCACGCCAGTCTCACGTAACGGCCGAGGACGAAGCTGCGCCTCTTCAAGCTGGTAGTATGTCCCTCGATAAGAAACTACCTCACCCGTCCAGAGCAGGCGGATCACCTCGAGTGCTTCAGCCAGGCGCTCCATCCGTTCCCGCACCGAGAGCAACGGAAATCCGAATGCCTCGTGCTCTCGTTCGTACCACCCGGCCCCCACTCCGAGGACGTATCGCCCACCGGAAAGATGGTCGAGTGCCACCGCATGCTGAGCGAGTTCGACCGGATGCCGGAAACTCACCGGTGAAACGAGTTGTCCAAATGTGATCCGACTCGTGCGCAGCGCCACTGCGGTGAGTGATGGCCAAAGCGCTAGGGTCTCACGCTCGACCACGCCGATAACCGAGAAGAGATGATCGGAACGCCACAGCGAATCAAAGCCGAGCTCCTCCGCAAGCGCTACGACGCGGAACCAGCGCTCCCAGGTAACATCCTCCTGACCCTCGACCATGATGCCAATACGCATTCGCTACTCCCTTCCCGAAGCCAACTCGTGTATAGGAATGCCGCTCCGTGCGATCAGGCCGGAGCGCCCACTTCTGCCGCTGGCACTCTCTATGAACCACTAACAGCGGGGAGCACTTCTCGCGCCATCAGCTCCAAGCCGTCCAGATCGTCCAGATCGAACATATGCAGCATGATTCGCTGAATACCCAATGCTGCCCAACCCCGAATTTGGCTGACGATCTCCCGCGGTGTGCCGACGAGCCACCACCGCCGCCGTAGCTCCTCAAGAACTCGCTCTGGATCGAGTCCGTCTTGGTCTTCTCCTCGCCAGTGCGCGAACCGTAATGCCTTCTCTCGGAGCTCGGCTTGCGAGCGACCGATAACATAGGTAATCATGAGCGTTCGGCGGATCGACGCTGGATCCCGACCCAATTCCCGGCAGAATTCTTCAAGTATCGAATTCTTCCGTAGATACGACTCCGGATCGACGAATCCCGGGTTCCATTCGTCGGCAAACTCGGCCACCACGCGTAGTGTGCGCCGTTCTCCTCCACCTCCAATCAGAATCGGCACCCCTTCACCACGGAGGGGAGTCGGACGAAGCACCGCACCGTCCAGCGAGAAGAAGCGGCCTTTGTGGTGCACCGGCGCACCACGCCACAACGCCCGTATTATTTGCAGAGTCTCCCGTAGCCGCTCGACCCGCGTACCAGGCGGCGGGAGTTGAAATCCAAACGCTCGATGCTCTCGCTCCTGCCAACCTGCTCCGATCCCAAGGATGTACCGTCCGCCCGAGAGGTGATCCAGCGCGACTGCATTTTGCGCGAGTTCGACAGGGTGCCGATAGGTGGTCGGTGAGACAAGCTGCCCAATGCGCACCCGCGAGGTCAGCAGCGCCGCCGCTGTGAGCGCCGGCCACATCGCCAACGATTGGCGTGCAGCTCCTGGAAAGACGGTCCATAAGTGATCGGAGGTCCAGACCGACTCGAATCCTAGCCGCTCAGCATGATTGACAACCCGTAGCCAACCTTCCCAAGTTACGTCTTCCTGGATGGCCACCATCACACCGAGCTGCATGAAACTGTCCTCTTCCCAACCCCCGACGCGTCCGAGCATCACCATTCCAACACAGGCACCTCGCTATTTTAGAACTTTATAAAACGCGCAAAAACCCTGTCCTGACCACTGGACGCACTTTCCGAACTCACACGTGCGGTAGGACTTCGCGGGCGATCAGTTCAATCTGGTCGATATCGTCGAGATCAAGCGTCTGTAGCATGACCAGGTCGACGCCGAGTGCAGCCCACGTTCGCAGCTGATCGACAATCTCCGCAGGCCGCCCGACGAACCACGAACGCCGGCGCAATTCGGCTAAGAATTCATCTGCCTCGTAACGTCGCGTAAAGTACAGTGGTTGCTCCCCAGTCAAATATGCTTGGAGCCGCATCGCTCGCTTCCGGAGCTCCGCCTCCGTCCGGCCGATTACGTATCCTGCCATCAAGGTTCGCCGGATAGTCGCAGGATCACGGCCCAACTCCGAGCAGTAGGCGCGAAGACGCTCGTCCTTTCGACGGAATCCATCTGGATCGGTGAATCCTGGATTCCACTCGTCAGCGAACTGAGCTACAAGGCGTAGCGTCTTACGCTCTCCACCTCCCCCAATCATGATGGGGACGCCACTCGGACGAAGCGGCCGTGGCCGGAGAACAGCTTGTTCAAGACAGAAATGTTGCCCACGATAGGTTATTGGCTCTCCACTCCACAGCAGCCGAATCACCTCCAGCGCCTCGCGCAGGCGCTCTGAACGCTCACGAACTGGCGGCAGAACAAACCCGAACGCCCGATGTTCCCGTTCGAACCATCCCGCACCAATGCCCAGCACGTAGCGTCCTCCAGAGAGATGGTCGAGCGCGACCGCATGCTGGGCGAGTTCCACGGGATGGCGAAAAGTGACCGGAGAGACGAGCTGTCCGAAGCGAATCCGCTTTGTACGAAGCGCAGCGGCGGTCAACGACGGCCAAAGTGCAAGCGAAGCTCGCTCTGAAGCACCAACGACCGAAGTGAGGTGATCGGAGCGCCAAATGGAATCAAAACCTAGGGCCTCAGCGAGATCCACAACGCGCAGCCAGCGCTCCCAGGTAACGTCTTCTTGCCCCTCCACCATGATCCCGAGCTTCATGGCTCTTCCTCACAGAGATCCACCGGGGAACGGGAGACCGAGCCCACCCGCCAGTGCACCGACCTTTGCCGTGACCGCCTCATCGACGCGGCGCAGCGCGTCGTTTACCGCCGCTGCAATTAGGTCCTCCAGCATTTCCGTATCACCTGTCTGGACCACTGCTGGATCAAGTCTCACACGACGCACGTGCCGTAACCCGTCCACTTCAACGCGCACCGCCCCGCCGCCAGCCGAGCCCTCAACCACCAATTCAGATAATTCAGCCTGAACCTTTGCTAGCTGCTCTTGAACCTGTTTCAAAAGACGCAAATTCGGCTGCACGACGCACCTTCCTTCACTTGCCCAAACGGGCCCTGACCGCACCTTCACCGGTTCGAGCCGACACGGATGCCCGCGAGCGCCGCCTTCCGTTGCTCCACGCGCTCCACCATCGCCCGTGCATTCGCCAGCGACTCTGGGGTGATCGGCACGCCATCCATCATCGCTGCCAGCTCCTCCAGGCGCGCTTCTCCACGGAGCTCGTGGACAAGAGTTTCCGTCGTTCCTTCCTCGACATGCTTCGTGATTTTATAGTGTCGATCCGCAAACGCTGCGATCTGTGGAAGGTGGCTGATCACAATGACCTGATGTCGTTGGGCGAGTTCCCACAACCGTTCACCCACGACTTGTGCGCTCCGGCTTCCGATCCCCACATCAACTTCGTCAAATACCAGTGTCGGCGTCTCATCCACCTCGGACAAGATCGATTTCAAGGCCAACATCAACCGTGCCATCTCACCACCAGAAGCAATCCGCGCGAGTGGCCGCGGTTCCTGACCGGGATTCGGCGCGATGAGAAATTCCGCCCGATCCCATCCGCTTTCGCTGCAAGTCGCAGCACGCTCGACAAGCGACTCCGGGCGAGCCGAATCGTCAAAGAGCACAGTAAATATTCCTTGACCAAGCCGCAGCGCCCGCATCGCCTCGCTCATCGCGCGTTCCAAGTCGACAGCCGCTCTGCGCCGACGCTGGCTCAACTCCTCAGCCCGCTGAACAACCTCAGCCGCAAGCGCCTCGGCCCGCGCCTCCAGCTCAGCGATCCGCTCATCGCTCGATTCCAGCGTCTCCAACTCTCGTCGCGCCCGCTCAGCGTAGCTTAAGATCTCTTCGACCGTTCCGCCATACTTGCGCTTGAGGCGTCTGAGCAATTCAAGTCGGTCTTCAATCGCTGCCAGGCGATCGGGATCAGACTCGACCGTCTCCGCGTACACGCGCATCGTTCGCACGACATCTTCAATGCTATAGAGCGCTTCTCGGAGCTGCCCGACAAGCCCTTGCTGTTCGGGATCCAGACGTGCAAGCTCCTCCAATCGCAAGCTTGCACGCCGCAGTGCGTCCAACGGTGCGTAGTCTTCGCCGTCCAAATTCGTGACGACCTCTTGGGCGAGCATCGCGAGACGCTCAGCATTCTGCAGACGAGCTCGCTCTCGCTGTAGTTCTTCCTCTTCGTCCGGCCGCAGCCGAGCACCCGTAATCTCTTGGAGCTGGTACCGCAGCAAGTCGATGCGATGCGCTCGATCGCGCTCCTGGGCGCGTAACTGGTCAAGTTCGCGCAGTGTCGCGCGAAACTCACGAACTGCCCGTGCCAATTCACTGCGCAGCGGGAGCAATCCGCCAAACCGATCGAGGAGCTCGAGCTGCCGTTCGGTCTTGAGAAGCGAGAGATGGTCACTCTGCCCATGGATATCGACCAGAGCTGCGCCGATCGTCGCGAGCACCCCCGCCGGCACAGCCTGCCCGTTCACTCGAGCGAGACTGCGCCCGTTCGCTTGCACTTCTCGGGAAAGGATCAATTGATCGTCCTCCGGCACGATTCCATACTCAGCGAGTGTCGCGGCCAACCCGGTCGCACTGAGCTGAGAGACATCGAAGATCGCCTCGACCCAGGCGCGCGACACGCCGCTTCGCACGAGATCACTCGAGGCACGTGCTCCGAGCACGAGCCCCAACGCATCGATGAGGATTGACTTCCCAGCGCCTGTCTCCCCGGTCAGCGCAGTGAAACCCGGGCCGAACTCCAATTGGACTTCGCGGATGATCGCAATGTTTCGGATTGTGAGCTGCAGCAACATTGTCCTTACGATCCATCCGAGCCCGTTCGGGCCGCTTCGTTCCGGATGCTGATCCAAATTGTACGGCACCGAGCACAGCTGACCGTTGTTACACTGAGAGACAAGCGACAATCGCTAAGATGGGGGAAGGAAGCGACGGTGGCAGACGAGGTGACACGCGATACCTGGCGGATTGCACTGGCACAAGTCGATCCAACGGTTGGGGACTTTCCTGGGAACGTCCGATTGATTCGTGACCTGGCACGGCAGGCAGCAGAACTCGGCAGCTCTATTATCGCCTTCCCAGAGCTTGTCATCACTGGCTATCCGCCAGAAGACCTCCTCCTCAAGGTGAGCTTCATCGAGGCAGCCCGCCGTGCACTCCTCCAACTCCTCGATGTCGTCCCTGATCGGGTGCTCATCGTCGGCGTCCCCTGGGTGGAAGGCGGCATGCTCTACAACGGAGCGGCCATCCTCGCCCGCGGCGAGCTCGTTGCCGTCGTGCCCAAGCACCACCTGCCGACGTATGGTGTCTTCGACGAAGATCGCTATTTTGCTCGCGGGACGCAGACGTATCGATTCCTCTGGGGGAATCTGCGCTTTGGCGTGACGATCTGCGAGGATATCTGGTACCCCGTAGGACCAGCCAGCAGCCTCGCGACGCAGGGAATCGACCTTCTGGTCAACATCAACGGTTCCCCATATCACCGTGGGAAGTGGCAACAGCGTCAGACTATGCTACAAACTCGCGCCTCGGATTGCGGCTGCTATCTCGCGTACGTCAATATGGTCGGCGGTCAGGACGAGCTTGTTTTCGACGGGAACAGTATCGTCCTTGACCCGAACGGGACAGTCCTCGCCCGAGGTGCCTCGTTCGAAGAGGACCTTGTTATCGTCGATCTGCCTGTCACACGTGTGCTTTCCAGTTGGCTCCACGATCCCCGACGACGGTGGCTTGCACGTTCCGAGCCGCATCCCACGCTACCTGTCATCGACCGTGAGATCCCGCTGCCGGTGCCAGATGGACAGCTACCACCTCTGCCGGAGCATGTCCGCCGACAACGGATACCGCTTGAGGGAACCGCCGAGATTTACCAAGCACTGGTTACCGGCGTCCGTGACTATGTCCGCAAGACGGGTTTCCGTACCGCGGTCATCGGCCTCTCGGGTGGGATCGACTCATCATTGACGGCCTGCATCGCAGCAGACGCCCTTGGGCCGGAGAATGTGACCGGTCTTTCGATGCCGAGCCGGTATTCTTCGCGGCACAGCATCGAGGATGCTGAAGCGCTCGCCCGGAATCTGGGAATCCGCTTTATCGTCATTCCCATCGAGCCCGTACACCGCGTCTTCCGCGAGGTGCTTGCACCGTTGGGTAACCAACCCGAAGAACCCGATGTCGCCGACGAGAATCTCCAGGCCCGTATCCGTGGCACCATCCTGATGACCTATTCCAATCGCTTTGGCCCTATTGTCCTGACAACCGGCAACAAGTCTGAGATGGCCTGTGGTTACGCCACATTGTATGGCGACATGGCTGGGGGATTCGGCGTACTCAAAGACGTTCCGAAGCTTCTCGTCTACGAACTGGCACGGTATCGCAACAGTATTTCGCCTGTCATTCCCGAGCGCGTGTTCACGAAGCCCCCTTCCGCGGAACTCCGCCCCAATCAGAAAGATGTCGACACCCTGCCGCCGTTCGAGATCCTCGACCCATTGCTCGAACTTTACGTCGAGCACGACATGGGGCGAGAAGAACTGATCCGTGAAGGGTTTGATCCCGAGATTGTCGATCGTGTCATCGCAATGGTCGATCGAGCGGAATACAAGCGGCGTCAAGCCCCGCCAGGGGTCAAGCTTACGCCGCGTGCATTCGGCCGCGATCGCCGATTGCCTATCGCGAACTGGTTCCGCGGTTGAGTTGCCGCGTTCCTCACAGAATTGGTACAGTTGCGCCACACGACTCATCGTGAGCATGGATTTGGGATGAACTCGACCGAGGGAAGGCGAGCGAGCGGTGCGCAACGGAGCGGTTCCTGATATCGTCATCAGACGCCTACCACTGTACTTGCGGACTCTCCGCCAGCTGCAACGTGAAGGCTGGCGAACCATCTCGTCGGAAGAGCTCGCCCAGCAACTCGGCTCGACTGCAGCACAGATCCGACGCGACCTCTCCTACTTTGGCCGTTTCGGCAAGCAGGGCTACGGCTATTCGGTCGAGGCACTAATCCGCGAACTCGAAGGTGTCCTGCAACTCGATCGGCTCTGGGACGTGGCGCTCGTTGGATATGGAAATCTTGGCCAAGCCATCGCCCATTATCGCGGCTTCGAGCCGAACGGCTTCCGGATCGCGGCGATCTTCGCCAAGAATCCTGAGCACGTCGGTCAGGTCGTCAATGGAATAGTTGTCCTGCCCGAGACCGAGATCGAACGAGTCATCAGAGAACTCGGCATCCGCATCGGCATCATCGCTGTTCCGGCAGAAGCGGCGCAAGAAGTCGCCAACCGTCTTGTGGCAGGAGGAGTGCGAGCCATCCTCAACTATGCTCCCGTCGTGCTACACGTTCCCCCCGATGTCACAGTACGCGAAATCGACCCGATCAGCATGCTCCAGAGCATGACGTACTATGTCCGCGAAAATGGATATCGCTCAGAGGAGAACGGACACGCGACCTCAGTTCCAGAGCTTAAGGCAACAATCGCCGCAGAGAGACGTCCGGTAACGAGCTAAGTAAAGCAATCAGGAGGAGAAGATCGCCGACGAGTAGTACGGCCATCAGTGCGAGCGGAAGTGTTGCTCCAATCCCTTCGAGATAATCATCTAGCCCGCCGATTTGACTGATCAGTAGGAGGTATCCGGCCCAGCCGAGGCCAATTAACATTCCGCCAAGCACAAGTACCGGCGCCAGCGACAGGTCACGCCAGACGAGCACCGCAAGATTCAAGAGGAGCAAAACAATACCTGGAAAAACCAGCGCCCCTACTACCGTCCAAAGTTGCCGCACCCCCTCCGACGAAGCCCATCCGTCAGCTGGCCGACGGACGCGCGGCCAACTCCGTTCTAAATAGTCTTCTGTCAACTCGATGGTTACCAGCAGCAGTGCGCTCACCAGAACAAGCAACCAAAGCCGCAGGTCGAAAGACACGACCCGCCTCCCGCCCGTGCATGGGCATACCCTACCTGCACGACCGCTTCGCGGTGTGCTCTAGCCGAGCGTTACCCTACCATGAACCGCGAACCCCGGCAATCGCCCATTAAATGAGCTGAAAGCCGCAACGCAAGGTACCGCATCGCCCGAAGCCACCCTTGAGCAGCAGGCGGCTTCACGCTTGGAAATCGGGCAAAAGTTGAGTCAGTCTGCTACCTGCTCCTTGCCCTATAGTCGCACAAACGCTTGATGTGTCAGGGTCAGAACCCCAGACCTGCCGCGCGAGCACGTGCCAACGTGCTCTCGGCCATCCGCAAGCTCGCCGCATCGATCATCGTCGTCCCAATTGCCGTCGCACCACGGCGCTGCTGCTCAGCTTCGTGATAGGCACGCAGCACTTCCTTTGCCCACGCGATTTCATCTTCTGTCGGTGTGAACACCTCGTTTACGACCGAGATCTGCGCTGGATGGATGCACCACTTGCCGTCATACCCGAGCGCCCTCGCCTGAAGAGCAGCACGGCGCAATCCGTCAAGATCCCGATAATCGGCGTAGGGACCATCGATCGCGCGGAGTCCATAAGCCCGCGCGGCGACGAGCAATTGGTGCATCGGATAGTGGAGCCGGGAACCACCGTAAACCTCGTCCCAGCGATCGGTCATCCCGATCGCAGTCATCGGCATTCCGACCGAGGCTGCGTAGTCGCCCGGACCGAAAACAAGACTGCGCAGCCGATCGCTCGCTGCGGCAATCGCTGCCGCATGCAGAATCCCACTCGCCGTTTCAAGCTGAACTTCTAACTCGATGCGATGCCCAATACCACCCGCAGTTTCCAGCTGGTTCAACAGTAGGCAAACCGCATGGACCTCGTCGGGGTGGTCAACCTTGGGCAGAATGATGATGTTGAGGCGATTGCCAGCCGATTCGACAAGTTCGACCAGATCACGATAGCAGTGTGGTGAGTCCAGTGGGTTAATCCGCACAGCTCGTGGACGTCCGCGCCAATCCAGTTCCTGCAAGGCCCGCACGACATGACGGCGCGCCTCCGCCTTTGCAGTCTCCGCGACGGAATCTTCAAGATCGAGAAAAACGAGATCCGCTTCAGAACGCAACGCTTTCTCGAAGAGTTCTGGCCGTGAACCGGGAACGGAAAGGACGCTTCGCTCCGGATGCAGCACCGTCAACTCCTTTCTCCTCTTGTCCTTCTCCAGGCGCAGGATAGAGCACGAGCGGCTCCACTGTCACCTCTTCTGTGTTATCCAATGCCATCGCTACACAATTGACCCTACAGCCTGGTCCCTACGTCGCCAATCACGGGGGATATCCAGACAAGCGCCAAGGGAGTTCGCATACCCCACCCTCAAAAGCGAGAATCTCAGCAAGGCCGTTGTGTCTTTACGTACTCGTCCAGTCAAATCGCTTCCAACATGCGGTACACTGGCCTCAGGGAGAGTGATGACACAGGATCGGTCTCGCCTGGCACGAGAGTTTGCCGAGCGAGTTCGCGAAGCAACAGGTCAGGAACTCGATTTCTCGCTGGACTCGCTTGCCGTGCTCGATGACCTCCTCGACGAGTGGTTGCATCTCGCCGAGGTCTATGGCGGCGAGCGTCCACAGGACCTCACAGAGCTCGCGCAGCCGCTTGCCGCCTACGTCGGCGAGACTATTCGGTTGGCCTTTGGAGGCAGGTGGATCGAGCGCCCAAGTGGACCAGTTCTCCGGCTCGCGGAAGCAGTCGACCTGGAACTGCTGCCCCTTGTTCGGGCTATTCTCGCGCGACAGCACCCTCCCGCCTTTGCCCGTCTCGCTGCCGCATTGGAGCGAGAACTCGAAGAACGCGCATGGAAGTAGAACCGCACACGCGCTTCATCGGCATCGACTTTAGTGCTGCCCGAGACGCTGCCGATCGAACTTGGGTCACCGTCGCTTCCGGAGATCACGACCAACTCGCGGTGGCAGAATGCCGACCAGTGCGGACGTTACTCGAATATCCATCCCAGCCGGTTCCGACAGCACTTGTTTCGTTCATCGCACGGAGCGGACCAAGCGTCATTGGCTGTGATGCCTGCTTCAGTTTGCCGCTTCCGCTCGTGGATACAACCTGGGAGGACTGGTTGTGCACGTATCCCCGTCGTTTTCCCGATCCTGATGCCCTCCGACGCGCCGGGCGAGACATCTCTGGCCGCGAGCGCAAGCGACTCACGGATCGCCTCGTACACGCTCCCTTTGCACCGACCAACCTGCGCCTTTTTCGCCAGACTGATGCGTGGTTAAGAGAAGTTCTCCACCCCCTCGTTGAGCAACGCGTGGTCGCGGTCGCCCCGTTTCACCCACGTGCCGCGGATCGGCCCTATCTGATGGAGGTATGCCCTGCGGTATCACTCCGTGCACTCGCTCTGCCACACCGTGGTTACAAGGGAAGGACGGCTTACGCACAAGCTACCCGGGAGCAGATCCTCAGGGGCCTCCAGGGCCTTGGTGTCACGCTCTCGCCGGCTCTCTCCGCTACTGTAATCGCGCAACCTGGGGGTGATGCACTCGATAGCATCGTGGCTGCCGTGACCGCCTGGCTCGTGACGATGCGGAACCCTCCGCCGTCAAACCTACCGGCTGAAGCCAGTCGAGAGGGGTGGATCTACGTGCCGGAACCACCATTTTCGCTCGCAAGGCGGCGGTAGACAGCGAGAAGTTTCTCGGCAATCCGCTCCCAAGCGTACTCCTCCACAACAAGCCGCCGCCCCGCCCTACCGAGCGCCAGCCGCTGTTCCGGAGAAGCCAGCAAGGACAAGACACTCTCGGCGAATGCCTGCGGCTCGTCCGCGAGGAGGAGATGGCGCCCATGTTCGCACTCCACCCCCTCGGCCCCAAGCCGCGTGGAGACCACAGCTTTCCCCACTGCGAGCGCCTCCAGGAGTTTCAGGCGCGTCCCGCTTCCCGCGCGCAGCGGCACGACGACGACACTCGCCCGGGCGAGCCAGGGCCGTACGTCCGGCACGGTTCCGACGACCACAACCCCGGGTATCCTTTCGAGACGCCGCACCTCCGCAGGAGGATCGAAGCCGACTAGGCTTAGCCGCGCCGCTGGCCGACACCGGACGATGCGCGGCCAGACCTGTTCGGCGAACCAGCGTATTCCGTCCACGTTCGGCCAGTACCGAAAGCTCCCGACAAAAAGCACATGATCTGGCTCCGCAAGTTCAGGGGGTTGCAATGGATAACGGTCCAACTCGACGCCGTTCGGCACGACCGCTACGCGTGCTTCGCTGACCGCAGCAATCTCTTGTGCATCGACACGGGACGTGGCAAGACACCACGTCGCTCGTCGCCAAGCCGCCCGCTCATCCCGCCGGACACGAGCAGTTTCCAGGCGTAGCCACAGTCGGCGCCACACAGAGGCTTGCCCAGCAATACGCTCCAGCGCCCGGTACTCCACGTTGTGCGCGTCGAGGACAAGCGGCATCTCCGGTGAAAATGGCAACAGGCCTAAAGGTCCATATTCCACCTGCACCACATCGAATGTATGCTCCCCTAGTTTCCGGACGACAGGAGCAAGCGGCCACGCGAACGTCCAGTAAAAGGCGGATCGCCGCGAGAAAAGCGAGCGCAGTTGACGAACTCGCTTCGCGAGCGTTGGTCCCTCACCCGGAGTCCAGGCGCTTGGTACCCGGAGGAGACGAATCGGAGCTAGTGCCTCGCAAGCCTCATCCCACTGTACCGCGGGTGGAGTACTGGCCAGTAGCGTGACATCATGCTCCAACGCGAGAGCGCGGAGTAGCTGCCAGATGCGCAGCGCTCCCCCCGTTCTCACTGGGTAGGGCAATAATGGCGAAACAACCAGGACGCGCAACGAGATCTCCGCGTTTCCTTTCTCAAAACTCCATCTCTTCCACCGCCGCGTCATTGTAACGAGTCGGTGGGAAAGTATGCGTGAACAGGTTATCCTCGGCAGTGAAGCCGATTCGTGTCGTTGAATTACGAGGAGTCTATTATGGAGTCACACACGTTCCCGCACCCCGAACTTTTGGACGCTGCCCTCGCTCGTCTCATCCCCGCGCAGCAGGTGATACTCACAGAATTTCGCCCGCTGCCCTCATTCCGACGGAACGCCTGGCACGTCATCTTCCGTGACCGCTCCGACAAGAGTCGGAGTACCCTTTCTCTGCTGGCACTTCTCGTTCCCCGAACATTGGAGTACTCCACTCCCACAACCTCGTACGCCATCGCGACGTCTGCCGGATTACCGACGCCAACGATCCGCAGCGTGGCTGAAGGCCCTGAAAACGTGCTCTTCCTCTGCTCGCTCCCTTCGGGAACCGCACTCACCGAGGTCTTGCGCGAGTGTGATGCTCCATGGCAGATCAGTGCCGCCGCGGTAAGCCTGGCCCGGTTCTTGGTACAGCTGCATCGCACCCCATCCAGCACGCTCGGCATCGAGGCAACCGCAGAGCGTACTGCTGAGCGCGACCGTAGCCGCATTGCGACACTCCGCGAAGTAATACGCGACGCTCCAGACTCGTTGCGGGGCACGCTCGAGGGCATCCTCGACTGGATCGACGACCAATTACATGTCAGCGCACCCCTTGTACCAACGCTCGGACACTTTCCGCTGACGACTGTCTTTGTTCAGAGCGGTGAGGTGAGCTGCGCTTTCGGTTGGGAGCAGCTCGCTCTTCGTCCCGCGGCCGCAGACTTTGCGGGCCTACTCTTTGAACTTGCGCCATTTGACTCCGCCGTCCGCGCGCTTTTTCTCTCCGTTGTGCAAGCCAGCTACTTACAGGCAGGTGGCTCGACTCTGGCTGATGCACCCGCCCGCGCATTGCTCGATATTGTCGAGCGAACTCTCATCGCCTGGACCGCCCGCGCCTCGCACGCGTTCAGTGGGGGGCCCCGCGATCCGTTCGGGGTAGTGCGGACCCTCGAGAGCGCCCATCGGGCCGCGCGCTCTGGACTGGCCGCAATGGCGTACCTCTGATTCAGGCAGTCACAAGTTCCTCAGCGAGCTCGCTGAGCACCCGCACTCGCCGGACGATGCTCGCAAGCGTGGCGGGATCGATCGACTGGCGGCCATCGACGAGCGCGGCGTCTGGTTCGACATGAACCTCAACGAGAAGGCCATGTGCTCCAGCAGCAATCGCTGCAAGCGACATAGGAGGCACCAGTTCACGCCGCCCCGTCCCATGACTCGGGTCGACAATCACTGGCAGATGGCTCAACTGGCGCACCAGCGGGACTGCATTGAGATCGAGCATGAATCGCGTAGCTGGCTCGAAACTCCGCACCCCTCGCTCGCAGAGGACCACCTGATCGTTCCCTCCAGCAAGGAGGTATTCCGCAGCGAGCAGCCACTCCTCAATGGTGGCGGCAAAACCCCGCTTCAGGAGAACCGGTTTCCCAGTTGCCGCCACCTTCCGCAGAAGTGCGAAGTTCATCATGTTCCGGCTGCCGATCTGGAGCATGTCTGCATATTGAGCGACAAGATCGACCTGCTCGGTATCCAAGACCTCCGTCACGATCGGTAGTCCGGTCCGCTCCCGCGCCTCCGCAAGGAGTTCCAAGCCACGCTCGCCGAGGCCTTGGAAGCTGTATGGGGAAGTTCGTGGCTTGAAGGCGCCCCCTCGCAGTAACGATGCACCTGCTTCCCGCACCGCTTCTGCAGTACGGAGCAGCTGCTCTCGATTCTCAACCGTGCAGGGCCCGGCAATGATAACCGGCTCATGACTTCCGATGACAACGTCACCAACTCGTACGATCGTTCCTCGGGGTCGACTCGCGCGAGCCGCCAAACGGTATGGCTGAGAAGGAGTCACGACTGCCTCGACGCCCGGGTAACTTGCGAGTTCTGCTGCAACATCTGCCGGCATTCCCTGCCCATTCACTGCAAAGACCGGTTGGCCGCCCCGCATCAGTGTCGTGACTGTGAAACCCCAACGGTGTAAGTCGTCCAACAGTGCCTGCTGGTGATGCGGATCAACATCGGGCCGCAGCCGAAGAATCATCGCCTCAGCTCCCTTCCCTTAAGGTTCTCCATAAAACGAAGCGAGCAGAGGTCGTCACCTCTGCTCGCCGGCGTTACTGGCTTTTCGGGCTACGGGGTCAGCGCTTCAACACCCGGCGCCCCGCCAGCAACGCCGGCGGGGTAAAGTAGTACGCAAACCAAACCTGGTGCTGAAGCGACACACTACCCATAGCGTTGATCACTATAGCCCTCACAGCTCCCGCTGTCAAGGGAGTTCTTCGTCCTCCGGATCTCAATGCCTGTCCCATCCAGCCCATCCTACGCAGCACCACTTGGGATCCGAAGCGCAGATAGAACTTCAGAGTTCACGTATGGCACATCGCCAGCTGACTGACTCCTCGTCCAGCTACCGTTGCTCCGTCCGCCACCGACACTTCGCCTCACGTGCCCAGGGGCCAAAAGAGACGCTTTGTCTCACTGTGCACATCCCGTCAGACGCAAACGGTATGAGCGAACACGATCTGGCCTCGCTCGTGCCAACCTTCCAGAGCACAGCCCCCAACGTTGGCCATAACCGCTTTGCGTCCTTCTCAATCAAAGACTAGAATACCCCGAATTAACCGACCTTCCTCGAGATCCAGGAAAGCCTGATTAATTTCGTCCAGCCGATAACGCTTCGTCACGAGCTCGTCCAGCTTCAGCTTTCCGTCGCGATAGAGACTCAGCAAGCGCGGGATATCCACACGCGGCACATTGTGGCCGAAGATTGTCCCGACAATTTCCTTCGCGAGTAGCATGAAATCGACCGGAGTAATGTTCATACGCTGCATCCGTCGGTCTGATGCCCCAACAATCACGGTTCGTCCCGCTTTGCGGGTTGCCCGAACCGCAGTACCAATCACATCGGCAGTCACCAACGAAACCGTCAAGATTGTGGCGTCGGCGCCGACGCCGTGGGTAATGTCCATGATCCGCTGGACTGGATCCTCCCGCGTGGGGTTGATGGTGTGTGTGGCCCCAAACTCCTTGGCCTTCTCCAACTTCCAGTCGACCAGATCGATCGCGATCACCTTCTCCGCCCCGGCCATGGCGGCACCCTGCACCGCGTTCATCCCGACTCCACCAGTGCCGAAGATCGCCACCGTCTCTCCAGGGCGGACACGGGCGCGGTTGACGGCTGCACCCCAGCCGGTGGGGACAGCACAGCCGACAAGACATGCCCGATCCAACGGGAGATCCGGATCGATCTTAATGACCGAGTCCACCGGGCAGACCGTGTACTCACTGAACGCCGAAACGAGCGCAAACTGGGCGATATCCTGCCCGTCCTTGTGCAAGCGGAACGTGCCGTCCAGTTGCGTCCCTTGAGCAATCAAAATGCCACGATCACAAATGGCGGCCAACCCGCTCAAGCACCAGCGGCACTTGCCACAAGCTGGGATGTAGCAGAGGACGACATGGTCGCCAGGCTTGAGGTCGGTGACACCGGGTCCGACCTTCTCGATGATCCCCGCACCTTCATGGCCCACGACCATCGGGAAACGCACCGGTGCCTCGCCTTTGGCGAAGTGCCAGTCGGAGTGACAGAGTCCGGTCGCTACCAGTTTGACCAGGACCTCGCCCTCCTTCGGTTCGTCCAACTCAAGCTCCTCGATACTGAACGATCGGGTCGGGCCGTAGAGAACCGCCGCACGCGTCTTCATGGAGCACCTTCCCTACATCGCCTGTCTTTAGACATGAAACAACTTCGTCTGTTCGGTACGGTAACAGGCGTCCTGAGCTCCTTCAACACAGACGTTCACCATAGCTGAACACCCGGGCACGCTATCGCTCACGCTCTTCTCCAGGCGCTTGCAGTCAGCGTCGGGCTATCCCCTACGGCCGATCCCAGTTTCGTCCCCACACCTTCCGATCAATGTTGATCACTGGGGTGCACTCTCGTCTTTCTGATATGCCGGAGGCGAGCCGTCCCCTTCTGTTCAGCACTCACCCGAGTCAGTTATCCTATTCGGCGAGCGCCACACTGGCGCAGGAGAGCAACAGACGAAAGGATGGGATCGTGTTCTATCGCAGTGACGTCGTCGGAAGCCTTCTCCGACCATCCTATCTTGTTGAGGCCCGCCAGCAGTATGAGGCCGGACAACTCTCCGCCGCCGAGTTTAAGCGGATCGAGGACCGCGCAGTCGACGAAGCAATCCGCCTCCAAGAGGAGGCTGGTCTCGAGGTCGTGACCGACGGCGAACAGCGCCGTTATGCCTTCTTCGGGCATCTGGTCGAGGCGATGGAAGGCTTCGACAAATTCGGCGGCTGGGCCATTACCTTCCGCGACGAGCAGGGGAACGAGAATCTCGTGCGGCGGCCGATCGTTGTGGACAAACTCCGTTGGCGCCGAAACATGTGCGCCGAGGAGTTTACGTACCTTCGTGCCCGCACGAACCGGGTGGCCAAAGTGACACTCATCAGCACGATGCAGGCCGCGGTGTACTGGGATAAGAACCGGTCGGTTGGTGCCTACCCGACGGTGGAAAGTTACCTCGCCGATGTGGTCGACATCACCCGCCGCGAGATCGAAGAACTGATCCGGCTCGGCTGCACCTACATCCAAATTGATGCCCCACAGTACGCGGCGCTTTTGGACCCAAAGATCCGTGAAGGATACCGTATCCGCGGTATGGATCCGGATCGCATTGTCGATCAGACGATTGAGCTCGATAACGCCGTCCTCGACGGCTTCGACAAGCAGGGCGTCATCTTTGGACTCCACATTTGCCGTGGTAACAACCAGAGCATGTTCTATGCCTCGGGTGGCTACGATCCAATTGCAGAAAAGGTCTTCCGAAAGACCAAGTTTCACCGCTTCCTTTTGGAGTACGATGACGAGCGATCAGGCACCTTCGAGCCATTGCGCTTCGTCCCGGAAGATCGCGTCGTCGTCCTGGGACTTGTGACGACGAAGAAGATGCGGCTCGAGAGTCAAGACGAACTGATTCGACGCATCATGGAGGCAGCCAAGTACGTCCCACTCGATCGATTGGCATTGAGTCCACAGTGCGGCTTTGCCTCCACGTGGGAAGGAAATCGCATCACGCCAGAAGTGCAGCGGCAGAAGCTGGAGCTGGTAGCTCGCACCGCGAAGGCTGTGTGGGGCTGAACGACACCGTGAACAGTGCGCCGCCGACGGTGATCAACTTGCCGGCGGCGCACTGCTCTTTCGCGTCCATCACACCGGTCGCCACGCCCCGGGCCGAGCCACTCGTCCCACCCAGTGTGACCTGATTGGCAATGCCGAACCAGCAACTCTTTAGGTGAAAGTGTCCACGAGCACGGGAGAGCCTTCGGGTACGCCAGTTGAGCGTGATGACGAGAGGAACTCCCTCCGAACGGTGATGGAATGCCAGTTTCACCCGCGCTGACCGGCTCCGGAGCTCGTCCCATCGGAGGCGGATGGGCCGCGCATCACCGTCATGACTCAGAGAGAAGTTCCGCTTCTACGGCGAAAGTGACTGTCAGCCTCAGCGTCACCTTCGCAACACCAGCCCCCACAGGGAGCAGGCAATGTCCGGCTATGCCCTGACTTAGGCTAGGCGCGTCGCATGGTGAGTCAGTGCAGCGCGTCATCCGCGCAGCCGTGCAGGAGCAGCAACCACGTCCGTTGCAACAGATTCTCTGTAGGCTTTTCTCCGGCCCCGCAGGGTAACACCCGCTAGCGGCGGAACAGCAGGTTGAGGAGCAAGGTTAGGATGAGACTCAATAAGAGCATCGTCATGAGCGGAATGTAGATCGTGAAGTTCCCACGCTGATACACGATGTCCCCAGGGAGACGTCCGAGGAAAGGCACGCGACCAGCGAGGAGTAGGACAATACCGAATGCGACGAGCAGTAAGCCAAAGATAATGAGCATTCGCCCGAACGCCTGCAGCGATTCCATCGCCTCCGCGTCCCCCTCATGAACGGCGCTGTCCGAAAAGTTCACCGAGATGCGTAGCCAAGTCGAAGATCAGCATGAAGAGGAAGGGGACGAGCAAGACGAGCAGCACCATGAGGATCAGCTTGGCAACCTCCGCTGTACCCTCCATCGCTCCCTCCTCCAAGATTGTGCCAGGGGCAGCTCAGATTGAGCTGCCCCTGGTCTTCACGCCACCACCTCGGCTTCGGCAAGGAGCGATCGCACTTCGAGATTCCCGTGCTCGTCGACATCCACAATGACGGTATCACCGTCACGGATCTCGCCACGCAGGATCCGGTTCGCCAGCCGGTCCAGCAGCTCACGCTGGATAACGCGCTTCAGCGGCCGTGCTCCATACACCGGATCGTAGCCACGCTCGGCGAGCCACTCTTTCGCACGGAGTGTGACCTGGAGCGTGATATTCCGCTGCTTCAAGCGCTGTCGCACCTGTCGCAGCTGGATATCAACGATCTGCGAGAGCTGCTCCCGTGTCAGCGGGCGGAACATGATGATCTCGTCGATCCGGTTCAAGAACTCCGGCCGGAAGTGTGCCCGCACCGCTGCCATGACACGCTCATACGCTTCCTGCTCGCGATGTGGCAAGAGCGCCTGGATGTACTCTGAGCCCAAGTTGCTGGTCATGATGATGACCGTATTGCGGAAGTCGACCGTCCGCCCCTGTCCGTCGGTCAAACGCCCATCGTCCAGCACCTGGAGCAGGACGTTAAAGACCTCGGGATGCGCCTTCTCAATCTCATCGAAGAGCACCACCGAGTACGGCCGCCGCCGTACGGCTTCCGTCAGTTGCCCACCTTCCTCATAGCCAACATAACCAGGCGGTGCACCGATCAGGCGCGAGACGGTATGGCGCTCCTGGTACTCAGACATATCGATCCGTACCATGGCGCGCTCGTCGTCGAACAGGAACTCAGCCAGCGCACGTGCGAGCTCTGTCTTGCCGACGCCGGTCGGGCCGAGGAAGATGAAGCTGCCGAGCGGCCGATTCGGATCCTGCAGCCCAGCGCGCGCTCGTCGGATGGCGTTTGAAACGGCACGCACCGCTTCATCCTGGCCAACGACCCGCTCGTGGAGTCGCTCTTCCATGTGGACGAGCTTCTCCATCTCGCCTTCCATCAGCTTCGCGACCGGAATACCGGTCCACTTGCTGACGATCTCGGCGATATCATCGGCATCAACCTCTTCCTTGAGCAGACGGCCCTGACGCTGTACCTCAGCCAGTCGCCGCTCCTCCTCGCGCAGCTGGCGCTCCAGTTCCACGAGTCGCCCGTACTGAAGCTCCGATGCGCGCGTGTAATCGGCGACACGCAACGCCTGCTCGATCTCGATCCGTGTCTGCTCAATCTGCTCCTTGAGCGCGTTGATCCGTTCGAGCGCCTGCCGCTCCTGCTCCCACTGCGAGCGAAGAACCTGCTCCTGCTCGCGCAGGTTGGCAAGTTCTCGTTCGAGCTCTGCCAAGCGCTGCCGCGAAGCCTCATCCCGCTCCTTCCGCAGCGCTTCACGCTCGATTTCAAGCTGTGTGATCCGGCGGGTGAGCTCGTCGAGCTCCGCTGGCATACTCGTGATCTCCATACGGAGTCGCGCCGCCGCTTCATCAACCAAGTCGATCGCCTTGTCAGGCAAGAAGCGGTTCGTGATGTATCGATGCGAAAGCACTGCTGCCGCCACGAGCGCTGAATCGAGGATCCGCACCTTATGGTGGAGCTCGTAGCGCTCGCGCAGTCCTCGGAGGATGCTGATCGTGTCTTCCACCGACGGCTCATCGACATACACCGGCTGGAAGCGACGCTCTAGGGCCGGGTCCTTCTCGATATGCTTGCGATATTCGTCGAGCGTCGTGGCGCCGATCGCGTGGAGTTCGCCACGTGCCAGCATCGGCTTCAGCATGTTGGCTGCATCCATTGCCCCCTCAGCCGCACCAGCGCCAACGACCGTATGTACTTCGTCGATAAAGACGATGATCTCACCCTCCGCGGCCCGGATCTCGTCCAGGACAGCCTTAAGACGCTCCTCAAATTCACCGCGGTACTTCGCACCAGCTACCATTGCTGCCAGATCCAGCTGCACAATCCGCTTGTCGCGCAGCCCCTCCGGCACATCACCGCGAACGATCCGCTGTGCGAGACCCTCGACGATTGCCGTCTTCCCGACTCCTGGCTCGCCGATCAATACCGGGTTGTTCTTTGTGCGCCGCAAAAGCACCTGGATGACACGGCGGATCTCATCGTCGCGCCCGATCACCGGATCGAGCTTGCCCTGGCGAGCTAGGGCGGTGAGATCGCGACCATAGCGCTCTAGCGCTTGATAGGTTGACTCGGGGGTCGGTGACGTTACGCGCTGCGCACCGCGGATCTGGCTCAGTGCGCTCAACACGCGCTCTCGCTGTACACCGAAACGAGCAAGCGCCTGAACCGCTGGCGAGCGAGGCACTGCCTCCAACGCGGCAAGGAAGAGATGTTCCGTGCTAATGTACTCGTCACCGAAATTCTGCGCCTCGACCTGCGCACGCTCCAACGCACGCCGCAGTCCCGGTGCGATCGTTGGTTCCGCGGCATACTGCAAACGTGGCAATGTCTCGAGCACCCGCTCTAATTCGTGCGCGACACGCCGCGGGTCCAGCTGCATGCGCAGCAAGACCTGCGGGACAACTCCATCGCTCTGGGTCACGAGCGCGTAGAGCAGGTGCTCAACATCAATTTGGCTATGCTGCCGTTCCGTCGCCAAACGTTGAGCGACGAGAAGAGCTTCCTGTGCTTTCTCGGTAAACTGCGGTCGCCCCATCATTCCCCATCCTGCGTACCGAAGTTATCTTGTGAGACAGGAGGAGGGCAGCTCATCACGGCTCTTGTGGAGCTCCCAGCATGCCGAGCATCATGTCGATATCAGCGACGACCGAGTCGAAGATCCGGTCATACTGCTCGGAGATTGCCAGGCAGCGTTCCCGTAGTCGCCGCAGCTGCTCCGTCAGTGCTAGTGCAAGCTGAACCCCCGCGAGGTTGACCCCACGCTCCTCAACGAGGTATTTGACCTGGCGCAAGCGCTCCAGATCTTCCGCTGAATAAAGACGGAGATTTCCGCGCGTGCGCGACGGCGTTACAAATCCCTCGCGTTCATACTTGCGCAGCGTCTGCGGGTGCAGTTCGAGCAGCCGTGCGGCGACACTGATCACATACAGCGGTTCGGATCGGCGCATCCTAACCTCCCGAGTGCTTCTCCTCCTGCACTCGCCCGGAGTATACCACCTGATATGACTCGTATCAAGGATGCGGGACGTGCGACGAATCGTTTTGGAGGCGTGCCATCACCGCCCACTGCGGTGGGAGCTCGCTCAGGGCAGCCTGGATAACCGGCACCCTCCCGAAACTTAACTGGGCCACAGTCAACAACGTCCGTGCATCGCGGACACGGCCCACTCTCCGATAGGCTCTCGCTGCCGCAACCACACCCAGCGGGGACAGTGTCCAGAACTCCGGTGTCCGGGTAAGGTCGAACGCTGGATTGAGTCGTAAAGCATTTACAAACTCTTCCTCGGCCACCGCGATATCGCCACGTCGCCCTGCACGAACGCCCCGTTGTGCAACAGCCACTGCAGGGTCGAACGAGACGAGAGCCGCTCTTCGCGCTGGTTCGACCGCACTCGTTTGTCCCCGCAGGGCGCGGGCTGTCCCGCTGCGTCTATTTTCTGACCGCGGACGACTGGCATGTCGAGCGACGCGCGGGGAGTGCAGCCGGCGCGCTCGCGCTGCAGTTGGGGACGAGCGGCGAGCCACCACCATAGCCGCAAGGACTGGGAGACTCATCAACAAGACACCGGTCACTGCAGCCGCAGTCAGTGCGGAGGCAGGCCAAATCCAGAGCTGCGTGGAGCGCGAGTCCGACGTTGGGACGTGCACCATTAGCGCTCGCGGTTCCATCGCCTCCGCTCCCTCAGCTGTGGCCGTCCTGGCGACTCCGAGAGTTCGCTCGTTTACTGGCTCGTTCCCGATCCCCCCACTTGCCAGCTGGTCAAAGGCATAGTCGAGCAGCTGAACCGCATCGTTGTACCAGGCCTCACGGGTGCTACCAAGAATCACGACGATGACGGTATGCCCATCACGTTCTGCTGCCTCAATGAGGGAATACCCAGCTGCGTCAGTGATACCCGTCTTCCCGCCAATCAACCCAGGGTATTGCCCGACAAGTCGGTTGGTCGTCTCGACCACATAGGGTCCGTTTGAATAGGACGGTGTCTGCAAAATCCGCCGCAGCTCAGGGCGTTGCAGCACCGCACGCGTGAGCGTCGCTAGATCCCGTGCAGTGCTGACGTGCCCCTCCTCATCAAGGCCGTGTGGGTTGCGGAATGTTGTCCGCTGCATGCCGAGCCGCTGCGCGACGAGATTCATCTGCCGGACAAACCGTTCGACCGAGGCTTCCGGGCTCTCCCCGGGCAGGGCACTCAAGTTGCGCGCAATCACCATGGCGGCGTCATTGCCCGAGGCAAGCAATAGGCCATAGAGGGCCGTTTCAAGTGTGAGCTCGTCGCCAGGACGGAGCCCCATCGATGCTTCACCGACGAGATCCTGGGGCTGGACATGCAGCACCGTATCAAGCGGGGCAAGATCAACGGCGGTCAGCGCTGTCGCCAGCTTGGTCAGACTGGCTGGAGCACGCGGGACATCGGCGGCCTTCGCGTACAACACTCGCCCCGTCTCTCCATCGAGCGCGATGGCGGATGCCGCCACAAGCTGTGGCTCTCCGATTGCCGCCTGGGCCCCGGCAACTGGAATGATCAACCAGCAGGACAGCATGGCAACCACGAAGCATGCGCGTACCCCCACCAACGCACTCCTCCGCGTCAGGAATCACTCTCCGTCGCTCTGACTACTGGGCACATCCTAGCAGCCGGAGGGTGTACGGACAAGGGATCTTCTGACGAGTAGCAGCCTACGCTCACCCGTGCTAGCATCATCCTCAACGGAATTGGAGGCGACCGATGGCCGACTTCCCTGGGAAAGGCAAAGTCGCAGTTCTACGAACGACACCAGAAACGGTTCTCGCTGACATCGGACGGGCAATGGTGATGGCGGGATACCGTGAGGCCCTGCCCCGCGACCGCGAGACGATTCTGAAGATCAACATCACCTGGGATACGTGGTATCCAGGCTGCTCGACAACTCCGTGGCAACTCGAAGGAGTCATCCGGCGGCTGAAAGCTGACGGTTACGGTCATCTCATTGCGGCCCACAACCGCACGGTTGTCGTCGATGCGTATAAAGGCGAGCGCAATAATAAGCACAAGTACGTCGTAGATAAGTACGGAGTGGAGAATATCCACCTCTACGAGCCACACGTAGAGTGGGTACCATACGAGCCAAAGGGTGAGCTCCTTGTCCTCCACAAGATCTTCCCAGAGGGAATCCGCATTCCCAAACTGTTCATCGGTCGCAACATTATTCACCTACCGACAGTCAAGACTCACGTGTTCACCACAATAACTGGCGCGATGAAGAACGCGTTCGGTGGCCTTCTGAACGAGCGGCGCCACTGGACACATGCCGTTATCCACGAGACGCTGGTTGATCTCCTGACGATTCAGCAAGAGATCCATCCGGGCATCTTTGCGGTCATGGATGGAACTTTTGCTGGTGATGGCCCCGGACCACGCGCAATGCGGCCGCATGAGAAAGACATCATCTTAGCCAGTGCTGATCAGGTCGCGATCGACGCTATTAGCGCCAAACTCCAGGGGTTCGACCCGCTCTCGATTCCGTTTATCAGGATCGCCCACGAACGTGGGCTGGGGGTTGGTGACCCATGCGAAATCGAGGTTGTTGGCGAGGACATCTCCAATGAGTCCTGGGGGTTCGTCGCTGGAGACACGTTTGCAAGTCGCGGACAAAAGCTCATCTACCACGGTCCTCTCAAGCCGTTCGAAAACCTGCTTTTGCGCTCCCCGCTTGTTCCCTGGTCGTACGTCGCGTCGAACGTCTATCACAATGTTTATTGGTACCCAGTGCATGGCAGACGACGCGTCAAGCAAGCTCTACAGACGAAGTGGGGGCAGCTGTTCCTCAGTTACGATGACGGGAAGGTCGTGCTCCCTGGTCCGGATCCGGTGGGAACTGCTTTCGTCCTGGGTAGCCTTGGCGCGCTCGTCGTGGGGTCGATCAGCGCCCTCCGCTGGTTCCGCAACCGTCGCTAGGTCGATCGAGCACCGGGAGGCCGAGCACCCGTGCCGCAGCAGCCGCACGCTCTGGTGGGCCCACCGGCACGAGGGCGAGCGAACCATTGTTCAGACGCACGATCTGGACAACGATCTGGAATCCGACTTTGGCAATTCCCCGCGCTGAAGCGACGTTCGGCGCGTCATAGCCGATCCAGAAACGTTCTCCGTCTTTCTCCATTCCCAGGACGGCCCGGAGCAAACGTGGATAGATTCCTCGCCCTCGCCAGTCAGGGTGCGTGAAGAAGTCCCAAAGGTAGCGGTCACCGGGAGACAGCACGAGTGAGAGACCGAGTGCGCCGATCTCCGCCGTGCGTGTCGCGACCCAGCCGTACGCGACGGCCTTGCCGTTGAGGAGCGCAACGTATGGTCGGTGGCCATTTCGGCGCCGATCCTGGAGTTCGCTTGCTTCCGAATCGGTGAGAGATTGGAGGAGTTCATCCGCGGCGTCGGGAATGACTTCCCAACCGGGGAGAGGACTGAACAGTGAAAGCGGATCACCATGCCACCACGCGCAAAACGGCCCCAAAACTGTCATAGACAAACTCACTGCTCAGCTCGACTGAACCGTGGAAGGTTCCCGGACGATGTTGCGGTCTCGCAAGCGCTCGCGGTACAGCCCCCGGTACTCCTCTGGCAACAACTGCGCGATGGCCAGCATCACATCGTCCGCGATCTCCTCTGGGGATCGCTCCCGACCCTCTGGGGTTCGGAGCATGACGGTGATGGGTGCCCCGATCCGTACCGTCACGCGTGGCCAGCCACGCAAGGGCTTTCGTCCCTTCGCGCCATTGAACGGCAAGACTTCAGTTCCCCAAATCGCGACGGGCAGGACCGGCACGAACGGGTTGCGGCGGATCAAAAGACCAACCCCTGGATGAGGCGGCTGGAGTTCACCGGTGATGCTTCGCGTCCCTTCAGGAAAGATTCCCACCAGCATCCCCTCGTGCAGGAGCCGCTCCGCGTGACGCAAAGCCTGTCGATCTGGTCTCCCACGATCCACAGGGAACGCCCCTGACTGCCGCACGAACCACCGGACGACGGGCACAGCGAAGAGCTCCTTCTTTGCCATGAACAGGACTGGACGCGTGAACGCAGCAATAATGAGTACAGGATCCGCATTGTGGAGATGGTTGGCCGCAACGATCGCTGGCCCGATCCGTGGCACATGTTGGAGCCCCTCAATCCGAAAGCGGATCAGAAGTCGCAACAATGGCACAACAAAAAGTCGTGCCGTGAGAAAGATAAGCGTCTTAATTTTGCGTCGTCGTGACAGACGCCACGCTGTGGGAATCTGCTCCATGCTCGGTACACTCACATCGCTCTCGGACAATGGCGAGAACCGCCTCGACAACTTCCTCAATCGACCGGTTGTCTGTATCGATGATAATCGCATCGTCAGCTGGACGCATCGGCGCGACGGCACGCGTCGCGTCCCGACGATCACGCTCGGCCAGCTCAGCGATAAGCTCGTCGAGCGACTGCACGATACCACGCTTGGCGAGATCCCGTTGCCGTCGCCGAGCTCGTTCCTCAAGAGAGGCGTGGAGCCAGATTTTCACCGGTGCATCGGGCATGACTACCGTACCGATGTCACGTCCAGCCATGACCACGCGACCGTTCCGCGCGAGTTCCCGCTGGAGACGAAGGAGCGCTTGCCGCACCGGTGGGTGAGCAGAAACCAGCGACGCCAGACGATCGATCTCGGGTGATCGAATCGCCCAGGTGACATCACGCCCATCGAGCCACACGTCGTAGAGTCGGCCATCATCGACCGATGGCGGACCGACCCGCAGAGACAGTGTCTGCGCGAGTTGAGCAAGTCGCTCGGCGTCGTCCGGCGGAATCCCTTGCTCCGATGCGACGAGTGCGAGTGTCCGGTAGACGACACCCGTGTCGAAATACAGCGCGCCCAGCCGCCGCGCGACCTCAGCGCCGACGGTGCTCTTTCCTGATCCGGCCGGACCGTCGATCGCCACCACGAACTGGCATTCTTTCCCGACCACGACGCTCCCGATCCCTTCGCACCTGCTCACTCGGAGTTTCGGGTAAGCCGACCGCGCGGCGCAAGGCCGCAAGTTCGCCCGGCGTCAGGTCACGCCACTGGCCTGGCGGCAAGTCACCAAGACGGAGCGGGCCAACGCGCACCCGATGCAGCCGCAAGACGGGATATCCCACTCGCTCGAAGACGCGCCGGATAATCCGATTTCGGCCCTCGTGGATCACCACACGATAGACCGTACCCTCGGGTTCGGTACGAATCGCCTCCAGTCGTCGGATCGCCACCGGGCGCCCGTCCACCGGCACCCCCCGGCGCAACGCTTCCTCAACGTCGGCCGGGGGAAATCCGTCGACGAGTACTTCGTACTCCTTCTCCAGCTCGTACCGAGGATGCGTGATGCGATAAATCAGGTCCCCGTCATTCGTGAGCAGCAGTAACCCGGAAGAATCTCGGTCTAAGCGTCCCACGGGGACCACGCGCTCTGGCACTTGGACGAGATCAAGAACCGTCTTTCGCCCAAATTCGTCCGCAGTGGTCGTGATGTATCCAACCGGCTTGTGCAGTATGATGTACCGCCGCGGCTCTGGCCGAAGCGGCTTGCCGTCAACCCGGATCTCTTGTCGTTGCGGATCGACCTTGGTCCCGAGCTCCCGCACGACCACGCCGTCGACTGTGACGCGGCCGGCGCGAATCAACTCTTCTGCTTTCCGCCGCGAGGCGACACCGTGTGCGGCCAGAACGCGTTGCAATCGCTGCTCACCCATCGCTCACGCTCGCTCGCTAATCGGTACGAAGCCGAGCTGGTCGACGCGAACCAGCGGTACAGCGACCAGGTCGACGATTCCAATGCGCAATCGTACCGTACCGACCGTTCCCCACGCAGCGGGACGATAGGTGACGTCGAGTTCAACTTCCTGAGCACGGTCAGCTGGGACCACAACAGTCGGCGTCAGTGCCGGAACGATGCGGAATCTCCTTAGCACCGCAAGCTCGGGGAAGGTGCTCCCATCGAGCGTCAGCCAACGATAGTGCTGATCGAGCCAGCTGAGCAGCACATGCGCATCTCGGTACCGATCCTGGCTTCCGAGAATCACAAGCACCACGATGTCATGACCGCGGCGAACGGCAGCGACAAGGCATTGCCCCGCCGCCGGACTCGTACCGGTCTTTACGCCGATCACGTCGGGCGCAGTCAGAAGCTGGTTCGTATTCGTCAGCGTGACCTTTCGTGCCTGGGGACCGTCGATTTCGACTTCGATGGACGGGGCTGCGACGAGATCTGCAAGCAACGGGTCGGACAGGAGATGCATGGCAGCGATCGCCAGGTCACGGGCAGTCGCCACTTGCCCAGGAACATCGCGGCCGTCCGGAGTGAGAAAGTATGAGGAACGAAGCCCGATACGACGCGCTTCCTCGTTCATCGCAACCACGAACGCCGCTTGAGGAGTCTCCCCACCCGTCGCGACCCGCTCACCGCCAACACGCGCTAACGCCAGCGCTGCGTCGCCGGCTGAGGCGACCAGGAGTGCGGCAAGCAGGTCGCGAACTCGAAGTCGATCACCGACTTGAAGACCAGCATTCGAGTAAATCGTCGGATCCACAAGGTCACTCGGCTCGATCATCACCCACTCATCCGGAGCAAGCACGCGCCGTGCGGTCAGCGCGGTGATGATCTTCGTTGTACTTGCCGGTGGAAGCGGTACGTCCGCGTTGTCCGACCACAACGCTCCTCCCGCTGTGATATCGACAACGAAGGTGGCACGGGCTGTGACTCCAGGGGTATCGGTCAGCTGTGTTCCGGTACTCTCCGCTACACCCACCGATCTCTCGGGAGCAGCAGTCACGCCGGCAGTGGCCCATGTGACAAGCGCCAAGGCGAGCACGGTGGAGAGCACCACACGTCTCACCGCTTGGCAAGCGCGTGGCTCCCGACGATACTCTTCCGGCCAGGCATGGTCGCGACGGAGGAGGCAAGTGTGGAAGCGAAAAGGTCGGTGCAGTTGAGAGCAAGCGCAGAGAACGCGGTCGAATATCTGCCAGTAGAAAGCCGTGACGCGATTGCTGAACGCTTGGGCGTACCACCAGAATTCGTCGCCAAGTTGGACGCCAATGAGAATCCCTACGGGCCACCACCTTCTGTCATCGCGACGTTGGCCTCGCTCACCGACCTGCATCTCTACCCCGACCCCGATCAGCGACGCGCACGGGCCGCACTCGCAGCCTACACCGGAGCTCCGGTCGAGCGCATTTTGCTCGGCAATGGGTCAGACGAACTGATCGATCTCCTTTTGCTGGTGACGATCGAACCTGGCGACGAGGTTATCGTTCCTGTGCCAAGCTTCGGTGTCTATCTATCTCGACCGCCACTGTTTGGCGCCCGCGTCGTGACGGTGCCGCGTATGCCCAACTTCGATCTCGATGTTGACGCAATCGAAGCCGCTGTCTCCTCCCGTACTAAGCTTATTTTCCTCGCCTCGCCTAATAATCCGACTGGCAACCTGGTTACGCCGCAGCAACTCACCCAGATCCTACGCACAGGGACGCTCGTCGTCTTGGATGAGGCTTATTACGAGTTTGCTGGCCAGACGCTGCAGCGATTCGCCGACGAATTTGACAATCTCGTCATCTTACGGACCTTCAGTAAGTGGGCGGGTCTGGCTGGTTTGCGGATCGGGTACGGCATCTTTCCGCTTCGCCTCGCGTCAGCGCTGTGGCGGGTCAAGCAACCATTCAATGTGAGCGTCGCTGCGCAGGCAGCAGTCGCGGCTGCGCTGGAAGACCGCTCCTGGCTGATGCAGCGAGTGATGCAGATCCGCCTCGAGCGTGGTCGGCTGTATCGCGCACTGCGACGGTACCCGTTCCTGACACCGTTCCCCTCGCACGGGAATTTCATCCTCTGCCGCATCCACGACGGGCGCGCACACGAGCTTCATGCGCATCTACTCCGCTCGGCAATCGTCGTGCGTCGTTACGACGACGAGTGGCTTCGCGATTATCTCCGCATCACGGTCGGTACCCCTGAGCATACTGATCGCATCCTGGCTGCGCTCGACGAATTCCGATGAAAGGTGGGAGGAACGAACGTATGACCGAACAGCGACGAGCGAGTGTCGAGCGCACAACTGCAGAGACTGCCGTTGCGCTGGAACTGACTGTCGATGGGACAGGGCACGCCAGTGTCGAGACCGGAATTGGCGCACTTGACCACTTTCTAACGCTCTTCGCGCGACATGGTCGCTTCGATCTCACGGTTCGTGCGCGTGGTGACTTGCACGTGGATGCACACCACACAGTCGAGGACGTCGCAATTTGCCTTGGCCAAGCACTGCGCCGGGCCCTCGGCGACTGGCGTGGCCTGCGACGCATGGGTGACGCTGCTGTGCCCATGGACGAGGCGCTTGCGCACATCGCCATCGATCTAAGTGGCCGCGGCATCTTTATCCACCGCGACCCCTTTCCCGCCGGCGCCGTCGGACAGCTCGAGTGTGACCTCGTGCGCCATTTTTTGGAGACGCTGGCCCGCGAGGCCCGTATCACGATCCATCTAGTGAAACTCTACGGGCAGAACGCACACCATCAGATCGAGGCTGTCTTCAAGGCGCTCGCCCGTGCACTCGACCTCGCCACCGAACTGGATCCGCGCATTGCCGGGCAGGTTCCGAGCACGAAGGAACACTTAGAAATCGAGAGTTAACGAAGTCAATCGAGACGGAGTGCGCGTCGCTGTGCCACCATCAACTCGCTAATTCCTCGCTCGGCAAGTTCCAGCAGCTGATCGAGACGCTCCCGGCCGAACGGCTGCCCTTCTGCGGTGCCTTGCAACTCGACAAACTCGCCGCGATCCGTCATTACGACGTTCATGTCCACTTCGGCGCGGCTATCCTCGGCATACTCGAGGTCGAGCCGCGGCTCGCCTCCCACAATCCCAACGCTGACCGCCGCAACTTGTCGGACGATCGGTAGTACTGGCAGATGCCCCGCGCGGACAAGCCGGTCCAGCGCGAGATACAACGCCACCCACCCTCCAGTAATGGCGGCTGTCCGAGTCCCACCATCAGCCCGAATGACGTCGCAGTCGATGATAATCGTTCGCTCGCCGAGCGCCGTAAGATCCACCGCTGCACGCAGAGAGCGTCCGATCAATCGCTGGATCTCAGCGGTCCGACCGCCCGGACCGGCCCGCTCGCGTGGAATTCGTTCGCGTCCGCTTCGCGGCAGCATTCCATACTCAGCGGTGATCCAGCCCTGGCCGCTCCCAACCAGAAAACCTGGGACGCGCTCCTCAACCGTCGCGGCGCAGAGCACATGCGTGCCGCCAAGCATGATCAGCGCCGAGCCCTCGGCATACGGAATGTAGTCCGGGACGATCTCTACCGGCCGGAGCTCGTCGTTTGCGCGACCTTGCCGGACAGGCGTTTCTGCCTCGTTCACTGCTGCCCCTCTCCTGAGCCGAAGCGCTGGGATTCAGCCTCGCGGCGTGCGCGGATGGCCGCCAAGCGTTCCCGCAACCGGGATTCCCAACCACGCTCCGTCGGCTCGTAGTAGCGACGACCACGCAGACGCGGCGGCAAGTATTCTTGCCGCCCGATCGCATCCGGCTCGTCATGGGGATACTGGTAGCCTGCTCCCCATCCAAGTTCCCGCAGGAGTTTTGTCGGCGCATTCCGCAGGTGGAGCGGCACCGGATCGTTCCGTGTCTCGGCGACATCCCGGCATGCCGCCTCATACGCGCGGTACACTGCGTTGCTCTTCGGGGCGAGCGCCAGATAAACCGCCGCTTCAGCCAGAGCCAAGGCACCCTCAGGCATCCCGACAAAGTGCACTGCCTGCTGGGCTGCAACAGCAACCACAAGTGCCTGTGGATCTGCTAGCCCGACGTCCTCACTTGCCGCGCGCACAAGGCGGCGCGCGATATACAGGGGATCCTCACCATTTTCGAGCATTCGGGCAAGCCAGTACAAGGCTGCGTCTGGATCCGAACCACGGATTGACTTGTGCAGAGCTGAGATTGCATCGTAGTGGGCGTCCCCCGCGCGATCATACACGCTCGCTCGCCGCATTGCGGCACGACGGACGATGTCAGGAGTGATGATCCCATTCCGTGCCCCAGCAGCCGCCAGTTCGAGCGTGTTGAGCGCCATCCGCGCGTCACCGTTCGCCAAATTGACAAGGAGCTCCAGAGCCGCCGGTTCGATACGAAGATTCAATCCTCCAAGACCACGCTCACGATCAGCCAACGCTCGTTCCACAAGAGTCCGAATGGCCTCGTCCGAGAGCGGCTCGAGCACGACGACACGACAACGCGAGAGAAGTGGTGCATTCACTTCGAACGATGGATTCTCCGTTGTCGCGCCGATAAGCACGATCGTACCGTCTTCCACAGCCGGCAACAGTCCGTCTTGCTGTGCCCGATTGAAACGATGGATTTCGTCAATGAAGACGATCGTTCGTTGGCCGTGGCGAGCCAGTCGCTCGCTCGCTTCTTGGACAGCTCGACGAACATCAGCGACCGTCGCACTGACAGCTGAAAGCGAGACCACCCACGCCCGTGTCTGCTCCGCGATGATGCGCGCGAGCGTCGTCTTCCCGCAGCCGGGTGGACCCCAGAGGATGAGCGAGACAAGCCGATCCTGCTCGATCATTGTGCGCAGCAAGGATCCCGGACCAACCAGGTGCTCTTGCCCCACGAACTCATCCAGTGAGCGTGGGCGCATCCGCTCTGCAAGCGGAGCAACCTGTCGCAGTTGTTCGCGCCGGTGCGCCTCGAAGAGGCTTTCCATCTTCCTTGCCCACTCGCTAATTTGGTTGAGCCCATTCAGAACCCGGGGCTCCCAACTCCTCGATCTGCCGCTCTAACTCCGCGAGTTCCTGCTCGATATCCGCTGGTGAACTGATCCCACGTGCTCGAAGTTCCTGAACCAGCGTCCATAGGTCCTCGTAATCCGGTTCTGCAACGAGTTGTTCCTGGAGATCCGCAAGCGACGCAAGTCCACGCTCTTCGAGTTCCTCGAGGAGTTCCTCGAGGGCATCCATTCGCATCAACAGCTCGTACAGTTCCGCCTCGTCCGCACTGCTCACAACCCACCTCGCGTTCGGAGTGTTCCCCACACGATGACGGCCACGGCGATCGCGGCCATCGTGCCGTACTCGAGAGCGGTACGCCAAGTCAGCGTTCGCTCACTTCGCGCGAGCACCAAACCCGCCAAAAAATGGAAGACAGCAAGGAGCGTTGCTCCACCCAACCACCCTGTTGCCGGCCAGTAATTGAGCACCCACGTTGCTTCAGCTAATACAAGCCCACCCACCATTGCGTAGAGGACGCGTCGGTCTAGCTGGACGTCTTCTCCTTCCGTCAATTGAAGCAAGAAGATCCCAGCGAGCAGGAAGATCGCGGTGGCAGAGTACAGGCTCCGCAACTTGTGCACGTAGACCATCGCGAAGGCGACGAACGCAAGCCCGTACAGTAGGACGGTATGGGCTACACGTCCGACTGTCCGTGTCCTCGACTCGGCACTATAGAGAGCCAGTCGAGCCAGCTGCCCGACCAGAAGTGCAATGAAGCCAAACAATACCACCGCCATTCCGGCCAACGCAGTGTTATAGGCACACAAGAGTAAAGAGCCTGCAGCCAGCGTTCCGAACGGAAGTACCCACCCTGTCGGCCACTCTGGTACGGGGTCATAGCGAATTGCCCGTCGTGATGCGGTCGCAGCCGCGACCTGCGGAATTCGATCCAACACTTGGAAGACAGCTGCTCCAAGAACACACACCGCCAGGGCGACGAGCCAAAACGTGCGGCCCTCAGGAGTCAACAGCGGCACCGCACCGATCGGTGGCCGTTCCCTCGCCGCCAGGAACGCCAATCCAGCGAGGAGTGCAGCGCCGAGAAGGCTACCCGCGATCATGCGAGTGACAAGCGGGCGCATCACCATCGGTGACCGTCCGAACCGAGCATCACGTGTTTCTCACCACTCAGCACCATTTCCGACTGGCCGACTGTCGGACGAGAATGCTGTGTGTGTCCATCTAACAACTCGAGAATCGCCGCTATCGCTGGCACGGCCTCCTCATCGATCCGCGGTACAGGAAGCGGTACGCTTCCGTTGGCTGCCCGGCTCAACACGTCTCGCAGTTCAGCGCTGCTCCGAATCCAGCGTGCCACACCCGCCCGCTCCATGGTGAGCGCATTGAAGACCCCATGCCCGGTTATCGGTCGATACATGATGATTGGAAGCCGGCTCGCGATTGCTTCAAGGCAGGTCAAACCACCTGCATTCTGCACGAGACAGTCCGCAGCAGCCATCAGCTCGGGAAGTTCGTCCGTCCAGCCCAGAATCCAGACCGCCGGGTGACCGGCATACTCCCTTTGCAGCCGCGTCGCCAACTCGCGGTTTCGCCCGCAGACGACTACGGTGCGCACACCGCAGGCCACCACATCGCGGACAATAAGCTCGACACGCCCGATGCCCCACGCGCCAGCGACGATGAGTGCGACAAACTCCTTCGGTGCAAACCCGTATCGCTGCCGTAACAACTCGCGGTCCCGGGGCTCCAGAAACGCGGCGCGCACCAATGGCCGCATGATCCGAACACTTCCAGTCGCTTCGTCGATCTGAGCGGCTGATACCCGAGAAGGAACGAGGTGAAGGTCTATGCCCGGCGCAGTCCACAACCGGTGGACACCATAATCGGTGATGACTGCAACCGCGGGAATCTGCAGTATTCCTTTTCGACGAAGAACACCGAGCGCTTGAGTGACCAGTGGATAGGTCGAAATCACAAGCTGTGGCTGTAAGAGCTCGACCAATGTCCGGAAGGCTTCCCCGCTCATTGTCGCGTAGATTCGCCGCCACATCTTCGCGAAGAGGCGACGGTGCGACGACCAGAATTCCCAATCATAGAGCCACGGGGTATAACGAAGTTGCACCGGGTACGACCACGCAAAATAACGGCTTAGTAACGGGGTAGCGGAGGCAAATCCGTCGAGTACTGCAACACTGTATCCGGCCTGCTCGAGTTCTGCACGGAGCACCGCCGCTGCAGCATTGTGTCCACCGCCAATCGACGCCGAGAGGATAAGCACTCGCGGGCCTTGGCCAGACAACTGCAACGTGGCAGCCATGCGGCGCAGCGCGCGATGGTGCTGGCGCAGTCGTGTCGCGCCGCTTGCGGCCAGTACCCCGGCCGCTCCCATTAAGAGCATCAACTCCTCGAGGACCATCGCCAACACCACCCCTCACCACTTCGCATCTCGGCCACTCGACCGAGGGCAGTCTGGCCACATGGCTCGGCAACGTCAAGAGATCAGCGATGGTGTTCCTGTAACACTCGCTCGATCAACTCTGGCGGCAGTGCTCCATGCCGGAAAACGCGAAGTGTCCCCTGCTCCAACGCCACAACTGTCGACGGAACTCCACCGGGAGTCTGTCCCCCATCGACATAGAGATCGACCGCGTCGCCGAGCGCTGCGATTGCATCGTCGACCGTGCATGCTTCTCGTTCGCCAGAGCGGTTCGCCGAGGTCGTCGCGACTGCCCCGTCAGCGGCGCGAATAATTGCCAACGCCACGGGATGATCCGGCATACGGAGACCGACCGCCCCAGTGTCACGGACGATTTCTCTTGGTAACCACGACTGGGCTGGGACAACAATTGTGAGAGCTCCTGGCCAAAAGCGGCGTGCGAGCAGCCGCACCTCCTCCGTAATCTCACTCGCCAACCGCTCCAGTTGCTCCATGTCCGCGATCAGAACAGGAATTGGTCGATCGAGCGGCCGTCCCTTTACCACGTATAGCCGCGCGACGGCATCCGGTCGATCCACCGCCGCACCCACCCCGTATACAGTGTCAGTCGGGAAGACCACAAGGCCACCCTCACGCAACACGCGCGCCGCCTGCTCCACGGCATCAGGTTCCTCCGCGCGAATGACTCGCACTGTTCAGTTCCCTCCTTCTCCCAGTTCGCTCTTGATCCGCTCGGCGAGGGCCCGGCTGATGCCAGGTACAGCGGCAATCTCTTCTACGCTAGCCCGGCGGATTCCTTCCACTGACCCGAAGCGCCGCAAGAGCTCCCGTCGTCGGCGTGGACCGATCCCCGGAATATCGTCCAGCGCCGAGCGCAATGCGGTCCGCGTCCGGCGTGTCCGATGGAAAGTCACAGCGAAACGATGTGCCTCATCGCGAACGCGCTGGACCAAGAACAATGCCTGTGAGTCTCGCGGCAACACGATCGGCTCACTACGATCAGGGAGGTACAGTTCTTCATGCTCTTTGGCTAATGCAGCAATCGGAAGATCCAAACCAAGCTCGGACAGCGCTGCCCGCGCCGCGTGGAGCTGTCCCTTCCCACCATCGATCAGCACAAGATCCGGCAGGGCCTGCCATGCCTCCGTCTGTTCGGCGCTCAGAGCTCGGCGGTATCTGCGAAGCACCGCTTCGTGAATCGCCGCGAAATCGTCCTGCCCTTCCACCGTCTTAATCTGGAATTTCCGGTAGTCGCTCTTCTTAGGCTTACCATGTTCGAACACAACCATGCTCGCCACGACGTTTGTCCCTTGGAGTTGGGAGACATCAAAGCATTCGATGCGCCGCGGGAGACGATCCAGTGCGAGCGCTTCGGCGAGTTCCTCAAGCGCGAGCGTTATGCGCTGCTCGTCATTGAGCCAGCGCACCCGATGCTGCTCGAGGTTCTGTACAGCGCTCTTCGCGATCATTTCGACCAGTTCCCGACGAAGCCCCTCGGTTGGGACAACAACCTCTACCGGCCCACCGCGGCGCTGGCTCAGCCACTCGGTGATCGTCTCCATTTCCTCCAGCGGATAGTGCAGCACCAATTCGGGGGGAATACTCGATGCTTGCGCGTAATACTGCTGGACAAACGAGGTAAGGATCGCGCTCGGCGGGTCGTCGATTCGAGCCCCTGTCATGAGGTAATGCTCCGAGCCGAGCAACTTGCCGTTGCGTACGAACCCAACCTGCACACAGGCATCACCGCCGGCGCTCTGGGCGACCGCAAGCACATCGAACGACTCATCGGTACCAGTTACGACCTTCTGCTGTTGGAGAACGTGCTCAATCGCCCGGAGCTCGTCTCGCAGGCGTGCTGCCCGTTCGAACTCCAACCGTTCGGCCGCCGCCTCCATTTCTTGGCGAAGCCGCCTGATCACATCGTCCGCCCGGCCTTCTAGGAAAAGCACCACATTTTCGATCACTGCGCGGTACTCATCGGCAGTGACCGCGCCAATACACGGTCCCACACACCGCCCAATGTGGTAGTAGAGGCAAGGACGGGCTGCCTGACCGGTGATCTCGATGTCGCACGCGCGGTACGGGAAGAGCCGCTTCAAAAGATCGAGCGTGCGGTGGACGGCCCCAGCACTCGGATAGGGCCCAAAGTACCGACTGCCGTCGTGGACAACCCGCCGCGTCGCAATCACTCGAGGGAACGGCTCATTTGTAATTCGGATAAATGGGTAAGTCTTGTCATCGCGAAGCATGATGTTGAAGCGTGGGCGATACCGTTTAATCAGCTCGTTTTCGAGGATCAATGCTTCGGTCGGTGTATCGGTACGAATAACCTCAAAGTCGGCGACCTGTTCGACGAGTTCGCGCGTTTTCGCATCCATGCCAGCCTGCGAGCCGAAATACGACCGTAAGCGACTCCGCAACGAACTCGCCTTCCCGACGTAGATGACCTGCCCGCGAGCGTCCTTCATCAAGTAGACCCCTGGGGCCGCCTCGACTGCTGCGAGACGCTCACGCAACAACTCACGCTGGCGGAGTGCCGAGGTCGCCGCCTTCTTCACCATGCCGACGATCGCTCACTGTTCAATCGAAATCCAAAATCTCCTCGAGGAAGTGCCGAAACTTCTTTGGCTTGCGCTTCCTATGCCACTCTTCTTCATCTTCGCGTTCGGAAGCCCAACGCGAAGAGGCAGCTCGGTAGTACATACTCTCGGCACGCACGAGCTGTTCCAGCTCACCGCGGTCGAGAAAGATCCCACCGCACTCCTCACAACGCTCGAAGACGACTCCGTTCCGCTCCACCGTCTGCATTCGGCCTAAGCATTTCTGGCAGACTAATGTCGCCACATCGCCCTCCTGCCGGCTCTCGTCAGCCGACGTGCACTTTCCAGCATACCACTGTTTCCCTACGCTACTGTCGAGCACACGTGAGCAATCCCGCAGCGGGCCTTACGTCGCTGTTCCATACTCCTGAACGAGCAACTTGCGAGATTATGCCTAAAAGATTACACTGCCGACAGCACGGGGAGCGACTCCAGGGGAGCGCTGTCCGGGATGCCGCAAGCCGCCGCCTCTGCGGCGGCTGAGAAGGAGGCCGGTCACGTTCCCCCTATCCGTGTGCGGTGCGAGTAGTCGCCGATTGGACAGGGAGGCAGTATCCATGGCGAACGGAACTGCGCGGAACCTCCAAGAGGTGCTCGACCGAGCACCGAACATCCAGGAGCTTTTGTACAACAATCCGACGGGAGCGCGGGTCTATCCGGTCGTCCCGCCGGAGTTCACCAACTGGCGGGATG
>Ga0101945_1000114_pt1 | contig 189613 bp, 185 predicted proteins | sample DewCreD2012metaG_2_FD_75246 | JGI IMG/M metagenome (GOLD analysis project Ga0101945, IMG submission 75246) | Hot spring sediment bacterial and archeal communities from British Columbia, Canada, to study Microbial Dark Matter (Phase II) - Dewar... ... | reverse complement strand
TTAACACACCCGTGATATTGCTCGCTGTCGCACCACCCTCATTCTTTATCGTCACCACTAAATTCGCAGTCTCTCCAGGATCCAACAACCCATTACCATTCCCACCCGTAACCGCAACCGATTGATAGGTCAAAACCGGCGCATAAACAACAACCGATGGATATGAAGTCCAAATAGAATCATTCACATCACGAAAACTGAGGGTAAAATTGATACTATACCCATTCGGACAATTGTTCCCAACCACAAACCGATAATAAGGCATCCCAATAACCGAATCATTCACAGGAATATTGCCATACCAGGAAGAATCTATAGAGATAGAAACATAAGGATCAGATTCAGTAAGTTTTCCATAAACACCCTGGGCTGTTGCCACACCCAGATTTTTGGCATAGACACCATAATTCACGGTCTCACCAGGATTGACCTGACCATTACCACCTGAATCATTGATTATCGTTCTACCTAAAACAACATATGGACCTGAAGGATTTGTCACCATTGCATACCCTTCATAGGGAATGTAATTATGCCTGGTTACAGTCACAAACATCGTATCACCAGGGGTTGTCGGATTGATGTTTAGAGTTGCAACCCCTGAGGCATTCGTATAAGCAGAAGTATGAACCTCAGGATTCTGGGTCTTTATCCAGCAACACACCAGGGCATTCTGGATTGGATTCCCCCCACCAGTTACAGTAACAGAAAACTGCTGGGAACCGGGAAAAACCACAGCGCTATGGGAAACAGTTAGGTTTTGAGGAATATCGGTCCAGAAGTCAAGGGAAGGATCATTAAATAGGTGATATGCCTCAAAATAGTAACGTTTCATCGTTGAACTCGTATGGTTTTCTATCCAGTATAAACCCCATTGCGTGAATCTGCCGGTTTCATAAAGTCGTCCAGTGACACTGTCCGTGTAAATTGCATCAAAGTATCTTCTCTGCAACCAGTCATCCTCATCCCAATATGTAGATGGTACACTTCCAAAATAACAAATTCCACCCTTACCACTCAATCTATCCCAGGTCTCGCCAAAGCAGTTTGATGAATATTGATAGTCGCCAGATAAACAACAATGACCGCAAGGCATTGGATACATATCATTATTTATCAGTTGTTCTAATTCACTCACAGTAAATTGGTCAGCAGAGTTAATTGCCCAGGAAGTTTGAGAACCATGCGCCGTATAAACACACCAGATCCTTCCTGCATTTATCTGGTTTTTAATCCTTTGATCACTTTCAGAAGAACTGATTACCAGGGTATCAACTTGATAACCGTAAGGCAAAAGAAGTGAACGACAATAAGCATTTGTAGCAATTCCCACTGGTTGATAACCCGCATCATATCCAGCAATAAGACATGCCTTCTTTAACCAGGCATAACCTGCAGAACCAAAATTCGCATGCTCCCATCTTATTGCCTTGTTTACAACTGTGTTCCCCTGAATTGTATCAAGAACTGAAATGCGGGCATTGAACATATCTGGTAAATAACCAGATTCATTCACTTCTGCATAATACAAATCAGTCTGGTCACCGGATGAAGAACCGTTTCCTGAAGGTGGCAGGGCAATTGTGCTTGAATTCGGGTCGCCAATTATCACGAGGAATGTTGCTAAAGGATTGCGTGTTCTTATTGTATCATTTATCGCCGCTGCAGTCCAGCCTGCTGCATTCCACATCCTTACTTTATAACCCTTCTTCTTTTTCCACTGGGCGAGTTTATTTGCCACGGTCTGTGCCTGACCATTATAAAAGATATCGTAGTAAATTGGCAATGGCGGCACACCCCTTAAATATTCAGGGTAATTTATTACAGTCCGCTTAATGAATTCCTCCCAGACAGTTGAATAATCCTTTGCAATTACGCGCTGGGTCTCAAGGATATCCCCACCAATGAAATCTACTCTTAATCTTATCTTTGTATAACATCTAATCTTGCCCGTTACTGGATTATAGTGAATTGGGTATACTCTTAAGGTTGCAAGTCTATGGCCCCGGACAAGTCCACCTTCACCTTCATAAATATCTGCTATCCTGTCAGGATAATAGGCATCGGTTGAATAAATTTTTTCATCAATAACGAAACTGGCTTTTGCCCCGGGAATTTTTGGAACACTCGGAAGCGCAGGTGCAATCCTTTTGTCAATCCCCAGAGATTTTAAGTCAAATTCATTGTAATCTGCTGAAAGGACTTCAACTTTAATCTCAGCCCGATGAGGCACATCAAGGACTGCGGTCACCATCGGCAGTCTGGGTTTACCAATGTCAAACATAAAGGCATATTCATCTATCTTTAACAATGCAAAGACTTCTTTTCCAGTATCGGTCAATTTGTTTGCATCATATTCAAAGAATTCAGCACCAGAGACATCTATTGATATTTGCGCGGTATATTCATTTGAGGATATTAGTTCTATTGCAGTCTCTTTCTCAATTTGCGAGGTATTAAAGGGTATCCATTCTGCCCCCACAATCGTTACACGAAGGAGGATGAAAAATATGAATCCTCGGCGACTAAACAGGTGTGAATACATAATACCCCCTTTTATGTTTCTGAAAAAAAACAATCATAATGAGTGCGAATTTTAACAAAGTAATCAACATCAGTTCTGCCCTGCTATCACAACTTTCTTCTCAAAAAATCCATCTGAATCTTTGATTCTAATAAAGTATGAACCGGCAGGAACTATATTGCCCTTATCGTCCTTTCTATCCCAGTAAACATTAAATTCACCCGTCCCACTTACTCTGAACAATCTTCTTACCAACCTGCCCGCATTATTGTATATTTTTATTTCGGTTTTGTCGCCGGAGGTGCTGAACCTTATAGATATCTGTTCCCTTGATGGATTTGGATAAACAACTATCTCTGTCTTCCTAATCTGCTTCAACTTAACCTCTTCAGTGCCTTCAACAGGCAATATTGTAAAGGGAAGGGGATTGATAGCAACTGCTGTATCAGTTGCCGTGGTTGCAGTGCACCTTATAAAGCAGTTTTCCGAACCCTGAGTATTCAGAGGAATGCGCCATTGATAACGGCAATTGTTTTTCAAGTTATCCGCAATGAGTGTCCAGGGACCACCTGTGCCATTCGTGGATAATTCAAGTTTTATGGTCGCAGTTCCCGAAGGAACCCCGCCGGTCCATCTGATAAACTGCACTGAACCACGATAAAACTTTTGTCTACCTCTGGGAAATACCGGAAAGACAAAGAGACTTTCCGCAGTGGATGACTCTTTGTAGAATCGCGGATGGTTTACTGGGGTCCAGGGGTTACCTTCCTCATTGACCAGAACAATATCGGGATAACCATTGTGGTCGGCATCTGCACCGACCCGGAAGGCCTGGGGTGTGCCGGGTCCAGGCGTGCTAAAGGTCGTATCAAGTGTCCAGATACCCGCACCATTGCCGTGCCATATTTTTACTGTGCTTACTCCATAGACGCAGAGGTCCATAAATCCGTCAATATTCATATTGCAGAGTTGGGTCAGACTGTATTGCCCGCTTGTGGGCAAACCAGTGGAAAAAGGTTGCCAGATGTTATTACCCTGCCAGGTCCAGACTTCCACTCCACCATTAGAATTGACAAAGGCAAAATCCATATCACCATCATTGTCCACATCACCTAAAGATGGTCCCCGGCGTCCAAGGCTCCCTACTGGTGGCAGGTTGCCATCTGCCTGAGTAAAACCTCCTGCACCATTACCAAGATAAACACTACCATAACTGTGTGCGGCACAAAAATCAGCATCATCATTATTCACATCACCAAAGACGAAATCCAACGTTGAATTCCCACCGATAAAACCAAAAGATTGGTGCCAGGTTCCGTCGAGGTGATTGATGAATATGTGAATGCCGTCATCTGCACCAAATGAATTTCCGCCTAAGTCCAGGTCCCCATCATTATCAATATCGGCAAAATCTGTACAGAACATCCCCCAGGGACTCGGGTCACCAATGGAAATACCATCATCCCAGACTGTCCAGTTTTGACCGGTGCCATCACCAAGTGCAACCTCTATTATAGAATCGCCGAAGTCATTGCTTGAATAGTTGTGATGCATTCCATACCCAATATCCAAAGAACCATCATTATTAACATCCCCTATTGCGATACCACCATATCCAAAATTGCCATTTTGATACACATTCCAGATGCCCTGACCATTGCCAAACCAGACCATTACCCCATGTTCCTGCGTATTTACATATGGTGAACCGTGGTCACCAATAGAGAGAATATCAATGTTACCATCGTTGTTGATATCTACCATCTCAAGTTCCGTCTCACCTTCTTCCATTTCTGGATTTCCAAGACCCTGAGAGAACTCAATGTAACTCCTGCCGTAGATAATGGAGGAAAAGATGAATATGGGAAGTGCAATAAATAAAATCTTTTTCATATTTTTTTTCTCAACCTTTCTAAAAAGAATCGACGACAAATTGCCCCAAATAACCACCCTTGAAGGCTTATTTATCATATATAGTGGCGCAGCCTGTATCATATCGGTTCACTGTTAGCGGTAAACGTTTAACGAATTTACCCATTTTTATTCTTCTTCACCGCTATCTTAATAGTATCACTTTCTCATTCTTCTTGAATCCCTCGGCTTCTAACCGCACAAAGTATACTCCTGGAGGAAGTCTGCGACCTGAATCGTCTTTTCCATCCCACACCACAGAAGTAGCGAGTAGAGATTGGCAAGTAGCGAGATTAAAGGACTTTACAACCCTGCCACTAATGTCAAAAATCTTTAAACTGCCTGCACTTTGCCTTGGAATTTCGGAAGAGAATTCACAACTTTCAGTCGGAATTTGGCGTTTGGTGTTTGGAATTTGAAATTTAATCGTAAGGAGATTCTGAAAAGGATTGGGAAAGACCCTCAAACTAAACAAACCTTGCTGAATTTCTGATTCCTCTACGCCCACAAAAGGCACACTCACATCATCAATATACCAACCTTCTAATTCTGAGTAGAAGGGACTACTCACGAATCTGAACCTCAATCGGACAGTTTTACCCGAAAAACCTGAAAGCGGATAGATTTGCTGAAACCAGGAATTCTGAACCCCATTGAATTCGCCGAGTGTTCGCCACCAGCCTGAGCCGTTATCAATCTCTATATACCCATAGTCCCGGTCCCAGTTAAGGGCATACTGATGGTAGATACGGAGATTGCTGTCGGGTGTAACAACGAAATATGGTGAGACCAGTGATGCATCATTCTCACTTGTATAATGCCAGGTACCTTCAAGGCCACAATACCAGGAGTGGGTTGGCGAATTACTTTTATGCTCGGTGATATGCCAGTTGTCATAGTTGGCGGGGGGATGCCATAGTGTGTCCAGTTTCCCTGACCCGATTCAATATCATCGAAAAATCCGGGTGTTGTCGTAACAATAAATGGGATTGTATCAATGGTTGAACCAGAATTCAACAGGAAAAGAACCTGATGGAGTGAAGGACAGGTGGCACTGATGTTAAAATCACAGATCAGAATGGTATCTACCTCACCCGGGCCGATTGCCACGCTCTGAGGCGTTGCACTGGTAATTGTAATATATGGGTCACTGCAGTTGATACTGGAATTACCCGTATAAGTTCCATTCCTTAAATTCTTTCCGTAGATATACATCCTTATTCCCTCACCGGGCTCTGCCCAGTAATTGTTATTGCCATTTGTTTCATTAAGTTCAAGACTGTAGTATTCCATCCTCGGTTCAGGCACAAGCCCAATCTCCGCACCCTGATAAATCCTTTTGTTACTTGCCTGAACAAAGACCACAATTTTACAATCGTGTTCTTTCCAGGTTTGAGAAATTGTAAAATTTCTTAAGCAGGTAATACTATCATTTGGTGAGATCGTTACTGCCTCGCCATTGGCATCCGGCAGCATATCTCTGAGCACAAAGTCAACTTCAGTCATACCCTGCCAGTTACAGGGAATATCATTTTCTACGATTGCAAACTGGAGGGTGCCGCTCACGGTGCTAGATGAATCATTGATTATTGTTGCAGTAATTGTCCCGGTGTTGGCAATTGTGTCATAATTGCAGGTAAGGTTAATCCGGAGCGGAGTGGAAACTGAAAATTCGGTTGTGAGATAATGACGATAAGGAGGGAACATAGTTCCCAGATATGAGCCGCCAAAATTGGTTACATTACCATCAAACACGACTGTTGGATACGCAGAAATGCCGTAATAGGAGTTACGGGCATTACATTCCGGTATTGCAAATTGGTCGCTCAGGTGATAGGCGATAACAACCAGAGAATCGTAACTACGGTAATAAATCTCTTCAAGGGCACGCGCTGCACCATGGCAGTAATGGCACCAGGTTCCGGTGAACTCTTCACATACCACAACCCGCTGAGCGGCAAAGAGAAGTGAGTTCATCATAAACCATATTGAGATTGCTATCTTAATCTTATCCTCCTTATTAACCCTCTCTAATTTACTTTAACAACCTTCTTAATCAATCTTTCCTCTAAACCATCGTAATGTATAAAATAAATGCCGCTTGGTAAGGGAAACCCATATGAATCATCTCCGGACCACAAATCCACACCCGACGCAGAAATAACCAGGGATTTGACCACTCGCCCGCAAACATCATATATTTGCAAGGCAATTGGTGACCTTAACCCGTGGCCCACCAATCTAACCCAGAGACTGTTCCGAAACAAGGATGGTTGCACATTCAATCTTACCCCATTGCCTATGATGCTATGCGCTAATTGTTCGGCAATACCGGTTACAGGTTTAATATCAAAAAATCTCATTATTGAATCCAATAGTGTTGCTCGGGTTGAAGGAGCGATACTGTCTATAAGCCCACCCAGTTCCAGGAAAGTTCCGACTGTCCGATAGGTTCCTCCATCTTTCGCCACCCCACAACCATAACTCTGGTCAAAATCTCTCAGTATCAGAAAAGAACCATTGCCCGTGGGACCGATACGGTCAATGAAAGAATTTTCACCCCCATAATTGAGGGACATCCCTTCAGTAAATGTTGCAGATTCTCCGACAACCGGACCGAGGTCGTTTGAACCATCGGCGATAGGGTTTATTCCGAAGATTAGTCCAAAATTATGACCGCCAAAAAAATTGGGGGAGTAATACCAAACATCACCACCCTCAAGATAGACCAGCCCGTCAAGACATCCCATGAATATCTCGGGTCCTGCCTTAGAGACTGACCAGCCAGTGCATAGTTTCTGTTCAAAATCTCCATTCATTACCCGGTCCCCGGCCCGCGCACCAGTTAGGAGGCAAAAGGCTCCTAATAATTTTCTGAAGATTTCCATAGTAATCTCCTGAAGTTTTGTTTAGCGTACCTTAACAATGCGCACTATATGCCCTGGATTCTGTTTTGGACAGAGGAAGTAGACACCAGGACAGAGGTCCTCTCCAACCCTTGCACCATAAGAGATACCCATTGACCGTCCACTTGCATCATAGATAGTGAATACCTCTTTTTCATAATTGGGGATGGTCGTAAAGGAGACAAAGGGATTGGGGGTTGCCTGATAACCAGACCCAATCAACCCCGGCCTCCAGTCTTCAGCAACAGCGGTATTCCCTAAAGAATCGGTCTTGGCAACAAAGACATCCCGGGGGTTAGGTAGAAGCCTTCCTGTTCCTGCAATTACATAGCCACCATCACTGGTCGGTTCAACTGAATAAAGGCGGGCGTAATAATTAGAAAAACTTTGAGACCAGATTGAATCCCCATTTGCACCGATTCTCATTAAAAGGGCGCTGCTTGTTAAAATATAACCGAGGTCATTAGTCTGCCGAATACTCATTGATGTGTAGCTTGCTTGCCAATCTGGAACACCAATCTTATATAACCGACTCCAGAGAGTATCGCCATTAGAATTGGTCTTTATCACATATCCAAAGACATCTGGTGTGTAGCGTCCTTTTCTGCCTATCATTATGTAACCCTGGTCATTGGTCACACAACCATCAAAACATCTCTCTATCGAATCCACTCCAGTAGTGCCATAATACTTTAACCACTGGGCATTGCCTGATGCATCGGTCTTGAGCAGCACATAATCCCAATCCATATAATTCACAAGTGCATGGGTGATAACAATATAACCGCCATCCTGGGTTCTTTGAATTGTAGAACTCCGATCAACACATCCCGTCCAGGGAAGGTTATGGATTCTCTGCCAGATTAGATTGCCCTGTGCATCAAACTTTGCAACAAGGATATCGTAATTACCACTGCCATCATGGGTATAACCAGCTGCAGTAAAGGAATTATCCGGATTCACTGCAACTGAAAGAAAACCATCGTGATAAGGATTTGAAGTGAGAACATTTGACCAGACCACATCGCCTGTAGAGTTTGTCTTTATTAACACTGGGTTCTGGTTTAAATAATCAGTAGTAGTGTAGCCTGCAATTATATAGCCTCCATCAGAGCATAACTCCACATTAAGCCCATTGGCGTTATCTGCGAGGGTCTTTGTCCAGACAATATCACCACTCCCGTTGAGTTTTATGAGAAATGCCTGTGTTGTGCCAATTCCTGTGAGCACATAACCACCATCTACAGTAGGTTTTACCGAATAGCCAATATCCTGGTTTGCTGTGGTGCCGCCCATAGCTATCAGTCTCACCCATTTCTGCTGGCCAAAACCCACACTGCTTAAGAACGTTACCAGCAGGAAAATGGCGCACCCTTTATAACCAGAAGCTGGGACTCCTCTCATAATACCTCCTTTCGTTAGTAATATCCGTCCCCTTAATAATTATCTTCATACTTAAATATAATTCCCGATGTGTATGAAAACTTAAATCCCTGAGGCAAAAAATCTTGAAAAATCATTATTTAAAAGCATTTACGACAATCACTTGACAAAATATCTAATATTAGATATACTTTTCGCAGTTATGTATAACAGAAATTCTGAACTCTATCTTCAGGTGATAAGGCACTATTTTAATAATAAGAGTTCCTTGAGAAGGACTGCGGCCAATTTCGGTCTCCACTATCAGACCGTCTATAAATGGGTCTCTGACCTAAGAAAGGCTATCAGTAACTTAGAGAGTAATCAAGTTCCCGGCTCAATGCCTGCTTCTAAGATAGAAAAAATACTGGTAAGACTGAAAGAAAGGAATCCTGTCCTTACACTTAATCAAGCAAAGAAGATAATGGAGGAGAATGGTTATAATGTCTCCTTAAACTGCATCTGGCACATCTGGAAAGAATACGGATATACTGGCTTTGACTGGAAGAATATAAGCAATGACTTTACGGTATTTTGTCCCTGGTCTGGTGAGACAAAGAAGAAGTTCTTGCAAGCTCAGGCACTCTTTGCCTGCGGATTCATTAAAGAATCAGCTGGGTTATTAAATACGGTTCCTATGCTTCCAAGGAATGACCTGCTTTTGAAAATTCCCGATGCATATCTCAGCCCCCAGCGCCTCTTAGAAAAATTTTCAATGCAATTTGGCGAAATCCCATTATCTGAATATTGCCTGCGATTAGAAGATATTTACCGACTGTTCATAAAGAAAAGGCTTTACTACTCCGCACTCCGAGCCGGACTCCCGCTTATTTTCGCCCTTTCCTGGAAAGGGGAATTCAGAAAGATGGGATGTATCATTGCAAGGCTTGAACGAATAATAAATACCCCAAGAACCCCCAAAACTATTTTTCCTTATAAATTCTGCCTGGTTCTTCTGAAAGGACGGTGGTATTTTGAAAATTTAAAAATAAAGTCGGCATTAAAAACTGTGCAATCGTGCTACAAAATGGCAATGCGCTATAAATATCTTCCGCACCGACTCCTTGCCAATCTGGGAATATTTTGTATGACTGTTGAGAAATATAATCTGGCTGAAGAATTGATAAAACTCTCTCTCCGGGGTTGACGAGGAATTGAAGAAAAAACTCCATACGGAATTGGCACTTTTGTGTCTTTTCAAAGGAGAGAAAAAATGTGCAAAAAATTTTTTTAAGAAAGGTGGAATTTACAACTGGGCCCAGAAAGCGAGATTTCTCCGTTTCCAGGCATTATTTGCGTTAGTTGAAGGTAAGTTATTAAAGGCATTAGAGCTTGCCCAAAAGGCGCTTGAATCTTCAAAAGGTGATGATTTGTATCAGGACATTGTCCATTCTCTTCTGACGATAATAACTGCCTATGCAGGTCTGGGTGAGATAGAAAAAATAAAAGGATTGGTTAAAAGTTTAATAAAATTTATAAGAAAGGTAAGACTAAAACGGTGGGAAATAATTATGAATATTCTCACAGGGAAGAAAGTCTGTATCAATGAATTGAGCATGCTTCCGACTATCAGATTAGCCTGGCTCTTACGGCACAGGGGATACCAATGTGCCTATAATTATGCTCATAAAAATGGAATCATGTTCTATTTCTATCGTTATTTACTATTCTTTCCTCAAATTGTTCAGGCCCTTATAAAAAGGGGTAAATTTACTACCCTGCCACCGGGCATATTGAAATTACCGCTGTTCAATAGAATGACCATAGTGTATCGAGTAAATTTCCTGGGTAGATTAATTGTTTATCGGAATCAAGAATATGTGAGATTAAGGTTAAAACCCAAGGATTTGGCATTTTTAATCTATCTTTGCCAGAAGGCAATGGAGCCGAAGAGGTCTATAGATTTAAATGAAGTATATAACAATTTCTGGCCTAAAAGTGAAAATGCCTCACGCAATTTTTCCCATCTTTTAGTGCATGTTAAGAAGGCATTAAAGATACCAAGCCATCTTTTGATGGTCTCAAGGAGTTATGGAGAGACATCTCTAATAAATGAAGGAATATATTTCACCACCGACTATCAGGAATTTGAACAGACACTTGCCCGGGCAAAGGCATTGCAGAGGACGGGTGAATGGGGTTTTGCAAAAAAAGAATTTTTGCAGGCGTTTAAACTATTCCGTGGCGAGCCATTTAAAAAGAATTTTGATGAATGGTCATCAAATATGAGGTTTAAAATTTTGACCGAACTTGAAACCGAGGCGATAAATTTTGCTAAAGTTTGCCTTGAGCACGGCAACAAGCGCGATGCGAAGAAGGTTTTGGAAAAAGTCTCAAAAATAATTCCAGATTTAGAAGAAATCAAGAATTTGTCGGATAGTCTGATAGCTGAATAGTCTTACAGTCCGATGGTCTGATAGTCTGATATTCTTATGGTCGGATAGTCTGATAGTCGTATGGTCCTGTAGTCGGGAGTTAAGACGTGAGCCTTTTATCATCCTTAAGAAAAACGCCTGATAACCTTTAATCACCCTTTATATCCCTTCTAAACCCTGTATAATTGAATTTAGGCAGTAAGGTTTTTATAAAATTTTATTATTCCATTATTCTAAAATTCTAAAACTATCGAACAATACATAATATTTTTTTGAACGATACACAAGCTTTCATCCCTAAGGGGTTAGACAAGAACAAAATAATCTCGCTTTCGCTCAGTTAAACCCTAAATTCTAATTCCTAAATCCTAAATAATCTCAAAATCCCAATGACAAAATTCCAAACTGTTTGAAAATTCGAATTTTAATATTCGAATTTTTTAGAATTTAGTATTTCGGATTTAGAATTTGTATTGGGTAGCGTCCAGTTTCAACTGGACGGTTATTCTTCGTCCGACTGAAGTCGGACCCTACAGATTGGTTAAAGAGCTACATTTGGTTAAATGGTAATTGGTCAAATGGTTGAAATCTGGGGACAACCTGCACAAATCAACTAAACACTTTACTCCTTGACATTGTCTAAATTTTGGTTATAATAATTATATGATTGAAATGATTTCAAATTTGAAACAAATTAAAGATACCCTTAAAAGGGCTGGTCTGAGACCAACTCATCAAAGGATTAAGATTCTTGAGACGCTTCATAGATTCCGATATAAACATCCAACTGTTGAGATGATATTTAATGCCTTAAAAGATGAATTGCCGGTTATATCAATGACAACGGTTTATAATACTTTAAATGCAATGGTTGAAAAAAATCAACTTCGAGCACTTACCATTACCGGTGTTGATTTCCATTATGACCCTGACATTACCGCCCATCATCATTTTTATTGCACTAATTGTCATAAAATTTACGATATTAATGTTGCCTGTCCGCTGGGTAATAAAAAGAAAAAATTTATTGCCGGGCATAGAATTGAAGAGATACATGGGTATTTTAAAGGGATATGCAGAGAGTGTTTAAAAGGCTCAAAAGGGCGACAAGAAAGGGTAAACAAAGATAAAGAAGGGTGAAAAGGGCTGGTTCACCCATAAACCAGAAAGACCAGCCCAAAGGAGGTTAAAATGCCTAATGTCACCAAAACTGGTGAGATATTTAAGTGTGAGATATGCGGGAATGTGGTTGAAGTAAAAGAGGTTGGCGGTGGTGAACTTGTTTGCTGTGGCCAACCTATGAAAAAAGTCAACTGATTAGAAGTGTGGCGTCCATCCGCCATACTTCGTAGCAGATTAGATGGTTTATGAGTGATTCGCCAAAGGAGATAAAATGAAAAAACCTAAGGTCTTATTCTTATGTTATCACAACTCTGCCCGAAGCCAGATGGCTGAGGGTCTTTTAAAAAATCTTGCTGGTGATAAATTTGATGTTTATAGTGCTGGTATCGAACCCACAGAAGTCAATCCCCTGGCAATTGAAGCAATGAACGAGATAGGAATAGATATCTCAGATTATAAATCCAAATCTGCAAAGGATTTTCTTGGTGAACACTTCGGTTATATCATAACTGTTTGTGATGATGCAAAGGAAAAATGCCCAACATTTCCAGATGTCTCAGTGAGGATGCACTGGACATTTGAAGACCCGGCAAAGGCTTCGGGTAATAAAACTGAAAGGCTTGAGGTTTTTCATAAGGTCCGAGACCGGATAAAAGAAAAAATCTTAAATTGGTTAAAAGAATTAGAAAAGGAGGAATAATGATGGATTTAAATAATCTGTTCCAGTCTGCAGACTGGAAAAAAGAGAAGCATACACCGGTGATTGAAGCACCGGCAAAGGTAAAAAAAGGTGAAAACTTTAAGGTGACGGTAAGCGTTGGTAAGGAGATTGCCCATCCAAATACTACTGAGCACCATATCGCCTGGATTGATGTATATTTCCATCCTGATGGAGAGAAATTTCCATATCAGATCGGAAAGTTTGAATTTTTAGCCCATGGAGCATCAACAAATGGTCCAAATACAAGCACAGTTTATACCCATCCTGAGGCAACATTTACTTTCAAGACTGAAAAGTCAGGCAAGATAATCGCCTTTTCTTATTGTAATATACACGGTTTGTGGCAGAATATACAGGAAATAAAGGTGGACTAATAAACTAAGGGCAATTCAAGGCAATTGTGAGCGTAAAGAAAAATGCTCAAAAGGGCTAAAAAAGGCAAAAGAAGGCAAAAAGGCAACAAAAGGTAAAATAATGGAACTTTAACATGAACCGTGAAACGAAGAGAAATGTAAGGCAAGGTTTTAATAAGGTCTCCTCTCCCTTGAAGGGAGAGGATTAAGGTGAGGGTGAATAAATTGACTACCCCTCACCCTTTCCCTCTCCCACAAGGGGAGAGGGTTTTGATGTGTGCGAGGAGTAAAAAATGAAGAAAATGACTGAAAAGGCATTATTAGAGGCATTCGCTGGAGAATCAATGGCGCATATGAAGTATTTGATCTTCAGCGAGATTGCAGAAAAAGAGGGCAAACCCAATATTGCCCGTTTATTTAAGGCAATTGCTTATGCAGAGCAGGTTCATGCAACGAACCATGCACGAAATCTTGGAATTGTAAAAAAGACACCGGAAAATCTCCAGACCGGAATTGATGGCGAAACATACGAGGTTGAAGAGATGTATCCGGTATTTAATAATACCGCAAAATTCCAGAATGAAAAAGGTGCTGAACAATCCACGCATTATGCGCTTGAGGCAGAGAAAATTCATATGAAGATGTATCAGGATGCAAAGACCTCAGCTGAGAAAGATAAAGACATTGATATTAAGGAAATATATATCTGTGCGGTCTGCGGGTTTACACATATTGGAAAACCACCAGAATACTGTCCGGTCTGTGGTGCGCCGAATAACAAATTCAAGAAATTCTAAATAATGGCATCTAAAAAAAAAGACATTTCTATAGTCCTCTGCGGTGAAGCCGGGCAGGGTATAAATACAGTATCTGAAGCACTCCTCTTTCTTGCCCATAAAAATGGCTTCAATGTCTTCTCTACTACTGAATTTATGTCAAGAATAAGGGGCGGGATAAATTCAACTGAGATTCGTATAAGTCCAGAACCTGTCCGTGCGCCAGTAGAGAGAATTGACATATTTGTGCCACTCATAAGAAGGGCATATGAGCATCTAAACAAAAGGCTCAATCAAAATACCATTACCTTAGGAGAAATAAAAACACCTGGATACAGTATTTATGAAATTCCCTTCTCCACAATTGCGAAGGAGCTTGGTGGTCCAATATACACAAATATTGTTGCGGTTGGTGCTATCGCTGGAATTCTAAATCTTAAACTGGATTATCTGAATGATTATCTCATAAAAACCTTCCAGCGCAAAGGTGATACAGTTGTAAAGAATAACATTCAAGCTGCGAAGACAGGTTACGAGAAGGCAAAAACATTAAAAATAAATTTGTTAGATATTAATTTTACTGTTGGTCTAAAAAATAAAGAAAAGATAATGGATGGCTCAGAGGCAATAGCGCTCGGTGCTGTTGCCGGTGGTTGTAATTTTATTGCTGCATATCCTATGACACCTTCAAGCGGTGTCTGGACATACCTTGCCCGGCATTCAAAAGAACTTGATATCATTACTGAGCAGGCAGAGGACGAGATATCAGCAATGAATATGGGCATCGGTGCATCTTATGCCGGTGCCAGAGCAATGGTAACAACCTCTGGCGGTGGATTTGACCTGATGACCGAAGGTTTGAGCCTTGCTGCAATCCAGGAAACACCTATCGTTATTCATCTTGCCCAGAGACCCGGTCCGGCAACCGGACTTCCGACAAGGACCGAGCAGGCAGACCTTGAACTTGCCTTATATGCGGGCCATGGTGAATTTTCGCGTATAATCCTTGCACCCGGCACATTTGAACAAGGTTTCTACCTCACCCAGAAGGCATTCAACCTTGCTGATAAATATCAGGTTCCGGTCTTTATCCTCACTGACCAGTTCTTTATTGATTCTTCATACAATGTTAAGTCATTTGATATTAGCGGTATCAAAATTGAACCTATAGTAATTGAGACCCAGAGGGATTACAAAAGATATAGATTGACTGAAAATGGCATTTCACCGCGCGGTATCCCTGGATTTGGTCAGGGCTTTGTGAATGCAGATTGCCATCATCACAATGAAGATGGACACATCTCAGAAGACTTGGAATTGAGACCTGTTATGGTGGATAAACTTTTCAAAAAAATGAGATTGATTAACAATGATATAATCCTGCCTGCACTCACGGGTCCTTCTGATTACAAAACCCTTGTCATCTGCTGGGGTTCTAATTATAATATTGTCAAGGAGGCACTGGAAAGTATGAATCAAAAAAATATTGCAATGCTCCATTTTAGCCAGGTCTACCCTATTGATCCGGATACTGAATCATATCTAAAAAAGGCAGAGAAAATAATTGTTGTTGAGAACAATGCTACAGGACAATTTGCTAAATTACTTAAACTTTCTACCGGCATCTCTATTCACGAATCAATTCTAAAATACAATGGTTTGCCTTTTTCAGTTGAAGAGATTGAATCTGCTATCAAGGGGCTATTGTGATAAAGAAATACAGTGTCGACCATATCGGTTTATGGACGGATAATGCGTTGAGGTTGATAAATTTCTACAAAAGGAAACTTGGATTTAAAGCAATGAGCAGTCAGAGGCTACCCTCTGATGTTGTCAAAAAAATCTTTGGTTTCAATACCACCTGTTGTTTTTACCGCTTGAAATCAGATGGTTTGCTTCTTGAGATATTTGAACCACATAAGAAACCCAGTATTGATAAGTTGAAATTTATAAAAGGTATCCATCATTTCGGTCTGGTCGTAGAAAACCGGGAGTCTTTTATAAAGAATGCGCGTAAACAAAAGACAAAAATTGTTAAGGTCAAACGGAATGGGCGCCCTGTTTATTTTATTAGAGACCCTGATGGAAATATGATTGAAATCAGGCAAAAGGATTGATTATGAAAAAGAGTGATTATGATTTAGAGAATATTGATATTGCCTGGTGTCCGGGTTGTGGAAATTTCGGAATCTTGAATGTTTTAAAAGACGCACTCGCAGAATTGAACATCCAGCCTGAAAAACTTGTACTTGTATCTGGAATTGGTCAGGCAGCAAAACTTCCGCACTATTTAAAGTGCAATCTGTTCAATGGCTTACATGGACGATATTTATCCTCAGCCACAGCAATAAAGGCTGTTAATCCGGATTTGACGGTAATTGCGGTTAGTGGCGATGGGTGCACCTATGGTGAGGGTGGAAACCATTTTGTCCATACCATAAGGCGCAATCCAGATATAACGAATATCGTCCACAACAATATGGTCTATGGTTTAACAAAAGGGCAGGCATCACCCACAAGCCAACCTGGATTTAAAACCCCGGTCCAGATTGATGGTGTGTTTGAACCACCATTCAATCCTATCGCAGTAGCAATTGCCCTTAATGCTTCATTTGTTGCACGGGCATTCATCGGTGATACTGTCCAGACAAAAGAGATAATTAAAAAGGCAATACAACATAAAGGTTATGCACTCGTTGATATATTCCAGCCCTGTGTATCATTCAATCGCGTCAATACCTATGAGTGGTTTAAACAGAATACCTATTATCTTGAGGAAACATATGACCCATACAACCGATTAGAGGCTTTTAAGAGGGCAATAGAAACAGAAAAATTCCCTCTCGGAATATTTTATATAAATCCAGATAGAAAAACCTTTGAAGAAAGTCTTTTAGTATACAGAGAATATAAAGGACCGGTGATTAAAAGAAATTTGGATAAAAGGCTGGAATTTGTGCAAAAAATTTTTAATGAATAAAAAGGAGTTTGTATGATTAAAATTGGCGATAAAATTCCGGATTTTGTGCTCAAAGACCAGCACAATAAGGAAGTAAGGTTATCCGAATATAAGGGGAAAAAAATCCTGCTTTCTTTCCATCCCCTTGCCTGGACCGGTGTCTGCACCAAACAGATGAAATCTCTTGAGGAGAATAAAGCAAGGTTTGACAAGTTAAATCTTGTTGCATTCGGGCTTAGCGTGGATTCTGTGCCCTGTAAACACGCCTGGGCAAAGGATATGGATGTAAAAGCAACTTTGCTCCTTTCTGATTTCTGGCCACATGGCGGATATGCCCAAAAACTCGGCATCTTTCGTGAAAAAGAAGGATTTTCAGAGCGGGCGAATATCCTGATTGATGAAGAGCAAAATGTGGTGTGGATAAAGATTTATGAAATTCCCCAGTTACCCGATATAAATGAAATATTAGAATTTTTAGAGGGTAAAAAATAAAGGAGGTAAATATGAAGAAAAAAACAAAGAGCACTAAAAAGGCATCAGCAAAAAAATCTGCAAAAATAGATATAGATGAACTCCTGCTTTCTGCGCTGGGCGCAGAATTGATGGCTATGGAATTCTATTCAAACGCCGCACAGAAGGCACAGAGTTCTGCAGGAAAAAATCTCTTTCGGGAACTTGCTGAATTTGAGCATTCGCACTATGAGCACATAAAAGGGATAATTGAATCACGGCAAAAAGGCAAAACACTTACCCTGCCGCCGATTTCTCCATTTGATAAGGCGATAAAACCCGAGGTTTCGGGCGAATTTGAACCAAACAAAGACGAAATCATTGATGTATTGAATGTCGGAATAAAGGCAGAAAAACAGGCACAGGAGCGATATAAAAAGATTGCTGACCAGATTAAGGATAAAGAAACGAAACAGATATTCATCAATCTTTCTGAAGATGAAAGAAGGCATCTTAATCTCCTTGAGAACGAATACTACCAACTTTCCAATAAGGGAACGATAATCTGGGAGTGAATCCAAACTATCTCCTCTCCCCTCAAAATAGGGTGAGGATAAGGGTGAGGGGCAGGTTTGCACTAACTGATTTCAGCAAAAATATGCTTCCTTTTCAGAAAAGAAAATGCGAACCGAACCACTGTAGTTGCTTGATTTATCAAGCATTTTATAGCCCAATAAATTGGGCAACTACAGTTATTTGTCAATTGACTAATGCGGAATCAGTAGTTTAGCCCTTAATTTGCCTTGAAAGTGATAGATAAGTTGGATCCAGAGGTGCAATTATGGTTAATCTAATAAAACCCTTAGGTATCATTACATATATCTCTATTTTGCTCGCAGTCCTGACTGGTTTGAGGATAATCAAATTAAATATAAAATGGCATCGGTTGATTGCACTCCTTGGCATTATCGGAGCGACAATTCATGGTCTCATTGTCCTTTATCTAACATATTTTTATTAGAGGATTTGCAGTAATGTGAGAGGAGAGAAATTTAAATACATAAGGAGGAAGATATGAAGGCATTCTATGCAAAAATATTCTTCACTATGGTGTTATTCTTTGCACTCTTACATGCCCATCCTCCATCAGATATCTCTGCGGAATATGATACACTTGAACAAACCCTTAAGATTACAGTTGACCATAGCGTGAAATATACAAATAAGCACTATGTTAATAAAATAGAAATTCTTGCCAACAGTGAAAAAAAGATTGAACAATTGAGCAGAAAGCAGAGCAATGAATCATCCCAGAATTATATATTCAAAATCATTGATGTAAAAATGGGTGATACATTGAATATCACTGCCACCTGCAATATCAGTGGAAAGAAAAGGGTATATTTTCTGCTTACACCCGATAAATTAGAACCATTAGAAAAATGAGAATATTCTATGAAAATAAATGGGGGCAGAGATGAATGTTGAAGAAGCGATTAGAATGCGAAGGGCATATCGCTCATTAGCACCTGTAGAGATAACAGAGGAGTTAATCAAAGACCTCGCTGAATCTGCTCAACTCTTTTGTTCCTGTTTCAATAACCAGCCCTGGAGATATATCTTTGTCTATGATCAGGATATTCTAAGAGAACTCCATTCTGCACTCTCTAAAGGGAACGAATGGGCACAATCCGCGAGTATAATAATCGTTGTCTTCAGTAAGCCAGAATATGATTGCATAATGAAAGATGGACGCAGATACTATTTATTTGATACGGGTATGGCGACTGCCGCAATAATATTGAGGGCAACCGAAAAGGGTCTTGTTGCCCATCCAATTGCTGGATATAACCCGGCAAAAGTAAAACAGATTTTGAATATACCTGAAGAGATGGAAGTAATAACACTGGTAATCGTGGGCAAACATTCTGAAAAAATAAATCCAGTCCTTTCAGAAAAGCAGACTGAAGCAGAGAAAAATAGACCTGAACGATTACCTGTAGAAAAATTTGTGTGGCATAACAAATATCAACGAAATAATGATTGAAACTAAAATAGTGAATAGTGAGGTAATTTCTTAGTGGAAAATTATTTTGTAAACATCCACCCTATTCTCTTTGCCCTGCTTGCTGGTATTTTCACCTGGTTTCTTACTGCACTTGGAGCGCTCTTTGTCTTCATAACAAAGAAATTCAATCAGAGGGTCTTTGATAGTATGCTCGGCTTTGCTGCGGGTGTGATGATTGCAGCAAGTTTCTGGTCACTCCTTGCCCCGGCAATTGAGGTCGCAAGACAACAAAACCCTGTCTATGCCTGGCTCGTCCCTGCGATTGGATTTTTACTCGGTGTGGTATTTTTGAGAATCATAGACAAAGTTATTCCCCATCTTCATCTCGGCTTTCTAACAGAGGAATCAGAGGGAATTAAAACATCCTTGCACCGAAGTGTATTATTCGTTCTGGCAGTGACCCTTCACAACATTCCTGAAGGTCTGGCAGTCGGTGTGGCAATCGGTTCTGCTTCTCAGGGTCTACCCGAGGCAACAATAGCCGGGGCAATTGCCTTAACCATTGGAATTGGCATCCAGAATATTCCTGAAGGTTTTGCAGTCGCAATCTCTTTGCGGCGTGAGAAATTATCCCGATTTAAAAGTTTCTGGTTTGGACAACTTTCAGGTATGGTTGAAATAATCGGTGCAATTTTAGGTGCCGCAGCAATAATATGGATAAAACCACTATTACCTTATGCCCTGAGTTTTGCTGCTGGAGCAATGATATTTGTCGTTGTAGAAGAAGTAATCCCTGAATCCCAGAAGAACGGAAATTTTGACCTTGCTACCACCGGCACAATCATAGGTTTTTTGATAATGATGATTCTTGATGTCGCATTAGGATAATATTATGGAATGGTGTGAACATTATAAAACCCTGACTGAGAATTTAAATCATGGTGTTTACTTTCTTGATAAAGATAAAAAGATAATTTACTGGAATCAGACTGCAGAACGAATTACTGGTTATAAAGCCGAAGAGATGATTGGTAAAAGTTGTTCAGACGGTTTTCTTATGCATATCAAGGAAGAAGGTAAGAATTTATGTAATAATTGCAATCTATGCCCGGTTGCAATTGTCATTGATAGTGGTGAAGTCTATGATGGAGAATTATACATAAAACACAAAGATGGATACAGGATTTTAGTCCATACAAAGGTGTTTCCAGTGAGAAATGATGGCAAAGAAATTATAGGTGCAATAGAAATCTTTTATGATGATTCAGAAAGAAACGAACTTAAACTACGCATTCAGGAACTTGAAAAGATGGCATTGCTTGATAGCCTCACCAAGATTGCAAATCGGCGTTTTATTGAAATGCAATTGAGTTCAAGGATAAATGAATTTAAAAGATTCGGCTGGCAGTTCGGAATTATGTTCATTGATATTGACCACTTTAAACTCGTAAATGACCGCTATGGGCACGAAATTGGTGACCGCGTATTAAAAATGGTTTCTAACACGCTCTTGAAAACTCAAGGTCTTTTGATCTTGTAGGTAGATGGGGTGGTGAGGAATTCATTGTTATTGTCCCGAATGTCAATGAAACGCAATTATACACAATTGCCCATAAATTCAAAAATTTGGTTGCCCTTTCTAATCTAAAGATAAATTCTGACATAATAAGCGTTACTGTCTCAATAGGAGTAACCCTATCCAGACAAAAAGATACATTAAAATCAATAATAAAGAAGGCAGATAAATTGATGTATCAGAGTAAAAAGAATGGAAGGAACAAAGTCACCGCCGATTTTGAAATTACATAAAGCGAATTTTCCCTAATAATCCCCTATCACCCTTTATCTCCTTTCATATCCCTTGCTTGTAGGAGCGGTTTCCAACCTCGATAATAACCTCAGCACAAATCCATAATAAGAAAACTGTAGTGGCAGGCCGCCACACCTCTTGGCGGTTTACTCGGCATAAACAAGTCAAGCGAGATTGATCACTACAAAAAAAGTTTGTAGGATCGTCCTGACACGGAAGTCGGGACTTGCAGGAGACGCAGTATCGCTTCAACAGAAAGGATGAAACGAAGAATATCGTGAAACGTGTACTGCAAAACCGGATAGAAAAAATAGACGGGGGAATTTCTAAAGAAGTTTGGAGATTGGAATTTTGATCCGCCACTCCGTATGGCGGATTGGGTTTTAGGATTTAAACTTGATAAGGGCTGCGAAACCGTCCAACGATAGATGGTCTTTAATTTGTAGCGGTCGGATTTATCCGACAATACAATTTAATGTCGTGCGATAAATCGCACCACTACAATAACAATCCCCCACACTCTCCCTTTTTTAAAGGGATAAACAGGGGGATTTAAGTGAATCATGCATCAAAAAAGAAAAACCAATCTTGATTTCTTGACACCATAAGAAATTTGATTATAATCAAGTATGCCTATTGATAGTGGTTGGAGAAAACTTATACCCGAACAATTGAAGAATGCGCCGGATTATCCAGGTGTGTTTGAACTCTCAGATATTCTCCAGGATATTGTCTATATCGGATACACTCAAAGCCTTGCCCAGACAATGCAGATTATCTATGAAAAGCGAAACCCGGATTTCAATATTGCAGCATTCTTCAGATTCCAGACCACAAATGACCCTGAAAATGAGTATAAGAAACTGATTGAAGAGCATCAACAGAAATACAATAGATTGCCGGTGATAAATCAAAAAAAATCTCAAATGAATGGTTAAGGAAGACTACTTCACTGAAAAAAATATTTATAAAAAAACAAGAAAATTTATTCAGAAATTGAATAAACTCTATTATTTTCCGAAGATTGATTTTGACATAAACACCTCTGCCCTGCTTGTTATTGATATGCAGAGATATTTTTTAGATAAAAATTCTCATGCATTTTTACCTTCATCAAAGGCAATTATCCCGAATATAAAAAAACTTATTAAATTCTTTCGTAAAAAAAAAGACCTGTAATCTATACCCAGCATATCAATTCCGAGAAAGATGCTGGAATGTTAAAGGAATGGTGGGATGAGATAATTACCACTGAAAATGAATATTATAAACTCAGTAAACAAATATATTCTCCTGGTTCACCTATCGTAATAAAAACCCAGTATGATGCCTTCTATAAAACAAACCTTAAAAAAATTTTGAATGAATACAGAATAAAACAGGTTGTTATCACTGGAGTGATGACAAATCTCTGTTGTGAGACCACTGCCCGCTCTGCATTTGTTCAGGGATTTAAAGTATTCTTTGTTGTTGATGGAACCTGCACCCAGAACGAGATGATGCATCAGGCGACCTTGATAAATCTCTCTTATGGTTTTGCAATCCCTATTTTGACCGAAGAGATATTAACAAATGATAAAATCTGAAATCGGTATAATCGGTGCAGGACCATCTGGAATTGCCTGTGCAATACAATTAAAAAGATACGGGATTGATTATCTATTTTTTGAAAGAGAAAATTCCGGCGGTCTAATAAAGAATGCATTTTTAATTGAGAATTATTTGGGATTTCCTGAAGGGATAACTGGTGAGGAATTTGTCCAACTTCTCAAAAATCAGATTCAGAAGCATAGAATAAAAATTATAAAAGAAGACGTGGTTTCGGTTAGATATAGAAATAATAAATTCTATATAAGGACCAAAAATGGGAATTACCAGACATCAATCCTTGTTGTTGCCACAGGCACAATACCAAAGCCATTAACAGTTCCAGTGGGTAAAGATTGTAAGTCAAGGATTTTCTATGAGGTATATCCACTAAGAAAAATTAGAAATAAATTAGTTGCTGTTATCGGCAGTGGTGATGCAGGATTTGATTATGCCTTGAGTTTGAGTAAAAAAAATAAAGTCTTAATTTTAAATAGAACCGAAAGGATCAAGTGTCTTCCTGTCCTTTTTCAGAGGGTTATGCAAAATAAAAAGATAAATTATTTGGCAGGCGTAGAGATAAAAAGGATTGAATTTGAAGATAAAAAACTTGCACTCTATACCAGTAGAAAAAAGAAGATAATTGTGGACTATCTTGTTGTGGCAATTGGACGTAAACCGAATCTAAATTTTTTTGACAGATCATTAAAAGAAAAGATAAAGATCCTTGAAAAAAGGAGAAAATTGTATATTATAGGTGATGCGAAGAATGGAATTTTCAGGCAGACTGCTATTGCAGTTGGTGATGGAATTAAAGCGGCGATGGAAATATATCAAGAAAAGGTGAAAAAGGGGACACAGGGGGATTGTAAAAAGAAAAAGGGATAGAAGATTATGAAAATTGTTGGTAAGACTGGCAGACAGGATATTGCAACAGTATATATTGCTCAAACAGAAACCGGGAAACTGATTGAATTTGTGGAATCTGTCCAGCCGCCCATCCCAAAAGAGGAAAAATGGGTTCTGATTGTATCCACACTCTTTGGCTGTCCGGTAAGATGCAAAATCTGTGATGCGGGTGGTCATTATCAGGGCAAATTATCAAAAACTGAAATTTTTGACCAGATTGATTTTTTAGTTAACAGATATTATCCAGATAAAAATATTCCGGTAAAGAAATTCAAAATCCAGTTTGCAAGGATTGGCGAGCCTGCATTCAATGATGCGGTAATTGAAGTCCTTGAAGAATTACCAGAAAGATATAATGCTTTAGGCTTAATGCCCTGTATATCAACTATAGCACCAGCAGGAACAGACGGATTTTTTGAAAAACTTCTTAAGATTAAAAAGAAATACTATAAAGGCAGGTTCCAGCTCCAATTCTCAATCCATACAACCGATGAAAGATTAAGGGATTGGTTAATCCCAATAAACAAATGGAATTTCAATAAAATTTCCGAATATGGTAAAGCATTTTATGAAGATGGAGATAGAAAAATCGCCTTAAACTTTGCCATTGGTAAAGATATGCCTGTTGAGCCTCTGGTTCTTCTTAAATATTTTGAGCCTGAATATTTTTGCATAAAGATTACACCAGTAAATCCGACGATTAATGCAATTCAAAACCAAATTGCCTCGTATATCAAAGCAGAGACTGGAAAATATGAAATTATTGAAAGATTAAGGGATTCAGGATATGAAGTTATTTTGAGTATTGGCGAATTAGAAGAGAACCAGATTGGCTCAAACTGTGGCCAGTATATTCAGCATTATCTTAATTCCAGTAAAAAGATAAAAGATAGTTATACATACCCAATAGAAGTCTGTGCCCTGGAATAATTGTAATAAAAGCACTCCGATACTGTCATTGCAAGACCGACCAGAAATCCTCTTCTCTCATTCCAATCTGACAACCTTCTTGACCTCATAAATATCCCCAAAACCAAACTTGACAAAATAAACACCACCAGGCAGGTCCTTTGTATCTATTATTATTCCTTCATCCTTCACACTTCCTACTTCCTCCTTCTTGCTTCCATAAAACATCACCTCCTTTCCCAAAACATCAAAAATCCTTATTGAAAAGTCTTCTATCATGTATCCTGTATCAGGTATCCTGTATCTAATTACCGCCTTTTCTTTGAACGGATTCGGATATACATCAATATCAAATGCCGAATTTATTGGTTTTATATTCCTCTCAGCAACTGAAACAGAGAGGTCTTTACGCTTATAATAGATCTCACCCACCCTATTGGTTGGGTCATCACGCAAATCTACCCAGAAAAGGTGTAAATACCCACCACCACAGGCAAGGGAAGGCCATTTTGACCAGCAAGGAGCATAGGTCAATCGCTCCTCAGGAAGCCAGGTCCTTCCCAAATCCGTGCTCATCCGATAATAAATCTCAAAATTATCATCAAAACCATTACGGTCATCCTCCCAAACTAAATGAAGATTATTACCCTCAGCAAGAATGTCCGAAGCCACTGCCCGATGCATAACAGTTAATGAATCAATCTCCTCCCAGGTATTACCACTGTCCCGACTTGCCCTGAAAAATATATCACCAGTCCAGGAATAAGGAGAATATTTATAGTCATACCAGGTAATATGAATACCCCCACTATCATCAGTATCCATCGCCGGATGCTGAGAACCGGCTGAGTCAAGTTGAGAAATCATCATGCTGTCAAGCCACGAGTCACCGCCATTATAACTCAAAACCCGATATACCTCCTGACAAACAGGCGCAGGGCCATTATCATAAGAAACAACTAAACCTAAAGTATCTCCGGTAATTACCCGAATACGAGGCCAAGCATCAGCTTTTGTGATTTGAATAATCGGTTGCCAGGTGTTTCCTCCATTATAACTTTTCGTGAATCTTAACACACCAAGTGAACCAATGGTTCCGGCAATATAAACAACACTACCTATCGCCTGAATTGATGAGTAGACCATACCAGGAATTATTGAATCAATAGGTTCCCAGTTTGTTCCTCCATCGGTGCTGCGTCGGTAGAGAGTGCCATAATCATCCTCATTCCAGATGACATGAACGGTATTCCCAGAGACTACTATTTGTGGCAATGTTGAACTCTGCCCATCCTCCACACTCAACATCACATCCTCACTCCAGGTCAAACCTGCATCCGTAGAACGCTTGTAGAAGATTTCTTCGTGAGCATAACTCTCCCACCATACCAGATGTATTGTATCACCACAACATGCCGCCCTTGGGGCATAAGAATATCCCGGACGGTATGTCAACCGCCTATCCTCACTCCAGCCAGTCTGGGAATATAAGTAAGAAGTGGAAAGTAGGAAGTAAAAGGAAGAAAGACTTAAAACAGAAGTCAGAGGCAAGAAGTTGGAAGTTAGACTAAAAAAGAGATTCCGCAAGATTTTACGACTCTTAATCAAAATGCCGGATTTCGTATTTCGAATTTATTTGCCATTTTTACCTCCGCTTAATTATATCACTGATACCAGTGAAGTCAATGAGTTGACTTGATTGGTAAATATCCCACTTCTTGCCATCAACACTCTGATAAATCTTATCAATATCTTTGGCAAAAATTTTATTCAATCCTTTATCATATTTTAATAACCTGAAATCACCTTCTTTGACTATCACAAAGGATGAGCAGGTCTCCCCCCTCCCTTTATCCCTCCCCACCTGCGGGGGAGGGAATGGGTGAGGGTTTCCATAATACGATTTACCCCTTAAAATTCCCTTATCAGTGGCTAATATCAAAACAATGCCCTCATCAGGAAAAAATAAAACCAAAATATCATTGATATCATAACCAGAAAGATTTAATCTTTCCCAGTAAAAACCACCATCAGTGGTGCGAAATAAAACAGGCTTATCTTTGATTTACAACCTAAATAAACAATACTGGAATTAAAAGGGTCCATTGCAAAACATAAAGGATGGGTGTTGGTGATACCATAACTCTTTGGTTCCCAGGTCTCACCACCATTGGTTGATTTCCAGACTGGAGTTGCATCGTTCTTACCAATATATACAACCTGGGCATTGTTGACATCCGTGATAACACAGGTGGGGATTATCTACCCTTTCGTCATATGTTGGCACTTGCCATAATTCTCCTTCATTCGTTGATTTATACAACTTATGTGTTTCGTCAGCAGCATAGATGATAAACTGGCCAGCATGTTGACCCATACTCATATCGTCCGCCCTACCTGCGGGTGGACCATTCAACGACTGCCATTCTACCGCAAGAACTATAAACGGCAGTATTATTGTAATTAATAATCTCTTAAACATTTTTGCTCCTTTCTTTATTTAACAAATAGACCTTGGAATTCTTAATCCGGGGTAAATCTATAGCCTTAGTGATTAACTGGGGCGACATCCATGAATTTCCATTATTGGTGCTCTTCACAAAAACCAATTGTCCACCACTACCACTTTTGATTGCAACAATAAACACATTGTTATTTCTTGCACTTACCCAGGGGTGATACCAGCCATCTTGATTTGTTTTAAAAATTGTATCAATACTACCCCAGATTTCTCCACCATCCTCGCTTTTTCTGTAACAAATGGCAAGATAATAGACAGTTTGCTCTTTCCACACAACATGGATATTACTTCCCCAAACTGCGATACTCGGTAAAACAGCGGTAATACTATCCTCAGGTGTCAACCTCACATCCTCACTCCAGGTCAAACCTGCATCCGTAGAACGCTTGTAAAAAACTTCGTCGTGCATATTTGACAAACTATCAACATAATTTTTCCACCACACTAAATGAATTGTATCCCCACAACAAGCGGCTCTCGGACTCGCATTGTAGGCGTAATCAAATGTCAACCGCACATCCGGTCCCCAGCCAGTCTGGGCAAATGAAAAAGGAGCGAGTAGCAAATAGAGGATAAGAATTAAGCAGTATCGTCCCGACAAGGAAGTCAGGACTCGCAGTATCGCTACACTCGCAGAAAATGCCTTTTGACACCTTGTGCAATACGCCCGACGCTGAATGCTTTACACATCTGTCTGTATCTGCTTTAATCCGCCTGAATACAAAATCTTTATTAGACTTTGGTCTTTTCATATTCCCCCCTTCACTTAAACTTAGATATATTATAATAAACATTTCTTTCCTGTCAAGACCAATAAACGAAGAATCTCTATAAATATCGCCCATCTTTTTATTAAATTTAATTCCTGTCATCCTGAATCCGCCACTGTTCCACCAACATCTTATTTCTAACTTCCAAACTCACTTCCTAACCTAATAACCAACTTCCGTTCCTTGATACCCGCAACACTTCTTGGCAGGTAGCGAAACCGTTCAACGAAAGACGATTTTTTAAAAAAGGGAAACAGAAGAATTCAAATGCATTATGTAATTCTTTATCCTGTATCTTGTATCCTGCCTTTCTTGCACCTTGACCACAAGTTATTATTAATTATAATTTATAATCTATCATAATGAATAATGACAAAATAAGTCAGATCTTAGAAAAAAAATGTAGGCATGACAATGGGCATTATGCCCGTGACCGGTATTCCGCTGCCGTTTTTCAGCTACGGCGGGAGTGCTCTGCTGACAAATCTGGCCGCTGTGGGCTTACTCGAAAACATTTACGCTCGCCGGCAGCAGATTATTTTTTAACCGGGGGAAAAGTGGTCCTGTTCGACGCATACGCCGAAAGCTATGATGCCTGGTTTACCACTCCCAAAGGGCGGGTGGTCTGGGAGATAGAGGAGAGGTTGCTCCTTGAGTTCCTCGGACCGCGTCCTGGCGAGGAGATTCTCGATGCGGGGTGCGGCACCGGCCTTTTCACGGCGGCATTGGCGATGCGTGGCGTCCGCGTCACGGGTGTTGATGTTTCTTTAGCGATGCTGACCATAGCCCGAAAGAGGTGCCGCGGTTTCTCTAGCGTGGTGCTCACCCGCGCCGATATCGCCGCCCTACCGGTGCCCGCAGAAAGTTTCGATGCTGTTGTTTGCTTCACCGTCCTTGAATTTATATACCACCCGCAAGAGGCCCTCCGGGAGATGTGGCGTGTTGTGCGGCCGGGCGGTCGCCTGGTGGTAGGAGTTCTCAACCTCCTGAGTCCCTGGGCTTGGGCGCGTCGAGGCCGAGGGGTCTTTGCCCACGCCCGCTTCTACTCTTACTGGGATATGCGCACCCTCTTAAGAGAAGCCCTTGGTCCTGCTATAGCCTTCCGGTGGACGGGGGCGGTCTATTTTCCCCCTTGGACCCCGCAATGGTGTCTTAGTTATGTGCGAAGATTTGAAAAGCTCGGTGCTATCTTTGCCCGGCCCTTTGGGGCTGTGCTTCTTTTTCGGGTGGATAAAAAGAGCTAACCGGCTTAACTACGTCTGCTTTCTTGAAGCATAACATTTTGCGTTAACATTAACTCCGTTGCCACTCAACTTTTCGGAAAAAACGTCGAAATATATCGAAGACAGGGAGGAACGGCATTTGCAAACCTTAATCTTGGAACAGTAATGGAGAAAAGAGGTGATTTTGCAGAGGCACTGAATTATTATGAAAAAGCCTACATCATTTTTGAAGATGTTCGTGATAAAGAAAATGCCTTACGCAGTTTGCACCAGATGGCAATTGCACGGATGCTTTCAGGAGATTTGCAAGAATGCCTGAAGGACTTCAATAATGTGGCAGAACTATCTGCAAAATATGGCGACCGAATGATGGAATCACTCGCTTTAGGTAGCCTTGGTGAGGTTTACGGAAGAATGTGGCAACTCGATAAGGCTTATGATAAGTTTTTGCAATCGCTATCAATCGCACAGATGGTCGGCGAGCCGCAACAGAAAATAGTTTTGAATATAAATATCGGCGATGTCCACTTTTATCAAGGTAGTTTAAAACAGGCAATTGAATATCATAATAAGGCAATTGAAATAGCCACACAGATTCAAGACCCATTCAATGAGGCACTGGCACGACGATCTCTGGGCTGGGATTTCTATTACTGGGCAGATTATATAAAAGCAAGGGATGAATTTGAAACGAGTAAGAATATTTTTCAGAAAATTGGGGATAAGAGAAATAGTATAATTTCTATGCTTGTTCAAATGGCTATCGATATTAAACTCGGCAACATTGAGGAAACCGATTACACTGTTAAAGACATTGAACAAAAGGCAAGGGCAATGAATGACTTAGAAATAGTTTCGTTAACACTTGACATCAGAACTGATGCCTTTCTTTATAAAGGTGACTACGAAACTGCTGCAAAAATCCTTATTGAATTACTTGAAATTACCAAGCAGATAAAGAACAAAAGGGGCTTTGCCTGGGCAAATGCAAAAATAGGAGATACGATTCTTAGAAAAGCACGATCTCTGAGCCAAAATGATAAAAATATTCTTTTTGAAGTTAGTAAATATATAGAACAAAGTTTAGCACTTGCCCGCGAACTTGGCGATAGAATTCTTGAATTATACGGCTACATTCTCAACGCAGAAATACTTTTAAGAAACTCCGACTTTAAGAACAGTCTTAATGTTTTGATTAAAGGAATTGAATTGACAAATCAGTGTGGGGCAAGAGAATTTTATGCCAGAACCCTGTTATTGATGAGTCAGATTTATGAAAGATTTGGAGATAACAAAGAGAGTAAAGATTATCTCCTAAAACACAAAAAACTGGTAAATGAAATAACAAAAGACCTCAACAACCTGGAAAAAAGAATTATTACGATAGAGTATTTAATTGGTTATTTTAAATAAATTATCTTTACTATTTCATCTTTTTCCGGGGTTTTAAATTTGCAGAAATAGATTCCCTGAGGAACTGCATTGCCATAATCATCAAGACCATCCCAGTTGACTTGGTTAAATGAAAAATCGGTTAAAGGGTTAAATGATTTCACCAATCTGCCACTGACATCGTAAATCTTCAGACTTATATCCTGTATCTTGTATCCTTTATCTTGTATTCTAAATTTGATCTCTATATTATCCCTAAATGGATTGGGATAGACAGTAAGTGATTTTACCTTTTGAACAATCTGTTGGTTGCTTTTTTCTTCTATCCCTACCATTTGCCTATGTGCTGGCACTTTGCCAGATGTTAAACCATCTGAACCCCAGGAATAATACTGGACAATATTTCTATAGGTACCGAGTGGATTATATATGGGAAAAGCATTGGTAATATTATTTGTGGCTTCATCAGTCATTAAAACGACTAATTTAAATGGATTACCTGCAGTATACACCATTGTATCATAACGAATATAAACCTCTGTATAAAGATAACTATTTACTACATTATCTTCCATAACATAGGTTCCACCAGAATCAACATAAACCCAGGAGCCGCGTCCGTCTTTTGACGCAATCCATTTTCTATAACGTCTGATTCCTGAATTTTCAATGATCAAACAATAGTCAGGCCTGAAACTATCCACTGCCGTCTTAAAAAACCCGGATCTACCTGTGGGACCATTGTAGGGAACAGTGCTATCTGCTCCACCTGATTTTGTATCAACATATATAAATAGATCACCTTCAATGTTGAGGTTACACCTTGCAAAACCCAATTCAAACCAGGGTGGTGAAAGTGGGTAATCCCAGGTGACAAATAATGAATCAAAATCTGTCCCACTATCATTTTTTCTTCGTCTATCAATCAATTCGTATTTATTAGAAAAATCCTTGACATAGTTATTGCCAAAGGTAATTGTATGAGGAGTCATTGAGTCGCCTGCAACGATTGCCCTCGGTTCTGCACCGAGTGCATCCCATAGTGTGTCTTCATCACTTACCTTTAAAGCGAAGATAAGAGTATCCATTGGTGGTAAACCTGTTAGATATTGTGTAATCAGGGTGCCAACAGGTTGCGATGAGGTATTCCAGGTCTGGTAATATGTTTCTGAAGAGTCATTAAACGCCGATTCTGAACCAATCTTCTTTCGTGCAAATTTCAACATGTAAGAACCCTTGGCAGATTCAGTAGGAGAATCATCCGAAACTACTCTCCAGGTAATCGTTACCCTTCCTTCTGATGATGCAGTCGTTGCTGTTAATGTTGTTATTGGTTCGGGCTGGCAGTTCAGTCCTAAATAGCCGAGGAGTCTGCGATAGAATTCGGCATAAGTGTGAGAATGAGTTCTACTTTTTATTCCACTAAGAGGAAATGTAGTATAAACTTTGAAACTGTCCTGAACCAAAAGGTTGTTTCCTTTCCAATAATTTCCAGAACCAACTGCCCTGCCTGTCGCCCAATCGTAAATATTCAATTCACGAGCCTTCTGGCGTCTTGGTAAGGTATCTTCGTTGAAGGTGCGGTACTGACCGTTTGTATTCAATTCCATAATTTGATCAACAATTGCTGAATCAAGATTAAGAAAGACCGAGTCTGGTTCGTCAATTGGGTCTTCATTCCAATCCGTGGTAAGGGGATTATCATAATTTTCATCATCAAAATACCAACCCTTTCTTCCCCCGACGGTGTCGTATGGTGTTACTCGAACTGTATCAGTTAATGGAACCATATTATCATTCGTGCGTCGATAGACGCGGCAAAAAATATCAAAATAGTTTTTTCCAAGAATTGAGGCCCTCTCCTGACTAACCCAGGCAATAATGCAACTATCTGAATTTTTGCATTCAACATCAGGGTACCCTTGATTAAGGGTATCCTGATTTATAATAATTTGTGGCATCGGATTTGTGCCGATCCAGAGGCGACCACAAATATCATAACTTGTTGCAGCACTGCGATACTCATCCCAGACCACAAAGAAATCATTAGTGGGGAAAATTGTAATATGTAGGAATCTTGAGTTATTTGTAGATGTAGTAACCGCAAACTCAGTGCCAAAAGTAATACTACTACTACTGGGTTTCATCTGAAAAGTGCTACCATAGATATCAATATCAATTATTGAATGCCAGTACTGCCATATAACCACACCAAAACCATAAGAATTGACGGCAACTGCTGGATAATCTTCATTACCGCCAGTATTACTTACTCTTATTCTGTCTGCAATGGGCGCGCCATTTCTATCGCGATATTGTAAGTAAACTGAGCGCTGAGTGCCATCCGCGCTTGAGTCATCATAAACTACAACGAATCCAGAATCACAAAAGGCAACCCGGGAAACCGGAATATGGTGTCTCAGATAATCCAGCGGTTTTGCATTGCCACTGTTCAATAGATTACCATTTGCATCATAAAGTCGCCATTCAATTTTGGGAAGGGCTCCAGGGTCATAATTTGTGTAGGAAACAACGAAATGTCCATCATTCTTAACAGACACTGAAGGACGTTTTTGAGAACGAGCACCAGCATAAACCGTGAATGGTGGATTTGTATAAATGCGTGCCCTAATTTCAGTTGGTCTTTGATGTCCGGGTTTATACATTGAATCTTCCCAAACAAACACATATTGACTAACGGGATTGCCCTCTACATCTGGATAAGTCTGTTGGTACTGACAAAAAGAATCAATGCTCACCATTGTGTTAATACCATTCATTGTTCCATTCCAGCGCACTCCCTGCCGATAAATATCACAATCATTCCACCTGCCATCCTGCCACCCAATGAATGCACCTCAACTTATTGCTCCAACTGTCGGGAAATATTGTATAGATTTTCCCCTATCGTTATCCCAGAGATATATTGAATCTACATTGATTTGTGACCACAAGGTCAAAGGTAGTAAAAATAAGACAACCAGCAAAAACCTGTTCATATAACCCCCTTTAGCTATCCAAAAATTTTTTCTCAATTCCATTACAAGTTTATCTACAAAAATTGTGCCACCTCCTATAGCGGAATCGCCGAAAAATCAAACAATTGCTCTTTCAACAATATAATTGCAATATACTTTTCTATACTGCTTATACAAATATGCAACTCATCTATTCCCCAAAATCTTGCAATACAAATTTCTCCTGTGTTCCCTAATTTATATTATAAACATAAATTTTTATTTGTCAAGACAATTCATAGTGTCAAAAATACATTGCTTTAAGTTTCGGGTTGAAAGCCCTTCCTACAAAAGATCGTTGCTCATTATTCGGTTTCGCTGCCCGTTCCGTATATAGGAATCGTTGTATGGTTAAATAATTTTGTATCCCTTTACCACTTTTGTCATTCTGAGCAGCGCGATAACAAAGTGAAGAATCTCCTAAATTTTAGAACATTCGAGATTCTTTGTAATTTTGAATGGAACGAGAAGATACAGTCTATCTCGTGATAGTAGTGTTGGGAGGCACAAGACAAAAAATATAGTACAAACTATAACCTTGCTATTCTTTCTCATCACTTAAGCACAACAAACTTGGTCCTCTGCCCTACACCAACAAGGAAGTATACACCCCTGGGAAGAGAATTAGTTTCAATATTTAACCTGTTTAATCCTTCATTGATTATTCCAGAATATGCCCTCTTTACTAAATTGCCCATAGAATTGTAAATCGTCAGTGTCAAATCCTGTGTTTTCTTTAATTCAAATTCCACAACAGCATAGTCCCTTACTGGATTTGGTCTTATGACCACAGGTTTCCTTAACAGCATTGAATAATATTCCTCTAAACCAACATTCTGGACAACACCAACATAGGTATCCTGATTTCCGCTGCGCGTATCAGTCCAGATTGGCACAGGATTACCCTTTGATGCAGCGGCAATACCATTATACTCACCGATGAGCCCTGCCCTCTGGTCAGCAAGTGGTCTATTCGGGTCATATGGAACAAATTCAAAATCCGAACCTGCCCTTAAATCAAATGATACATTTGTAACCCGAACATTGGGAAGCCAGGTAATTCCACCATTAGTAGACTGGGCAAGATAGACATCACAGAGAATATTATTCGGGTCATTTCGGGAATCATAGAACATCACTGAGATACATCCTGTCCTGTCCACGGTAAGCCAGGGGTGAAACTGATCAATATGATTACCAACCGGATCATCATTTATCCGCACCTTTGAACTCCAGGTATTACCACCATCAGTGGAACGGGTAAAGAAAATATCAGGATAACCATCTGAACCATTATCCATATAGGCAATATAGATATTACCACGATATGGACCATTTGTTATATCAACATCCATAGATGGATAAGAAAAAGTGAGGATAGTCCCTTTTACATATCTGTTCATTGAGGCATAAGTCTGGACAGTTCGATCATTTCCAAATGTTATTCCACCATCGGTTGAACGGTCAAATCTTATTGATGAAGATCCGCACCAGGCGACATAGACCTCACCATTTGTTCCAACTGCGGGCACTGGCCATTGCACATTTCCCTGCGTATCACTTATCTGTATCGGAGTTGACCAGTTAAATCCCTGATTCGTTGACCTTGTAAAATATATCGCAGGTGTACTATAGTTGATAAACCTCGCCCATGCTACATAGAGATTATTATGATATGGACTGTTTGTTCTATCACAGGCAATCAACTCCTTGTCCTCAAATACATTGGAAACACCATTGACCACCGTCCTCGGTGCACTCCAGGTTATGCCCTTATCTGTGGATTGGAAAAGAAAAAAGCCATTGGGCTGGGAAGTTGAATTGAATGAAAGGACGATTGCATAGAAATTCCCCTGCACATCAACGGTCATTCCCGGGTCAGAATCCCAGTTATAGGTTGGTTCAACGAATAATGTCTCAGCGATCCAGGTTCTGCCACCATCTGTTGACGCGGCGTGCCCTACCTGTCTATATCCAACACGGAAATCGCGCCAGTCTGCAACAAAATTAAGCGTATCAGTAGGATTTATCACAATCTGCTGTTCATTCTGAATCTGGGTAGTATTATCAGTATTTACCCTGATGTTCAAAAATCCCTGACCGATTACAACCTGGATATAAAAACAAAAAAACAAACAAACTTTTTTCATAATACCCCCTTTATCCTGTATTCCAATTTTATATAAGATTAAAAAATTGTCAATGGAATTATGTATGGAATGAACTTTGGTTCCTGATTTAAACTCTAAAATTCCAAACCTACTTCTTCAACCAAGTTCTATTATCTGATAAATTTTTGCAGTCAAGGTATTGTTAGGATATCAGAGAATCAAATTATGGGAAATTTTCAATATGTTACATATTTTTTCAAAATATCCGGGATGATTAAATGGCTCATTATTACAGGATTCAAGTTATACTTTTCTCTAATCAATTTTTGTGCCTGAATGACTTTATTCTTAGAAAGGTAGAATCCTGTGTAAATATGGAAGTAGCCATCCCGCTCATATTGATAGAAAAGGTGGGATGACCAGATATCACCTGCAACTATTAACCAGAGTAGGTTTGAATCAGGTCGGGCATAGTCTATTTCAGTGCTATCAATAAATGTCTGTATCTTTTCCAGAGATTTTGATAATCCAATATGGAGCGAAAAAATCCAGGCATGGGCAGGCATATTCGGACTGAAGACAAAATCATCCACACTCCATATTGTCTTGATTGCCTTATTTATTGCAATTGAATCGGCAAATTTTATATATATAGTATCTCCATTCTGGAGATAGTTACCTGATTGGATTTTATAATTTATGCAATAATGCTCAATAAGTTCAAATTGACGTAGGTTCTTAAGTTTTCCGTTGCGGGCAAGATCTTTCAAAAGACTATCCAACTCAACCACTACATTCGTCACCCTAATAGCATTTTTAACGAAATTTTCCACACGGTCGTAATCTCCATAATTGGCGACAAATGTAGCATTAAAATATGCTGCATTCCACCTGCACTCTTCAGTTGCAGTAGCAGTGATTATAGATGGAACAAAAAAATAATAAGCCGGTCCTTTTTCATCTTTAATCTCCAACTATCTGTTATTCCCGTAAAATTTTGTAGCAGCGAATTTTACCATCGCCGTAGATCAAAAACTTATCAGGGTCATCTACAAAGCATAGACCAAGATTGTTATGTTTGTTCCCAAGATAATTTTCACTCCATACCAGTTACCAGTTAGTTTTGGAAAAATTTCAAACCCGGAATTAAAATGAGTATCCACTGGTATGCTAAATGTAACTGGGATGTAATTATCTTCAGCAATAATTTCTTCAACTTTTGTAGGCGTAGAATTAAGAAAAAAATTATAGGAAAAAATTGAAAGCAAAACCCAGTGCATAATCTTTAGTCATTTTTCCCGAATCATTCCCTTCATTGGCACAAATCGGACTGGAATGAGTTCCTGTTTTTCCAATCTTCCTTTTATCTTTTTGTATAATACCAGCATCTGGAATTCATCACCCTCAGGCATTACAATCCTGCCCCCTTCGGCAAGTTGTTCTACCAATGGTTCAGGAACTCTTGGCGCAGCGCAGGTAATTATTATCCCATCAAATGGTGCCTTTTCAGACCAGCCTAAAAATCCATCTCCACATCTCACATAGACATTTTTATAGCCAAGGCTTTCTAATGTTTTTTGGGCTGACTTCGCTAACGAAGGAATGATTTCAATTGTATATACCTCTTTAGCAATAAAAGAGAGTATCGCAGCCTGATATCCAGAGCCAGTGCCAATCTCCAGGACCTTCTCCCCTCCTTTGAGTTGTAGCACTTCGGTCATCAATGCGACAATATAAGGCTGGGAGATGGTCTGGTCCTCACCAATTGGTAATGGTCCATCTGTATAGGCATATCTTTCATATTCTCTGGGCACGAATTTATGCCTTTCAACCTTGAGCATTGCCTTTATTACATTTGAGTCTTTGATACCACGGGTAACAATCTGTTCTTCGACCATCTGCCTGCGCACTATATCATAATTGCTCACATTTTGCTTTTGTTTGGGAGAACAATTTATATGGAAAATTAATAATATCAGAATTGGAATGAGCCTTTTCATACGATAATTATTATATCGCAAACCTGAAGGTCTATCTACATCTTCTCAAACTTTATCTTTATCAATCCTAAGTTTGCATCTTTGTCAGCAATGACAAAGAGCACCCCTTCATTCTTTGCCTTTGCAAGGAATATGATGTTATCAGTATAAAGAATTATTGAAGCATTTTCTTTACTAAAATTCTTTTTTATTTGATTTACAATCTTGGCGGACATCGCACCGAATTTTTCTGCATCATAACCATGGACAAACTGGCTATCAATAATAAAACCATCAAAGGTTGCCAGACCTGCACCTAAAACTCTCGGAATTTTTGTAAGTTGTGATAATTCCATAGTTTACTCCAGTATCTTTCTTATCTCTTCAATTATCTTGCGTGCATAAACAAAGACAAGCCCGGGCTTTGCCTCGGGTTTTGTAATTATGCACAAAAGCGATTCACCAGCAGTGATAACACATATCGTCTCATCGCTCTTTTCAATTATAAATTTTTCCAAGTTCCCGGCTTTTAAAAACTTGAAGGCATTATCTGCATCATTGAATATCCCCGCAATAAGGGCACAGAGTTCTTCAATATCTTCCCTGCCTTTGTAATAACTCTGGATAAGCAGACCATCACGGGATAATATAAATGCACCATTCACTGTCTTTATATCTATCAATCTCTGCATCGGTTCATTGAGTGCATCAAAAGGACTTGGTTTTTCAACTACCTTTTCTTCCACAACTGGTTCAAGTCCAATCTCGGGCAGAATAGGGGTAACCTCTATTTCTTCAACTGCGGGTTGTTCCTTTGAAACTACAGGCTCCTGAATCTCAGGTTTGATTTCTGCTTCAACCCCGGTAGGTGTCTCCTGTTGAATAACTACTTCGGATGTCTTTTCCGGTTTTTTCTCTTCAACAACAATTTCAGGTTCAGGCTCCATCTTCTCGATGTTTTCTTCAACAGGTAATTCCTGCACCGGAATCTCTTCTTTTGGCACAGCAACCATCTCTGGTGTAATAGTCTCCACTGGTTTAGCAGGTTCAATCGGTGCCGCCACTACTTCTTCCATATTAATTTTCGGTTTTAATAGTTCAAGTTCCCTTTTTGCCTCTTTATTTTCAGGATTTATTTTTAAAGTTGTCTCATAAAATGAGATTGCCTTCTCATAATCACCTAGTTTTTTGTAAATGTGCCCCAAATAGAGATTTTCACTCTCACTCTCCTTTGCCTGGTCATAAATCTGTTCAAGGATTTTCAAAGCCTGTTCTGTATCACCCTTAAGATAATATGCCCTTCCTAAGATTATCTTACCCAGTGTATAATTCGGATTTCTGCTCAAGCCATCTTTTAAAATTGATATTGCCTCATCTACCATACCAGAAGTCAAATACACATCAGCCAGGGTCGCAAATATAAGTGCCTTGGAATCCATTGCAAGTTCGTCAGGCATAATTATATCCCCTGTTTTAGAAACTCCATCATCTCCATTGTAATATTCAAACAATGGGTGATCTTGCTTGCCAGTTTTTCATCCGGACTCAGAAGCATCGCCTTTTTCCAGTATCCACAGGCTTCATCAAATTTACCTTCCTGCACTGCTATAATACCAAGGTTATAGTATGGAACTGGTTTTGAAGGTTCAAGTTCAACTGCCCGCTCAAAATAATTCTTTGCCTTGGTTCGTTCATTCTTTTCAAGATAATATAATCCGGCTGAAGCATAAAAATCGTAAATTTCTGGTTTATCTTTTTCAAGCAAATCAATATACTTCTCCGCTTTTTCCAGTTCCTTTTTCTTTAAATATATATTTAATAATCCTAAATTTACAGAAACATCATTGGGATTTTTTTCGTATAACTGATTATAAATAATCAATGCATCGTCCAGTTCATTCAGGGCAGAACTTAATGAAGCAAGTTCTTTTAACCAATCAACATTGTCACGCTGTATCATCAAAAGATTATGATATTTTTCTTTTGCCTGCTTTAATCTACCGAGTGTCTTTAACATATTAGCAAGTGCTAAAATTGAATCAATGTCATCAGGATGCCTTTGAGTAAAAAATTCAAGTTGGTTCAGGGCATCATCTATATTACCAGCATGGAATAAAATCTTCGATTTCAGTATAACTGCTTCACTCATTTCGGGAACGAGTTTAAGTGCCTCATCAATTATATTTAAAGCCTTGTCAAATTCGTTTTTCTTCAACAAATTCTCTGCTTCCTGGATATAATCCTGGGGTGTGGGCACTTCAAGAGTTGGGAAAAATTCTTCAACCTCTTCAACAAGTTTCCCTTCGAATTTTTCTTCTATCTTTGTCGGTGTATAATATAGTCCATATTCATATAACTCAGGGGCAATCGCAATACGATATTTTTCTTTCTCGTAATTCGGTTCTATCTCCATTCCCCTTCTGATGTTTGACAATCCTTCTTCAAATTGTCCCATCTTCATTAGTAGAAAACCTAAGTTATAATACGCACCTGCATAACTTGGTAAAACACTGATGATATTCTTAAACGAAGCAACTGCCTCATCATCCCTGCCCAGCTCAGCATAAACAAGACCGCGGAAGAAATTGCTATCAATAGAATCGTCTTTAAATATTTTTAATACCTGTTCATAATCACCTTTTTTATAAAAATACATACCTAAATTATATTTTGCATCTTCACTACCCTGTTCTATGGCTGAGTTTAAAATCTTCACCGCTTTTTCTATCTGATTTGATAAATAATAAGCAAGACCGAGATTTGCAAGCCCCTGTATATAAGCCTTATCAACTGCGCTGACCTTTTCAAAACAGGTCTTGGCCTGCCCATAATTATTTTTCTTCAGATAAACAGCACCAATACCATTGAGTCCCCTTACCGATAGTGAATCAAGTTCAAGACAGCGAGAAAAATAATTATGAGCATCATCCAGTTTGTTCAAAAAAAGATTGACCTCACCAAGCGAGGCGAATAATTCGGAATCATCCTCTTTAAATTTCAAAGCCTCTTCAAATTCTCTCTTCGCTTCTGTAAATAGACCCTTATTCCGATAGGTCATACCAAGGTTATAATGAACCTGAAATTCGTTTACCGAACTCCTGGGCATTCCAAGTTGCTCTTTTAAAAATTCAAGATAACCTTTGTGTTCTTTTAATTCAATCGGGAGATTTGGTTCAAACTGGGCAAGTGCAGGATTCAATTGGATCGCCTTTTTAATCTCTTCCCTGCCTTCTTTATGCAATCCTTTTTCACCCAGGGCAAAACCCAAAAAGAAATGGGCTTCAGCCGAAGAGGAGTCAAGCATTATTGCTTCCTGAAAATTTTTAATTGCAAGGTCAATAATCCCCTTATTAAAATATATCTCACCGAGCAAACGATAACCTTCAGGCGAAATCTTTATTTCTAAACTCTTTTTTATCTCCTCAAGGGCATCATCATATTTACCGAGATTTCTGAGTGTAATTCCAAGGCCAAAATGGGCTTCGTAAGAACCAGGATTGAAATCAAGGACCTTGCGGTAATAGATTATCGCCTGAGAATACCTGTTCAATTTTCTATAGGTATCCGCAAGTTCAAGGGTTTTTATTTCATCAAATGGTTCAACATCTATATGATGTGCAAGTTCTTTTACCTTATTCTCGAGTTTCCCGGATTTCTTCAAAATTATTTCTAAATTATTCCTTGCAAGTGTAAAGTTGGGGTCAATGCTGAGTGCCTTTTCTAACTCCTGAATTGCCTCTTCGTAGAGTCCTTTATTATAATAAACAACGGCAAGATTGTTGTGCGCGCCAGGGTCATTATCCGGAATTCTTTCAGCAAAACTTTTTAATACCTTATATTCTTCTGGTGGTATCATATCAAATTTAATTTTTTTAACATAATTTCCAAACTTGAATTATCAGGAAGCAAAAGGAAATAGGCAGAAAGAGGTTTGTTAAAATCTCCAAAATCAAATTGGGTCTCAATGCAGAAAATGAAGTCTTTTTCATTGCCAAATTCAACAATAACACTGGAGAGAACCGCACCAACCATATCGATTATCATCCCCGGGACTGAAGGCAGAATCAAAAGTCCAAGCAATTCACCGAGGGCATTCATATATGCACAGGACAATATATTTGAAACTTCTTTAAGAAGGGATTCCTGGAGTTCAATTGTGTTTTCATGTCCTTCAGGCATTAATAATCTTGTGAGTTCCTGTGCGTCTTCATTAGGATATATAAGTAGTGTCCTTCCTGTCAAATCACCAAGGAAATATAACAAGACTGATGCGACAACATCATTGGGGTCAGCAATCTTCAATATCACTTCTTCAAGTTGTCCGGCATAAAGTTTCGGCACCCGAATCATAACTTTTTTACCTAACAACTGGGATAGTGATGTGGCTGCGTGCCCACCCCCAATATTGGCGACCTCGGTCAGGGCATCAATCTGTCTCACAGTGAGATTTTTTGCATCAATCATTCAAACCCCCTCGGATCAAGAATCAAAATTGGCTTGCCATCCCCATATATTGAACAACCAGAATAAAGAGAAGAAGGCAAAAATCTGTCTGTTTTTTTAACAACAATCTCATCTTCATTTAATATTTCATCAACAATAAACCCTCTTTTTTTCCCTTCATAATCAACAACGATCACCGATTTTTTCCCTGATTTCGTTACACAATTTAATTTTTCAGGTAGTCTTATAAGGGGCAGAATATTATTTCTTAGTTTAATAAGTTCATGTTTATGAACAGTCTGGATATCTTTATCATCAATATAAAATGTTTCCTGCACATAATTGAGAGGAAGCGCATAACGCTGACTATCCATACCTAAAATAAATGAGCGTATAACTGCGAGACTTATAGGCAATTCAATAATAAATGTAGAACCTCTACCTTTCTCTGATTTTATCTCCAACCTACCACCCAGGTCCTTAACAAATTTATTGACTATATCAAGACCTATACCCCTTCCGGAGACCTTGGATACATCTTTTTTTGTTGAAAAATCTGGTCTTAATAAAAATTTATATAATTCGCCCGTTTCCAATGTCTGGGCTGTATTATAATCAACGAGATTCCTTTCAACAATCAGTCTTCTTATCTCTTCAGAGTCAATTCCCTTTCCATCATCTGAAACATTTATTCTAATAAATTCTTTTTCCCTTGTTGCGCTCAAAGTAATTTTGCCTTTGTTCTCTATACCATGGTCAAGTGCATTTCTTAAAAGATGCATCACAGGTTCCTTAAGGATATCAATGATTGAACGGTCAACCTCAAGATCGCCACCGGTTATTACAAACTCAATCTCTTTATTCTGCTTTTTAGCCTCATCCCTAAGCCAGCGCGGGAAAAATTCAAAAACCGTTGATAATGGTAGCATACGCAAACGCATTATTTCATCCTGCAATGCAGATATTAACCTTGCAGCAGTCTCACCAAGATTTTGAAGTTCAGTATTTTTTATTTCTGAACTCAGTTTTACAAGGCGAGACCTTATTATGAGTAATTCATTTGTCAGATTGAATAGATTATCAATCTTTGACATCTTTATTCTGATTTCACCAAGTTCCGGGCCTTCAGCAGTGCCTCTCTTTAATGTAACTTCTTTACCTTGTTTGATTTCTTCACAGATTGTAAGCAACTCATTCGCTGGTGGTAAAACAGCATTATTCTTTATTGATTTTAAAACCTGCGAGAAGTAATCCACTATAATAAAGAGAAATTCTACAGTCTTTGCATCGATCTCCCCTTTTGTTTTGGGTTCAATAAGCAGGTCTTCTACTGAGTGCGCCAGATTACCAAGTTCTTCAAAACCCATCGTTTGTGCCATCCCTTTGATTGTGTGTAAAATTCTAAATACCTCATGTATTGAATCCCGATTTTTCCTATCCTTCTCAAGAACCAGAAGGTCATTCTCAAGTTGTTTGATATATGATTCGGTTTCACTGATAAAAAGGGATAAATATTCTTCCAGCATCTCTTTTAATTCTTAATTATTTTTTCATAATCCGTTCAATAGACTCAAGCACCCTTGAAGGTTGAAAGGGCTTTACCACATAGTCTATTGCACCGGCCTGGACTGCTTCCAGCACAAGTGCCTGCTGCCCCATTGCTGATACCATTAAAATCTTAGCCTTGGGATCAATCTTTTTTATCTCTTTAACCGCCTCAATTCCACTCATATCCGGCATAATGATATCCATCGTAACGAGATCCGGTTTCAATTCTTTATATCTTTCAACTGCTTCCTTACCAGTTGACGCTTCACCACAGACAGTATGGCCACCTTTTTCTAAAATATCGGTTAGCATCCGACGCATAAACATAGCGTCGTCCACCACCATTATTCTCATTTAACCTCCTTTTTCCTCAAACCCCTGGATGATGAACTCCTTACCCTTATTCTGATAACCATAGTAAATTAATTTTATCTTAATTTTTGAAAAAGTCAATATCCTTTTTACTCCTCCTTCGCAAAAACTCGGGAAAGGTTTAATATCAAAATAGGTTTCTCTTCAGTCTCATAGGCACCAATGAAAAAATCCTTCTCTTTTCTTGTAGAAAGCAATTCAGAATTTTTATTAATCAGTTTTTCGTCTATCTTTTTTGTTCCCAAAAGGCGGTCAATTCTCAAACCAGCAATTCTATCTTCCTCTTCAACAACCAATAGTATATTACAAAGTTCATCACCTGAAACACCAAGTCTTTTGCGCAAGGAAACGACCGGCACAACCTCGCCTCTAATATTTGCCAGTCCTAACAAAAATTCTGGTGCCTTTGGTACAGGAACATAAGAACTTAATTCTGTAACCTCGCGCACCTTTTTAATATCCAAACCGACTGTTTCATCGGCAATCTTAAAAATGATCAATGTATCCATAATTATAAACAGAAAAGGTTGCGAAAACGAACCAAACCAAAGGGATCAACCATAAACCCCTTTATATTCTTTTGAACTGCGTAGCAATCAACACCATGAGAAATGAAAATCCAGAGCGCATTTTCTACAATAAAGTTTTCTATCTTCTGGTATAATTCTATTCTACGCCTCGGGATCTGTTCAGCCCTTGCTGACTCAATCATCTTGTCAAGGTTCTCATCGGCATAAAAAGATGTATTACCACTCGCTCCAAAATTCTTTGAATGGAATAATGTATGGACAAAGTTATCTGGATCACCGTTGTCCGATACCCACCCCCTCAAACTCAATATGCTATTTCCGCTATAAGTTTTATTGAGAAACTCTTCCCAGGGCAGGGGATTTATCTGCAGATGGATTCCAATCTTGGCAAAGGAATCTTTTATAAATTCTGCCCTTTTTAAGGTATCAATACCTTTTCTGACATCAAGGACAAATTCCTCGGGTATTCCACCACCGAATCCTGCCTGGCGCATTAAATCTCGTGCTTTTTTAAGGTCATATTGATAACCTTGAAGATTGCTATTGTACCCAGGAAGTCCTGGTGGATATACCCCATTTGCCGGTATAGCCATACCTTTCAATAATGTCCGACAAAAATAGTCGCGATCGATGGATTGATTCATTGCCTTTCGCACATTCAAATCAAAAAAAGGACTCTTTTTAGAAAAATTTATTGCGAGATACTGTGTAGAAAGAACAGGCCCTGTATAAATATCTTCCTGTGAAAATTCCTGTAGCATATCGGCAGTCAAATTTAAAATAGAAATTTCACCCTTTTTAAATAATTCCACTGCTTCTTTATCATCGGGGATTATCTCAATAACACACTCATCAACCGGTGGTTTACCGTCAAAGAATTCATCAAAAGCCTCAAGAACAATCCTTTTTTTCTTCTCATAAGATACAAGTTTATATGGACCACAGCCAACTGGTTTTTCTGGATTAAAATCCGAAGGAACTATATCACAAACTCCGCAGGCAAGATTCGCAAGAAAAGGCACATAAGGAAATTTCAATACAAACCTGATATGGTAGGGATCAATAACAACCATCTCAGAGAGATACTCTATAAAATTGGCATTGGGACCCTTTTTTACTTTATTCAGTGAATGGACGATATCCTTTGCCTGCACCTCTGTTCCATTATGAAATTTTACGCCTTTTTTAAGATTAAAATCCCATATCTTTCCATCTTCAGAAACTGTAAAGGCAAGAGCGACTCCAGGGATTAAATGATTTAGCTGGTCAAATGTATAGAGTCCAGTAAAAACCTGCTCAATCACCTGATGACTTGTAGTATCTGTCTTTACCGCAGGGTCAAGCGTTATCGGGTCTTCTGTTGCACGCAATACAATTTTATTTCTTCGGGTTGTAATCAAAGAAATATCTTTCTTAAATTCATTAATAACAGTCCTCATTCCCTTCGTCAAATCTTCTCCTGATTTTATTATCGCCCCATATGAAGAGAAATATTCGCTTATCTTATGATATTCAGTATCAAATATCCGATGATGTTCTCCAAGCATCCCACATTGATTTACCATTTCCGCGGTTGAAGTAAACATTTCCTGAGAAAGGGCTGAAAGATTGTCAAGAACTTTGCTACTCTCAGCCACTGCATCCATTGAAAGAGTTAGAGAATCACTTCCCAATTCAACATCTTCAGTCGTTTTTGTAAAACAACAAATGAGGTAATTGATATCCTTCAGAATTTCTCCAACGGTTAAATCAATACTTCCGACGAATTCAGAGGATCTCATTGATAATGTCTTAATCTCATTCGTAACAACACTAAGAGGCTCAGCATACTTTCCACTCCGTGCACTTTCTATACCGGCATATAGACCTAAAAGACGCGAACGCTCGGTTATCCTTTTTAACTCCTGGACAGGTCTGTCAACTCTATTAATAAGTTCCTTTAGCTTATTAGATTTTTCATTCAGGGAACCAAGCAATTCACTGATATCCTGATAAAAAACTTTGGCACGGCTCAACGTTTCATTGGCAAAATTATGGGTTTTTGTCCAGGATTTGATCCTATCAGAAATAACCCCCACTACCTCGTTGAGATGTTTTGCCTCAGAAACAAATTGTAGTATCAATCTCTCTGAAGTATGAATTTCGAGTTTTCTCAGTGCACTGCTAAAAAATTTCTCGTGTTCTCCTTCTAATTTGGGTTCGTTATCAAGTATTTGTTTTATTGTATTGAATATGTAATAAAAATTATGGTCATCTTCGGCAATCATTAAGTTGTTCTTTACATTATTTAGATGTTGAAAAAATGCACCCAGAAACATCTCGGTAATAGCGGTCGTTCTAATAATACGATAGGTATCATCAACATACCCTGGTAATTTATCACTTTCCTTTTGCAGATGTATATGCAATTCCTTTTGCATCGATGCACTATTAGATATATCTTTAATAGAATTTTCAAGATAGGGAACAAGACTGAGCAATTCATTATTAATATTCAAAAACTTATCAGCAATCTCTCTTAAATATACTATCACATCCTGAATCTTTTTTAAATCCTGATTTAATTCATCAATATTTTTCAATAATTCATTAGATATCGCAGGAATAACCTTTGTTAGTTCCTGGGCATTTCGAACCAAACCTGTCATTTCCCGGGCAATTACCTCAAAACCTCTTCCCTCCCTTCCTGCATGGAACGCTGTTATTCCGGCATTTCTTGATGCCACTTCTATTGATTCGGAAACGAAATTGATGTTATAAATAATTTCCGCAAGTTTCCTTACACTGAACTGGATTTTCTTTAAAACCTCGGCTATATTATTTAAATCTGTGCTTACTTTTTCGGAAATTAAAACCGACTCCTTAAAATTCTCAATACTTTTTTTCAACAATTCATGTGTTTTTTTTATTTCAGTATCAAATACATCAACGCCTTCAAAAACGAGTTCAACGGTTGCAGATAGATTATTAAATCGATGACGAATTTCACTCAAAATTTCTGAATTGGTCTGAAGCCCCTGGTCAATCCTTTGACCAGTAGACAGAAAGTTTTGAAAATATGAATCGTATTGAGCAAAAAGAGGTTTAAGCCTTTCTATGAGAGCCTTTCGTAAATCATCACCCATATGTTATAATTTTATTGAAATTTTAGTCTTTGTCAATTAAAAAAATCATCGGGGGAATATACTTAAAAGTGTGGAATTTAGTCTTGAAAATAAAAGAAAATGGTGTATCCTTCCTTGATATATGGATTCAAAAAAAGCTCAGATGAGCTTGAAAGGAGGATACACCATGAATCCATTTAATTATTCTAAGGCCAAGCTTAATGAAATTTTAAGTGATGTCAAGATGCACTTCGCTTCGTGCGGTGGTGAGTTATTATAAGGGGTGGGTTAAAAAATGGTGTGAGTTAGTGCCAAAGGCGGTGGCGTGTTTAGAGCGTGATATTGAGGATTTATTAGTATTTTTTCAGGAAAAAAAGAAATTATGGAAGAAGTTGCGGACTACGAATGTGATTGAGGGTCTTTTTAAAGAGTTGCATCGGCGGACCCGACCGATGTCAATTTTTGTTAATGTTGCCAGTTGTGAGCGAATTATCTTTGCGTTATTTAACAAATACAATAAAAAATGGAAGGAACACCGGTATGTATCCATTCATTAAAATTTGCACACAAATATTGACATTCCCATAAACTGAATTCCTTGTTGCGAGTGTACCAACAAAACCCGCCCAAACCTTAGAATGAAGGAAAGAATAAATTTAAGCGTATTGAAATTTTGAACTGGAACATTACCGCATTGAATGTTTTAAAAACCTGAACGCCTAAACACCTAAGATTAGAAGTAAATTAATAATGTACTATTTTCCTAAATGAAATTTTACAGTCGCGCTTGCCAACCTGTTGGAAAGTTTGTCGGTGATGGTTATATCAACTTCGTACTCTCCATCCTCCAGCCCTTCCACTGTATTAATATTATTCGTCAGGTATATCTGATTCATATCACGTTCCTTTGGGAATGATATTGGATCCTCCAATAAATTCAAATCAAGAAGAATTTCGCCTTTCGGACTTTTTACTACAAGATGTTCAGGTATATGAACCTGATATGAGCCATCTGAAATTGTATTATATTTGACATTGTTTAGATTCATATAAATCCAGACAACATCACCTGGTTTGTATTTAGCATCAGTTGTTCGTCATATTTCATATAACCTTCAGGCTCTTCAGAACAGAATACAAGATTTGTTATCTTTAATTCACCACTTGCAGTTTTGACAGGTTCTTTTTTTGTGCAGAGAGTAAAAAACCCTATAACAGTACATAACAGAATACTAATTGTGATTCGGTTTTTCATAAATGACCCCCTTTATTATTTAATAAAACCAAGAATCTATCTTAACAATTGTGTAAGAAACTGGATAATCCGGGTTCCTGCAAATCAAAGAACCCCCATATTTCTCTCCCATTATCTTCATAAACTAATTATACCCAAATATTTCAAAATTTTGAAATGTTAAAATGTAATATACATGAATTTCCAAATATTTCTATTATATCGAATAAATCCGACCACTACAATTTGGGAAAAAATTTTTCTATTTAGACCAATCCTTTCAAGTTATAAATTGTCCTTTCTACTATTTTAATGCAATCCCTTAAATGGTTCCTAACATCACTTCCACTAAATCGCAAGACCGACCAGCCAAAACTGGTTAGTTGATTATTTCTTATACGGTCTCTGGTTAAAGCATCCGGCATAGTGTGATAGCGTTCACCATCACACTCAAGGTCAATATTTGCCTTTTTACAGAATATACAAAAATCTAAAAAATAACACTGCTTGTTTATACGCACAACATATTGTCTTTCTGGAAAGATGTTATGCCGTTTCAATGCCCGATACATTTTTTCTTCTAATTGACTGGTCCAGTATAAATCATTTATTTCTTCGGCCAGCAAAAGCCTTTTTAGGGTGGTGGGAATATGCACTATGCGCCGCCACCTCATACTCAGAATTGGTCTGGGCAATTCTCTTATCTCATCAAGATGCATTTGATAATATTCACTGTTTCTACGGGGATGTTCTATTTCATCAGAAAATAATTGAATTCTCTTTTTAATTTCAATATCATTTATTGCCGAATAATAGATAACTTTGAATCTCAGATCCCTGCCAAAAACAGATGGAAAATAAAAGGCAAGATATTTTATCTCATTGATATTTTTCGGCGCGGATTCGACCGGAATGTGATACCATCTTTGGTTCTTTATTACATTCCAGAGTTCTTTTCTGGGCACAATTCCGACCAATCCAGGCAAATCATTCATAAAGAATAATATTTTGTTTTTTCGCTAATTATATCGCGGATTGTTCATAATCCTGGGTCATTATTGGCACTCCCTGGAGTGCGCAGGCAACATTCCCAACAATGATTGCCTTTAATTTTACATTCTTCAATTCCTGCAAAATTCTCAGCAGAAGAATTTCATCAGGGGACATATACACCTCTTCTTAATTTTCTCAATAAAAATCGTCTGGGACAGGATTTTGGCTTAATAAGATTTCTAATTATCAAGTGTAAATCGTGCTCAGGAACATCAGGGAATTTTCTGGCAAGTTTCTTTTGAAGATGAAGAACCTTTGTTAGAAATTTTTTCGCGCTATTTTTGCCCTTTAATTTTTTTCATAATTATATGATAATAAAATATTTCACGGTGTCAAGATTTTACAGATCTGTTTCTTGCCCCTGCTTTTTAATAAAAAAAGGGATTTAATCAACAAAAATATTATACCATACTACCTATTTTTATATAAATTTTAATACCTTTTTGCGGAATGCAAAAAGTAAACATGCAAAAATAAATATCATTGAGAATAAATTTGTAATTTCAGGGGTGAGTTTTAAAATGTAAAATCAATTTAATCTGCCCAGGGTAACCCTTTCACCTTTTCGTAAAATGTTCTCAATTTTGCCCATCCCACAAAACCTGATGATGTCTTTATCTGATACCAGTCGTCATAAAAGGTTTCTTTAGAGGGTGAATATAACAATAATATTATTTTTTCACCAGCATATACTATAGTTATTCCATCTTCATCAGCTCTGGAACGGTTAAGAGAAAATGATTTTATTACCTCTGCCTCTATCCCAACATAATAGAACTCCTGAGGGATAATATTTAAGGTTCTTGAATCTTTATCAAGGACATATATGTCTCGTTTCCTCCAGAAGCCCATCCAATCATCAACAAGCACCTTTCCGTTTCCTGTAAATTCTGGCCATCGTGCAATCCTGGCCATCTGAAAAGTCTTTTTTCCATCATACCAATAAATCAAATACTCATCATCATCACTCTCTCCTGGGGTATGGACTGCTACTTCCTTAAAAATATCCGCTGTATCAATGTCTACAATGATAAATCCGTCCACTTCGGCATTGAGTGTATCTTTAATTATCGTTTTATTTATTTTTAATGTAAATCCACCATCTTCATTTGTTTCAATAATACGGATGGCATCCAATCTGCCATCTCCATTTAAGTCCACCTTTGCTTCTTTAACAAAATCAAAATTAGGACATAAGAAAGATGGACTTAAGGACCAGAAAAAGATTGTAATTAAGCCAATCGCCATTTTGACCCCTTTTCATATTTGTTAAATTATAAAATTAATATTTGTATGATTAATTCCGATTTTTTTAGTTTTTAAAGTAGCGGTTCACCATGTGGCGCGGTGGATTGGTCTGCGGTCCAAATCATCAGGGGTAGCGGACTTCAGCCCGCATCCATTTTTGTTTCCATGTAGCAGACCCCGGTCTATGTCAAGATGCGAAACAAGTTTCGCTACTCCGTTGGTATTTTTGGAGTAGCAGAGCTTGCTCTGCGCAAATTCTGTGCGAGACAAGTCTCGCTATTTCAATAAATAACCTCTGGAGCGCGATTGCTCGGCATTAAAAAGGTCAAGCAAGCTTGACCACTACAAAAAAATTTACAGCATCGTCCGCCATACCGCGTGGCGGACTCGCAGGAAACGCAGAAATCGTATTATTCCATCAACAAAAATGATGAAAAAGACGCGGTTTCAAACTGCGATAAAAATTTGGGTTACGGCATACTACCTATATTGAACGGCTGCTATTCCTTTGGCAGATTGCCTTTCAATAACGCATATAATAAATAATTGTAGTGGCAGAGTTTACTCTGCAATAATTCATAATTAAAAAGAATTGTAATGACTACACACATTTTGGTTGATTATTCTGATTAAACCATGTCAAGCGAGATTAAAAACTATAAAAGGCACAATCCCCCTTATTCCCCCTTTTTTAAAGGGGGACATAGGGGATTTTTCAGTTATCTCGATTATGAACCTGATTTTCATAAGGGAATGCTTTAACCCTGTGAAAAGAGCAAGATTGACCACTACAAGAACATTTGCGGGATCGTCCTGACAAGAAACTCAGATGCCCCCATCTCCCTTACTGTTGTTCACAAAAGGCGAAGTATGGGGAAAGTCATTTTTTATCCTGCATCTTGTATAATGTATCGATGAAAATAGTTCTGGGAACTACTCTTATCGCGGATGGGAATCCGCTCCTACAGCGGATTCGTCCATCTGAAAATGGATGCTACAAAATAATTAGATTCTGTAACAAATTCAGAATGACATTAAAAAAAGAATTATTCTTCGCCCCGAGTTTTGGTTTTTATTGGTTCAACAAGTAAAACATACGCAGGTTTTTCACTACGCGAACGATGACGTGTCCCCTGCTTAACCAGAAAACCTTCGCCTTCTTTTAATTCCACTGATTCGTTTTCCAGGTCAATAAATATCTTTCCTTTAACCACATAGAAGAATTCATCTTCGTTTTGATGGGTGTGCCATTTATAGGCACCGTCAATTTTGGCAATCCTCAATGCAGTCTCATTCACATACACTACATCCTGAGGTTGCCAGGGTTCTTTTAATTTTTTATCAATGTCTTTAAAACTTATCTTGGGCATATGTCTCCTTTTTTATGCAGCAATCGCAGGTTCGTTCGCAAATGTGCGAACTTGCAGTATCATCCGCCACTGGCGGATTTGCAGTATCGCCTCTGGCTCGCAAAAAATTTCCAATAAATGCATAAATAATGGCAGAGAACAATCCTGCAAACGAAGCGACACTGCATCAATAACTACATCCTGAACACACCAAATTTATGGTCGGGGATTTGTGCGTTTAGAGACATTGCAATTCCAAGTCCAAGTATGGTTCGGGTATCAACAGGGTCAAGAATTCCGTCATCCCATAATCGGGCTGTTGAATAATAGGCACTTGATTCATATTCATACTTTGCAAGTATTGGTTTACGGATCTCTTCAATCTCCTCTGGAGTCAGTTTCTTTCGTTCTTTTTCCAATGCCTTGACCTTTATATCTGTAAGCACATCTGCTGCCTGTTCACCACCCATCACACAAATCTTTGCGGTAGGCCACATAAACAAGAGCCTTGGCTCATAAGCCCGACCACACATACCATAATTCCCTGCACCATAAGAACCACCGATGATAACTGTAAATTTTGGAACCTGTGCATTTGCAACTGCATGCACCAGTTTTGCACCGTCTTTTGCAATTCCCTGATGCTCATATCGTTTACCGACAATAAATCCGGTGATGTTTTGCAGAAAGATTAATGGAATCTTACGCACACAGCACAACTCAATAAAATGTGCACCTTTCTGGGAAGATTCTGAAAAAAGCACACCATTATTAGCAAGAATCCCAACTGGATAACCCATAATCCTTGCAAAACCACATACCAGTGTTGGACCATATAGTTCTTTGAACTCGTGAAACTCGCTTCCATCAACAATTCGTGCAATCACCTCGCGCATATCAAATGGCTTGCGTAAATCTTTAGGGATTATTCCGTATAATTCTTTTGGGTCGTATGCAGGGTCTTTAGGTTCAACTCTTTCCAGTGGATATTTTGGTGGTCTCACCAAATTCTCCACGATATTTCGCGTGATTTCAATTGCCTGTTCATCATTTACTGCATAGTGGTCACTCACACCTGAAATACGGCAATGGACATCAGCACCACCCAGTTCCTCCTCGGTCACGACCTCACCAGTTGCTGCCTTGACCAGGGGTGGACCACCAATATATATCGTGCCCACGCCTTTTACATGGACGACCTCATCGCTCATTGCTGGCTGATACGCACCACCTGCGGTGCAAAACCCCATCACCACAGAAATCTGAGGAATATTCATTGCGGACATTATTGCCTGATTATAAAATATCCTGCCAAAATGGAATCTATCAGGGAATGTGCCGACCTGCAGGGGCAAGAAAATTCCACCTGAATCAACAAGATATATGCAGGGCAGATGGTTATCAATCGCTATCTCCTGGGCACGGATGTGTTTTTTGATTGTCTCAGGGATATATGTTCCACCCTTAACTGTCGCATCATGTGCAATAATCATTACTTCCCGACCCTGGACAACGCCGATCCCGGTTATGATTGCTGCAGATGGATGTTCGTTATCATACATATCCCAGGCAGCAAGAGGACTCAATTCTAAAAATGGGGTATCAGGGTCAAGGAGCATTCTCAATCTATCTCTCACAAATAGTTTCCCCCGCTCTTTGTGCTTCTTATGCATATAATCCGGACCACCTTTACGCACAAGGGAAAGCCTTTCTTTCAATATTTTAACCGCCTGTTCCATTGCTTCGTAGTTTTCTTTGAACTCAGAACTATTAGGATTGATTTTGGATTCAATTTTATACATAAAGACCTTTTAGTTTTTGTTAGTCGTTATACGGTTTCGCAGCCCGTATCGTGAATCGTCTTTCGTATCCAATTATTTTACGAATAATAAAACCGTATAACGAAACGGGCAGCCACACCGTATGACACGAAACGAACTTCTTCATACTAAGACCGCCTTGTATCCATAGCAGATTATACCCGCTGCACCTTCTTCCTGTATCTTTCTGAATACGAGTTTAACTGATTTGTCGATTTTCATATCTTCAGGTTTACAATCAACAACCTGTGCCATCAGGCGAACACCATCGTTCAATTCAATGATAGCAACATTATAGGGAATCTGCGTATTGAACTGTTCTGGCGCAACACGAATTGTAGTATATGTAACAATCTTTCCGGTCTCACTCAATTTGATTTTTTCAAAATCCCGTGATTTACAATTTGAGCAGATAAGTCTTGGTGGGAAAAATATCTTTCCGCATTTTTTGCATTTATCTGCTTCAAGACGATACCTTTGCGGTATCTCTCTTGTATATCTTGGTGAAGGCATAAAAGCTCCTTTCAATCAAAATGCAGTAATCACAGTATCATCCGCCACATGCGGATTTGCAGTATCGCTTTCGGCTTGTATTGACAATTTATGCGAACAAGGTGATATTGCAAGTGAAACGATACTGCAAGCGTAGCGATCCTGCTTCATATTGTAAATATATGAACAACCGATGACGCTCCTGAACCACCCATATTCTGGGTCAGACCAATCCTGGCATTTTTCACCTGTCTCTTTCCCGCATTTCCCCGCAATTGTTCCACTACCTCTACAATCTGTGCAATACCAGTTGCTCCAACCGGATGTCCCTTTGATTTTAATCCACCTGATGTGTTTATAGGAATCTTACCATTCAATGAGGTCTCCCCTTTTTCAGTCAATTCTCCAGCCTTTCCGCGCGGGGCAAATCCAAGTTCTTCAATAATGCACAACTCAGCAATTGTGAAACAATCGTGGACTTCAGCAAAATTGACTTCTGACGGCTTTATCCCTGCCATTTTGTATGCGCGTTCACCAGCAATGCGCACCGCCTCAAGGCTTAAAATATCTTTTCTTTGATGCAAGGCAATTGTATCTGTTCCTGCTCCAGAGCCGAGCACCTTTACAATCGGTTTCTTTAACTTTTTCGCAATATCAACAGTAGTAACAATCACACAGGCTGCACCATCAGAGACTGGAGAACTGTCCATCACTGTGATCGGATCAGCAACCATTGTAGCATTGAGGACATCATCAATAGTAATCTCACTCTGGAACTGGGCATTCGGATTTAGTGCACCATTCTTATGATTCTTTACCGCAACCATTGCCAGATGTTTGCGTGAGGCACCGTATTTCTCAAAATAGGCATTGGCAATCATTGCATACAATCCCGGAAATGTAATCCCCTGATAACATTCATATTCCTGGTCCGCTGCGGTAGAAAGCGCATAGGTTACATCTGCACCGTCGGTCATCTTTTCTACACCACCGGCAAGGACAATATCATTCATTCCTGAAGCAACATCCAAAAATGCCTGCCTGAAGGCAAATCCTCCAGATGCACAGGCAGATTCAATGCGCACTGCAGGTATTGGTGCTACACCAAGATAATCTGCCATCATAGCACCGATATGTTCCTGACCAACAAATAAGCCCGGGGTCATAGAACCCACATACATTGCATCAATGTGGTCAACCCCGGCATCGTCAATCGCCTTTAGCCCTGCTTCAACAAAAATATCCCTTAATGATTTTGTCCAGAGTTCCCCAAACTTTGTCATCCCAACACCGATGACTGCCACTTCTCTCATACAGACCCCCTTTTAAAATGCAGTATTCGTATTTTCATCCGCCACAATGCTCGGCGGATTTGCAGTATCGCTTTCGGCTTGTATTGACAATTTATGCGAACAAGGTGATACTGCGAGTGAAACGATACTGCAAGCGTAGCGATCCTGCATATATTATTCTGCCATTATTATCTTATGTCTATGTTTTGCGTATTCACCGTAGGTGAGATATATTCTATTATTCTCAAGCATATCCTTCAACTTCTCTGCCTTATCACGCACTTCATTTATCCTTTCAGTAACCTTAAAGACAAAGGCATCACTGCCTGCTCCAGAGCCGAAAGAGACAAGTAATATTAAATCACCCGGCTTTGCAACATCAAGGACCGCTGAAAATCCAGTTGGTGAAGAACCTGAATATGTATTACCCATCAGAGGCACAATCCAGCCTGGTTCAATCTGTTCTTTGGTAAATCCAAGACGCTTGCCAATAGCCATTGGAAACTTTCCATTGGGCATATGGAAGACCGCATATTTGAAATCACCTGGTTTGTAACCGGTCTTTTCTAATATTCCTTTGCCTGCATTGTAGATATGTTTGAAATATGCCGGGTCACCGGTGAATCTTCCACCATGTCTTGGATAGAATTGATATTCGCGCCTCCAGAAATCTGGGGTATCTGTTGCCCAGGAATATGTATCAAGAACTTCTACCACGATTTTATCCTTACCGAAGATAAATGCTGAACCACCAGCCGAAGCCGAAAATTCCAGAGCATCACCCGGTGCACCCTGTGAAGTATCAGCACCAATTCCCATTGCATATTCCATCAGACCGGCTTTTACAAGGCTGTATGCAACGAACATCGCCTCAGTCCCTGCCTTACAGGCGAACTCAAAACTCGCAATGTGGACCTCAGGTGTAATTCCGAGTACCTCAGCAACGACTGTTGCAGAGGGTTTAACTGCATAGGGATGGGATTCTGAACCAACATAGACCGCACCTATTTTCTGAGGATCAATCTCTGCACGCTTCAAGGCATTCTTTGCAGCAGCAACCGAAATTGTGATGGTATCTTCATCCATTCCCGGAACAGTCTTTTCTTTTAATGCAAGACCTTTTTTTATTGTCTCCGGGTCCCTGCCCCATTGTTTGGCAATCTCTTCAACTTTTATCCGGTAACGGGGCAGGTATGACCCATAACCTACAATCCCTATTTTTTCAGGCATCATACCTCCTCATTTTGTGCAGAGTAAACTCTGCCACTACAGATAATTTGAGAATATTTAAGACTAAAGCAAAAATTATAGCGTTTTACGGTATGCATTATTTTGCCAAAATGTTTTTTAAATCTCCCTTATTTCCCATTTTTGGCTTACTCGTAATGCCAATGTTTATGAATAATCCGGGTTAGAATCTCTCTCAATTCTGGCACATCAAACCATCTTTTATTTGTGAGTTCGTTTGCATAGGATTGATATATCAAGCTAATTGCCTCATATAGTTCTTCAGGTAGTTTCGGCGGTGCACTCTTCACAATCTTCTTCCAGTTTACGCGGTCTTGTCTCTTTGCAGATTCTACATCCTTAAACCAATCAGTCGTCCGATAATATATCCGCGCAATCTCTTTGCTCACTGGCATTCCATCGTAAGTAAACCTGCATTCATCAAGGGTGCCTATGGCATCAACAAGAACAAACTTCCTATTTTCATCAAATCCAAGTTCAATCTTGCCGTCCTCGTTGAACAAACCAAGCCTTCTTGTTTCTTTTGTAATTAATTCATTTATGAAGACGACTATCTTTTTCATCTCTTCAAGTTCTGAATCTGAAAGTCCACAGATATTCTTTGCCTCATCCCAGGTTAGATACCTGTCAGTAATCTCAAGTTTTGTGGATACATCATATATCGGTTTTTCAAGAATCTGTCCAGGCTCTGGCATCTTATCCAATCCAATATCAGCCAGTTTCAGCGTTCCTTCTTTCAATCTCTTAAAGACTGAAGAACCTGCGGGCAAGGCATTGCGATAGATAACTTCAAGGGGAATTAAAAAATTTGCGGTCTCTTCTTTATAGATAGAATAATCGTATCTATTACCAGCAAGTTTAGGTTTAACCACCCTCAACAGTTTAACTTCCATTATATTGGAAGGATGTTTTAATTCATTCAGCCTCTTTGCCTTTCCGTCTTCAACGAGCCCAAGATAATGTGTTTTTATCCCTGATTCCTCAAGTTTTTCAAAATAATAGGCAGTTGCAATGCATATTGCCGCACCTTTATTAGCAATATGGTCAGGCATCTCACCCCAGTCAAAGACCGAATATCTATCTGAAAATACAAACCTACCAATACCTGGTTCTTTATCAGTCGGAGATTTCATAATTTCAAGGTCCTTAACACTACCCATTGTTGGCAACCTCCTTATCCGCCTGTTCAATCTTTCTTTTCATTTCTGTTTGATACTTCTTTATCTTTGATACCAATCTTTTGTCCTTAATACTAAGAATCTTAATTGCCGCAAGCGCTGCATTTTCCGCACCAAGGACAGTCATCGGACAGACCCCTGAAGGCATGCGAAGGCTTGAAAAAATGTCCACACAGAGACAGGCATCTGAAGGTGGTGGTGGGCAGGCAATAACCGGGTTTGTGGTCTGGGCATCAACAAAACCGCTAAGGGCATTACTCCTTCCGGCAATAGTAATAAACACAACTTCATCTGAATCATAATCTTTTATAATCTTCAAGACCTTTAATGGAGTTTTATGGGCAGAGGCAATGCGGATAACATAATTTAAACCAAAATCATTTAGGACATTCGTAATTTTTTTGCCATATTCCATATCGGCTTTTGAACCCATAATTATAACTACTTTTGGCATAGCACTCCTTTTGTGGTGTAATTATATTTAAAAATTTATGAAGGTCAATAAAAATAGAACATCTAAAACTTGATTTTTATCCCCGCATTAATCAATAGAAAAATCATTCTCATTCGGAATTGTCAATAATATGTATTTAGAATTTTCCGAAGAAAGAAGTTATATCAAAATATATTGTTTTACGGGTGTGATCCGACAGTTCAATTTCTATTTTGTCATACTGCCTACTACCAGATGGAATAAACCCCTGGCGAATCAATTGCCAGTCTTTACCACGGATACCGAATTTCTGTGCAAGATATGAGTATTCAGCTCTCGCACCTTCGTCTTCGTTTTTTACCTCTAATATCACAATTGCTTCCTCTATTGATTCACCGCTACTTTCTATATATTTAGCCATCTCATTCTCCAGATTTATCTTTTCGTGGTCTGACAATCCCCCAAGTGCTCCACCCACCAGACCAAGAAGACCAAAATATAATGTAGTAAGAAATATTCCCGCACCAATTATCGCACCTAACAATCCTCCAAATATTGTGCCACCACCACCAAAAAGGCTCCCTAATAAACCACCAATGATTGGCAGCATAATGCCGGCAAGTATCCCTTCAATAGTCCCACTTAAAAATCCAGCCAGCATTCCATTTCTTATTCCACCGATTATTAATCCGGCAATAAAACCAGCAAGGATTGGCCCGAGCACCGGAATTGGACTCAAAATCAGCATTGCTATGTATCCGACAATTACTGCCAATATTAACATTATAACCTCCTTTATTCGTGATTTCTTAGATACTTATCAAAAAATAAAAGAACCCTGTCAAAGAATTCAGGATAGTTGATAAATTCCGGCCCTTTAATTCCACCATGCTCAGCATCGGGAACAACCCACAACTCTTTTGGACCTTTTAATTTTACCGATATTTTCTCAAACATCCAGACCGGTGTCCGATTATCCTTTTCGCCTACTATCAAAAAAGCAGGAATATCAATCTTCTCAGCCGCATTTATAGGTAATAAATCTTCAGGATAACCCTCTGGTGCTACAAAATTTCTCTCAGGCATTGACTTTTTCAAAACTGGCAAGATTTCGTCAAATGAACTCATCAATGCCCTGCCTACATAAACCGAGATATCTTTTCGTTTTGCAATAATCGCAAAAGAAAGATAAGCACCTGTAGAAAATCCCATAACTCCAATCCGTGTGGTATCAACCTCGGGCTGTTGTTTGACAAAATCAATCGCCGTATCATAATCAATGAGAAATTCAGTGTAGCATAATCTATCGGGATCTGTATGCCATTCTGAACTCATTCCAAAACCACGCCAGTCAAAGAGAAAGATATTGTAGCCTCTTATGAAAAAGTGATAGGCATAGAAGATGAATTGTGTCATATTCCCAGCATCGCCGTCACAGATTATAATTGTGGGTCTTTTTGAATCGTCTAAGGTGTGGTATTCGCGTGGTGCTGGTTTCAATTCTTCGGGGACGGGCAATATTCTACCGATGATTGAATTGGCAATACCAGTTGTATCTTGTGCCGGAATAAACCACCCTTTCAGTTTCAGACCATCAGATGTTTGAAATTCCACTTCCCGGTAAATTACTCCGTAATCCGAAGGTATTGCCTTATATCCCTTTTCTGGCTTAAGGGCATACAAAGGTAAACAAAAAGATATAAGCACCAACAATATTAAAATCCGACAATTGAGATGAAAAATCATTCTCCTTTGTATCATTTTTCCTCCTTATTCTTATTTTCACAAAAAATCATCAAAGAAGCTCTCTCAATTTTTTATCACATTGATAAAACGATAAATAATCAAGGCAAGCGTATTATACATTTTTTTAACTATTTTATAGTCGTAAGGGGCAACATCCTTTATTTCAAAATAATAAAGAACCTCTGGATCTTGATACCAGACCACAGCAATGGAAATATCATCAGGTAACTGCGCAGGACGGAGCCTTGAGAATCACCACTCTCTAATATATATAGTTTATTACTGCACATTACCGGTAGACCTAAAAATTGAATTGGCTAAAGCTCTTTGAATAATAATCTCACGCATCATCAATTTGTTCATTTTGATATTTATATAATTGTGCAATTATAAAAATTTCAAAACCTGTCATGAGTATTTTATATAATAATAGGCGATATGATTTGTTTTTCAATCCTCAAATTGTTTATCTTGATACTCCCGTATTGCCTACCCTACTTTTGTCATTTTAAATCTCAATCTTTGTAAAATTCTCGTGCCGCAAAATTCAAATTCCAATCGTAGAGAAAACCCTTGTGGTTGTCCGTTTATTTTGTAAGACCCACCGCCACTTCGTAAGTGGGGGTAGAAACCCTATGAAATTTCATAACTTTTCGACTATGTTTTTTATGCCTTCCCCCACTTACGAAGTGGGGGGTAAGGTATCTTTAAATCTTTTTATCACTCCTTTCCAGCCATTCTTTTACTGCCCGTGATAGGACATCTGCTCGCCTTTTAATCAAAATATAATACCACACACCGATGACCAGTAAAAATGCCAGTATTATCCACAAAGCAGTTGTGCCATGAACTCTATAGCCTAATGCCAGCAAAAGAAAAAAGACAACCCCCGGAATTGAAAGATTCAGACAGACCGTAATTTTCGCCTTCTGTGGATTTACCAGTTCAATTGTGCCGTGTATCGGGCAGACGGTATATTTTGAGACCGAATAATCCCAGACAAATTCACGATAGAAAACCTCCTTCTGGCTCACCTCAAATAACCGATACTTGTTCTTGATGTAAGTGCCTATATTCTCCTGTAGCAGATTCACCGGTGGGAGTTTGTAATTGACTTTATTGGTCACATTATTGATACTATACAAAAACACTAAACTTCTGAAATAAGCCGGCATCCGCATTTTAACAAAGACCTCATCCATGATAAGGCACAAAACAGCTATAGACAAACCAACAATAACCTCAGTCATAATTTCCTCCTTATTGTCAAAAATAAGCCAATTGAAGGTAATTAATTATCGTTAATAATCCTAACTTGGATTATCCATACTTATTTTTGATAAGTTTTATTAAAATGCAATTCTAAAGCGGGTTAACGCCATTTTTTTAGCGCAAAATTTTTTAACTCTCTGTTTTTTCTTTTTGTCATTGCGAGGAGCGAGATTCCTCTCCTGTCATTGCGAGGCTCTCGTAGAGAGCCGAAGCAATCTCAAGACAGGCTCGGAACAGGCTCCGCAATCTCATTTGTTATCGCACAGTTCAGAGATTGCCACGCCCTCGCCTTTGGCTCGGGATCGCAATGACATTTAGTATGAATAATTCGTGCTAAATGCCTCAACATTTCTTCAATTGCCCTCATTCGTATCTTAATTCTTCAATGCCTCTTTGATTTCTTTTTGGAAGTTTTCTTTATCAAAAAAGAAGGTCATTATCGGTTTTTGATTTACTATACAGAATGAAACCCTGCCCCTTTTTGTAACCTCGTCTGCCTCTTCAAACTCGTTGATCATCCTTACAGAAATATCCGGTGCGACCTCTAATATAGACTCTTTTATCTTTTCCGAAAAATATATAGAGAATGGACAATTGGGGTCATAGAATATCAATGCTCTGCCTTTATCCTCTTCTTGAGGTATATAACTTATAATTTTAGGTTTGTATACAAAATCTTTTTTTAAAGGATAATAAAGTAATGAAGGGTCATCTTCGCTTACCTGTTTAAACCCCATCTTTTTGAAAAATTCAGATTGTGGATACCTGCCCGGCACCTGGAATGCAGAGATTACAAAACCCGCGGGTATATCATCGCCAAAATATGATTTTGGTCTTTGCATATCATCTAAGAGAGATTGAAACAAAGTTTTGCCAATGCCCTTTTTTAAATTTTCTTTTTCCAGGACAAAGATACAATCAATCACAACCAACTTTTCGTCGGGTCTTAACTGATACTGAATAATGCCTGCAAGTCTACCATTCAAATACGCAATTTTGGCAAAACTGCCAAATTTTTTTAGCATCTGCACTGCCCATCTTTTCTTAACCCCTGCCCCTTCAATAAAATACCTATCCCCTTTCTTGTCAATTGGAATACAGAACCCAATCAAATCATCTATGTTTTTTTCACTAACATCTTGAATTTCTAAACCTTCCATTCCAGTCTCCTTTCACTCCCTCCTATCTCCTCCCCCTTAAAGGAGGAGGGTAAGAGTGGTGGTGTTCCATTCCACTCGCCTTATTTTAATGATATTACAAATAAGGGTCATGGATTTCAGGAAGCCGCTGAATGCAGTCTGAGGCAAACGAAGTGTTCCCCAAAACCAGTATTAGATGAAAGCTAAACTCCGATTCGAAAAAGCGGAGACCGACGGCCAGCTTTTGCATATGAACCATTCTATAACATTTCTTTGATGTTGGATATAGACGCTACTATGGATTTTAGAAATGCATCTATGCCTGGGAAATTTCCGCTATGCTTATTAAGGATGTATAATTCTTTACGTCCGATAAGCCGTTTTATATCGCGTTTGAATTTTTTCTCAAATTCTTGAGGTGGCAAATTAAGGCTCAAATAGTAGTACTTGAAATGCTTAAAATTCTTTCTTCTATGATGATAAATTAATTTTTCTTCTTCCCTAAATTTTTTGAAACCATCCTCAAAATTAGTCTTTGCTTCAAAAGCATAATACTGCTTCTTTGTTTTGTTGCTTTTTATTACAATATCAATTCTAACCTGCTTATTACCTTTCGTTTTCCATTTGAACGGTATAGTATACCGATTGACAACGGAGGCGGTTTTATCTTTCTCAGTCGCAGACAATCCTGCCTTTATGAAATGAAATATAGTCCATTCTAGTATTGTGCCAGCCACTGATGAATAGTTGAGTTGATTTTCTCTGCAAAACTCAATAAATACATCCCTGGGAGTAGATAAAAGAGTTAAGAATTCACCGCTATTATATTCTCCTTTTATAAGATATTTACGCCAGTATTCTGAGAAAGCCTCTTCTATAATACTATGATATCTCTCATGACATGTCTTGAGATTATTTTCCAATTCATTGACTCCGTTCATATAGACAACTCGAAACAGGCCGATATTACATTAACGAGCCCAGCATAAAAGAAGTTTTTGCGAAGCAATAATTTGAGTACGTGCCTTAAGGTACAAACCTTTTATGGTGTGTGATATGAGGTCACAGTTTTGTATTTAAATAGCATTTCACTATCTCATATATTTTTTCTAAACTTGTAGGTTGTATATTCTCCCAAGTACATCCACCAAAGGGTGGAATTCTTGAAATTACAGATGCGTTTCGGTCTACTCCATCAAATAACCGATTTGGAGGTGTTTGCGTTCTCATTCTATTAATTACCTCAAAATCAACCTCATTAATATTGCTTAAAAGACCAACTTTTCCACCACGCATAGCATAATGTAAATGATCCCCTGGTGGGGTTATATGTCTTCGGTATGCGAAACCCAAGTCACTTGTGCAGGATTCAAGATTTGTTAAAATATCGTTATCCATTGAAACTTCTTCAAAAGGTGGCCAAGGAATAAACGATAGTTCCCCTAAATGAACAATGTTTCCAGACCCACATAATTCAAGAACAATTAACGGCAAATCCGTGCCATGTTGGTCAATATAAGCGTCCATACCACGAGAACGCTCCTCTTCCAAATCTGTTAGGAGCATTGCATACCCATCATTTCGATAGTTTCGGAGTATCTCCAAAAGAATTGCACCAGAAGATAAATTGTCATTTAAATCGTTACCATCGTAATGTGCTGAAAAAATAATTTTGTTTTTTTCAGATTTTTGAATAATTATATTCGCTCCATCCGGTTGAAAATTTTCAATAATGTATGGTATCTTTTGCGCATCAAGTTGTCTTGTTATCCAGTTTCGCCGGGCAATCCTATTAGGACAGTCTTTCAAATATTTTAACAAATCAATTATAGGCATCTTCATTTTCCTCCCCTATGATTTTGCCTAACTTGTTTGTATCCGCAATCATTTTGCATATCTGTCCATTTTGGCGGTGTAGACACGATGTGGATTTTTTTACTATTGTCTTTATCTTTCAGGATTTTAATTTCTAAATCCATAGATTTATCATATACATCTTTAATTAAAAGTCAAAGGAATTTTTATTTAATATTTTGATCGTATTTGAGGCCTCTCGGAGGTAATTTTGGCAAACTGCATTTTCCTTTATATTTAGTATAAATGCATCGCAAGGAAAAGTGTAAATATTAAATCAATACAATTATCTTCAAAACTTTTAAGAACATTTGCACAATAACCTAAAAATATTTTTTGAATTCTTTTATATTATCTCCTTTGCCCCGAACGCCTGATTCACTCTGCAATCAATATTTACTATTTTAAATGAGAGTTTTTTTCGGTAATTTTCCGTAGAAATGTCCTTTATATCACCTGTGAATAATTCAGCATATTCTTTAGCCTTTTCCTTGTCTTCTGCTTTTATTTTAATGATATAAGATTTCGTTAGAACAACTTCAAAAGTTTTCATAATACCTCCTTTTTTTCAGGCTGTCCCTATATAAAATAAACAATTGGTTGAAAGGTTAAATGATTAAAAATTTATTCACTCACAATTGCATTTAACCAATTAACGTTATGGCTATGCGGGACTCTGAGATTCTGAAATAAATTCAGAATAACACAGTTCCTTCCAAATCCCCCTATTTCCCCCTTTTTAAAAGGGGGAATGGCAACATTAAAAGGGTAGATTGAACTCAGGAATTCCTGTATGCAAGGCTAAAGCCTTGCCCTACATTTCAAAGGAGAGCATACGAATCAATAGATTAAAGTTCTGACGAAGACAAATCACAGATGAAGAATCTTTGTGGTTATTCGAGTTTTTATCATCTCAAGAATAAGCCAGCCACCGTAAACAACACCAATAAGCATTGAGAAAAAACCAAGAGTCCTTACCAGAAATGCGATTGCGGTATCAAAACCGAGCAAACCCAATTTCCCGAGGATATAATTCCAGTCATGGATAACATCACCGGCAAAACCAAAAAGTGTCACTAATGGCAGAGCCATTGCACGGGCGTCGGCTATATATGTAGCAACACCATAAAAATTTGTCGCCAGCCAGACTAACGCCACTGAAATGGCAAAGAAATCCCGCTGATGATAGAACATAATTATCCCAATTACAGGAATAAAATATTGCAAAAAAGAGCCACCAAGGGTGCAGATAAAGTTTCCAAACAGGGCAAAGACAAGATGGCCAAGTTCATGAAAGCATAAATTTATCGGCGCAAATATGCTCTGATAATCAGGGTTTATTACATAGCGTATGAAGATATAGAAAAGATAAAGCCATAATAACAACCGCAGATGCCACCTGCGACCAAATGCCCAGTTACCCGAATTTTGAAGAAAGATATTAAAATTTGTTACGAAATTCACAGAACAGGATTCGCAAAATATTCAATCAAAAATCCATCAATAATTTCATTGCCTCTTTCTCTCCAGGTTGTTCTGGAATCTAAAATAATGTGAACATCAATATCCGAATGTTTGCCCGGATTTCCAGTTGATATAACTACCGCAAGCAATTGCTCCGATAACCTCTTTTCTATCCTTCCATTTTTTTAGAAATTCTTTGACTGCAATTTCCCACTTCTTCATATTAATCTCAAACCACTCTAAAAAACATAAATATTCTACGTATCAGATGAATACCGTGATTTTGTATAACGATTGTAAGAATCCCATCATTTCCAGGTTAGTTACATAAACCCTTGTGTCCGACATTTGTTCCTTTTCCACAAAACAGGGTGAAGAACTCTCTCATCAATGGAGCGGTAAGCACAAAATTAATCTTTTACTTATCTGCAAAATCAATTCTTAATATTACATCCTCTTGCTATTTCGTTCATAAGCCGTTGCCAGGAGTGTCTTTCCGTCAGGACTCCAGGCCATATCACCCACGAGATAGGAATGTTCATCATCATTGAGATGAGTTATCTGTTCAATATTTGTTCCATCTCTATCCATTAAGAAAATCTCGGTCTTCAAGGTCAAAAATCCCAATCTTTTTTTCCACTTAAAGAAACGGCTTGAAATGAACGCAATTTTCTTACCATCCGGCGATAGTTCAGCCATTTCATCCCAGATGTCTTTTTCATTAGTGAGCGCAGATAGATTATTACCATCAGTATCGCAGTAGAAGATATCATTCCCCCAACCACCATGCAGATTACCGCTAAAATAGATAAATTTATCGTCGGGTGAGAACCCGTGGCTTTCATACCAGCGTTTACCACCGGGCTCAAGATTTTTTATATTTTCAAGATGAACCCCATTTGAATCAATTATAATATCAGCCAATTTCAGACGCCAGTGTCCCCAGCGACTACCCCTGCCTTTTGCATAACGTTCAGCCCAGAGTAATTTCTTACCATTATGGGAAAATTTAGGATGGAGCGCAGCAAAACCTTCTGGATTATTGGTTAGTTGCCAGGCAACTTTTTCTTCCAGATCAATAAGATAAAGGTCATTTTATAATTCCATACTGGGTTGATTATTTATTGAACGTTTTGAATGTTCATTTTCTACCTGACAGACAATATATCTGCCCGACGGATGCCAGGCAGGCTGACCAATATGTTTTCTTTCTGGCAAACCCGGAATATCAGTAATGCATTCTTCATCAGTGCGATCTGGTCTAATTATGTAAATATCATAAAGTCCATCTTCTCCTTTTCGGTCAAAAGCGATCATATCATTAGTCTCACACCAATCTACGCGACCACCGTTTTCTAAAAATATCTCAACTCCCTTGACTTTATATTGAACCGACTGGTCAGATGCGCCTAATGCGAAAAAAATGAAAGACAATGGCATCACAAAAATTAATGCTTTTGTCATAATTATCACCGATATTATAACTATATTAGTTATTTAGTCAACTTTTGAAGAAATCGTTGGTTCTGCTCTTATGGCAGGTGTGAATCGGCGTAAATCTGTTACCTTGTTATCTTTGGCATACATTTTTATCAAAAATCTTAGCGCCATTTCAAAACAGTCTTTTCAATTTCTCGAATTCTATGGTTTAATCTTAGTCTTTTGTAAATTGCTATGGATTCATTTATATATTTATCTGGCCGTTCGGGGATAGCATTTCCAATAAATCTTAGTATTTTAGCATACTCCCAGTAGCAGTCTGCGATGTTTTTGTTTCGTTTTAGGTTTTTGTAAATCGCTATTGCCTTTTCCAATGCAGTGAAAATGAATTTAATGTTCGGTTTTGCGGTTGATACTTTTGAAACATTAAAGGATCTCGGCTGGGTTGATTGACTCAGCATAAGCGAATAGACCTTACTATAAGCAAAATAACAGTCCGCTATCGCTTCTTGAGATTCAAGTTCATTAGCAATTTTTAATATTTTGCCCGCATACTTTCTTAAAGCATTGTTAACGGACTTCGAATTCATGGGTCTTCTCGACGCTGTTCCATATCCTAACACAGTCATTTTACTGGCTTTTTGTTTTATATCTTGTAGTTGTGCAAATCCCGAATATACACGCACAAGATTTTGCTTTTCTTTAATTCTATTGAAAATTTTTTCTGAATTTTTCAGGTAGTTCTCGATTCTTTTAATTAACATATTCGTTCGTTCTTGTTTCTTTTTACTTTTTACCGATGGTCCGGTTTCGATTTTTGCCATTTCTAATAGCACAAGGCCTAAATCTAAATTTGCCGAAGCTATTCCATAGTGGTTTTGAATCTCTTCTGAAACTTCCAAATATTTCTCAAATAATTGAACTGCCTTATGATAATAACCTTTGTCTTTATATGCATTCCCTAAATGATGATTATTCAGCCCAATTCCATATTTATGTCCAATCGTTCTTAGAATCTCTAAGGACTTCTGGTAATATCTAATAGCCGTATCATAATCTCCTTTTTCATAATTCACAACTCCCAGGTTACAATTTGCTACGCCTGCGCCTTGTTTGTAACCAATCTCTTCCGATATCTGTAGATGTCTTTTATAAAATCTGATAGCCTCATCATAATCACCCTTCTCGCAGTGCACCAATCCCAAATTCCCGCTTGCCTGGCCAACTGCTTGCTTGTAGCCAATCACTTCTAAGATTTTTAGGGCCTTCTTATAGAGTGCGATAGCCTTGCCACAATCGCCTCTATCACAATAGATATTTGCCAGATTATTGTATGCCTGCCCAATCCCTTGTTTGTCGCGAATTGCTTTGGAAATTTTTAGGTGCTTTTGGTAAAGTTCAATCGCCTTGTCATAGTCGTCTCGCAAATAATACAAGACTGCTAAGTTGTTATATGCATTCGCTGTTATCTGTTTTATCCTGATTTTATTCTCTTTTTTTTTGATCTTTGAAACCTCTAATTCTTCAATGATTTTTATACCCTTCTCACTTTCACAAACTGCGTCCTTTAGTTTCCCCTTAGTTCTATAAATCAAACCTCTTAATATATAACTATCTGCCCTTTCGATTTTCTCCTCTTCTGAAATATCACCCAAAGTTCCTTCGATTTCATCAAGAAGATTGAGTGCCTCATCGTATCTACCCGTTTTTTCAAATACTCCAGCAATGTATCTCTTGGCTTGAGCTATGTTCAATTTAGAATCTGCTGAATTTCTACACAATTTTTGAAAATTATTTAGGGCGTCATCATATTTACCTATTAGAAAGCATACTTTACCAAGTTCTCGTAACGCCCTTACAAAAAGTCCTTTTCTATCATCCATTATTAGATGTCAATATAGGGATGTTGCGAGCTAATCACTTATCTCTAACACCTTATTTCGGGATTTTTCGCCTTTGATTATCTTTATGTTGCTCTTCCGGACATTGAAATATTCTGATAAAACCTCAATTACTGCCTTATTTGCCCTGCCTTCAACCGGAGGTGCATTGACATAGACCTTGAAGATGCCATCTTCTTCGCAGACGAGATTCTTTCTGGCGTTGGGGATGACTTTTATGTTTATTCTTTTCATTCTCTCTTTGTTCTATAAAAGCAGAATATTTTTTGGATTTTTGGGGTCAACAAGCACCTGCATTTTTGCACCGGGAATTAACTTTCCTATTTCTATTAAATTGTATACCTTTTTAATGGTAATTGTGTATGGAGCAATCATCCCGGTTGTTATATTCATTTTCAGACACACCTGCGGAAGGTTGTTTATATAAACACCGGTTTGTTCAGCAGATATAATTTCTGCTGTTCCAGGAATACCGAATTTTTTAAACCACTCAAGTTTATTTGACTGCCTTCTTTTCCAAAGTATTATACCACCTATCAAGGCGATGATAAAGACAATATAAAATCCGCCCATTAAGAGAAAAAAAATCCTGAGTGGATACCCGTCACCAGTTTTTGCTTCAGGGCTTGTATTTATAGCCAATACAATAAAGACAATACCGATAATAATAAAGGGTATTACGACTAAGATTAATGCATGTTTATTTATCTGCCACATAGTTACCTCTTTATTTTTTACTCTTTTTTCGGAAACCTCACACAATTACAGAATGCGTGATAGATGGCACAGATACCACCAAGTAAACAGACAAATCCCCAGAACAATGGAAACCCAAAGATATGAGCAAGGGTCGGTTTGGCATAAGGCAAAAGATACAAACCGTATGTGATGAGAAAACAGCCGCACACAACAACAATATGGCCAAATATTGCCGTTGCAGTTCGTGTGCTTCTCCAGCCTGAATAAATCAAGGTTAGACCAATAAATAGTGGTATTATCTTGACCGGGATATTTGTAACAAAGATTCCTATCGCACCAAAAACCGTCAAAAATATACCCAGACCAAATGAAACCGGTGCCTTGATTTTCATACAACCTCCTTATTATGAATCTATTTTAACTGCAATTTTTAAAAAATCATTCATTTTTACCCAAAATTATTAATGCCCATCGTCATGACCGAAGCAATCCTAGGGATAACCGACAATAAATGAGATTACGGAGTCTGTTCCGAGCTTGTCTCGAGATTACTTTGGATTTATGCGAAAGCCTCGTAATGACAGGATAAAAATCTTCTGCTTTTTGCAACAAAAAAACAGGATAGAAAAAAATTTTGCACTTTAAAAATTGAACAGACCAGTTTTAGAACTGTGTTTGTGCGAAATTTATCAAAAATAACATGAATAATAAGGGAATTTCTCCCATTTCTGTGTCGTCCAGATTTATCTCAAGTTAATTTTCGTCCGACTAAAGTCGGACGCTACATTTGTGCAAATTATAGGTCGCGGTTAGAAACCACTCCTACAACATCAAATTTTCGCCAGTGCCTGTTTCAAATCTTCAATCAGGTCTTCAACATTTTCAATACCCACAGACATTCGCACAAATCCTGAATTTATCCCTGCCTTTATCAATTCTTCTTCAGTATATGTAGAATGGGTCATTGATGCAGGATGTTCAATTAAGGTATCTGTATCACCAAGGCTCACGGCAAGACTGCAGACTTTTACAGAATTCATCAAAACCTTACCTGCTTCTTTACCACCTTTAAGGTCAAAACCCAGCATACCACCGAATAATCGCATCTGTTTTTTTGCAATGCTATGCCCAGGATGGTCTTCAAGTCCGGGATAATAGACCTTGGCAACCTTGGGATGGCTCTTTAAGAATCGCGCAAGTGCCATCGCATTTGCACAATGCCTCTCCATTCGCACCGCAAGGGTTTTCAAACCTCTCAGAATCAACCAGGCATTAAAAGGTGATATACAGCCACCTACATCCCTCGCAACCTCTTTATCCATCGTCTTAATAAAATCTTCTTTGCCAACAACAATACCACCAATCAAATCACCGTGCCCACCAAGGTATTTTGTTGCAGAGTGTAATACAATATCTGCTCCGAGTTCTATAGGCCTTTGAAGATATGGTGTAGCAAATGTATTATCCACACAGAGTTTAATATTATGTTTATGGGCGATTTCTGCAATATGGGCAATGTCATTTATCTTTAAGGTCGGATTTGCTGGAGATTCAATCAAAATCATCTTTGTATTTGGTTTTATTGCAGAAATTATCTCTTGATCTATAGATGTATCAACGAATGAAGTAGTTATGTTAATTTTTGGTAGCAAGCCATTAAACAGTGCATATGTTCCTCCATAAATCACTTTATCTGAAATTATGTGGTCGCCAGCTTTGCAACAGGTTAAAACTGTAGCAAAGATTGCTGCCATACCAGAAGCAAAGCACAAGCCAGCCGCACCCGATTCAAGAATTGCCATCTTCCTTGCTAATAGTTCAATCGTAGGATTTCCAAGACGGGTATAGATATACCCCTTTTCTTCATCTTTAAATAATCGTGCACCATGGTCAACATCCTTAAATACAAATGTTGAGGTCATATAAATCGGAGGAACATGTGCTCCGGTTTTTTCATCTGGATGCACACCACCGTGCACGATATTAGTTTCTATGTGCATAAAAACCTCCCCATTAGTAAAAATTCGAATTTCGTTTTTCGAAATCCGAAACAATAATTAAACCTTCTTAAATACATAAATTTCTGAGAATAAAAAGATAACAATCAAAACGAAATTTGTGCCTGAACTTTTCATATCTCTGCTTTCAACCACTTAATTGATACTCCATACTTTTCAGCAACAAGTTTGATAATCTTTTCTGGCACTTTTTCACCTATCCTTTCAAATTTCTCATACTCTCTTGTAGATAATCCTACTGATTGTGCAAATTCTGAAATACTCAACTTCAAACCCTCACGCAATGTCCAGAGTCTCTGCGGAGTTCCATCACGGTTGCACTGAAGGTCACGCCAGTATCTTATTCTCTCTGCTGGATAAAATTTTTTCAAAAAAAGCAACATACAATAGGAATTACAGAGTCTCTTTTTATAGATGTTCATAACTCTCTCAAGTTCCTGATATCCCTAATATCAATATCCCGTCCTGCATCCTTTTTTAGTTTTATAAGGGTTTCTTTAGCAACAACTTTAAATTTTACCTCTTCTACTTCTATCTCAGTTTTTTCTAATTTTTTGTAATCATATATCAATAACACATCAAGTGCATAAATGCCTTTCGCATCTTTGAAATTAATAACCTTCGCATTCTTCTTTCTTATCCATTCGCTTCTCTTTCGCGGGTTAGCAAGGTCAAATGGATTTATCGGAACCGTCGGGACAAGTTTAAATTCTTTAAGAATTTTACAAAATTTTATAACATTGGTTTTTGAAAAATCTATTACTACATCGAGGTCAAAAGTTACCCTTGGCACACCATAAATAATTGCTGCAACACCGCCGACTATTACAAATTGAACCTTTTCTTCACTTAGTCTTCTGATTATGGAAAAAAATGGAGGCAGATAACTCAAATCACGCCTCACAGATTTCTATTAAAACACCACCTGTAGTACTGGGATGGATAAAAGCAATCTTTGAATCCATTGCACCCTTGCGCGGTTTTTCATCAATCAATTTTACACCGGATTCTTTCAATTCCTTTAATGCCTTTTCAATATCCTCAACCTCAAATGCAAGGTGGTGAAGTCCCTCTCCCCTTTTTTCAATGAATTTCGCAACCGTGCTTTCTTGATTTAATGGTTCAAGTAATTCAATATGGACATCATCCAATTCAATTATTGCGACCTTCACCTTTTGTTCTGGGACATCCACTATTTCCAATAATTCGAAACCAAATAAATCCTGCCATATTTTGAGGCTATCGGAGATACTCTTTACGGCAAGGGCAATGTGATTTAGCGTTAATCGTCTTACGGTTTCGCCGCCCGTATCGTTATTCGGTTTAGTCTTACGTCTATTTTTAAATGAATCCCACGCGAGCGCCAGATTATATAACTGACGCGCTGACTTATCATAAACATCAATCAAGTCTTTACAAAGATCTACCTCAATTTTATAAATATCTTTAATCTGTTCCAAAATGACAATCGTTTCATTGCACTCAGCCATTGCGTCATCAATATATTTCTGAAAGCCGTGCTTTTGATGTTTTTTTGCAAACCCTTCTGCGATAAGACGCGGTATTGCTTTGGAAGACATGCTGAGTTGAGAATATAAATCATATTTTTCAGCCTCAGGGAGTTTATGTAGTATTTTAGTCGCAATATCCACCGATGCCTTATATGTATTTTGATATACCTCTAAATCACGAAAACTTTTAATCCTATTTTTATTATTCATCTATGACCTATAACTTTTAACGATACGGGCAGCGATACCGTATAACAAAAACTATAATAACTTCCTCTGTTTCGCTTCTTCTTCAAGCCAGGGCCGAAATTTGGGATGGGCAATATTTATTAATGCCTCGGCACGCTGACGCAGGTTTTTGCCATGCAAATAAGCCACACCGTATTCAGTAACAACATAGTGAACATCAGCCCGTGTCGTTACTACACCAGCCCCAACCTGTAATGTCGGCACAATTTTGGAAACCGTATCATTCTTTGCCGTAGAAGGCAGAGCAATAATTGGCTTACCACCCTTGGATTGTGCAGCACCGCGAATGAAATCCACCTGACCACCAAAACCCGAATAAATTTTTGTGCCAATAGAATCTGAACAAACCTGACCGGTAATATCAACCTCAATTGCAGAATTTATCGCGATCATCTTATCATTTCGTGCAACAACTGTTGGATGATTTGTATAATTTGTTGGATGGGTCTCAAAGATAGGATTATTATCAATGAATTCGTATAATCGGCGTGAACCAAGATAGAATGTAGCAATAACTTTATAGGGATGTAGGGTTTTCTTTGCACCTGTGATAACCCCGGCTTCAATCGCTTCCATTATACTGTCAGAAACCATCTCAGTATGAACTCCAAGGTCGCGTTTATTAAACATCGCCTTTAATGCAGCATTAGGGATACCTCCTATTCCCAATTGCAGGGTAGAACCATCCTCAACCAGATCTGCAATATTTTGTCCAATTTTCTTTTCAACCTCAGTAAATGGCACTGGTTCAAGTTCAGGTAAATCAATGTTGACTTCAACGATTTTATGAACACGGGAAATATGAATGAACGAATCACCGAGTGTCCTTGGCATCTTTTCGTTCACCTGGGCAATAACAATCTTTGCTGTCTCGGCCGCTGCCTTTGAAGAAAGACATTCTACACCGAAACTCATAAATCCATGTTCATCTGGAGGTGACAAATGCAAAAAGGCAACATCAAGAGGTAAAAGCCCTGAATAAAACAAATCAGGGATTTCGTATAAAAATACCGGTATGTAATCTGCCCTTCCTTCATTTACTGCTGCGCGGTCACCTGGTCCAACAAAAAGAGAATTATGTCTGAAATGTCCTTCCATGCCGGGTTTAGAAAGCGGGTCATCACCAAACAGAAGCACATGAGTCACTTCAACATTTTGTAATTCATCCTTACGCATTGCCAGTGCCTGGGTCAAGGTCATAGGTGTTGCTGCATTACCGCTGATATATATGCGGTCATTGCTCTTTACTACAGAAACTGCTTCTTCAATTGAACATTTTTTCTTTTTGTATTCCTCAAACCAGTTCATGCGAGATACTCCTTTCTAATTTCACCTTTCTCAGCATAAATCCCCCGGGCAAGTTCTGGAAGTTCCCTTAATGCCCTATCAAAGCCAAGTTCGGCAATTACACGCACATAAGGGAAAATACCCGATGATATGGCGTGTGTTGCGGTTCTGGCAACCAGAGTTGTCGCATTAGGCATACAGAAATGAATAACATTATCTGTAGTATAGATGAATTTGCCAGTAAGAGTAATCTTTGCAGTCTCTATTGAACCACCCTGGTCAATGTCAAAGTCAATAATTACTGAACCTTTTTTCATCGTCTTCACCATATCAGCAGTAATCAGCACCGGTGTCCTTTTACCTGGAACAAGCACTGCACCAATTACAACATCTGCAAATTTGACCAGTTTTTCAAGATTATGCCTTGTTGAAAACATTGTGGTGATACGACTTCCTTGAGTATGGCACATTAAATTGTCCAGTTTATCACGAACCACATCCACGATATATACATTTGCACCGAGTGCAGCAAAACTTTTCGCCGCATTTGAACCGAGTGTGCCGCAACCAAGGATTACAACTTCAGCAGATGGTATCCCGGGCAAACCACCAAGTAAAATTCCCCTACCTCCACCAGGAGACTCAAGAAGTCTACCTGCAAGTTGAACCGAGAGTTTACCTGCCATCTCACTCATTGGAATAACAATGGGTAGCCTACCATCATCTTTTTGAATAATTTCGTATCCAACAAGGGTTATCTTCTTATCCCTTATGACCTGAAGAAACTCTTTAGTTGCTGTTACCAGATGCATAAATCCCATTATGATTTGACCATCTTTAATCAATGAATATTCATCCTGCTGTGGCCTTCTCACTTTCAAAACTATATCAGCCCGACGATAAGCCTCTTCTTTTGAATAGACAATTTCAGCACCTGCTTTTGTGTATTCCTCATCTGTAAAACCTGCACCTTCTCCTGCGCCTGATTCTACATAAACCTTTGCCCCAGAAAGGAGCAACTCGCTTACCGCCATAGGCGAAAAACCAACCCGATATTCGGGGATTTCCTTAAATGGCGGCAATTCCTTAGGAATTCCGAAGTTCATTAAACCTCCTCTTTAAGATGAATTTGGTGTTGATTAAAAAATAATAAATCATATAACCTTATGAATGCATTGGAATGTTACCATCCTGGGCATTACTTAAAATTATACCCAGAAAACGACAAAAATCAATACACCGATTTTTATTCAAATCTCTTTTTTCATCTTCGGGATATTCTGCATCGCTTCTTCAATCATAAAAACTGCCAGAAAAATCAGAATTACCGAAATAACACCAAGCATAATTTTCTGCGTGAAAAAGAATTTTATTGCCTGAAGAACCAATGCCGTTATCGTCACCAAAAGCATAAATATAGCAGGAATCAAGGTATAAAGACCAACCTTTTTTCTGCTTAATAGCCAGGTTGTCACAACCAAAAGTGCCAGTGCGGCAACAAGTTGATTTGAGGCACCAAACACAGGCCAGATATTCTGCCAGGGACCCATTGCAAGATAGGTTGCAAGTCCAATAACAATCGCACTATTGATATACAAATTCTTCATAAAACCAATACCAAATTTTTCACCAAACAGTTCTGTGCCGATATAGCGGGTAATTCTGGTCGCAGTATCAAGGGTTGTGACGATAAAGGTCTTGAGCATTGTAATACCGATGAACATCCCCAAGGCTCCAAGAATTGGTTTTGTAATCTCTCCATAGCCCTTTCCAAAGGCAACAATCCAGTTTCCGCCTTTTATCAATTCAGGATAGACAAAACCATCAGGACCTCCATACCAGTAAAGACCTGCACAGACTGAAATTACAGCAAGTGCGCTCAAAACCCCTTCAGTAAGCATCGCACCATAACCAATCCTTTTTGCATCCCGTTCATTATTCAATTGTTTAGATGTTGTGCCACTGGCAACAAGGGAATGAAATCCTGATATTGCGCCACAGGCTACGGTCACAAACATCATTGGAAATAGATAACCTTCGCTTCCTTTGAAACTAACAAAATGTGGTGTATGGATTGTCGGATGGGTAATGATGACTCCAAGATAACCAACAATTAAGCCAAAGAAAAGAACAAAGAAAGAGAGGTAATCCCTGGGCTGGAGGATGATATTTACCGGAAGAATTGATGCAGAATAGGCATATGCAATCAATAGCGAAAAGAGCCAGCCATAATAAGTCCATTTTATAGGAACATACCAGCCTAAAAGAATGAGACCGAATAACAAAACTACGCCGATCACAGTTGAAACAATGGTATTCATCCTCCATCTATAGAGCATAAGCCCCACAAGAATTGCAGTAGGAATGATCCCAAATGTTGGAATGGCAATCTGGGGGGTTGTCTCAAGGGTCTTGGCTGCAGATGCGGCAAAGACTGCAATTACCAATATCAGGGAAAGCCAGACAAAAAGAGAAAAGAGAATCTTTGCCCTTATTCCCATAACCGACTCTGCAGTATCACCAATAGAACGTCCATCATTTCGTAGAGAAACCATCAAACTTGAGAAATCATGAACCCCACCGATGAAGATCGAACCCAAAACAATCCATAAGATTGCCGGACCCCAGCCCCAGACTGCACAGGCAATGACCGGACCTAAAATCGGGCCTGCACCCGCGATTGAAGAAAAATGATGGCCAAAGAGCACAAGCCAGTTCTTTGCTGGCACATAATCAACACCATCGTATTTATAGTGGGTAGGGGTCTTATTTTCCGGGTTTACACCAAATAATCCTTCAAGAATCTTTCCATAGACACGATATCCAATACCAAAAACAAAAATTGCAATCACAGCAAGAAAAAGTGAGTTCATTAATTACCTCCTTGAATGTGCTCAAAAATTCTAAATCCGAAATTCTAATTTCTAAACAACATCTAAATCCTAATTCTCCAAAATTAAAAACTTATCGCGATTCGCCAGAGCAGACTAAATCTATTTTTCTTGTGGGGCATATTTATCTATTCTTTCTTTCTATTCTTGTAAGTTTAAAGACAACTGGGTTTTTATGATCCGGGCAGGCAATATATGCCTCGCCTTCTTTTTCCCAGGGCAGGTTTCCACCAAAAGATAAAACCCGCACATAAGGATAGATAGAGTTCCAGGCAGATGGACATATTTTGGGTAATGTTCTTTTATAAATAAACTTCTGCCCTTTTTTATGTTTTGCAGCACACTTACCTTTTTGTTTATAGACGGTTATTAAGACTTTCTTTCCAACTATATAACCCCCTTATGGTTAAATTTCCTGTATAAAAGATACTACTTCTTTATCTCTTCTAATGCCCTGATTATCATTTCTTTCGGAGGAACGCCACTTAGTCCGTCTTTTGTATGATACACCCGACAGCCAAATACAGGTGGACACTTATGTTTTTGTTTTTCTATATCCAGACCATTAATCTGGATGGATGGTGAGCCCAAAAATTTGTATTTCTTTGCATCTTCTTCTGATTTTATTTCTATTACTTCGATTTTATCTTTAATATTTTTCTCTTTCAGAACTTCCTTAAGCAATTTCAAGGCCGGTTTGGCATTAGGACAACCTTTAAAATATAAAAACCGAATTTTCATTTTTAACTCCTATGGCGAAAACCAATAATTTATTCTGCACAGCAGGAATTTCCGATTCTTGCATTGACCATTTGTGAAGCAGCAGAGAGCCCAGCCTTTATGATTATCTCGGATGGAATCGTTTCATATACCTGCTCTCCTATTTCGACGGTTCTGCACTCGTTAGGACCACAAACATCACAACAAGCACTCTGACCAACCCTTCCTTGAATATAATCTTCCAACGGCCGGTTATTAATCCAAATTCTATTTGACTGCAAGGAGTCTTTTTTGAACTCTGACATAGAAATTGTCCCTTTTTCTAACACAACTTCAATATCCAGTGGCGCAAGGGTCTTTTTGAGAACAGCGATTGCCTTATTAAGTTCTCTTTCGGTTGACCCGCATCTCGGACATGTTTTCCCCTTAGATATCAATCGCTGCCATTTAATTTTTAGGACTTTCTTCTTGTCCATTCTATTGCCTACTTTTGATTAGTTGTGCTACCAAAAAACTTTCACAAAGCCTGTTCAAAGCGATTTCGCCTAACGTTTCATATCCATTTGAAATTCTCTGAACGAAATTTTTGCAAAGCAACAAAGGTAAGAAACCAGATACGACCTATTAGGCAAAACATCTTAGCAAAAATTGATAAGATATTATTTCTTTTTCTTCTGCCTCTTTGAAATCCTTTGCCTTATGGACAATTCTTTTCATAATTTTTCAAAATATCTTCTGTTCTTTGTATTCGCCATAGACCTTTTTCAGTTCAGCAGTTATCTCACCAACCGTAGCATAATTTTTTACACAATCAAGGATAAAAGGCATTAAGTTTTCTCCTTTCTCTGCAGCAGATTTCAAGTGGTCAAGCATCTCTCTAACACGATTATTATCACGCTCGTTCAAAATCTTTTTAAGCCTTCTGAGTTGTTTCTGAACCACCTTTGGATTCACCTTTAAAATTTTTTGTTCAGTCTCTTCACAACTTTTGAATTTATTCACACCGAGGATAATTATCTCACTGCTTTCAACCTTCTTTTGATATTCATAAGCACTCTTGTGTATCTCTTTCTGGAAATATCCCTGTTCAATCGCCTTTATCGCACCACCCATCTTTTCAATCTTTTCAAGGTATCCATTTACTTCGCTCTCAATCTTATTGGTCATCGCCTCAATCGCATAAGAACCACCCCAGGGATCAATTATCTCAGGAATGCCTGTCTCATAACCAATGACCTGCTGGGTTCTCAACGCAAGTTTAACTGATTCTTCAGTCGGCAGTCCAAGTGCTTCATCATAAGAATTTGTATGCAGGGATTGGGTTCCACCAAAGACCGCAGCGAGTGCCTGATATGCAACCCTGATTGCGTTATTCAATGGCTCCTGGGCAGTTAAAGTGCAGCCTGCGGTCTGGGTATGGAATCTCAACATCCAGGACTTTGGATTCTTTGCATTAAATCTATCTTTCATTATCCTTGCCCAGAGCCTGCGCGCAGAACGAAACTTTGCCACCTCTTCAAGAAAATTGTTGTGGCAATTAAAGAAAAAAGAAAGCCTCGGGGCAAAAGAATCAATATCCATTCCCCTTTTTATTGCTTCTGAAACATAGGTTATTGCATTGGCAAATGTAAAGGCAATCTCCTGAACCGCAGTCGCACCAGCCTCACGAATATGATAACCGCTGATTGAGATTGTATTCCATTTTGGCAGATTTTTACTACAGTATTCAATTAAATCTATCGTCAATTTCATTGATGGTTCTGGTGGAAAGATATATGTCCCACGCGCAATATACTCTTTTAAAATATCATTCTGGACCGTTCCTTCAAGGACTGCAGGAGATATATTCTGCTTCTCTGCAACTGCAATATACATACAGAGGATTATTGAGGCAGTCGCATTTATCGTCATTGAGGTGCTCACTTTATCAAGTGGTATGCCGTTGAATAAAATCTCCATATCCGCAAGTGTATCAATTGCAACACCGGTCTTACCCACTTCGCCTAAAGCCATCGGGTCTGATGAATCATAGCCCATCTGGGTTGGCAGGTCAAATGCTACAGAGAGACCAGTCTGACCATGCTGAAGTAGATACTTGTATCGTTTGTTGGATTCTTCAGCAGTTCCATAACCTGCATACTGGCGCATCGTCCATAATCTACCTGAATACATTGTGGGATAGATCCCGCGGGTATATGGGTATTCGCCAGGATTACCCAAATCTTTGTTATAATCAAAATTAATTATTTCATCAGGTTTGTATATCATAGTTTAATGCAGTATCATTCCGACAAAGAAGTCGGAATTTGCAGTATCGTTCGCCAAAAATATCGGCGAACTCGCAATATCATCTGCCATTCTTTATAGCAGATTCGCAGTATCGCCTTTGGCTCGCAATAATTTCTTTCAGGATGAATAGCGCCTTAGACATATTCAGCAGACAAAATGATCCTCCGAGTCCCGACTTTCTTTTCGGGACGATACTGCAAGCGAAGCGATACTGCGTTTTCGGCATATTATTCAATAATGATAAGTGTATCTTTGCTATTAACGGTCTGTCCTTTTTGCACCATTATTTTTTTCACAATGCCGTCTCTTGGTGACTTGAATTCATTCTGCATCTTCATCGCCTCAATTATCAGAAGCCCCTGGCCTTTTTTAACACTCTCGCCTTCTTTTACCTCTACTTCTATAACAAGACCCGGCATCGGTGCAGTGACGATTGCTTCTTTTTTATGTGCCACTTCTGCTCCTGATTTTAATACTTTTGCAACCTGCTCATCAATAACTTCAAAATTGTAGAGTTCACCATTTATATTAAGCGTGTAATCAGAATCAAGGAATATCTGATATGGTTTATTATCAATTATCAGTGTGAGTTTATCTTTATCAAATTGTGCAAATTCAACCTGGAATTCCTTGCCATCAAGCAGGACTTTAAAACTATTTCCTGCCTTTGTAATATCACCCTTGAATTCTTTGTCTTCAATTTTTATAATGTATGCCATAGTTTAATCATCAAATTTTTTGCCGAGTAAACTCGGCCACTACATTAGACGAACCAGTTTTTCATTCGAATAAATTCAGTGCTACATTCACAGCATATATTGTGCGATAAATCACACCGCTACATTTTTCTCAACATTGATTGACGGGCAGAAAGTTTCCAGGAACTAATACCTGCAGATGTAGACTTTGCTTGAGAGATTGTTGCTCTTTGTTCCTGGAGCAATTTTGTAACCACAGCCGCAACTGCTGCAATCTCGTGATTTTCTTTTTTGTATTCAATCTTACCAAGTATCCTATCTATAAATGTCGTATCATAATCACCTGCAATAAACTGTGGATTTTCCATCACCAGTAAATGGAATGGGATTGAGGTCTTAATACCTCTGATTGTATACTCTTTCAATGCCCTCTTCATTCTTTCAATCGCTTCTCTTCTTGCTGGTGCCCAGACCAGTAATTTGGCAATCAAAGGGTCGTAATATATCGGCACCTCAAATCCTTCGTATATCCCGCTTTCCACGCGCACGCCAGGACCACCGGGTTCAATCAATTCTATTATCTTACCAGTTGACGGTGCAAAATTATTCTCCGGGTCCTCGGCAGAGATACGACATTCAATTGCTGAGCCATTTATTTTTATCTCTTCCTGTCTTAATGACAACCTCTCACCTGCTGCAATCTTGAACTGCTCTTTTACAATATCAATCCCGGTGACGAGTTCAGTGACTGGATGTTCAACCTGCAGACGGGTATTCATCTCAAGAAAATAGAAGTTTCTATCTCTATCAACCATAAATTCCACTGTTCCGGCATTATTGTAGCCTGATGCCTTTACAGCCTTTATTGCAGACTCGCCCATCTTTTCTCTCAATTCTGGAGTCATAATTGCGGATGGCGATTCCTCAATCAACTTCTGATGCCTGCGCTGAATTGAACACTCCCTTTCGCAAAGATGCACAACATTACCGTAATTATCTGCAAGAACCTGAAACTCTATGTGTCTTGGCTGTTCAAGGAATTTTTCTATGAATATCGTCGGATTTCCAAATGCTGATTGTGCCTCGCCAGTTGCTTGTTTTATCGCAGTTGACAATTCTTTTTTGTCCCTTACTACACGCATACCTTTTCCACCACCACCACCCGCAGCCTTAATCAAAACTGGTAGACCTATCTTTTCAATAACCTTCAATGCCTCTGCCTCGTCTTTTATTGCACCTTCACTTCCTGGAATAACAGGCACTCCTGCCTTTGTCATCGTTACCTTTGATGCAATCTTATCACCAAGTAATTCAATTGCCCATGAATTCGGACCGATAAATACAATACCTGAATCCTCACACGCCTTTGCAAATTCAGTATTTTCAGCAAGGAAGCCGTATCCAGGATGAATTGCCTCAGCGCCGCTCTTATTTGCAATATCAATTATCTTATCTATTCTCAAATAACTCTCAGTCGCGGGCGATGGCCCAAGATAATAGACCTCATCTGCATATAGGGTATGCAGGGCAGTTCGGTCTGCATCTGAATAGACCGTGACCGACTTAATGCCCATTTCTTTGCAGGTGCGCAGAACCCGCACCGCAATTTCTCCCCTGTTTGCGACTAATATTTTCTTAAACATAGTTTTTAAAAGTTTATAATAGATAGTAATACGACATCGCCGCCCGTATCCTTAGAAACACAGTAAGGTTGTTAAAAGGTTAAATAGTAAAACCTTTTCCTGACAGGTTCAAGAATATTTAACCACTCACCAATTACCATTTAACCAATTATGAAACGGGCTGCCACACCGTATAACTTTCAACCATCTTTTTACAAAGGAATGTTTCCGTGTTTTCTTGGTGGATTTGTATCACGCTTATTCTCAATCATCGCAAATGCCTCAATCACCCTTGGCCTTGTCTCTTTTGGTCTGATTATAGCATCAATATAGCCTTTACTCGCAGTCACAAATGGATTAGCAAATTTATCAGTATATTCATCAATTAATTTCTTTTCCAGTGCCTTCGGGTCTTTTGCCTCTTTGATTTCCTTTCTGTATAATATCTTTACTGCACCATCAGGGCCCATCACTGCAATCTCAGCACTGGGCCAGGCAAAATTTATATCCGCACGGGTATGTTTTGAACTCATAACACAATATGCACCACCATAAGCCTTTCTGGTAATAACTGTAACACGGGGCACAGTTGCCTCACAGAATGCATACAAAAGTTTTGCCCCATTCTTTATCACACCACCCCATTCCTGGGCAGTGCCGGGTAAAAATCCCGGGACATCAACAAATGTCAGAATGGGAATATTGAAACAATCACAAAAACGAACAAACCTCGCACCTTTCATTGCTGAATCACAATCCAGAACACCAGCAAGCACCGCAGGCTGATTTGCAACAACACCAATTGACCTGCCATTTAATCGGGCAAATCCAACAATCAAATTCTTTGCATAGTGTTTATGTACCTCAAGGAACTCACCATTGTCAACAACTCTCTTTATTACCTCAGACATATCATAAGGTTTTATCGGACTATCCGGAATTATATCATCAAGTTCCTTGTCCTGGCGATTTATATCATCAGTGCAATCAACTGCAGGTGGGTCTTCAAGGTTGTTTTGTGGTATATAAGATAATAATTTTTTAATCAATTCAATACACTCAACTTCGTTCTCCACAGCAAAATGGGCAACACCGGATTTTTCATTATGGACCGTTGCTCCGCCGAGTTGTTCAAATGTTACATCCTCATGAGTTGCAGCCTTTACTACATCAGGACCAGTAAGAAACATATATGAACCCTGAACCATTATTACAAAATCGGTCATTGCCGGTGAATAAACCGCACCACCTGCACAGGGTCCCATTATCGCTGAAATCTGTGGAACAACACCTGATGCCATAACATTCCGCAAAAAGACATCAGTATAGCCAGCAAGGCTATCTACACCCTCCTGAATCCTTGCCCCACCAGAATCCTTCAAGCCAATTATTGGGCAGCCCATCTTCATTGATAAGTCCTGGAGTTTACAAATCTTCTCAGCGTATGCCTTTGAAAGAGAACCGCCAAAGACTGTAAAATCTTCGGCAAAGATACATACTGGTCTACCATTTATTCGACCATAGCCGGTTACCACACCATCACCTAAAATTTTCTGTTTATCCATATCAAAATCTGTGCAGCGATGGGTAACAAACATATCGGTCTCACGAAATGTGCCTTTGTCCAGAAGTAGATCAATCCGCTCACGGGCAGTGAGTCTTCCTTTGTCATGCTGTGCCTTAATTCTTGCCTCTCCCCCACCAAGCAATGCCTGTTTTTCGAGTTCCTCAAGATGCTTCAATTTATCTTTAATTTTCATAAACACTCCTTTTAATATGTGCGATAAATCGCACCGCTACAATAACAAACCGGTTAAATGCGATACATCAAACTACAACAGATTTAAATATTAATTGGCTGTAAGACCTGCTTTCCGTCTTCTTCCTTGATGTGCGCGAATACTATCTTCGGGTCGTGTTCAAAGATCAATAACCAGTTCTCTGCAACCGCCTGCTTCAAAAATTTCTTTTTCAATTCTATCAGTTCCAGTGGATAGAGGTCAAAACTTGTGAGATAGGGTATTCTTATATGGGCTGATGTAGGCATAAAATCGCCCCAGAATATTGCCTTTTTGCCTTCAGATTCAATCATTACTGATTGATGCCCTTTTGTATGTCCAATTGTATTTATCACTTTTACACCAGGGAGAATTTCGTATTCACCTTCTACCAATATCAGTTGTCCAGAATTTTCAAGGGGAATGAAATTTTCTTTGAAATAACTTGCTCTGGTTCTTTCATTAGGGTGTGTTGCATCGGACCATTCCTGTTTCTGGATGATATATTTTGCACACGGAAAAGTAGGAAGAATTTCCTTATTTGCAGACCAAGGTTTACCACTACAATCTGTAGCACTGGACTCCGACTTGAAAATTGTATTCCAACCACAATGGTCAAAGTGGAGATGGGTGTTTATGACAAAATCTATATCCTCTGGCTTCAGCCCAAGATTCGCCAATCCACTTTCAATGTCCGGTGGTTGTTTAACTGAATATATCTCACGGAATTTTTCATCAAGTTTATTTCCGATACCTGTATCCACAAGGATATTTGCATCAGGTGTCTTTATGAGAAGACAGTTTAATGGTATTTCAATCCGATTTAATTCGTCGGGTGTATATATCTTTTCCCATAATACCCTGGGCACTACTCCGAACATCGTTCCCCCGTCAAGGAAGAAAGAACCATCTGATATTGGGATCAAATCAAATTTGCCAAGTTTCAAATCCTGCTCCTGCTTTATGTTTTATTCAATTTTTTTTCAATTGGCTTAAGGAATTGTTCAATAGTAATATAGGGATTTACCTTCATCAATTTTTCAAGTATTGCTTTCCGTTCCTCATCAGTCTTTGCATTTAAATATCTTATCCGTAAGATATTTGTCTTCTCCCTTCTTTTTTCTCTTTTATGCAATTCAGATTGTCTGATTTGCCCTTTTCTCATTTGCACCTCCTTATTGAAAACTTAAGGACAATGTTTTATGGACATCGCAGCCCGTAAAAATGATTTTTTTTATTTACCATTTAATTTAATTACTTCAAAATGACCTATTTTTGCGAACATCGTTCATTTTTGCTTTTTTGGCTTCTTTGGTTTTGACTTTTCAATTTTGATTTCCTCTTTAACGTTATTGTTTATCCATTCTACAATTTCACTGGTTGGAGTCCCTGGACCAAAGAGTTTTTTCACACCCATCTTTTCAAGTTTTACAATGTCATCCTGAGGAATTATTCCGCCGCCAATGACCGGGATATCCGCCTTTTTCTCTTTGAGTAGTTTCAATATCTTTGGGAATATCGTCATATGCGCACCCGATAGGATAGAAAGTCCGATGACATCCACATCTTCCTGTATTGCAGCTTCCACGATTGCCTCACAGGTCTGATGAAGACCTGTATAAATAACTTCCATACCCGCATCCCGCAGGGCAGCAGCAACAACCTTTGCCCCGCGGTCATGGCCATCAAGACCCGGCTTACCGATTAAGACACGAATTTTTTTGTCCATAGTGTCTCCTTCCGGATTAAATCCTAAATTCTAATATCTAAATCCTAAACAAATTCAAATAAATAAAAATCTTTTGTGCGATAAATCGCACCGCTACTCCGCCACGGTTCAGGGTGGATTCTTGTTTTGAATTTGGAATTTTTATCATTGGTGCTTGTTTTGAATTTAGGATTTAGCACTTAGATTTTTTAAAAAATAATTGGTTCATGATACACACCGAATTCTTCTTTCAAGGTAGAACACATCTCTCCAAGTGTGGCATAGGCACGGACGCACTCAAGTATTCTGGGTAATAAATTTTCGCCATTTGCTGCTGCTTTGCGCAAATCCTTCAATTTTTCTTTTACCCGTGCACTATTCCTTTCTTTCTTAACCTTTTTCAGACTCTTTATCTGTTCGATCTCAACTTCTGGAGGAATCTTCAGAATCTCAATATCAGGTTTTTCTTCTTCTTCAAAGATATTTATTCCCACATGGTATTTTTCTCTTTTTTCAATTGCCTGCTGATATTCATAGGCGCTGCGCGCTATTTCTTTCTGGAAAAATCCTTTTTCAATCGCCGGCAAAACACCACCCAGTGCATTTATTTTATCAAAATACTCGTATGCCCTCTTTTCCATTTCATTCGTCAGATATTCAATGTAGTAAGAACCACCAAGCGGGTCAATTACATTTGCGACACCGGTCTCATAGGCAATTAGTTGTTGGGTGCGTAAGGCAATCTTCACCGCCTTTTCAGTAGGCAATGCATAGGTCTCATCCATTGAATTCGTATGCAATGACTGAGTTCCGCCAAGGACTGCAGCAAGTGCCTGGAATGCGGTTCGGACTATATTATTTTCTGGTTGCTGGGCAGTCAATGTGCATCCTGCGGTCTGGGTATGAAAACGCATAAGCCAGGAGCGCGGGTCCTGTGCATTATATTTTTTACGCATCAACCTTGCCCATATCCTTCTTGCTGCACGGTATTTGGCAATCTCTTCAAAAAAATCAAGATGGGAATTAAAGAAGAAAGAAAGACGGGGTGCGAATTTGTCAACTGGTAGTCCTGCCTTTATTCCATACTCAACATAAGTAAATCCATTGGCAAGGGTAAAGGCAAGTTCCTGAACAGCAGTTGCACCAGCCTCACGAATGTGGTATCCTGAAATTGAGATTGTATTCCACTTTGGCACATTGTCTGAACAGTAGGCGAGAATATCCGTAATAATTCTCATTGATGGCTCTGGTGGATATATCCAGGTCTTCTGTGCCTGATATTCCTTTAACATATCATTCTGAATTGTTCCGGTAAGCATATGTGCCGGGACACCCTGTTTTTCGCCGACTACAATATACATCGCAAGAAGCATTGCGGCAGGGGGATTGATGGTCATTGAGGTAGAAATTTTATCAAGAGGAATCCCATCAAATATGATTTCCATATCCCTCAATGTATCAACTGCAACCCCACATTTACCAACTTCACCGTGAGAGAATGGGTCATCAGAGTCTCTGCCGTAAAGTGTCGGAAAGTCAAAGGCAACCGAAAGACCGGTCTGCCCGTGCTTCAATAAATATTTGTATCGTTTATTCGTATCCTTTGGTGTGCCCATTCCGGAAAACTGGCGCATTGTCCAGAGTCTGCCCCGATACATCGTAGTTTGGACACCGCGTGTGAATGGAAACTCTCCGGGGAAACCGAGGTCCCTTTCATAATCAAAGTTTGGTATATCATCAGGAGTATACAGCGGGTTTAGAGAAATACCAGAAATTGTTGTAAATTTGTGGTCTCGTTCCTTACAGGTTTTATACTTTTGTTCCCATTGCCCTTTTTGTCTCATAGACATTTCACCTCCTTTCAATCTTTTCAGAAACTGTAAAGGAGCATCAGTCCTAAATAGTATCGCGGTTAGGAAACCGCTCCTACTTTGGTTTTGCTACGCAAAATCCGCGCATAAACACTGATTTATGCCGATTCACTCAAAAAATTTTACTTATGATCTATCAGACTTCTCACGATTTTTTTTGCTAATTTATAAGGACTCAATTTTCTGTCAACAATTCTTTCGACAAATCTATCAAGTTCCTTATCATCAATTACTGATTCGCGCAAATGTCTTTTTATTTCTGATTCTATAAACTCATGAACCTGATTCAAAATGCGCAGTTTTCTAATTTTCTTTAATTCGCCGCTATTCTTAAGATAATTTTCGTGCATCTTTAATGCCTTGACAAATTCCTCAATGCCTGATTCATCTGTAGCAATTGTTTTCAAAATGGGCACACGCCAGGAAGTCTTGGGTCTTAAGTCAAAGGCAAATTTCAATTCCATCAAAAGTGCATCACTCCCTTCACGGTCTGCCTTATTTACAACGAGAATATCTGCAATCTCCAATAATCCTGCTTTCATTGCCTGTATAGAATCACCGGATTCTGGAACGAGCACAACAGCCTTTGTATCACAGACCTGCGCAATATCAAGTTCTATTTGACCAACGCCAACGGTCTCAATGAGAATATAATCCATTCCGGCTGCATCAAGGACCAAAGCGACATCCTTTGTCTTTTTTGAAAGCCCACCAAGACTCCCTCTCGTTGCCATACTGCGGATAAAGGCATTCTTCTGGAGTGCTAAATCGCCCATTCTTATTCTATCTCCAAGTAATGCACCGCCGGAAAATGGCGATGTTGGGTCAACAGCGATTATACCAATTTTATAATTATCTTTAAGTAATCTCTTTGCAATCGCATTGACTAAAGTTGACTTTCCTGCACCAGGCGGACCAGTAATACCGATCTGATATGCCCTGCCTGTATAAGGGAAGATTTTGTCAAGAATATCTATTCCTGTATCATTTTCAACCAGACTGATTATTTTTGCAATGCTGATTTTATCGCCTTTTAAAAGATTTCTTATCAAATCCATTTAAAACTCCAGTTTCTTTTTGATATCTTCGGGGATTAATTCAATCAATCCCTTATCTACCTCAATAAGTCGTATAATATCAGCAAGATCCTTCTGCCTCTTACTTGGTCTCCTTTCTTTATCTTGAAAAGCCCATATCTTGCCCTTTAAAACATCCTTAATTGATGCTACAGGTAATTTATAACCAAGGACTTCCTTCTGGATTGCCCTATTTATAAAGTCCTGGTATCGCTTATCAAGTTGTATCTGAATCCTCAAATCAGAAAATGGCGCAGAAATATTTATACTATTAGAAAATTCTTTTATTCTATATTCTGAAGGTAAGAATGAAACTAAATCATCAAGTCTCTCAACAGCAATAACAACATCCAAATCTAAACTGACCACGGGTTCTGCATAGGCATTGACGGCCAAGCCACCAATTACGCAAAAAGGAATTTTCTTTTTCTTAAGTATACTAACAAATTCATTTAATAAATCTTTTTTTTCTTTTGCCACTCTTTTAATAAATTCTTTTTTGGTCATTATTAGATATTCTTTTTAAAACCCTTGTCAAGCAAACTTCCTAAAGTCATAAATTAAATTACAAAAATCTATCACTTAATCTCTTCAAATTCACCGGTTTTTTTGTTTTTTCGGACATTGTCATAAGTAAAATATCTGCCATTCATTGCAATATAAATGCCAGCCGGCAAGACCTGCACAAATGCCATGGCACAACCGAGGTTAAACATTCCATCAGAACTACCAAATGTATAAGGAATCATTGCTCCAGTAAGGACAACAGTTTTATTTTTTACTCTTTCAGCAAGATATTTTGCAGTTTCAACCATTGTATCAGTGCCATGTGTAATAACGATCCTATCCTCTTTTACATTTATACAATTACGGGCAATTATCTCTCGGTCATCATCGGTCATATTTCTACTATCTATCATCATCAATGTTCTTATATCAACAGAAAGCCGACATCGTCCAAGACGGAGCATCTGGGGAATATGGGTATCTTTAAAGAACAGTTCGCCAGTCAACTCATTATACTCTTTATCAAATGTGCCACCTGTAACAAATATTCTTATGTTCATTTTCTTCCTTTTAATCTTGCTTCAATCTTTACCCAGGTATCCTTCAATGTAACCGAGCGATTAAAAATTAATTTATCAGGGGTTGAATCTTTATCAACACAAAAATAACCAAGACGCTCAAACTGGAAGATTTCGCCAACTTTTGCATTTTTAAGTGAAGGTTCCAATTTACAATTTTTTAAAATCTGCAAAGAATTCGGATTTAAATTGGCAAGGAAATCTCCGCCTTCACCAGGGTCTGCAGTCTTAAACAATCTATCATACAGCCTGACTTCGGCATCAATGGAATTTTCAGCACAAACCCAGTGCAATGTGGATTTAACCTTCCTTCCATCTGGTGCATTTCCACCTTTTGTTTTAGGGTCATATGTGCAATGGAGTTCAATAATGTCACCATTGTCATCTTTTACTACATCCACACACTTAACAAAATATGCATATCTTAATCTCACCTCCCTGCCTGGTGCCAGGCGGTAAAACTCTTTTGGCGGGTCTTCGCGGAAGTCATCCTGTTCAATATATATAACCTTTGAGAATGGTATCTTCCTCGTTCCCATACCCATATCTTCTGGATTATTTATTGCCTCAAGTTCCTCAAACTGACCATCAGGATAGTTATCAATGACTACCTTTAACGGTCTTAAAACCGCCATCCTTCTTGGTGCCCTTTTATTCAAGTCATCACGCAGGCAATGCTCAAGAAGCGCTATATCAACAACTGTGTTATTCTTTGCCACACCAATGACATCACAAAAAGTCCTTATCGCCTCTGGTGTATAACCCCTTCTTCTCAATCCTGAAATTGTTGGCATCCTCGGGTCATCCCAGCCACGGACAAATCTTCGTTCCACAAGTTGTAGTAATTTTCTTTTACTCAATGCGGTATAAGTTAAATTCAGTCTGGCAAATTCGATCTGTTGTGGATGATGGATTCCAAGTTCATCTAAAAACCAGTCATACAAAGGACGATGGTCTTCAAACTCCAGGGTGCAGATAGAATGGGTGATACCCTCAATAGAATCTGATTGCCCGTGTGCCCAGTCATAGGTTGGATAGATACACCATTTATCACCGGTTCTATGATGTGTAGAATGTAAGATGCGATACATAATTGGATCGCGCATATTTAGATTTCCGTGTTTCATATCAATCTTTGCGCGTAAGGTTTTTGAACCATCAGGAAATTCACCAGCACGCATCCTTTCAAATAATTCAAGATTCTCTTCTATAGAGCGATTGCGATGCAGGCATTCTCTTCCGGGTTCGGTCAATGTGCCACGCATTTCTCTTACTTCATCTGGTGAACAATCACAAACATAAGCCTTTCCTTTTTTTATTAAAAATATTGCAAATTCATACAATTTTTCAAAGTAATCTGATGCATAGTATTCCCTATCACCCCAGTCAAAGCCAAGCCACCTTATATCTTCTTTTATTGAGTCCACATATTCAACTTCTTCCTTTGTTGGATTTGTATCATCAAATCTCAAATTGCATAAACCGCCATATTCCGCCGCAATGCCAAAGTCAATGCAGATTGCCTTGGCATGGCCAATATGGAGATAACCATTCGGTTCAGGCGGAAATCTTGTATGAACCCGACCACCAAACCGCCCGGTGCGGTTATGTTCGTCAATTATTTGGTGGATAAAATCCCTTGGTTTTGAAATATTATTCAAAGTTTCTCCCCTTTTTTAAAATACTTTTATAAATCAAATTTTTTATACTGAACTCCCAAGTAGCCATTTCCAGATAGGAATGAACTTAATCTTTATCCCACTACCCCGCTTTATTCATACTATTTTTGCTAAATTTCGCACAAACACATTCCTGGATTAGGTTTGCGTTGTTTTTAAAGTGCAAAGTTTTTTGACACTCTATTTTTTTGACTTTGCGAGGAGCGAGATTCCTCACCTGTCATTGCGAGGCTCTCGTAGAAATCTGAAGCAATCTGACTTGAAGGGTCATTCCGGGGGATCTCAATGGAATTGCTTCGTCCCGCCTATTGATAATGGGCGAAGACGCGCAATGACAGGGATGGTGGGGATTGCCGCGTCCGCCAGGAAGTGTGGTAATCTGGCATTACTGGTTTGTTTCTGGTTTGAGCGATTCCCAGAGTATCTCAGAAACATCCATTACCTTTATATCAGAATCCATTGATTTTAATGTCTCTTCAAACATCTGGAGACAATATGGACAGGCAACAGCAATCACTTCTGCACCTGTATTTAACAATTGTTGCAATCTCAAATTTACAAGTCTCCCTTCATTTGCATATTCACGCCATAAGCCCATTGAACCCGCACCACAGCAGATACTATTCTTTCGGTTAAAGAATGGCACTTCAACGAGTTTCAATTCCGGAATGGATTTTAATATCTCCCTCGGCTCTTCATAAATACCGCTCTGCCTTCCGAGAGTGCAGGGGTCATGATAGACAACGGTCTTATTGAATGGCTTGTTTGGCTTTATCCTGCCTGTCTTTATCTGCTCAAAGACAACCTGTGTGTAGTGTAAGGACTGAAAATTATGATAATTTTTATACTCGTTATTGAAAATTGTGTAACAATGGGGAGAAATTGTAATTGTATTCTTCACCTTCAAATCCCTGAACATCTTGAAATTGCTATCAAAGAGTTGTATGAAGACCTTTTCACCGCCAGCACGACGCACTGCCTCACCACAACAAACCTCTTTATCACTATTTATTCCAAACTTTATTTCAGCTTTCTGAAGGGTCTGTGCTACGGCACGCGCTACACTCTTTGCCCGTGCATCATAAGCAGTTATACAACAGACAAAAAGAAGATAATCAAGTTTCTCAGTAAATTGTGGCATTGTCAATCCATCAGCCCATTCCTTTCTCTTATCCTGTGGTTCACCAAGGGGATTACCGTTGCTATTTAACCGCAAAAATAGACTCTTTAATTCCTGCGGGTATGAATCAAAATCAATCATTATTCTGCGTGCAGAACGGAGAATATTGGATATATTCACTTTTCTTGGACACTCATAAAGGCAACTATCACAACCAACACAGCGGAATACTTCATTGGTCTCCTGGCAAATCGCTTCTTTCTCTTCACTGCATAGTATCGCTCCTAATCTTATTAAATCAGGAAATTGGTAAGTTGTATAATTCACACCATCAAGCATATTCCAGGGACAGGCAGCCATACACCTGCCGCACTCATAACATTTTATTGCATCATCTGCTCCCTGTTCAAGAAGCAGTTCACGGATTTCAGGATTGAGTTTAAGTAAGTTAGACATAATTTTTTCTCCGTTAAAAGTTATACGGTGTCGCAGCCCGTATCGTTAATCGTCTATTGTCACAAAAAACTGACATCTCTTACCCCCTTATCTGTTATGTTTTTGCTTGTTTCAACTCAAGTATCTTATTCTTCAAAACCGGCACGACCTTGAACAGGTCTTCAACAATTCCATAATCTGCCTCGTTGAATATTGGTGCATTCGGGTCTTTGTTGACCGCAATGATTGTGTCAGAATTCTTCATTCCCATTAGATGTTGAAATGCACCTGAGATTCCAAGTGCAATATATAACTTTGGTTTCACTGTCTTTCCTGATGAACCGACCTGATGTTCTTTTGGAAGCCAGCCGGCATCAACCACCGGCCTTGTGCAACCAATAACACCACCGATTGCCTTTGCAAAATCTTCTATTACTGGCAGATTCGCCTTATCTTTTATACCTCTACCCACAGAGACAATTATATCTGCCTTTGTAATATCAACTGCACCAACTGCCGCTTCAATGTATTCAATAAATTTGCGATACTCGGGCTGGGCATTTATCGGTGTCTCTAATTTAACGACTTCTGCATCAAGATTTCCAGTTTCTACTGGTATACTTCCGCTACGATAGGTCACAAGATACGATGGATTATCTTTTAATAAAATTCTTGCATTCAACTTTCCATCATACATTGACCTTATGACCCTTAATTTACCATCAAAAATTTGAATATCCACACAATCAGTGGAAAATGGGACATTCAATTGTGTAGCAAGTGATGGTCCTAAATCCATACCCATTGCCGTGTGGCCAATAATTGTGATAAAAGGATTTTCTTTTTTCAATACCTCTGATAATGCAATCTGATAAGTTTCAGCATTGAAATCCTTGAAAACTGCATTTTCCATAACGATAACTCTGTGAGCACTATTTTTTAACTGTCCGATAAATTTTTCTGCATTATCACAAAGTAAGACTGCACTGCATTGTGTATTTAAATCCTGGGCAATTTTCCTTCCCAGTGTTAAAAGTTCAAATGTAATATCTCTTATCACACCCTGACGGTGTTCAACCAAAGCAAAAATTTCATTCATAGTGGCTCCTTAAGCAATAATTTTAGTTGTCTGAGTTATCAGACATATTTAATAAATCAAACCGCTACGTTGAAATTGCTGAAAAGTGTTCACAGAATACCTTTTCAGCAATTGCGATAGATTATTCGGCATTAAAGCAGTCCCTTTTCCTTTATTATTCCGGCAAGTTTTGCTGCAACTTCATCAGCGCTGCCTGTGAGTATTTCAGCCCTTTTTCCAACAGGTGGTGTGAAAAGTTCTTCAAGTGTAGTATTTGAGATAATATCTGTGCTGATATCTGATTTTCCGATTGTTTTTATCTCCTTACTTGCTGCCCTTCTGATTGCAATGAGTGATGCAAAACGCGGGGTGTTTATACCGGTCTGGACCGTGACCAGTGCAGGCAGGTTTACTTCAAGATGCTCAAGCAACCCACCTTCAAGCTCGCGATAGACCTGTGCCTTATTGTTTGTAATATCAAATTTTGTAACGAGTGAGGCGTGAGGAATTCCTAATAATTCAGCCAATGTCTGTCCCACCATAGAATAGGCATCATCGGTTGACATACAACCAGTAAGGATTAAATCATAAGGCAATCCCTTTATCACCGAAGTTAATATTCCTGCAGTCTTATAACCATCTATCTCACCAAAGTCCTCAGCCTTGACCCTTATCGCAGAATCACCCCCTTTTGCCAGTGCTATCCTCAAAGTATCTTCGGTATCAGGATAACCAAGGCTAACTACAGTAACACTTCCACCATATTTTTCCTTTAATAAGATCGCCTCTTCAAGTGCATAACTATCAGATTCATTCATATCAAAGGCAAGACGGTCTTTTATAATATCCTTGCCTGTTGAGTCAATCTTTACATCCGCCTCTGCAGTTTGAGGCACCCGTTTGATGCAGACAATGATGTTCAAAATACCTCCTTCCTTAAAAATGACGAAATCGCAGTATCATTACATTCGCAGTATCGTCCACCACAATAATTGGTGGACTTGCAGTATCGCATTCGGTTCACAAAACCGTTTTCTGCGAATCCGCCCAGGGCGGATGATAATGCGATTCATACGTCTATTTAATTAGTTCTCTTGCAATCACAATCTTCTGGATTTCGCTCGTGCCTTCATAGAGTTCAAGAATCTTCGCATCGCGATAAAACCGCTCGACCGGGTAATCCTTTGTATAGCCATAACCACCATGGATTTGCACTGCCTTTCTGGTTACATCAACCGCGATTGTCGCAGCAAAATATTTTGCCATTGCTGATTCCTTGGAAAATCTTGGCATACCTTTGTCCTTGCAAAATCCTGCATAATAGACCAGAAGCCTTGCGGCATGGATCTGGGTTGCCATCTCGGCAAGCATTGACTGTATCATCTCAAACTCGCATATGGGCTGACCAAATGCCTTACGCTCTTTTGAATATTTTATTGCCGCCTCAAGCGCAGCCTGAGAAACACCAACTGCCTGGGCGCCAATATCAACCCTTGAGACATCAAGGGTATTCATACAAATTTTAAAACCTTCACCTTCTTTACCAAGGAGATTCTCTTTCGGAATCTTGCAATCCTCAAATATCAATTCACAATTACCACTTGCCCTGATACCCATAAGGTCTTCGTGCTTGCCCAGAGAAAACCCTGGTGTGCCCCGTTCCACAATAAATGCACTCATCCCTTTGTGTTTAAGTTCTTTATTGGTATAGGCAAATACTACATAGATTCCCGCTTCTGTTCCATTGGTGATAAACCTCTTTGTTCCGTTTAGAATATAATAATCACCATCAAGTTTTGCGGTCGTCTCCATACCAGCAACATCGCTACCTGCATTGGGCTCGGTGATACCTATTGCACCAATCTTTTCACCACTACATAATAACGGCAGGTATTTTTGTTTCTGTTCTTCGGTGCCAAATGTGAGAATTGGATAGGTAACAAGGGAATTATTCACTGCTACAATCACACCAGTCGTAGCACAAACCCGTGATATTTCTTCAATGGCAATTGCCAGGGATACAAAATCCAAACCTGAGCCACCGTATTTTTCAGGAACGACAATCCCTAATAACCCCTGTTTTGCACATTTTTTTATGTTATTCCAGGGAAACTGACCGGTTTTATCAATCTCCGGTGCTACAGGTGCAAGTTCGGCTTCAGCAAATTTACGCACCTGGTCCTGTAGCATTTTCTGTTCAGGTGTTAAATCAAAGTTCATATTACCTCCTTTGACTATAAATATAGATTCAAACAGATTTATGCGGATTCACACTGATTATTATCCATGCACATCCCAAACTTATTTGTTTGAGTTTATTTTTTTATACATACTTACTCCTTACTAAACGAATATACTCTAATTCAGGACTTCCAAAATTCACAAGCAAACCAACCTCATAAGGCGAAGCTTTTAACTGAGAAATCAGCTGTTCCCGAAAAACTTTCGACAAAAATTCAACGGCCTTTAATTCCAGAATAACTTTTCCATCTATCACTAAATCAAGACGGAATTTCCCAATTATCTTATTGTTATATTTGACATTTATCACCTTTTCTTTTTCGTATGATATTTTTTGCTCATTTAGTTCAATCTCTATCGCCCGCTGGTAAACCTTTTCGGGAAAACCACAACCAAGTGTTTTATGCACTTTAAATAGTATCCCAATTATTTTATACGTCAAATCTTTATGAAGCAATTTATCTGAATGCATCTATTTATCCGTTTGAATTCGCTAAAATCTGCTTAAATCAGCAGTATTTTTTATTTTCCCAACACCTGTCTTGCGATCACAATCTTCTGGATTTCGCTCGTGCCTTCGCCAATTTCCATCAATTTTTCATCCCGTAAAAATCGTTCTACCGGGTATTCATCGGTAATTCCACGCAACCCGTGTATATCAATCGCCAGACTCGTTGCCTTCATCCCAATTGTTGATGCATAGTATTTTGCCATTGCCGATTCTTTAACATAAGGCAAACCCGCATCTTTTAATTGGGCGGCGTTGTAGATCAATAACCTCGCTGCCTCAATCTCGGTTGACATCTCGGCAATCTTTGACTGGATGGATTGTTCTTTATAGAGATTATTCTCTTTAACAAACTTTATTGAGGCATCAAGCGCACCCTGGGCAATTCCAAGGGCAAGGGCACCAATAGAAATCCTGCCGCCATCAAGGGTTTCCATAAATATCTTAAAACCATCGCCCTCTTTGCCTAAAAGATTTTCTTTGGGAATAGCACAATCCTCAAATATCAATTCTGATGTGATTGAACCCCTGAGTCCAAGTTTATCCTCTTCCCTTCCTGGTGTAAAACCTGGAGTCCCTTTTTCTACAACAAATGCGGAAATTCCTTTATAACCAAGAGTTGGGTCTTTTGTTGCTGTGAAGATAATCACATCAGCAATATGGCCTGAAGTAATAAATCTCTTTGTTCCATTTATGATATATTTATTATCAACGAGTTTAAACCTTGTCTGGGTGCCTGCTGCATCACTACCGGCATTGGGTTCGGTCAGACCGAATGAACCAATCTTTTCACCTTTTGCAAGTGGTATGAGCCATTTTTTCTTCTGCTCTTCAGTGCCTGCGTAATATATAGGGAATACACCGAGTGATGAGTGGGCAGCAAGGAATATGCCGGTAGAACCGCAGACCCTGCCAATCTCTTCCACTGCAATTGCATAAGAGAGAACATCAAGGCCTGCGCCACCATATTCTTCGGGCACATAGAGGGCAAGGAGTTTCAACTCTGCCATCCTCCTCACCAAATCCCAGGGGAATTCGCCCTTTTTATCTATCTCCTTTGCCCTGGGTGCAACCTCATTATCCGCAAAAGAGCGAACCTTTTCTCTAAATTCTTTGTGTCTTTTGCTCAAAATCATAGTTCACCACCTTTTTATCTTTTAAAAATCTCACTCTTTAGTTTCATTGCCTCATTAATGAAAAACCCTTTCCATTCCTTATGGGAAATCCTCTTGAGCATACGGGGATAATCGCTCAAGTCTGAACATTCAATCAGCCTTGCACCCAAATCAAGCGCTGAAATATCCCAATCAAATTTTGCCTTTGCATCAAGTAAAAGTCTTTTGAAATCGTATCCCTTTCTTTTAATGATAAAATAAATGTCAATGAAGTCACGTGCACGCGGATTTAAAACTATTGTGTGTACTTTATCAACTGCAATGTCATAAATGGACTCTATTTGAAGATTTTTATATTTCAAACCTTTTTCAATTCTTGGAAATGGATAATAATTAAAATCCACTTTTAAAACATTTTTATCTGAAAAATGGAAAAATAAAGTGGACAAACCGAGAACTCTCTTAGTCTCAATTTTTTCCAGGTCTAAAGAACTTTTTTTACTTTCAAAAAACCTAACTATATAGAATTGATTGACCTCCTGATTTTCCGAGAAAAAATCCAAATCTTCAGAAATGCGGTGTTTTAAATAAAATTCAGATAAGGCAGTGCCACCTGCCAGATAAAACCTTTCTGTAAAATATGATGTCTTTGCCACCAGATCCAGAATTCGTTTTTGATGAAAGTTCAAAATACTTTCTTTGTTCTTGGCCATAATAAAAGTTCTAAAAACTTTCTATACACGGGGTCAATTCTGTGTTTGATTTTTGACCAATTCTTTTTTATCAATTTCTCATCAAGTTTTTCGCCAGGAGAGCCGTAATTTATTTCCTGAATAATCTTCCAGATTTTATACCCTTCCGGGTCTTCTTTTTTGAACTTCTTTTCATCAACCGACCAGTTATACATAATTTATAAAAGTTTAGAGGCTGTGTCGCAATGTCTTTGCAAGCAAATGAAATGAGCGAAACAATCCCAGAAGTGTTAAAAATAATGAGATTGCCAGGCATCCTTCGGGTGCTCGCAATGACAAGAGAGGATCGGATTGTTTCGGACTTCCTTCACTTCGTTAAGGACTCCTCTTCTAAGAGTTCTCTTTTATCTTTTTCGTTTAGTACTGCCATATCAGTTAAACGAAATGTTAAATGGAGTAAATAACTTTAAGCAGAGCGATTTCAGAAGTCTCTGAAGTGCTCTTTGAAGCATTTTGACTTAATTTGGCCATTTAACCAAGCAATTCCCGGGCAATATTTTCTTTTAGTTTCACCGGTGATTCACCAAGAATCTGCCCAGTCTTTGCATCCCGCAGATAACGCTCCACTGGGTAATCCTTTGTATAGCCATAACCACCAAAAATTTGAACCCCCTTTATTCCGCAATAGACTGCGGCCTCGGTGTTTGAAGCAAAGGCGAGTTTAGTCGCCATTTTGTAGTCTTCTTTTGAATCATACCTATTTGCTGCATCATATAAAAGTTTCCTTGATGATTCAATCTTTATCTTCATCTCTGCAAGCATCTCCTGGACCATCGGAAATTCACAGATTGGTCTATTGAACTGCCGACGCTCTTTTGCATACTTTATTGAAGCATCTAATGCTGCCTGGGCAATGCCAAGACCCACTGCGGAGAGGCAGAGATTAAAATAATCTCTTGTCTCCTCAATAGCAGTAATATAAACTGTGCTGTCAAGTAAACAAAAATCATCAGGAATTTCAAGATTATTAAAAGTTATATCAACAATCCCTGCAGACCTCATCCCCAATAGATAAGGGTTTGTAATTTTAGATTTGTCAGGAGATTCAATGAGATATAGACTCCAGCCATTTTCAGTTTTTATATCTAATAACAAAAATTTTGCAAATGCACCACTCAGGACAAAACGACTCCTGCCATTTATCTTCAAAGGGTTCTGGGAGATAATCTGAAGATTTTTATCAAAGTCAATATCAAATCCACCCAGTTCACCATTACCAAGGCGTTTAAGATAAGTTTTTGATTTTTCATTTCGGGATTTCATCAAAGAATACGCAACCAGACCGTTATTTACAGCAATAACCAAACCGACTGAAGCACAGACCTTTGACAACTCCTCAATTATTATGCATAAACTTGTGGTGTCAAATCCTGCTCCACCAAATTCTTGAGGAATTATTGGCGATAATATGCCGAATTCATTTAGTTTCCTAAAAATCACTTCAGGGATACTTGCGTTCTTTTCTATTTCCTGAACAATCGGCTCTATCTCCTGAAGGGTAAATTTCTTCACTTCATTCTGAATCATCTTCTGCTCATTGTTAAGGTTGATCAAACCCATAGCACTCCTTTTTAATTTAATGTCTAAAAAACGAATTCATACAGATTTTAGCGGATTCATACGGATAAGGGCTGCCCGCGCTATCGCTTAGCATCTGTGGGGAAAATTGGTGCAGGCTACCGCCCTTGTCAGTTACAGAGTTACCCATAACTGAACCAAAAATATAGCAAACAAAATGGAGGATAATAATCACTCTATTATATAGAAAATAGAATTAATGTCAATAAACTATCATATTGACAGGTGCTTAAAAATACCTACAATAGATAGTGATGAAACGCCGCTTTTTCCCTTTACAAACAAAGTTGATTTTAAGTTTCTCAACAGTTATAATTATCGGCATATTCTTATCCACCTTTACCGGCATACAGATAATTGGAAACACAATAGTGGCACAGGGGCAGGAAAAGGTCAAACTTGACCTCAATACTGCAAGGGAAGTCTTAGAAGAAGAAGGCAGAACAATCAAAAACATTATCAGACTCACTGCGAGTCGTTATTTTGTGAAAGATGCACTAATTAAAAGAAACCGAAAATTTTTGCTAAAAGAACTGCAAAAAGTGAAGATGGATGAGGGCCTTGATATTCTAAACATAACAGATAATACCGGGCGTATCATTTTACGCACGGGAAACCAGGATTATTATGATGACCGTCCAGAGAATGCAATTTTGAAAAAGGTTCTTGAAACAGAAGAAAGCGTTTATGCAGTTATGATAATTTCACCTGAAGAATTGCGTAAAGAAAGTAAAGAACTGGCTGAACGCGCAAAGATAAGAATACTACCCACACCCAAGGCAAAACCTCGCAATGATACATTAGAAACATCAGGATTAATCATTATTGCCGGGGCACCGATTCTTGATGATAATAATAATCTCATCGGTGTTGTCTATGGTGGTAGATTGCTCAACAGGAATTTTGAAATTGTTGATAAAATTAAGGATATTGTTTATAAGGACGAAAAATTTAGAAATAAAGAAATCGGCACAGCAACAATCTTCTTCAAGGACCTCCGAATAACCACAAATGTTCGTGATATCACCGGAGAAAGGGCTATCGGCACAAGGGTATCAGAAGAAGTATACAACTAGGTTTTAGTAAATGGCAGACCCTGGGTCGGCAGGGCGTTTGTGGTAAATGACTGGTTTATCACGGCATATGAACCGATTCGGGATATAAATAACCAAATCGTTGGAATTATCTATGTCGGAATGCTTGAAGCACCTTTTGTATATCTTAAGAACCGTGTCGTCTCAATATTCATTTTTATTGCCGTTCTAAGCATTATCGCGCTTGCAATAATCTCCTTCATTACTGTAAAGCGCATCACCAGCCCCATAAATGAATTATATCAACTTACTGAAAGGGTTTCCAAAGGTGACCTCTCAGCACGGGCAAAGATTAGTTCAGATGATGAAATTGGAGAATTGATCAAATCATTTAATCAAATGGTTGATTCTCTTCAAATCGCTACCGAGGGCTATGTCAATCTTACCAAAACCCTTGAACAGAAGGTCCAGGAAAAGACAAATGAACTGGAGAAGGCAATGGAACAGTTAGTGCAGAGTGAAAAATTATCTGCCTTGGGCAGACTTGCTGCAGGAATTGCCCATGAAATCAATAATCCACTGACTGCAATTCTGATCAATAGCCATTTGATAAAAGAAAAGGTGAAAAAGGATACTAAACTATCAGAAAAACTTGACATGATTATTGATGAGACACAGCGGTGTGCAAAGATTGTAAGCGGACTTTTAGAATTTTCACGACAGACACCACCCGAAATGAAACTTATCTCCATAAATGAAATTCTCAATAAGACACTCATCCTCTTTGAAACCGTTTTTCTTGCCAATAATGTAAAGGTTGAAATATCTCTTGATAAAAATCTACCTCAAATTATGGCAGACGAGAGTAAAATAAAACAAGTATTGACTAATATTCTACTGAATGCAATTGATGCAATGCCCAATGGAGGGACTTTAAAAATTCATTCTCAACTTTCTTTAGATAATAAATTTGTAGAAATAGAGATTGAAGATTCGGGCGTGGGCATACCAAAAGAAAACCTGGATCGCATATTTGATCCGTTCTTCACAACCAAAAAATCAAAAGGAACAGGACTTGGTTTATCAATAAGCTATGGTATTATCCAGCAGCATAATGGGAGTATTGAGGTGAATAGCGAAGTCAATAAAGGAACAAAAGTTAAAATAAAATTGCCCAAATTAGAACTTTGATTTGAAAATATGGGTTTATGATAAAACAAAAAAGGGGTATAAATGGACCAAAAGAAATTTAAAATTTTGGTGGTTGATGATGAAATAACTGTATGTAAAAGTATTACCAGTGCCCTTGAAGATTTTGACTATGCAGTTGATATGGCACTGAGTGGCGAAGAAGCAACTTTTAAACATAATAAAAACCATTATGATTTGGTCGTCGCAGATTTGATGATGCCGGATATAACAGGCATTGAATTGTTGAAGAGGATAAAGGCAGTAACCCCTGAGGTCCAGTTCATTCTCATAACCGGTTATCCATCAATAAAAACTGCTGTTGAGGCGATAAAATTCGGGGCATTTGATTATATACCAAAACCATTCACGCCCGATGAATTGAGAAGTGTAGTAAATCGCGCCTTTGATTATTATAGAAAGGAAAAAATTGAACTAATACCTGTGCCTGCAGACTATTACTGTATAACTGATAATTCCTGGGCAAAAATTGAAAAAGATGGCAATGTCAGAATTGGCGCCCATGAAAGACTTGTTAAAGGGATTAGAGAAATCTCAATGTTAGAACTTCCGGTTAACGGTGAAATGCGTTATCAGGGTGAAGCCTGTGTACGGATAAACACGAGTGCCAATCAAATATTCAGGGTGTGGACTCCAGTTTCAGGAAAAATAATTAAAATAAATCAGAACCTCCACAAGAACTATAGTAAATTAATTACTGACCCCTATAATGAAGGCTGGTTGTTGATAATACAACCAACAAACTTAGAAGCAGATTTAAGAAACCTGACCAGATGCTAAATTGAATTCATTCAATATTGAAAAACTATTTAAAACCATTCAGTTCTTACTTAAAAACTATGATTGCTATGATGTTTATTTCTTAGATAACAAACGCAAATGGAATAAAAACCCTGAGAAACTTAAAGACATAATTTCCAGTGAAGTCTGGTTCCGTATATGGGCATCATCCCGTTATTATGATAATGATGAACTCCTTGACCTTTTTAAACCCATCGTAAATAATGTCCATTTTCAAGGTTTAATGAGTAAATTCACAAATAATGCAGACGGAATGGAAATTGATATAACCGACACGCTAATTACCTTTGAAATCTTATACGACCTAATTGAATACCATATACACATATTGAATACTGAAAAATATATTCCGGATTGGAATTATCAGGGGAAAAAAATACAGAATGAATATCTTTGCAGGGTAGATGATTTTAAGAAAAACCTGAAAAGTCTTCTAAGCGACCAGGTATTGTTTGATAGTTTTTTCCAGATTTATAAAGCATTAACAAAGAACAACCTCTTCAATTCCATTTCAACAACAATTAACGAAGAAATTAAACTTTATGAAGAACAGATTCTACTTAAAAGAAAACTTGAAGAAAGTAAAAAAATCAATCAAATTTACGATTTTTTGAGTAATAAAATAGATTTTGATATCGGTTCTTCTGTAACCCAGAAACAGGCTCTTATCAGGCCATTTTTAAGATTACTAAATGATGCTATAAATCCTGCGCCAATTGGTTTACAATTTGAAATTGTCTCAATCCTTGGTGCGTTAAAAGACCCGAGGTGTGCAAAAACCCTGCTCAACCTTTTGAAAAATACGAGCCTTGAATATACAAATCTCATATCAAATATTATATACGCCTTAGGGAATCTTCAATATAGTGAGATTTCTGATTATTTAAAAATGATTCTCCAGTTGCCTGATTACATTGATCTTTCTTCAGGATACAAACAGCCTATTTACGATGTAAAATCCGAAGCGATTTGGTCTACTGGCAAACTTGGTATCACAGGAAGAAATCTAATCAATGAAATTGTAAAATATATATCACACAAAGATAATACAATAAAAATCGCACTTGCCTGGACAATGGGTATGATTGGCACAAAAGAGAAAAAAGAAGAAGGTGTCGTTGACCTTGAAATTCTCACAACCTTATTAGAACTCCTGAAAGATAAAAATAAAAAGGTATTTGAAGAATCTATTTACAGTTTAAAAGTCTTAGGATTTTATGAACTCATTGATAATCTGAATCTAAACAATATCCCGGCAACACCCATACTCGCCCTCAAGCCAAGCAGTATCGGTCTTTATGAACTCTCTGAAACTCTTTATCATCTTATTAGTCTGAAACAACCTGTTGTTATAGCAGTAACCGGTGATTCAGGCACAGGAAAGACTTATTTCTGTGAATCAATCAAATATGGTTTTGGTGACATCTCAAAAGATGACATTCTTTATCTAATGAGGGATAATCCTGCCCACCGCACAATATTCAGCAGGATGATTGATAAGAAGTTCACAAAAGATTTTCTCGACCCACAATATTATACTATTGAAACAATGGATGAAAAAAAACTTGCATCGTCTCAGGTCTTTTTTGACTTCATAAATCAGTATAGCCACAAGAAATTGATCATCCTTGATGGCTGGCTTGATGAGATATATTTTTATCAGGTTTTAAAAATATTCTACCAGTTCAATTATCTTGACTGCGTGATAAACTTTCGCACCACTTATTCCACACGCCGGATCAATCTTGAAACAAGAGAAGGGATACTGGAACGCGTCAGAGATTGTTTAAGATTTGTTGAAAATCCACCCATTGAAGAAACAGAATTTTATCGCAACGGCGATGTCTATGTTTATAATCTTGATAACTCAATTAACTCACGCCTCAGCGCTGATGAAATCAAAGAAGTATTTAGTAGAAAAAAGGTAAGATTGTGGGCTGAACATATCCGAATCGGAAGTTTTGCAAAGAAACTAAAGGAGTTGGAAATCAAAGAAAAACCCCTGAATGTCCGAACCGAAGACTTTATAATGCAAAATGATTGTAAAATTGAAACCGAAGATGAAGCAATTGAGATACATACTGAACGTTTTTTTAGATCAATTAATAATGATATAGTTGGCGAGCCGAATTTGCTTCAAAAAATAAGATTTAAAAAATTCATCCCGGAAAAAATATCGCATTATTCGCCAGGTATAATTGCCTACCATAATACTGATGGCATTGTTGGTATATTAACTGGAATTAATGACCAAAATCATTTTACACAGATTAGAAAAGACAAAATTTATAACCATTGTATTTTTAATGACCAAATCTTTGCAATTGGAAATGAAAGCAAAATCTATTTATTTGATTTTAATAAGAATCTTTTGAGAACCTTAAAAATATCAGCCCCTCCCCTATCTGCAATCGCTACCGACCGGAATAATATCATTGCCACCGGGCATCAGGATGGAACAATAAGAATTTGGGATATTAACTCAAAAATAACACACCTGCTCAAAGGGCACAAAAATCCAATAATTGATATTGTGATTGATAAAAAGGGTATAATTGTGTCAAATAGTATTGATGGCGAATTGAGATTATGGAATCTCTACAATAATTCAATAAAGATATACAATGATATGATGTTCAACACCAGCCTGATGGGTCTGGAGCGAACCTCAGATAACATAATTTTTGTAAAAGAAAATAATGTTATAAAATTAGACCAAGAAAATGAAACAATAAAAATAGTATCTTTACCGAATGACCTTGAACCGATTGCATTCTATCCCTATTATGATGGCAGAATATTCGCTGGTTATAGAAAAAAAGAGGATAGAATATATTTTATCGTTATTGAATTTAAAAAAGACAAAGGATTTTACAATACCATCAGGACCGATATGAATAGAATTACTGGTATAACTGCAATGGGACCAAGGATTATCATATCTGGTATGGATACTGATGGAGCAATCATAGAGATTTTAGGTAGCGAAACCTATGTCCGTGGCGAGTTTGAAAAACTGCAGATTCTCAAGAATTCAAAACGACATTTTCAATACCATAGTATGATATTCTGATGAACAATCGAGTTCATAAATGGAGATTGTTGACTTTATATTACTTTTTGTTAAAATTACCAGATGAAGACTAATAGCGAAACCATTATCTGCAAGAAGTGTGGTGCAGAAAATCCTCCATACGCAATCCAATGTTTTAAATGTGGTAACTCCTTTTATCCTGATATATATAAGGGATTATGGCAAAGAAATCTAATTATCACATTTTTACTTTTCTTTGTTCCCTTTACTTTTCTATTTTATATCGTCCACTACGAAGTCTCAGCAAATTTTGAAAAACATATAAAGAATAGTTTAAACTACTCAGTTGAAGTTAATGCCCGTGTCATTAAATCATTCCTGGACGAGAGAAAAAATGATCTGCTGTCAATCAACAGAATCAATACTACTAATATTGAAGGCATAGAGAGTAAAAAAGGTGAGTATTACCAGTTATTGGAAAATGAAGGTTGGTTCGATTTTCTGGCAATCGCTGATAACAATGGCAAGATAGTCTTTTCAACCAATAATATTAAAGCAAACATCTCAGGTCGTGATTATTTTAGAAAGGCAATCAGTGGTGTGAATTTTACAAGCAGTATATTCTTTTCTGAATTGCTAAATGAGAATGTGCTGATTATGTCAGTGCCGCTATTAAATATAAAAGACAAAATAATTGGTGTCCTGCTTGCATCTGTGTCATTACCGAAATTTTACAATCTTATTCTTGACCTGCGTATAGGTAGGACGAGTGAAATATTTCTCGTTGATAGTCTGGGCAGATTCCTATCTCCTTCAAAACTTGGTGGCAATGTCTTACAACAACTCGGTTATTATGAAAAAGAGTCAAATCCCCATAAAGGAAGTGGTGGTGTAATCATCCATCGTGACTACCGTGGTGAAAAGGTAATCTGCGCATATAAAAAATTTGAAGAACCCGCCTGGTATCTTGTTTCCGAAATGGATATAAAAGAAGCACTTGCGCCTGTTAATTCTTTGAGAAACTTGATTATTTTAATCTTTATAATATTCGGTTCCTTTCTATTTTTCTCAGCCATAGTTTATTCTAAACAAGTTACCAACCTTCTAAAAAAACTCACGATTGATTTGAAATCTGCATTTGATGACATATCCAATAAAAAAATAATCATAGACCAAATAAATGCCGAATTAAGAAAAAGATTAAAAGAATGCGAAAGCCTGACTAAAAAAATAATCGCCTCGGAAAAATATGTTAGAGGAATAATAGATAGTATAACGAGTGCAATGTTTGCCATTGATAAGGAGTATCATATAACATACTGTAATAGTTTTGCAAAAAACTTTTTTAAAATCAAGAATATTGAAGATTTTCAAAACATTTTTCAGGTCGCCCAATTATTCACAGATGAAGAGGTCAAAGAAAAAATACAGAATATATTTATTAAGAATGCTTCGTTCTATATTGAGAAAAAATCATTGTCAATTGAAGGGAAACAGTTTATTTTGAGCATCTCAGGCTTCCCGGTAGATACTGGTGAGGATATTAATTCGGCAACACTTTTAATAAGAGATGTTACCGCGGAAGAACAGATGCGCAACCAGATGGCAGATTATGAAAAACTCTCCGCCCTAAGTCAATTGGCACTCGGTGCCGCGCATGAAATAAATAATCCTTTACTGGGAATAACCTCATTCATTGAATTACTTCTTGAAGAAGAAACCGATGTGGAGAAAAAAGCGCGGGCAAAAGAAGTGCTGGAAAGTGCCTATCGTATTTCTGAAACAGTGCGGGGGCTTTTGAATTTTGCCCGTCCCACACCCCCTAAGTTTGCCAAAATTAATCTGAATGCCTTAATTACTGAATCCATATCATTCCTGAAGCATCAACCACTCTTTAAGAAAATAAAGATAGAAAAAAATCTTTCAGAAACAATTCCTGAGATAACTGCTGATGCCAATCAAATAAGACAGGTTTTGGTAAATATATTATTAAATGCAGCACAGGCAATACCAGATAAAGGTATAATTACTATCTGGACGAATAAGGTAAAATTTGAAGATTGCGTAGAAATTAAAATAATTGATACTGGAGTTGGTATACCATCGGAGAATTTGAAGCGTGTATTTGAACCTTTCTTTACTACAAAGAAAGGCAAGGGCACTGGTTTAGGTCTTAGTATCAGTTTAAGTTATGTAAAAAATCATAGTGGCAATATCATTATTAATAGTGAACCCGGGAAAGGAACAGAAGTAAAAATTGTTCTTCCGATAAGGCAGGAAGGTAGAATAAGCACCGAGGTTATTGATGACTGAATCAATTCTAATCATTGATGACGAAGTTTTGACTCTGAACAATCTGAAACGGGCACTGGAAAAGGAAGGTTATGAAATTTTGCTTGCTGATTCTGGTGAAACCGGGTTAAAAATATTTCAGGAGCACTATCCTAATCTGGTTCTTGTTGATCTAATGTTGCCAGGCATTGATGGGATTGAAGTTCTAAAGAGAATAAAAGAGATAGATGAAAATATTGTGGTAATAATGATTACTGCCTATGAAATAATTGAAAAAGCAGTTCAATCAATGAAGTTGGGCGCTTACGATTACTTACTAAAACCATTTAAAATTACCGATTTGAAAATCAGCATAAAGAGGGCACTTGAATTACAAAAATTACGGTTAAAAGTTACTGAAACGATTGAAACAGAAAAGGGCAAATACTATTTTGATAAAATTGTCGCAAGAAGCAAGAAAATGATTGAAGTTAAGAATATTGCCAGAAGGATTGCGATACTTGATAAAACCACAGTCTTGATACAGGGCGAAAGTGGCGTAGGAAAGGAATTACTTGCACGGGCAATACATTATAATAGCCCACGGGCAGATAAACCGTTCGTTGAAATAAATTGTGCAGCAATACCGGAAAATCTATTGGAGAGCGAACTTTTTGGCTATGAGCCTGGCGCATTTACTGATGCTCGGCGCAGAAAAATTGGTATCTTAGAAAAAGCTGATAAAGGAACTGTCTTCCTTGATGAAATTGCTGATATGCCATTACAACTTCAGGCGAAAATCTTAAAGGTGCTTGAGGAACAAAGCTTTGTAAGGCTTGGAGGTGTCAATCCTATTAAAGTTGATCTGAGGATAATCGCCGCTACGAACAAAAATTTGAAAAAAGAGATTGAGCAGGGTAATTTCCGTGAAGACCTTTTTTACCGTTTGAATGTAGTTCCAATATATGTCCCACCGCTCAGAGAAAGAAAGGACGACATTATCCCCTTAACCTTAAACTTTATTCAGGAATTCAATCGTGAACTCCACAGGTCATACAAAGGAATCTCTGAACCAGCAGCCAAGGTGTTTATTGAATACGACTGGCCTGGTAATGTCAGAGAATTGCGCAATGCTGTAGAAAGAATTATGGCACTACATATAACAGAGGAAATAAAATTGGAACATATACCAAATGAACTAAAACTATCAAGAATTCCCATAATTGAAAATATTATGCCCGAAAACAAATTTGTCACCATTGAAGAATTAGAAAAAGAATATATTAGGGAGGTTTTAAAATTTACCGGCGGTAATAAATCCCAGGCAGCAAAGATTCTGGGCATCCACCTCACTTCGCTATTAAGAAAACTCAAAGAGATGTAATTTTATCACCCCTCTTATTATTGCATTTTGCAATAATTTTTGCATTTTGCAATAGAATAAAATTAAAACTCACGAAATTTCATTAGAGAAACTGGCACAATTTTTGCATATATATTAGGTGTGAAGGAGGTTCACAATGAACAACAATAACAAAAAAAAGAAATATGATCCCTTTATTGAAGCAACTTACCAGTATGAAAAGGCAGCAAGCACCCTTGATATTGAGCCCTGGATATATAATCGGCTCAAATATCCAGAAAAGGAACTAACTGTCTATATAACAATAACAAGAGACAATGGAAAGGTAGAAACCTTTACAGGGTTCAGAGTTCAACATTCTACCTTAAGAGGACCTGGAAAAGGGGGTGTAAGATATAGTCCAGATGCCTCATTAGAAGAATGTAAGGCACTTGCTGCCTGGATGACCTGGAAGTGTGCGGTTTTGAATCTACCCCTTGGGGGTGCTAAAGGTGCGGTGATATGTAATCCACCGGAGATGTCCGAGACAGAATTGGAAAAACTGACAAAAGAATACACCTATGCAATAAAGGAAATCATCGGACCACATAAGGATGTGCCAGCACCCGATGTCTGGACCAATTCTCAGACTATGGCATGGATATGTGATGCCTATAGCCGGTATGTAGGATATTTTGAGCCAGCTGTAGTAACCGGTAAACCACTGGCAATCGGAGGTTCTAAAGGACGTTCTAATGCAACAGGATTGGGAATGTATTTTACACTACTTGAGGCTTCCAAACATCTTGAAATGCCGCTGGAAGGAAAAAAAGTTGCCATTATCGGTTATGGCAATGTCGGTTCATCCATCGCCCGCCTTCTGTATGACTATAACTGTAAGATAATTGCAATAACCGATATTTATGGAGGAATTCATAATAAGAATGGGATAAACATTAAAGAACTCGACCAGTATGTCTCCCAGACCAAATCAGTTAAGGGATTCAAAAACTACGACCCATTAACAAATGAAGAACTACTTGAACTTGATTGCGATATACTTCTCCCCTGTGCAGTAGAGGGAATGATTAATGAAATAAATGCGCATAAAATAAAGGCAAAAATAATTTGCGAGGGTGCCAACGGACCAACGACAAATGAAGCTACTGACATATTGACCGACAAAAAGGTTTTCATAATTCCAGATATCCTTGCCAATGCAGGTGGTGTTACAGTCTCTTATCTTGAATGGGTCCAGGATATTCAGCGCGTATTCTATGACGAGGAAGAGATCAAAAATAAATGCTGGCATATGATGCAACAATCATTCTGGGAAGTAGTTAGAATCAGCGAGAAATATAAAACAAATATGCGCCATGCCGCTTATATCCTTGCAGTCCAACGCGTTGCAGAGTCAGCACGGCTGTTTGGAAGAATAGGTAGAAATTAACTCATAAAATTGCCATAAATAGCCTGACCAGATGGTCAGGCTATTTTTATTTTGCAAAATTCAATTTTGCATTTTACTATATCTTTTTAATCGCACTATTTTATTGACTTTTAGTTAGGATTGAATATAATTTCTAACGCAAAAAGGAGATAGATAATGGAGATAAATAGCAAAGAGATAGAAACTATTTTAAAGAAATATAATAATAAGAAGAGTGCTTTATTATCAATACTTCAAGATATACAGGAGAAATATAACTGGCTCCCGCAAGAAGCCCTTAGACTCGTTTCTGAAAAAATCTGTGTTCCCCTCATTGATATCTATAGCGTTGCTACCTTCTATCGGGCATTCAAATTGGTTGAACCAGGAAAACATAACATTACTGTGTGTATGGGAACTGCCTGTCATGTTCGGGGTTCACCGAGCGTGCTTAATCGGTTTGAAGAGAAACTCCATATATGTGCAGGCCAGACTACTCCAGATAAAAATGTCTCCTTAGAAACAGTAAACTGTCTTGGATGCTGTGCCCTGGCACCAGTGGTTGTGGTTGATGGAAAATATAACGCCCAGACTACAATACAAAAGGCAGACAAAATTTTGACTGAGATTATCCAAAGCAAAAAACAAAAAAGAAAGAGCATAAAGAGAAGATCTCATAAAACAAAGTGAAACTAAACCAACTTAAAGAAATACTTCAAGCAAAAGTTTTAACCAACCATCTTTCAATTGATATTGAGATAAATAATATCATCGCATCAGACCTGATGAGTGATGTTTTAAACACAAAGAATCCTGCAGAGCTCCTCTTGACCGGATTAAGCAATAACCAGGCAGTTAGAACTTGTGAGATTGCTGGTATAAAGGCAATTATTTTTGTTCGGGGTAAAACCCCTGATGAAGAGACCATAAAACTTGCAGAATCTTGTAAAATTCCATTACTTTCCTGTAACCTCTCTATGTTTGAAACCTGTGGATTATTATATTCTTATGGTTTGAAGAATCCTGATTCAAAATATGGAACAAGAAACAATCCTTCAGGAAGAATTTGAAATCAAAGGTGGCGATTTTTTAAATGGGGGTGCTGCATCCTGCCAAATAAAGAACATTTTAAAGAAAATCGGTGTTGATGCGAATATTCTCCGTCGGGTGGCGATTGCCTCTTATGAAGCCGAGATGAATGTGGTGATGTATGCAAAAAAAGGAATAATGAGGCTTGTTTTGACCCCACAGAAAATCATAATAAAAGTTGATGACGAGGGACCTGGCATACCTGATATTGAACTTGCAATGCAACCAGGATATTCAACTGCTACCCCGGAGATGAGAGAAATGGGTTTTGGTGCAGGAATGGGCTTACCAAATATCAAAAAGAATGCAGATATTTTTAATATCAATTCTACAGTAAATAAAGGAACATATCTGGAGATAATGGTAGACCTTAACAACAAAAATGAGTGAACCGATATATCATTCAGTTAAAATAGACGAAACAAAATGCATCGGCTGTGTCGTCTGTATGAAAGCCTGCCCGACCAAGGCGATAAGGATTAAACAAAGAAAAGCATGGATCATTGGAGAGCGATGTATTGATTGTGGCGAATGTCTCAGGGTCTGTCCATATAACGCAATAACCCCTTTAACCACCCAGGCATCAGATATTAATCGCTTCAAACTGAAGATCGCCTTACCCAGTCCGGTAATATATTCCCAATTCGGTCCTGGGGTAATGCCGGATGAAATCCTTGATGCGTTAAAGGACCTTGGCTTTGATTATGTCTATGATAAAGCACTTGCCTGTGAAATGACTTCAATCGCTATCCAGAAGTATCTTGAAAGAAATCCCTTGCCCAGGCCAATAATATCTTCAACCTGCCCGGTTGTAGTTCGCCTTATCCAGAGATTATTTCCTAGTCTTGTATCATTGATAATAAGAATGGAGCCACCCAGGGAGATTGCAGCCAAAAATTTAAGAAGGGAGTTATCCAGGGAATATAAAATCCCTGGATATGATATTGGTATATTCCATATTACACCCTGTCCGGCAAAGATGGTTTCTATAAATAGACCGGAAACAATGGAAAAATCCCATCTTAATGGAGCGATTTCAATAAAGGAAATCTATAATGAGATTATGTCAAGATTAAAAAATAGAGAAAAAAAGTTTTTGGTGCAAACACAGAGCCAGGTCAGTGGCATTGGTATTGGCTGGGCAATCTCAGGTGGTGAGATAATGGGCATAAAGGGCGATTCTTTAGTATCCGTTTCTGGAGTCTACGATACAATAAAAATTCTGAGTGATGTGGAAAGTAGAAAGTTAAAGAATATTGATTACCTTGAATGCCTCATCTGCCCTGATGGTTGTATTGGTGGACCATTAACAGTAGAAAATAGATTTCTTGCAAAAAGCACAATCCTCAATCTGATAAGGAAATTTGGTGGAAAGAGCCGTGTTGATACCAACTATGTCCAACAATTATACGAAAAAAATTTCTTTTCATTTGAAAGGGATATAAAGCCAAGACCATTCCCACCCCTTGATCCGAACAAGAATGAGGCGATAAAAAAACTTAAGAAGAAAGAAAAAATACTGAAGACACTACCAGGTATCAACTGTGGAGTCTGTGGTTCACCAGATTGTGAGACATTTGCCGAAGACCTTGTCCGTAATGAACAGGGGCTTACGGTTGGTAGGTGTGTATTCTTAGGAGAATCAAATCTATGAAGACATTAAAACTTTCTGAAATAATAAAATATTTAAATTTGAAGATAGAATGTGGGGAAAAATTTACAGACCGAAATATCAGTGGTGGATATGTGAGCGATCTCTTGAGTGATGTAATGGCAAATGCAAAGAAGGGTGATATATGGGTTACTTTACAGACACATTCCAATATTGTTGCAGTTGCAGTATTAAAAGAAATATCCGGTGTCATCATCGTCGGAAATCGCAAACCTGAACCTGAAACTCTAAAAAAAGCAGAACAGGAGAAAATCCCAGTAATGACTACCGAATTATCAGGATTTGAAATTGTAGGAAGACTGTATGAAATGGGAGTAAATAGAGACAGAGAATAAGAATGAAAAATCAAAGATCATTAAATTCTAAATCCAAAATTCTAATCCAACAAACTAATCAAATTCCAAATTCCAAAAAATACGATTTGGAAGGAAGGCTCTATTCTTTCGCCAAAAGGGTAAATGAAAATGTGAATGGACTTCCCAAAGCGATTTCCAACATTGAGGATGGAAATCAACAAATTAAATTATCAGATTCAGCGGGTGCAAATTATAATGAATCGCTGGGCAAAAAAAACTTTCTTAATTTCTCTCAACCCTCTACTTGCCGCTCGCTACTTCCATGTTAAAATGCTACCGTGCCGACCTCCACATCCATACCTGCCTCTCACCCTGTGGAGATTTGACGATGTCACCAAAAAGAATTGTAGAAAAGGCAAGAGATAAGATGCTTGATATAATTGGAATCTGTGACCATAATTCAGCGGAGAATGTCCAATATGCAATAAGTGCCTTAAGAAACTCTCACCTTAATCCTCTCCCCGTTAAAATAGGGAAAGAAAAAGATAAGGAAACGGTCTATATGGATAGTTCGTCGTTAACAGTACTACCTGGTATGGAAATCTGCACAAAGGAAGAGGTTCATATCCTCGGGATCTTTGATGAACTTAGTGCAGTATTGAAATTGCAGGAACTCGTTTATCAGACATTACCAGAAGAAAAGAATAATCCTGAACTCTTCGGTGAGCAGATCATTGCCAACGAATTTGACGAGGTTGAGGGATACAATGATAAAATGCTCATAGGTGCATCCACTCTATCCATAAAAGAGGTTGTTGATGAAATACATAGACTCCAGGGAGTAGCGATTGCCTCACATATTGACCGTGAGAGTTTCAGTATTATTAGCCAACTCGGATTTATCCCTGATGATTTAAATTTTGATGCCCTGGAAATCTCTCCCAATATTACAATAGAGGAAGCAAATAGAAGATTTCCTGAAATTAGAAGATTCCAACTGCTTAAGAGTTCTGATGCCCATTTCCTTGAAGATATTGGAAGATCAACGACAATATTTATGTTGGCCGAACCAACACTTGCGGAGATAAAAAAAGCCTTGAAAAACGAAAATGAAAGAAAGATGGTAATATGAAATGCAGTAGATGCAGTATCATTCAGCATTTTTGTAAAGGTGCTGAATTCGCAGTATCTCCCGCACTTTTGCAAGGTGCGGGATTGCAGTATCACCTTCGGTTCGCAAAAGATTTTTTTGACGAACGAAGTGATAATGCGAATGCAATAATCCTGAAAGCGACGCGATACTGCAAGCGACGCGATACTGCGTTAATCCGAGCCCTGCGAGGTTAACTTGCAGGATTTATCTCTACATATCTTAGATATTGTGGAAAACTCCATAGATGCAGGGGCAACGAAGATCGAAATTATGATCGATGAGGATATTGAGCACAATCAACTGAAAATCAAAATAAAGGACAATGGCAAGGGTATGGACAAAGAGACATTGAAAAAGGTTCTTGACCCATTTTACACAACAAAGACAGTGCGCAGGGTAGGATTGGGTTTATCACTATTTGCCCAGACCGTCAAAGAGGCAGAAGGTGAGATTGAAATAAAATCTGAACTTAAAAAAGGGACAGCGGTCTCTGCCAATTTAAAATATAACCATATTGACCGAAAACCAATGGGCAATATAATAGAGACAATAATGGCACTATTAGCAACAAAGGCACAGGGCATAGACTTTATATATGTGCACAGGAAAAATAAAAATGAGTTCGTTTTGAATACAAAAGAGATAAAGACAAAACTGGATGGTGTTATGATAAACGAGCCTGAGGTGCTAAAATTTTTGAGAATCCAGATAAAAAATGGGTTGAAGGAAATAGGTGTCGCGGTATGAAAGAGGTTCTGGAAAACAGCAAATTTATTGTAGGAACAGGGCTTGCCCTGTCCGCAACAACTACATTTATTATGATATTCAAAAAAGGAGAGTAAAATGAAAAAACTTAAAATTGGTGACCTTGAAAAAATTAGGGAAAAGGTCGCCCGGACAAGGGTCTTAAGAGAAGGTAAAGCAAGGGCAAGGATAACGGTTCATATGGGAACCTGTGGTATTGCTGCAGGTGCCCGTGATATCTTGAGTGCGGTAATGGAAGAGATTGAAAAGAAAAAGATAAAGGATGTTATCGTCACCACATCTGGTTGTGCTGGACTGTGCAGTCGTGAACCAATGGCAACTGTGGAACTTGTTGATAAACCACCGGTCAAATATGTGGACCTGACTCCAGAAAAGGTAAAAAAGATATTCTCCGAGCATATTCTTAAAGGGAATATTGTAACCGAATACGCCCTTGCAGTAGGAAGTGAGACGACTCATTAGAAATACCTAAATGTCTAAAAGGGTTGAGAAAAAATATAGCATAAGGGATGAACTGAAAGAAAGAACTTATAGGTTCGCACTAAGAATTTTAAAGCTTGCATCAATGCTGCCTGATACTGAAGTGAGCAAGGTTATAAAAAGACAGCTCTGCAAATCTGGAACTTCTGTGGGTTCTAATCTTGAGGAAGCCGACGGTTCATTAACATTGAACGATTTCGTTTATAAGGTTGACGCTGTCTTCAATGCATTTTAGGCATTTAGGCGTTTTTGGACTTTTGGAATTTTATCTTTAGGTATTTAGGTATTTTTGGACTTTTAGGCATTTAATTATGAAAGGGAGGTTTTCTTGAAGAACTATAGACTACACCTTCTGGTCTGTGCTGGAACTGGTTGTGTTGCAGGTGGTTCGTATGAAATCCGTGAGGCATTATTAAAAGAAATAAACAAACGAAAATTACAGGATGAAGTGGCAGTCATCGCTACTGTTTGTAATGGATTCTGTGAGCGTGGGCCTATTGTTGTGGTTCAACCGGATGGGATATTCTATCAGAGATTGAAGAAAGAGGATATCCCACTGCTCGTAGAAGAACACCTTATAAAAGGAAGGCCTGTTAAAAAACTGATGTATACACCACCTGCAGAAACAATGCCAGTTCCAAAGATGTCGGATATCGGTTTCTTTAAACTACAGAGATTGATTGTTTTGAGAAATCGTGGTCGCATTGATCCGGAAAATATAGAAGAATATATTGCATTTGATGGATATAAGGCGCTTGAGAAGGCACTCACAAAAATGACGCCAGAGGAGATAATACAGGAGATAAAAGAATCTGGTTTACGAGGTCGTGGTGGTGCGGGATTTCCAACAGGTCTGAAATGGGAGCGATGCAGGAAACAACCAGGCGATAGTAAATACATCATCTGTAATGGCGATGAAGGCGACCCTGGCGCATTTATGGACCGCAGTGTCTTAGAGGCAGACCCCCATTCAGTCATTGAAGGAATGATCATAGGTGCAAAGGCAATTGGTGCAAAAAGGGGTTATATTTATGTCCGAACTGAATATCCGCTTGCATTACAGAGGATAAAAATTGCAATTGAGCAGGCAAAGGAATATGGGTTATTGGGTGAGAATATCCTCGGCACCGGATTTGATTTTGATATTGAGGTTTCAAGGGGTGCAGGCGCTTTTGTATCCGGGGAAGAAACTTCTCTTATCGCAGCAATTGAAGGAAGAATTGGAGTTCCTAAACAGCGTCCACCCTATCCTGTTCAAAAAGGTTTATGGGGAAAACCAACGGTCATCAATAATGTTGAGACCTGGGCAAATGTTCCGCAAATAATTGAAAAGGGCGCAAAGTGGTTTTCTTCCATCGGAACTGAGACGAGCAAAGGAACAAAGATATTTTCGCTTGTCGGTAAGATTAATAACACCGGACTTGTTGAAGTGCCAATGGGTATTAAACTAAAAGACATAATCTACGAAATTGGCGGTGGTGTTCCAAAGGGCAAAAAGTTCAAAGCGGTTCAGACCGGTGGCCCATCTGGTGGCTGTATCCCAGAAAAACTCCTTGACCTGCCCATAGATTACGAAAGTCTGAAAAAAGCCGGCTCAATAATGGGTTCAGGTGGAATGATTGTGATGGATGAAGATACCTGTATGGTTGATGTGGCAAAATACTTTATGAACTTCTTGAGGGATGAATCCTGTGGTAAGTGCCTTTCCTGCCGTGAAGGAACACAGAGGATGTGGGAGATTCTCGGTAAGATAACCGATGGCGAAGGAACAATGGAAGACCTTGAAGTGCTTGAAGAACTCGCCTATGCGGTAAAGGATGCATCAATGTGTGGTCTTGGCCAGACCGCAGCAAATCCGGTTCTATCTACACTGAAATATTTTAAAGATGAATACATCGCCCATATCAAATACAAACGGTGTCCGGCTGTAGTATGCAAGAATATTATCTCTTCTCCCTGCCAGCATGCCTGTCCTATTAGTACTGAAGCACCTGCTTATATAGGGTATATTGCACATGGTGAATTTGATAAAGCCTATGAAATAATCGTTAAAGACAATCCACTGCTAAGCGTCTGCGGCAGGGTATGTAACCATCCCTGCGAAGCAAAATGTCGCGCAGGCCAGGGTGGTGAGCCAATTGCAATAAGGGCATTAAAGAGATTTGCAGCAGAATACGGTGATGGTAAAAAATCAGTATCTGTCCAGAAACCATCTGGTGAAAAAGTCGCAATCATCGGTTCAGGTCCAGCAGGATTGATGGCAGGATTCCATCTTGCCAAGAAAGGTTATGCACCGATGATCTTTGAAGCATTACCAGTGGTTGGTGGTATGCTTGCGGTTGGCATTCCTGAATATCGTCTGCCAAGGGATATGCTCAAAAAAGACATACAAAGAATCATTGATGCTGGTGTTGAGATTAAGACTAATAAAAAATTGGGTAAGGATTTCACCATTGAAAGTTTACTGAAAGATGGTTACAAGGCAATATTTGTCGCAATTGGTGCGCATAAGAGTGTAAAACTGGCAATCCCTAATGAAGAAACCGAGGGTGTAATACCAGCAATGGAATTCTTGACCAATATTCATCTGAATAAAAAGGTAAAAATTGGCAAAAAAGTAGCAATAATTGGAGGTGGCAACTCAGCGGTGGATGCAGCAAGGGTAGCAAATAGACTCCCTGATGTGGAAAAGGTAACAATCCTTTATCGCAGAACAAGGGCTGAAATGCCTGCATATCCTGAAGAGATAGAAAGTGCAATTGAAGAAGGCATTGATATTCAATATCTCACTGCACCGGTAAGAGTAATTAAAAAAGACAACAAGGTTGCTGGACTGGAATGTGTAAGGATGCGACTTGGTGATGTAGATGAATCTGGTAGGCGAAGACCAATACCTATAAAGGGAAGCGAATTTGTCATTGATATTGACACGCTCATTTCAGCAATTAGCGAGCAACCTGACATCACCTGCCTTGGTTCAGATCATAAATTTAATATCACAGGCTGGAATACATTTGATGTTAATCCTGAAACTTTAGCAACTAATATCCCAGGGGTCTTTGCCGGCGGTGATGCGATAAGAGGACCAAGCACAGTGATTGAGGCAATGGCTGATGGTAAAAAGGTTGCAGAATCTATTGACCGTTATATAAAAGGCGAAAAGATGGAATTTGAATATAAGGTTACAAGGCCATCAGTATATGTTGAACCAGTCAAACTCACTGAAAGGGAACTTCTTGAAAACAAAAGGCAGAAAACCAGAAAACTGGAAATAAAAAAGCGTATTAAAAACTTCGAGGAAGTAGATCTTGGTCTTGATAAAATATCTGCTGTTAAAGAAGCGAAAAGATGCCTTAGATGCGACCTTGAAGTCAAATCGTTAGATGAGAAAAAGGAGCAGAAATGATAAACTTTAAACTAAATGGACTTGAAGTCCAGGTAGAAGAAGGCACTACTATACTTGAGGCGTGTAAGTTCTTTGGGATTGAAATTCCCACACTCTGCTATTACGAAGGACTCACGCCTTATGGTGGATGCCGTCTCTGTCTGGTAGAAATCGGTGAAGGTGAAAATGCAAAATTGGTGAGTTCCTGCACCTATCCAGTTGAACAAGGGCTCGTAGTGAGGACCAATACAAAGCGCGTCATCAATGCCCGTAAGATGATGATTGAATTGCTACTTTCTATCTGCCCAGAATCAAAAACAATTCAAGATCTGGCATCAAAATTCAATGTTCGCAAAGTCAGGTTTAAGGTCAGACATGATGATTGTATCCTGTGTGGTCTCTGTGTGCGGATGTGTAAAGAGCAGATGCAGGCAGGAGCAATTGGAGTTGTAGAACGCGGTTACAAAAAGAAGATTGCAACCCCATTTGATATACGGTCTGATGTATGCAGACTCTGTGGCGGCTGTATCTATGTATGCCCTGCCTGTCAGTTAAGATGTCAGGGACCACAACCTCCGACTGATGTCTGTAATGCCTGTTTGACTCTTGAACCCTCCTGTATTGAACAATACGAAGACTATCAATGCTGGATGGGGACGACCGGAGACTGTGGAACATGCGTCAGGAAAAAAGAAAGTAGTGCGTAGAGAGTAGCAAGTAGCGAGAATGAATAAAAAACATATTAAAAGCATAGAAGATTTTGTAGTTTATCAGAAGGCAGTAAAGTTATTTGAGGAATTCATTGAACAAGATTTGCCAATTCTACAAAGAAATTTTGTGGACAGAATATTGGCAGGCAATCAGTTGAGAGTCTGGATTCCATTTGTTCAAATATGGAAGAAGGTTATGAAAGAAAAGCGGGCAAAGAGATTATAAACTTCTTTAGAATGTCAAAAGGTTCAGCAGGAGAAGCTAAAGATAGATACAAAAGATTAAGTAGAATATTGCCCGAAGAAATAGTCAGTAAGCGAGTAGCAGTATTGAATGAGATTAGAGCAATGTTAGAGTCTTTAATTAAAAAATGGAATTAAATCTCTCTACTCTCTACTTGCTACTCGCTACTTAAATTTTAATGAAAGGAGAAAAAAATGGCATCTTTATCAAAAATAAATGCATCAGCAGCAACACTAACAAAAAATAGAACCGAGGACTCAATAGTCCCATTGAGTGGTATGTGTGTAACCTGTGTTGATGGTTGTATAGGTATGTGTGAGATTGGTAAGTCCGCATACCGTGGCCATGAGGTTTTATATCCACAACCATTTGGTATTATTACTGCTGCCTCTGAAAAGAATTATCCAGTTGACTATTCACACTTCAATATTATGGGAAGTGCAGTCGGAACCCATGGTATTGAACCGGACCCGGACAAGGCAATATTCCCGAATGTAAATATTGAACAGAGAATTGGACACGATAAAGGTATAAAGGTTCGATTCCCTGCAGTTGTTCCTGGTCTTGGTTCAACCAATGTTGCCAAGAACAACTGGGATGGAATTGCAATTGGTGCTGCAATCTCCGGAATAATAATGACCATCGGTGAGAATGTCGCAGCAATGGATATGGAATCAGAGATAAAAAATGGTCGTGTTGTAAAGGCTCCGGATCTTGATTACCGCGTAAAGGCATATAAACAATGGCAGCGCGATGGCTATGGTGCGATAGTAGTTCAGGCAAATGTTGAGGATACGAGACTCGGTGTTCAGGAATATGCGATTGAAAAACTTGGTGTAGAGGCGGTTGAGTTAAAATGGGGACAGGGTGCAAAGGATATCGGCGGTGAAGTTAAAATAAAAGAACTGAAAAAGGCGCAGGAACTTAGAAGAAGGGGCTATGTTGTGCTTCCTGACCCGCTTGATGAGAATGTGATTAAAGCCTTTGAGAAACGGGCATTCAGCGAATTTGAGAGACATTCAAGAATTGGTATGGTAGAACTTGAATCTTTTGTAAAAAGGGTTGAGGAACTACGCAGAGCCGGTGCAAAATATGTCTTCTTAAAGACCGGCGCTTATCGTCCTGCAGATTTAGCAAGGGCAGTGAAGTATGCTTCAGTAGCAAAGATTGATTTACTCACGGTTGATGGTGCGGGTGGTGGGACCGGAATGAGTCCCTGGCATATGATGAATGAATGGGGTGTGCCACCAGTTGAACTACATTCGTTGACCTATTTCTATGCGGATAAACTTGCTAAGAAAGGTGAATACATACCTGCGATTGCCTTTGCTGGTGGTATTGCATTTGAGGACCAGATATTTAAAGCACTGGCACTCGGTGCACCTTATGTCAAACTCGTGGGTATGGCACGATCTATTGTCTGTGCAGCAATGGTTGGTAAGACAATCGGAAAAAAGATTGAAGAAGGTGAAATACCGGTTTTCGTAGAAAGATTCGGTAACCAGAAAGAAGAGATATTTGTCACTGCATCAGCGCTAAGACGCGAACTTGGTAAGGACTTTGATAAACTTTCAACCGGAGCACTGGGTGTCTATACCTACATTGAAAGGCTTGCCCAGGGTCTGAGGCAATTGATGTGTGGAAATCGGAAATTCAGCCTTGATTATATTACCCGTGGAGATATTGCCGCGCTCACAAGAGAAGCAGCAGAGATTTCTAAAATTCCCTATGTTACGGAAGTTGATAAAGAAGAGGCTGAGAAGATACTCGATGGAAAAATGACATAGGATAAATCAAAGATAACCTTTGAAAGCCCGCATAAAATGCGGGCTTTCTTATTTTTAAGCAATCAATTTAGCGAATAAAGTTACTGGATTAGGGATAAGTATTGACTAATGGACTAATATTGTGTATAATTACAAAGGCTTTGTTTAGATTGACATTAAGGAGGTAAAACAATGAAAAAACTTTCTGTTGCCGATATGGCAAGAAAACAGATAGAAAAGGCAGCAAATGCAATGAATCTGCCTGAATATTTGAAAAAAATATTTAAGTGCCCAAAGCGGGTTCTGAGGGTCACATTTCCAATAGAGATGGATGACGGCACGGTTCAGTGTTTTACAGGATTCAGATGCCAGTATAATGATGCCCGTGGTCCTACAAAAGGCGGTGTTCGTTATCACCCCGATGTCAGTGAGGACGAGGTAATTGCACTTGCTGCCTGGATGACCTGGAAGTGTGCACTCGTTGACCTGCCCTACGGCGGAGCCAAGGGCGGAGTTATCTGCGACCCATTGAAATTATCAGAAAGAGAGCTGGAAAAGATTACAAGAAGATATACTGCTGAGATTATGCCGGTCTTAGGACCCCATATAGATATTCCAGCACCCGATGTCTTTACTACATCCAAGACAATGGCTTGGATGATGGACACCTTCAGTATGATGACCGGACATACTGAACCTGCAGTTGTAACTGGAAAACCAGAGGTCCTCGGCGGTTCCAAAGGTAGAAGGGAGGCAACTGGTAGGGGTGTTTTTATTAATACCCGTGAATTATATAAAAAACTCGGAAAATCACTAAAAGGTGCAAAGGTAATTATCCAGGGTTTTGGTAATGTTGGAAGTTATGCAGCATATTTCCTTGCCCAGGAAGGTGCAAAAATCATTGCTGTCTCAGATTCCTCAACTGGCATCATAGATACAAATGGGCTTGATGTTAAAGATTTGATGGAATGCGTGGAGAAACATAAACTACTTGAACCCTACGAAAAAGGGAAAAAGGTTCCCAGGGATGAAGTTTTATATATTGATGCAGATATTTTGATACCTGCAGCGCTTGAAAATCAGATTCGCGAGGATAATGCAGATAAGATAAAGGTCAAGGCAATAATAGAGGGTGCAAATGGTCCAACCACGCCTGAAGCAGATGAGATACTGGATAAAAAAGGTGTTTATGTTGTTCCGGATATCCTTGCCAATTCTGGTGGTGTTATCGTTAGCCATTTTGAATGGGTCCAGGCATTATCTGGGTTATACTGGGAAGAGAAGGAAGTAAACGAGCGTCTTGAGAATAAACTGGTAAAGACCTTCAATGAAGTCTGGGATAAGGCAAATAAGATGAAAGTGAATCTGCGAACTGCTGCCTATATTGTTGCCCTTGAACGTGTTGCCGAGGTCTACAAATATCGTGGAATTTTCCCATAACAAAATCTGCCCTGACCCTTTTTAGCCTTTTGCCCTTTAGCCTTCTTCTTTTGTCGTTTTACGGGTCAGGGCACCTTGTTACTAATAAACGGTTTTGTAGCCCGTATTATCTATTAACATCGCTATTCGGTTAAATCCCCCTATATCTCCCTAAAACAGGGATTTTTGTCTTTTCAGCCGCTAAAAGATATCAATCTTTCTTGCCAGCACTGCCTTACCACGATACTCAGGGAATAGAATCGGTGCCCTCCTTGTTGTTTTTATGCCTGCCTCTGCCATCATCTTTTTATGGTTTTTAAGATGTTCAAGTGTTAGTTTACCAAATTGTGGGTTTGAATTTAAATATTCAGCAGTTGACTTGCCTGCCCTTCTACCAAAGACAAGACAGTCAAGTGTAGAATTACCCATTAACCTGTTTTTCCCATGAACACCACCAGAGACCTCACCTGCAACCCATAACCCTTCTATATTCGTCCTACCCCAGGGATCGGTTTCAACACCGCCGTTCTGATAATGTAAAGTAGGAAATACAAGCACAGGGTCTTTTCTTATATCAATGTCAAACCTTTTATATAGACGGAGCATCCCAGGGAATGCCTTTTCTAGCGTCCCGGGACCATTTTTAATATCAATCAATGGCGTATCAAGCCAGACCCCACGCATCCCTGTAGGTGTAACAATCCCTTTACCATTAACATAACATTCCTTAATAAAAGAAGCAGCCTCAACATCCCTTGGCTCAAGTGGAAAAACAAATGCCTCACCATCAATATTTATTGGCTGGGCACCCATACCCCTTAATTTTTCTGTCAATAATAATCCTATTATCTGTTGTGGATATGCAGCACCTGTCGGATGATACTGCACTGTATCAGTATCACGGAGTTTTGCACCAACACGATAGGCAAGGACAATTCCATCTGCTGTCGCACCGTAATGATTGGTCGTTGGAAATCCCCTAATATGCAATCTCCCAAAACCACCTGTAGCAAGTATGATTGCCTTTGCCTGGACTATTTTATATTCACCTGTCTCAAGATTATATAAAATTGCACCAGTTACGCGATTACCATCAGTTAAGAACTCAATCACAGGATAAAATTCAAGATATGGTATCTGGCGACACCTGAACTCATCCCTTAAGACCCTCAATTCTTCCAGACCAGTATAATCCTTGCAGGCATGCATTCTCAATCTTGAACCGCCCCCGAATGCCTTCTCTACAAAACTGCCGTCAGGATTTCTATCAAACATAGCACCAAGATTGCAGAGCCATTCCATTACAAAAGGTGCATCATTTACCAGTGCCTCAACAACATCGGGTTTATTCGCAAAATGGCCACCACCGATAGTATCTATGTAATGAATCAGCGGCGAATCATTCTCTCTATCCGCAGCCTGTGTTCCTCCCTCAGCCATCATTGAATTTGAATCACCATGTCGCAACTTATTTACCAGAAGAATATTTTCTGCCTTTACACCATTGTCATTAGCAAGCAATGCTGCTGATGTTCCTGCAAGTCCACCACCTATTATTAAGAGATCAACAGTATAATCAGGGTTGGTTATGATGAATTGTTCAGGATCAATCAAAGGATGAGCCTCTATGAGGTCTGCTACTTCATTGGGTGCAAGGTCTCCTGCATTCGGTCCAAATAATAGTTGCCTTTTTCCACCAGGTGCATAATCAGGATGGCACAACTTCAAGACCTCTTCCCTTTCTGCCATTGTCATTGCCTTTGGTGTATAATCTTTACGCTGGGGCCTTGTTTTATTCACCACATCAATGAGTTTGCGCATATATTCAGGATAACCACCAATAAATTTTAATTCTGCCATTTGCTCCTCCTATTCCTTTTCTATATCACGAGAAGTATAGATTCTTCTCAACTCTTCAAGCGGGGCGGTCATCAACTTCTTGAGGTCTGATTCATATTTTCCCTGGTTTAATTCATCCAGCCTTTTTCTCAGATGTTCAGGGATTGGCATACCATATTTACCAAACAATCTCCTTCCTAACTGGGCATAATTATATTGTGCGAGTTCAGCTGGACAACGAATCGAGCATAATCCACACTGGATACAATCAAATGAAATCTCAGCCATCTTTTCAACATCCCCTCTTTTTCCACAGGCAATATATTCCATCACATCAATATCCTGGGGGCAGGCTTTTGTGCAGGTATTACAACCGAGACACTTTAATATTTCTGGATAAACCTTTAAAAATGCCTCTATCCCCGGGCGTAACTGGTTTATATCATAATTCGCACGCTGGGCAGGGGTAAAAGGAATCTGGACAAGATACATTCCATTCTCAGCCCGGGTCTGACAGGCGAGTGCAGTCTTCAATCGGTAATCACCTTCAATTCTATAAACTGTTGCGCAGGCACCACAAAATCCTGCACGACAACCACAGGACCTTATGAATCTATATCCTGCGAATTCCATTGCCTGCATAATAGTCAAGCCCGCAGGCACGCGATACTTTTTCCCCATAATTGAAATATTTATCCAGTGTTGAATATCTTTCTCATCAATCCCGGTCACTACAGATTTATTCGCCTCAGCAATTTCATCCATAATATTCTTTTTTTCCTCAGCCATTTAAACCTCCTTTTTAAAGAACCGTTTATAGGTAAAGGGTTACGATGCCCGTATTATTAATCGTCAAAAGGTTATGGCTGTTAAAACCAAAAATTACCTTTATCAACAAAACTGGCTTCGTTTTCGTATCCCTTTAACAAATTTATAATTCCTATATGCAACCATTATATTTAAAAAACCTATGCTGTCAACTGTTGACTTTGCATCGTAACTGAATATAATTGTCTATGAAAAAATATGAATTTCTCACAAAAATTCTTCTCGCTACTTGCTACACCCTACTCGCTACCATTCTCCTCCACGGCCAGGAAGAAGCCAGGGTCGGAACACCAGGTCTTGAAAAGCCAATAATCTCTGAAGAATATGTTCTTATGCCTGGGGATTCATTGCTTGTAACGATCACAGGGGCGAGGAATTATTCATATAAAACCGGGATAACATATGAAGGTAAAATCACTATAAATATGCCTGTTGCGTCTTTGCCAAGTACCCAGGGTATTTATATCCCTCAATATGATGTAGTCGCAGCCATTCCTATTTATGGTCTCAGTTTGAAAGCTGCACGGGATTCACTATCACAGGTATTTGCCAGATATTACAGGAATATAAGTGTCGATCTAACCCTTCTCGGTATGCGCACATTTTTTGTCTATGTTGTGGGTGAAGTAAGAAATCCAGGAAGTGTATATGCCAATCCGATTGACCGTGTATCTGAAGTAATAAAAAGGGTGGGTGGCACAACCTCCATCGGTTCAAGGACGATGATTGAATTGAGAAGGAAAAATCAACTCTATAAGACCGTAAACCTTGAGGAATTTGAAAGATTCGGTGTCACTGAAGATAATCCATTTGTCCAGGATGGTGATTTGATATTTGTTCCAAAAATGAAGAAATCAGTGATTGTGAAGGGAGCTGTCTTTGGTAAAATGGGCTATGAACTAAAGGTCTCACAACTCACTGCTGCAATGGAAAGGACAAGCGAAGGACTTTATGAGTTAATTGAAGGTGAAAAGGTATCAGACCTGATAAGTAAGGCAGGCGGTGTTACACCCTGGGCAGACTTGAAAAGTTGCTATGTTCAGAGGGGTGATAAAAGGATAGAAACAAACCTTCAAGAAATATTAACCAATGAAAGTTCTGAAGCGAATATTGGATTAGAAGATGGCGACATTCTGGTCGTGCCTTCTCTCAATTCAGTTGTTTATGTCCAGGGACAGGTAGTTAATCCCGGGCCTTTCCCTTTCCAGCCCAATCTTAGGGCGAGCGACTATATAGGACTGGCTGGTGGTCCACTTGCTGAAGCAAGTATGTCAGGTGCCTATGTATTGCGCGGCAAAAAAAGAATTGCAGTTAAAAAAGACCCCATAATAATGGAAGGTGACAGGATTATGGTGCCGAGACAGGTATTCAAATTCTGGCAGGATTATCTCGAGATAGGTTCGGTTGTAGCATCGCTCCTGATAAGTTATTTGACTTTAAGGACCACGACAAAATAGTGGTTAGCATAAGCACTGAATTCAAAATTATAAATCCCAGAACTTTCAATAGTCAAAACGAGGTCATAAAGCACAGTAAAGTTAATCTTTTGCTATTTTTATAAATTAGCAATTAAAATTTAAAAATTGCATTGTGAAGGGGGTGTTATGCAGATAATTTTGCTAATGATTGCCAGTGAAGGCAGTCAATCATCAGGGGTGCAAATTTTCAATATTACGCGATTAAATATTCTTATCGCACTAATAATTTATGGTGCACTCCTTTTATGGTTCATATATCACGCACGGAAAGGAAAACAGTTATTCATCCGAAAAATAAGCGGTCTTGATGCCCTTGATGAGGCTGTTGGAAGGGCAACAGAAATGGGTAAGCCAATCCTTTATGTCCCCGGACTTGCAACGATCGATGTCATTTCAACAATAGCATCAATGAATATATTATCACAGGTGGCGAAAAAGACCGCACAATATAATACTACACTCCTTGTTCCTAATCGCGACCCGGTCGTCTATACCGTAGCAAGAGAGGTTGTGAAAGAAGCATATACCGATGCCGGAAGGCCTGATGCCTTCAATCCTGATAATGTCTATTTCTTAACCCAGGACCAATTCGGTTATACATCAGCGGTATGTGGTACAATGGTAAGGGATAAACCTGCGACAAACTTATTTATTGGCTATTTCTGGGCTGAATCATTAGTCCTTGCAGAAACCGGGGCAACAACCGGTGCAATCCAAATTGCCGGAACTGATTCCATCTTCCAGTTGCCATTTTTTATTGTCGCCTGCGACTATACGCTTATCGGTGAAGAATTATATGCAGCAAGTGCCTATCTCTCGCGTGAACCACTGTTATTGGGTTCTCTAAAAGGCCAGGACTGGGGTAAAATGATAATCCTTGTTGTGCTACTTCTGAGTTCAATATTAGCACTTCTGGGCTGGGAAAAGGTTGTTTCATTATTTAATATTGGATGATACTGCGTCTTTCTAATTGGGAGGTTTTATGAAGAAACAAATTCCTTTATTTATATGTATGTTGATGGGGATAATTATGATTGTCCAGTTTTTTATCGGACATCCGGTAAGTACCCAGGCGAACGAACATATCAATCGTTGGGTTATTGTTATTTCAGCATTCAGTATAATCCTCGGAATCGGTAGTTTAATAGACCATCACGCTGATCGTGTAAAAAGGAAAAACGAGGGCTGGCAATTCAGCATTGTCACACTTATAAGCCTCGGTGCAATGGCAATAATCGGACTATTCTGGGATATTAAGAGTGGAACTGTGTTTATGACGATATACTCCAATGTTATACTTCCCCTTGGTGCGAGCATGTTTGCAATTTTGGCATTTTATATGGCTTCTGCTGCTTATCGGGCATTCCGTGCAAGAACGACTGAAGCAACCTTACTCCTGGTTGCTGCATTCGTCGTTATGCTTGGATTTGTGCCTTTTGGCTCACTGATTTCACCCAAAATTGGTAATACAGTTCTATTGCCTGATCTGGCAGAATGGCTACTCAAAGTTCCTAATATGGCAGCAAAAAGGGGTATTATGTTCGGTGTTGCACTCGGGGTTGTTTCTACCGCATTGAAGATAATCCTTGGTATTGAACGTTCCTGGCTTGGTGGAGGAGGTAAATAATGAACTTTGCAGAAAGAATAACCAAAATTCCAAGACAGATCATATATGCTGTGATCGCCCTTGCGATAATCATACCACTCATCGCTCCTATTGGAATGGCTATAAATGTTATGCCCCAGACCCAGAAACTTATAGATGCAATAGAATCATTACCCCCTGATTCAAAACCGGTTCTGATTTCGTGTGATTTTGACCCCCAATCGATGCCTGAACTCTATCCAATGCTTGAAGCAGCGCTCAATCATTGCTTTAACAAAGGGATAAAAGTTCTTGTTCTTGCCTTATGGCCCCAGGGTGCAGGTATGGCAGAAATGGCATTGAAAAAAGTTCCTGAGGCATATAACAGGAAATATGGTGAAGACTATGTATTCCTGGGATACAAGGCAGGTGCTGCTGCAGTAGTCCTTGGACTTGGTGATAATTTTAAAAATGTTTTTCCTGCTGACTATTATAATAAACCCCTTGATTCACTTCCATTGACTGCGCACATAAAAAATTATAATGATATAAGTCTCGTCATAAGTTTTTCCGCAGGTGACCCTGGTTATAGAACCTGGCTTTTATATGGGCAGGCAAAATTTGGATTTAAATTGGGAACCGGTGTCACAGCAGTATCTGCTGCTGACACATATCCATATTTAAACAGTGGCCAGCTCACCGGGGTCTTTGCCGGGATGAAGGGTGCTGCAGAATACGAAACTGCCCTCGCAAAAAAGGGTTATACATTAACAAGCAGAAATGCTACAAAAGCAATGGATGCCCAGTCATTGGGGCATTTCTTTATAATGGTCTTTATCATAATTGGCAATGTCGGTTATTTTCTTATAAGGAGGAAAAAATGAATATATCAACAGATATTTTAGTCTGGATTTCATCGCTCCTTACTCTGTTTATATTCTCGTTTATCTTCAGGGATAATCCATTCTACCGGTTTGCCGAGCATCTCTTCGTTGGAACCTCTGCAGGTTATTTCATTGCCCTTTCCTATCATAATGTTGTCTATCCAAACTTGATTGTGCCTCTTTTCAAAGAAGGACAGTTCCTTTATGTCATACCCCTTATCCTTGGAATATTATACATCACGCGGTTTATACCCCAGATTTCCTGGCTTGTGAGAATTCCTATTGCATTCCTCCTTGGCTGGGGTTCGGGTGTGGCAATTCCAGCAGCACTCCAGGCAGATGTGGTAAAACAGATTCAGGGAACAATGCTCACACGGTCTGTATTTCAACGCTGGGATAATGGTTTGTGGGCAACAATAATTTTAATTGGCGTGGTTGCTACATTGCTCTTTTTCTTTTTCTCAAGGGAAAGAAAGGGTGTAATTAAACCAATCGCAAATTTGGGGATAATATTTATTATGCTGGGATTCGGCGCCTCATTTGGTTATACAGTTATGGCAAGGATCAGTCTATTGATTGGTAGATTCCAGTTTTTGCTTGGCGACTGGCTGGGAATAATTAAATAAATATTGGTTAAATTAGTTAAATAGAAGCCATATAGTTATAATAATCATTTAACTAATTACACTTTTACTATAATATTTGTCGTATCTGTCTTACAAGGTTGATGGCATTTGCATATTTGCTGATAGGAATGACATAAAAACCATCAACATAATCCTTCAATTTTTTTGCAGTTTCAAGAAGCAGTTCTGATTCATTAACTTCTTCTATCTTTGTAATATATTGATAGGGTATACCAAGAAATTTCATAAGTGAGAATGCCCTCTTTTTTGTGTATAAAAAAGAAAGACCCGCAACGATTTTAATATCTGGATGGCGTCTACGCAACTCCTTTAGTGTTTCAATAAATCTTTCCGGCTGGAACACTGGCTGGGTAAAGAAGACCTCTGCCCCACATCGACACTTCTCCCCGGTCTTTATCAACTCACCCTGTAGGTTTGGAACATTTGGATTGAAACTTGTGCATAAGCAGAAATCAATCGGTGTTATCGTATTCCTTGCTGAAGTCAGACCCTGTCTCAAATTTTTTGCAACATCCAGTAATTTTGCAGAATTCAATTCAAACATACTCCTGCCCTCAACCGGTGAATCGCCGGTAACGCACAGGATGTTTTCTACGCCCAGAGCCTTGGCCCCGAGCAACTGACTCTCAAATGATAAAAGTGTGAAATGTCGTGCTACAAAATGTGGTATGGTTTCTATTTTTACCCTTTCCTGTAAGATATGAGCAAAGCATAGGGAATCAGGTCTGAGTTTACCCAATGGATTTGAAGGAATATTTAATGCATCCGTGTATTCCCTGAATACCCGTAGTTCTTTTATGAGGTTTTCTATATCAATACTCGTAGGTAAAAGAACCTCAAGGGTAATTATCTTCTTATGTTTCATTTTATCTCTTAACATATTCCTTTAATATTTGCAAATAAAAATAAAATTTCCATTCCTTTCAACTCTGTATCAAACATTATGCAATGTCCTTTATGATTTTCAAACCATCAAATGCATTCTTTGCTGCTGCATAGGCACCTATCTTTTTTGCAAACCCTTCACTTACATTTGGGCCCCCAATTATAACCGGTATATCAAGACCATTCTTTCTCAATAATTTTATTACATTTTCCATTTCCGGCATCGTCGTTGTAAGGAGTGCACTCAGTCCTAATGCAACAGGTTTATATCTTCTCACCGCCCTAACAATCTTAATCGCCTCCACATCCTTGCCCAGATCTATAACCTCATAACCTGCAGATTCAAACACTATTGAAACAATATTCTTGCCGATATCATGGATATCGCCTTTTACTGTAGCAAGCACAATCCTTTTCTTCCTTTTCAATCCCCTCATAGCCCCGATATTTTGTTCCATTCTTTTTCTTATAACCCTTAGCACTGCCTTTGTGGCATCAGCAGATTTTAGCAAATCCGGAATGAAAAATATTCCTTTTTCATAATTCTCTCCAACCTTTTTCATTCCATTAAAGACATAGTAATCAATTATCTTTTCTGGTAGCACATTGGAATCAAGTAACTTTTTTGTCTCATCAAGCGCCAATTTTGTATCACCATCAATAATCGCCTTTATCAACCCTTCAGCATCAGATAACTCTGTCTCCACTTTTTTTATATCAATACTTACAGGACTGATATTTCTCTGGGGATATTCCTTTATCCACTTTATATATTCACCCATTTCTTTTTTTATAAGTGCAGATCCTGACCGAAAATTCTCCATCACCCTCGGGTCAAGCGGATTGATAATAAGAAAATTAACTCCAGCATTGATTGCAAGCGTGACGAGTGTAGAATTTAATAAACTTCTTTCAGGCAGGCCAAAAGAGACATTGGAAATTCCCAGTATTGTATACAAACCCCTTTTGTGCAATTCTTCAACCGTTTTAAGAGTTTCATTGACCTGTTCTGGTTCAGTTGCCGCAGAAAAGACAAGTGGGTCAAATATCATATCCTCCACTGGAAATTTTAATCGGTTTGCAGTTTTTATTGCAAGTTCAACATTTTTCATCCTTTCTTCGAATGATTTCGGAATCTTTTTACCGACAAGAGAGATCACTGCCTTAAATCCAAATTTCTTAACGAGAGGCAGAAATCTTTTTAATTCCTTTTCTCGTGACGGGATTGAATTGTAAACACCAATACCTGGATAGACCATCATCGCCTTTTCTGCTGCATAAAAATTCTGGGTGTCAATAAATATGGGAAGTTTGCAGTTTTTTATAATCTCATAGAGGCAATTTAATAGAATTTCTTCCTCATTAATCTCCGGCACAAAGACATTTACATCAATGGCTTGGGCACCTGCATCTTCCTGGGATTTCGCTTCTATACCATAGATTGTGTAATCTTTATTAATAAGACTCTCCTTCAATTTTTTCCTGCCTGCAGGATTCAATCGCTCACCGACAATGATTGTGGATTTTGTATCAATTTTTATATACCTTTGAGGTGAAGCAAGAAAAGATATATTTTTTCTGCGCGCGCAGCAACTTATATCTACATTTTTATTTCGGGATATCATTTCTATATATTGCGATGTTGTCCCGCAACAACCACCAATCAGGCGTGCACCTGATTTGACAAATTTTTTAAAATACCCTGCCAGTTCCTTATCTGATATGGAATTCTTTACTCTGTTATCTTCTATAATTACCTTTCCTGCGTTCGGCTTGGCGATAAGAGGCACATCCGTAACCGAAGACATCCTCTTCAAAACTTTTATTGCAATATCAGGTTCTGTGCAATTCACACCAACCGCCTTTGCACCAAGTTTATCAAAGGTAATTGCAATGGATTCCGGTGTATCACCGAATATCGTCCGGTAATTATCCTGAAATGTAAAACTTACAAGAATGTTCTCTGAAAATTCTTTTCCGGCAAGAACTGCAGCCTTTGCCTCAATAATGGAATTAAATGTCTCAATCAAAAATGTTTTAACACCAGAAGAATAAAATACCTTGAAAATTTCACGATAAATTTTATAGATTTCTTCAAAATCACCTTCCCCATATGGTTTTATCAAAATCCCGAGTGGACCAATATCTCCAATAATATACTTTTTACTCCCTGCTGCACGACGGGCGATATTTATAGCATTTTTTATTACCTCTTTATATCTATTACCTTTAAAATTTATTGGATTGGCACTGAATGTATTCGTCAATATTACATCACTACCTGCATCAATATATCTCTTCTCCAGCTCATAAACCGCTTCAGGATTTTTTAAATTCAAATTTGCTGGTGGTTCTCCAGGTCGCAAACCTTTTTCAAACAGATTCGTGCCTGTAGCACCATCAAGTATAATAATCCTTTTCTTCAGCAGCCTTTCAAAAATATTCATACAGATATTCTATATAATTTATCAATTATGTCAATAATAGTAAATTACAGTGCCACCCATATAAAATTAACCCATACTTTTTCGTTGACACCATCAATAATATCAATATAATCACAAAATGGCAGATATAACCAGGGGCGTCCGCTCTTTCACACTTGGAACCGTGATCAGCCGTGTTACAGGGCTAATCCGGGAAATGGTCTTTGCCTATCTTTATGGCGCAAACACCTCTACCGACGCATTCCAGGCTTCTTTCCGTTTGCTTGATTTATTAAGGGACCTCTTTGCCGAAACAACCCTGTCATCAGCAATAATACCAATATTGACCGAAGAAAAAACCAGGGGACGAAAAAATCAGAATCTGCTTGCCAGTAATATCTTTAATCTTCTTTTTATAGTTACCGGTGTCATCACAATATTATGTATCATTTTCGCACCCTATCTGGTCCGTGTCATTGCCTTTGGATTTGCCAGTGTTCCAGGTAAATTTGACCTCACTGCCCGACTTGCGCAAACCGTTCTTCCATTTCTTTTATTCGTTGCTTTTGCGGCGTGGGCCATGAGTTATCTTAACACTGAAAATAAATTTTTTATTCCCTCTGTGGCACCCGCCTGGTTCAATATCTTCTCAATCCTTGTTCCGATTATGTTATACAGATATTTAATAAGCAAAGGGATAGACCCTATCTTTGGTATGGCATATGGTGTTCTGGTCGGTGGACTGATGCAATTTGGTTCTCAAGTTCCGGCACTTGTTAAAAACGGATTTCGCTACCATTTCTATCTGAATCTAAAAGAACCTGCCTTGAAAAAGGTAATATTTTTATTTATTCCTGTTGCATTGGGGCTTGCAAGTTCAAGGATAAATGTAATGGTAGATACGATAATGGTTTCTTTCCTTGAAGAAAGGAGTATGACCTGGCTCCATTATGCCTTCAGAATTATGCATCTACCCTTGGGACTTTTTGGGATTGCAGTCGGCGCAGTTGCCCTGCCATCCCTTTCAAAACTTGTCGTTGAAACCAAATTTGAAGAACTGCGTAAGACATTAATTGATTCATTAAAACTCGTATTTTTACTGACAATTTTCAGCTCGGTATTTATTATCTTTTTTTCCTATCCAATCACACGGATTATTTATGAACGGGGCAAATTTAGTTCTTTTGATACATCAGCCACTGCCTCGGCATTGATTTTTTACATTATCGGTGTTCCTTTTGCCTCGGGATTGCGCAATGTGGCATCTGCATTCTATGCCTTAAGAGATTCAAAAACACCAATGTATGTGAGCCTCGGAATGGTTAGTGTCAATGTTTGTTTAAATTACATTCTGATGAGATTTATGAGTTTCCGGGGTATTGCCCTTGCCACATCCATATCTGCATTTTTTAACTTTTTTATATTATTCAGCATACTTCCTAAAAAGGTGGGAAACCTTGAAACCAAAGGATTAATAAAGTATGTATTATTGATTACAATCGGCTCGATAATTACCAGTTTTATCGGAATAATAATTTTTAATTATCTTATCAAGACATTCCATCCCAATCTAATGATTCAAGTCATCGCCCTAGTCATTATGTGCTTTTTTGTCCTGTTTATTTTCTATCTCTTCTGCAAAATATCTAATACCAAAGATGCCATTAGAAATTTAAAGCAACTTTTTAAACGATAAATCAGGGGGTAAATTTAATTCCAATCTGATGGGCACTTGAAAATTGTGTGTATACAAATGAATAACCAAGTTCATATTCATCAAATGTAATCATCAAACCGCCAGAGAAATGGCAGTCCGATAAAGAAGGTTTCTCAATGTAACTGGCAGGTTTTATATATTTCATACCCGCAAAGATTTTTAAATTCTCATAGCCATATATCAAACCAATGCTCAATTCGATATCCCTGCCCCTTGTCTCAATAAAAAATCCGAAATCTTCAAAGAAATTGTATTTAATTCCGGTTGCAAAAATCAACGGCACATCTACTCTATGAACAAACTCGCCTCCAATATTATCAATCTTTGCACCGATTGAAAAATTCCCCGAATTAATCATCATACCAGTGCCTAGCGCAATTCCGATAAATGTAACCGAATCAATCCTTGATTGAAAATTTTTAATGGATATGCCTAATAGACCGAATTTTCTTGCAATGCCGATATTTAAATCATAAGGTGAGAATCTATTTGTGGGAAGACCGTATTCATCATAACCCTGGATGTCTCCATAATCAAGATAATAAAGACCAAAGGCATTATTTTTATATGAAGCACCAGCTGTCATTACGTTCGTTCCATAAAGCCATCTACCGATTATAAAATTGAATTCAGTCTTAAAATTTACTGCTGGATTGTGGAAAACTGATAATCCTTCATCTACAAGTGTTGTTATTCCGCCCAGTCCATTTGATTGAATACCAACAGACAATTTTGTAGAATTATCAATATAAATATTAAAAACAAAGAATAGTATCATTTCACAACTGCAAGTTTGGTCCGATAATAATGTTCACCATATTTGGTTTCAATCTGGATATGGACAAAATAGATACCGACATTGAATTTATCATTGCTTATGGAAACGACATAAGGATTAAAACTTTCAGTCTCATAAACCATTTGCCCCAGAATATTTGTTATGGTAATCTTAGCCCTTTGAAAATCATCAAGGTGTGGTAATTTTATATAAGCCTGTTTGCGCATTGGATTCGGATATATTGCAAGTTCTTTTATCTCTATTTTATTATTATAGCCATCCATAACAATCACAGAAACCGGCAGATGGTCTGATGCATAATAGAGTGCCCTTGCTATTTCGTCAGGCACAGCATAATTAATGCCACTATTTATTGATTTATTAAAATGTTTTCCATCGTTTCCAAATACTGTATAAGATTCTACAGGCAGAAAAAGTCCGGCTGTATCTATAAGATTCGGTGAACATAAGATAAGGTCAAATCGATCATCAAGCCCACCAGTTGAACCCATATCCGGTAACTCTTCATTTCGTGTTGACTGGGTATGTGCATAGGCGTATGCATAATTGTCATGCCAGTCACCGGAAAATGCCAGAAGGTCACGCAAGCCCTTTGAATTGTTCTGAACACTATCTACGAGTTTAAGATAACCGGATTCATTATAATAGAAATTAAAATCACCCATAACGAGGTATTCTATAGAATCAGGAAGGGAATCAAGATGATTGCGCAATCTAATCGCCTCCTGGAGTCTTATTAACTCAGATTCAGCATCTGCCTTTAAATGGACAGAAAAAATATAGAATTCCCTCTTTGAATCCTTCATTCTTATTTTATATCGTGCTATGTCTCGGTTTGAAGTTGGAATGTATATAGCCTCAATGAACTCTGATTTTGAACGTCGATAGAACAAACCATTATCTGTATCAGGACCGTCATTGAATGGTGCAATTGAAAATTCATTCTGTCTATAATTCATAACTGAATCCCGGAACAATTCCATTCCAAATTCGCTTTGCATTTCCTGGACAACGAGGATATCCGGCTTTATATAATCCATTATCTGCCGATAATATTTGATACGCTCATAACCCATTATGTTGGGAAAATTTAAAAGATTATAGGTAACGACTTTGAGTTGACCCGCAATTGCTGTGGAAAATAACAGAACTAATTGTAATAATAATTTTAGGATAATTCTATTTGTGTGAAACATCAATAATTCTACCCTCTACATCCTTATCAATTGGCGAATGCCTTTTTATGTAATCAGCAATTATATTACGCAGATATGTAAATGTGTCCTGAATATCTTTACCTTCCTTAAAAATAGCATAATCACCGCCACCACCGGCAAGAAAGGAATTGGTGACAAGAAGATATTCTCTGTCAGGTTCTAACAAACTACCATCTGACAGCCGAACTTCAAGAACCCTCTCGTTTATTGGTTTCTTTGAATTATATTTAAATTTTATTCCTGAAACCTGGAATATTGCATGTCTGCCATTGACTCCAACCTCAAGCACCTTTAATATCTGTTCTCCTGTCATTTTCATAAGAACCGCAGTATTGGAAAGTGCGTCAACATAATAACAATCCCGATATGTTATCTCCCCTTTTGTAAGATTTGCCCTTATCCCGCCTGAATTATGTATTGCAACATCCGCATTAAAGTATTCACGCATGGCATCGGTGATTAAATTACCCATAGGCGATTCTTCAAAACCAGCACGGGTCAAATCCTTTTTTGTATAACCTATAACTTCATCAAATCCTTTTTTGGTATCCTGTTCCCATTTGTATAACACATTAAGAAATATTGTATCAAGTTCAATCTCATCACCAAGGAGGTCGATTAATTCACCACGATACCCTTTAATCTTTTTTGTCGCGAGGTCAATCGTTAAATCAAGAAATCCTATGCTTGTGAGATGGCTATAATTCTGGCAGATTATTGTATGATTTATAGAATCTTCGTAGGGCACTTCAAGTGCGGTTGAACTGTGAGAACCAAAAATAACATCAATTCCCGGGATATTTTCTGCAAGCCTTTTATCATGGCGCAAGCCAATTCCGGTCATTGCAAATATCAAATCCACGCCTTTGGATTTAAGCGTATCCACATAGCGTCGGGCGGTCTCAATCTCAGGCAATACTACATGATTCTTAAAACGTTCTGGTGTGGTCATTCCCTTCATATATTCTGTGAGCAATCCGAATACACCGACCTTTAAATCACCAAATTCTATAATTGTATAAGGTTTGAGGTATTCAACATTTTCCTTTGTATCTTCATAGACGATGTTGCTACATATAAACTGTGCCCTTGCGCTTCTAACAAAATTCTTAAATACATCCACACCCATATCATAATCGTGATTGCCTGGAGAGAGCAAATCATAACCACAATAATTGAAATAGTCAACCACTGCCTTGCCTTTAGAAAATTCGCCTATGGGTGAACCAACGAACATATCACCGGTATCAAGCAGGAGAAATCCATAGCCAAGGCTATCTGCCTCTTTTTTCTTTTCTTTTATTAAAGTTGCTGCGCCTGCTGCATTACCAATGGGTGGAGGAAAATATGGATTCATCCACCAGGCAGAACTCGGTAATAATCCACCCTCTATGTCATTTGTATAAAGAATATAAATGTGTCCGGGTGCATTGGTAAAAAGAATATAGGTCAGTAAACAAAACAACATTACAATTTAAAACCAAATGAAAGAATGTAATGGATATTTGTCTCGTCAAATATATATTTCTCTTCTATGCCCAGTCCACCAAAATCAGTATTTGCATAGTCCCTTTTGCCGAATGACAAACCTACATCAAAATCATAATTTTTAAATTGTCCACCAAGGCCAAGGGTTATATTTGTTGTCCATACAGCAGGTTGGTTATAATCAGGATAAAGACTGAATCCGTATCTAAGAGAATAATTATAAAGGACCGTGTGCTCAACCCCAAACTTATAACAATAAATTGGCTTATCCCAGCTTCTATAATTGAATTCTATGACAAATTTAGTTGGTATGTGGTATGGCGGCTGGTAATAAAAACCTGCATTATGGCATACTGGATATTCAATCTTTTCATTTTCCACAGAAACCTCAAATTTATTTTCAAAGAAGTAAGCAACCCTTACATAGATTGATGGCGCATAAATAATTCCGGCTTTAAACCCATTGCCTGAAAGATTTTTCTTATTACTTTTTATCGAATCTTCAGCAGATGGATAAAATGTTTTTAATTCACTCTTTATTGAACCATACATAAAATCATTCTCTAATCCTATGTTCACCCCTTTATAACTGATTCCGAGCATCGGTGCAAGTGAATTGAGTGCACCATCATAAGTATTATCAACAGTCTTTATAATCTGATAAAAATAATCACGGTAGGTATGATGGAAATAGTAACTAAAATCATACATTCGGTAATTTTTAAGACCAAATCTCAAAATTTTAATTGGCACAACCAGACTCGCAGGCCCGAGGTCTAAAAATGAGGTCTGACACACGGAAAAGGTTGATATCCCGATATTATTTCCATAGGAATCGTAAACCCTTAACCCCCTCTTTTCTGTTCCTTCGTATAAAAAACCGCTGAGTTTGAGCTGTATTTTTTCACTCAAACATATCGTTGCAGGATTGAAGGTATTTTCAATAACAGTTCCATTTCCGCCTAATCCCAAAGAACGGGCATCATAGTAAAAAACAGGGTCACCCTGGTATGATACACCTGGTAAAGTAAAATTAACTATGAAAAATAAGAGCATCAATTCACCTTATGGAACCAGAACCGCTGCTGCAATCACTGTTGTCCAGAGTCCGTATTTATCGCCGATTGCAGTCTGGGTTATATTCATCGTCTTAACGATTTTGGTTGAAATTTTCCACAATTCTTTTCTCTCATCATAACTTGTATCCGGATCAAAAGGAACGCCGAGGGTCGTGGCAAGCATCTGTGCAGCAAGGTCTTCTGCCTTGTCCCCTGCCTTATTTTCAGTCTCACCATATGAATGATATTCAGAAAGATAGCCATACTGATTTCTATCAGCAGGAACCGCAACACCTATGCTTGCAGCAATCAATCTGTGTGGTTCATTCGTGCTACATTCGGATACAACAACATAAACAATCTCGCCCGGTGATAAATATTGTAATCCCTTTGCCTTTGAAACAAGTTTTGCACCCGGTGGTAAAATACTTGAAACCCGCACGATATTAAAAGGTGCAATACCAGCATCCCTCAATGCCGACTCAAAACTTGCTAATTTTTCTTTATGTTTCCCAACACCCTTTGTTAAAAAGACCCTTTTTGGTATTATCATTTTTTATTCCTCATCTGGAGCAGACCAGAGTCGAACTGGCGACCTTCTCGCTGCGAACGAGACGCTCTCCCAACTGAGCTACTGCCCCATTAAAATTTTAATGATTATAACAAAAATTTATTAAATGTCAATAATAAAAAATGGCTAAAAGTTCAAAAACTTTTCTGATGAAAATCAGGATGTCTAAATGCCTGAACAAAAAGCCCCTCTTTAAAAAGAGGGGCTCAGGATATTAATTGTGTACTATTGTAACAGTATCGCCTTCTGGCTAATCACAATAACGCCGTCTGTCAATCTCAGGACATAGAACCCCGCAGGTAATTTTCTGCCTTGTTTGTCAGTTGCATTCCAGACAATGGATGTAGTATTAACATTAATTGAATTTGCCGTGATCAATTTTCCCGTTAGGTCATAGACGTTCAGGGTCAAATGTTTGCCTTTTAATTCAGGATTCAGATCAATCGTAACCTTATCCTTGAATGGATTGGGATACAACCTTAATTTGCCGAATTTCTTGAGATTGGATTCACTGATGCCAATGGGTGCATTTCTTCTTGAGGCATATATCTCTATCCCATCAGTTCCTTGATTCCTTAAATCTTCCCATACAGAATGGAAATAAGCCGGTGTCCACAAAAGTGCAGTTGAATGGTAGCCAGAATTTGCAGATGCATTGTCAGTAACTGTCTCTGGAGTTTGTTGCCAGGTTCCATCCTGTCCATTCCAGAGAGAAAAATTATGTCTGACAGTATTGGTTCCATAAAGATAATTGCAACCGATTGTCGTTGAAAAACCATGTAACCTTGGATAGGTTTCATTTGCAGAATTGCTATTGGTAATGTTAATCAGTGTTCCATTCCAGGTTGCGCCGTAATCAGTCGAGTAATTGAACAGGATATCATTGAGACCACCAGCCCCAGCAATTGCTGCCTGGAAAGCCACATAGGAATATCCCTGGGTACAGAAAACAGACGGATAACGGTCATCAAGTGTATTGTTTGTATACCAGCCATATAAATAACCTGAACCATTTAATGTATCAAGATAGACAACAACATCCCAGTCATTTCCAGTTGCATCAAGATATTCAATGCCATGGATGAGAATGGTATCTGTGCCTGAAACATCAAGTCCGATGGAGGTTCTTTCAGGATTGCCACCAGGCGGTCTGATGGTGAAACCCCACCAGTTTGTACTGTCATAAGAGAAGACACAGAACACACTGTCATTATTACCAGTGCGGTCAACTGTATACTGAGCAAAGAGCATTTGATTACCATTTCCCCAGTCAACACACTCAGGATACACTCTATAAGGGAGATTGAATAGTAAGAATCCCCTGAGACTATCAGGGTTGTTATAGCAGGTTGCAGAGGAACGTAACCAGCAGGGTGTATTGGTATAACTGCCTCCGCGCAAAGTTCCCCACATCCAGATCTTTCCATCATTAGTAACCGAAATCTCAGGATTGAATTCAGTGTAGGTAGTGTTATTAACAAAATATACACGATTATCCCAGGTCAAACCATTATCAGTGGAACTTGCCAGTCCAAAACCGTCGCAGGCTGGGTTCACATTCCACCTTGTTGTATAAGCGACATAGATCCTTCCGTTAGGTCCAACATCCATAGAAAGCATCTGGTCACTCCGGTTAAAGACATCTGGTATCCGCACATTCGTGCTCCACGGTGGGTCGCGATATAAAAGCCAGGGCGGAGTTGTTGATACACCAGTATTTATGCACTCCAATTGCTCCTGCAACTCAATGGGTTGTATGGGCTCTATTTGCACTGCGATCTTTGGCGCACTTACAACACCGAGATCGCTAGCAAATACAAAAGCCACAGAAAAACCTAATACTAAGGTAAAAACCTTCATAAAACCTCCTTTTTTTTGTTTTTACAATATCCTTTAAGAATCAGTCATTGTAAAGCAGATGAGTTAGGTCCTATCACCTCCTTTCACCTTTAATTATAGCCATAATAATTCTCCTGTCAAGTGGTTTTTCATCTATCCAACCATCCAGCCAATCTCACCAGTTCGGTTTTCTCTTTTCCAAAAAAGCCTTCATTCCTTCTTTTGCCTCTTCAGTGGAGAACAATATGCTGAATGCCTCGGTTTCATAGGAATTAGCAGTTTTAAGATTTGCATCAATCCCACGATTCAAAACTGTCTTGGCAATACTAACTGCGTTTGAACCCGCATTCTCAATGATTTTCTTTGCCAGATTGATTACCTCTTCAATTAGAGTTTCAGCAGAAACAACCTTATTAACCAAACCGATTCTGTATGCCTCCTGGGCATCGATCAAATCACCTGTGAAAATTAATTCCTTTGCCTTGCCAATACCAACAAGCCTTGCCAGTCTCTGGGTTCCTGCATGTCCGGGGATTAAACCAAGTTTCACCTCAGGTTGACCAAACTTTGCCTTTTCTGATGCTATCCTTATATCGCATGCCATTGCAATCTCACAACCTGAACCAAGTGCATAACCATTAACAGCAGCAATGATTGGTTTCTCCATATTCTCAATGAAATCAAGGACACGCTGGCCTATCTGGCTATATTCCCTTGCCATTAAAGAATCCATCTGTGCTAATCGTGAAATATCAGAACCAGAAACAAATGACTTGCCCTCACCGGTAATGATTATCACACGCACATCTTTATTCTCATTAAATTCCTTCATTGCGGATTCAATCTCCAAGATTGTTTCAGTATTGACTGCATTCAAAACCTCAGGCCGATTCACCTTCAAAATTCCAATCCTGTCCTTTATTTCAACGATGATGTATTTGTAGGCCATTTTACCTCCTCTCAATCCCTCACCTTTCGCCTCCTCTAAAAAGGGAAAGGATGGAAGTGAGGGTTGTGAAATATAACCCAGAAAAAACTAAAGTCAAGATTGTTATGCCCCAAATTATGGTTTTTTAGGAAAATGAACTGTCTCATCCTTCAATCTTGCCTTCAACGATAACCAGTACCCAGGGAATAGGTCAAAAGATATATAGAAACTGCGCCAGTTAATGGGAAAATCCCTGAATCCCGGGTCATCGACATTGAAGAACAATCTACTCTCAGTTCTCACTGCATTATAGCCGATTCGTAAACTCAGAAAATAATGGGTTAATCCAAAACCAAAATCAATGAGCATTCCCTGTTTAAAACCCCAGGCACTCAATCCTGCGTAAAGATATGTTATCCAGGGTGTGATCTCCAGTGCCTTACGATGGGCACCAAAAGGCACGATATAGAGATACGCAGGTGCGACAAATCCTGCGAGTTCCACACTATCAGCAGTAAAATTCATATTGTTGTATAATCTGAAACCCTTTGTGCCCAGACCAATATATTTATACACCACAGCAAATTCAAGTGCCCGGGCATCAAGGTGTGAAGGCACAACAATGCTTCCACTTGTCTTTTTCATAACAAAGTATACCTCAATTATAAGAAATGTCAATACAATTTGTTTTAATTAATCCAAATAAAACATCCCAAATATAAATGCTTCTATCTACTTCACTTTGGATAATTTATACATAAAATTTCTTTTCCATTGGCACCATCCTTTTTGTAATAATCACTATTTGCTTTTTACTCCTGATCGCCATATAGTTAATTGGGGAACACTATGTTTCAGCACAGGCTTGGGTTACCCGCCGTAGATTCAGCGTAGGCGGGAATTCCTCATAGGTAGGCTAAAAATTCCATTTTTTATTGAAAATTCATAACTTTTCTTATAAGTTATATTGCAAGTTTTAGCCATTATTTTTCTCATTTTATCCATTTCTTCTGAAAAATCAAGAGATTTCCTATTCATTAATTTTAGTCCAACCCCACTATTTTTTACATTATCGCACATCGCCGACACCTAATTTTTCTCTAACTAATTCAATCACCATTTTTGCCAATTGCATTGCTTCTTCAGTTTCTTTTGGGTCCTTGAAAAATCTTGAAGACACACCTCCTGGTAGTCCATTCGGATACCTCGTAAGTATGTAATATTTATCTAACTTACTTGCATTTTCAATTTTTTTAAAATCAATGTCTTGAGCACCAAGCATTTCAATAAGTTCATATATTGAATGTGTAAAAAACTTTCTCATGAATAAACCATCTCTTTGCTTCTTCTAAATTACTCTTTTTCATAAATTTTCTTTCCTGTTTTAATTGCGTGTCGCACAAAAGAACTTTCTTTTAACATCATTTCAAATTCATCAGGGGCATAGACTATTATATCAGCACCAACCATACGGTCAACACTCTCATAAATTTCGTTCATCCATTCCCAACCAGTTTTTGTTGGTGGCATTATGACAATCAAATCCAGGTCACTGCGCAGATTAATGTCTCCATTAATGGTTGACCCGAACTGGAAAATCTTCAAGGCGCCCAGTTCCTTAAGTTGGTTAACTATGTAATCCCTTGCTTTTGGTGATTCATACTTTCTTGAAAATAAAACTTCAATTGAGGTAACTTGTAAATTGTTATTTCCTATTTTTATACTTCCTTTTTTTGCAAACGAGGTAGCAAATGATTCCAAAATTTTTGTAACTGGTGAGGCGATGTATAATATACAATTTTTTTAAAAATAAGCATGTCCCCTGCGTTTTCAAAGGCTCCAAATAAACGAGAAAACGTAAAAAGGCGAAACCCCCTTTTTTCATAAATAAAACCCTCATTGTGAACTTTTTCTGCAATTTGCCTCTGCAGATTTTTGTATATAAAACCCTGAATCAAGTAGTTATAGTGTCGTGGCAATAAAATTTTTTTATCCTTAAGTGGTTCAATCGTTATTTTTATTTTCATCCCTGATTTTATTATACACTTATTTTATTTTATGTCAATACGGCGATTTAAGACACATTAAAATTCATTTGACTTTTAATTAAAAAAAGTTACAATGAAGTTGTAAATGGTATTCAGAAGTATATTTTATTTAATATTTAGCCTCTCCGTTTAATCTTAGGCTTGGGTTTGAATAATTTGGAGCAAAATGCAAACATTTTGCAGGTCTGTTTTTAATCTGGGAATATTTTTAGTATCTTTTTGTTGAAAAAAATGCAAGGTTATGATTTTTCCACTGCAATGTATAACTTCAATTCACAGCAAACATTCTCTACGTCTCGCAATACGATGGATATTCAAAAGATGTCTGACTGAAATGTTGTCAGCGGTGATATTCTTACCACTTGTTCCACAGGCAAGCATCAAGGATGGTTTCAACTTATTATAAGTTCCGCCTAATGCACCCTGTGATGCTGGTGTATTGACCAATATCCTACCTGCCTTTATCACAGTTGCAAAATACATAATTTCGTCTTCAGATTCAGTAAAAATACTGGCAGTATGTCCCAGTCCACCATTTTTATTTATTTGCTGGCAAATTTCAACTCCTTCTTTGAAATCATTTGCTACATAGAAAGCCAGAATTGGCGCAAGTATTTCAAGTGAAAGCGGCGATTGAATTCCTATCTCTTTTAATGGTGCAATGAGAACCGATGTATCGGGAACATCTATATTCGCCATATAGGCAATGACACTGGCAGGCTGACCGATCACCTCCACCCTCATCACCGCATTTTCTTTATCAAATGCCACCGGTTCAAGTTTCTTTATCTCTTCTTGAGACAAAAAGTGCGCATTGTGTTTCTTAAATTCTTGAATAACCTCATCAGCCACTTGTCTATCCACGACTACTGCCTGCTCGCTTGCACAAATAGTCCCGTTATCAAAAGTTTTTGAAATAATAATCTGTTCTACAGCAAATGCAGGGTCAGCATTCTTGCTGATATAAACAGGGACATTCCCTGGGCCAACACCAATCGTGGGATTGCCTGACCTATATGCTGCTCTGACAAGTTCCACAGAACCAGTTATGAGATTGAGAGAAATTTTTTTATGCGACATAAGTGTCAGAACTTCTTCTTTTGTGGATGTTTTTATCCACTGTATACAATTCTCCGGGGCGCCCGCCTTGAGTGCAGATTCATAGAGAATACGACAGGCTTCAACCGAGCACCTCTTTGCCGAACCATGCGGTCTGATGACTATTGGGTTCCTTGTCTTCATTGAAATTAAAACTTTAAATAGAACCGTAGATGTTGGATTGGTTATGGGCGTGACCGCAAATATTGGACCGACCGGTTCTGCAATCTCTATGATACCCTGTTCTTTATCTTCATTTATTATGCCTACTGTCTTCGCATCTTTTATATCTTCATAAACATATTTTGTAGCAATGGTATTTTTTATAACCTTGTCTTCCCATCTTCCTAATTTGGTTTCCTGATAGGCAAGTTTTGCAAGGTGATACCTACTCTCATATCCTGCTTCAAAAACTGCTTTTGTTATTCTATCCGTAGCATCCTGATCTAATCTTCTAAATGATTCCGAAGATTCAACTGCGCGGTTAACGATAGCCTCAACATCAAGTCCAGGTGTACGATATTCCTCAACCATAATACTCTCCCGGTTTCAATCATACTCATTAATTCAAATATTGTCAAGACCGTGGAAACAATAAATCTCAAAACACAGAAAAAAATTGGTTAAATATAAATATGGCTTTCTGCCACTACATTTCAATCCATAATATCTTTAGGTAAAAGGAAGATTTCATCGGGTTTAAGCATACCCCTTCCTTCAATCAGATCTATCAATCGCTGTGCCTCTTTCTTCAATGCCGGGTAATCAGAATTGATATATCTTTGTGCAATGTTTGCAAGTCGTTTTTTGAGTTCTGGAGTCTTATTTTCACTTTCCAGTTTATTGTATGTCTGGCATATTGTTTTTATAAAGATTGTCCTGCCTTCGTTTTTTTGGGTTTTAGCTAATTCCGATTCAACTCTTTCCAAACCCTTCATGCCAAGATTTGCAATTCCCTCCATTGATGCAATCTTTACCAGATAAGAGGAATCAAAAAGGAGTGGTATCAAGACCTGGAGTCCCAGTGTATCTTTTATATTCTGGAGTGCCTCAGCAACCCTTAACCTCATCCGCTCTTTTTTGTGATTGTAGTATGTAAAAATTATAGGAACTGCAAGTGTATCCTTTAGTTTACCAAGTGCGTATATCAGAACACCGGTAATTTTATCATCTGGTCTTTGCCCAAGCATAAATCTTAATGTATCCCTTGCCTTGGTATATTCTAATTGACCAAATAGATATATGCAATTGCGCACAATTGTGTCGTTCTCTGAATGCAGACCCTGATATAGATAATATGCAGATGTATCCTTGAATGCCTTAAAGATTTCTTCTATTGCCCGTAGTTTGAGCCCATCAAATGTCCGCATCTCATTTTTAAAGATATATTCAACTGCCTTTTCTTTAAATTCATTGATCAAAATCCGCCGTCCGGTTCTTGCTTTCGGAATATCAGCACGGACCTCCCATAATGAACCGTAATAGAATAATCTTGCCATCTTTGCAGAATCGCTCTGCATTGTATCAAGTTCAGAAAATGTAGTAATGGTATCTTCCCAGGGTTCTTTTTTAGGCTCTACTGCCTCAAGGTCCATTCCTAAGGCATATGTCCCTGATGTCCAGATATGGTTATTCTTTCCCTTATCCTTTTCTGCGTATCTATCTTCACCCTGCAAATCAATAAACAACCCAATACCACCTGTTCCCCTTGTCCAGTTTGCGCCTGCCTGACTCATCCCTTCCCTTGAGCAGTAGTCATCATTACCCCTTGTATCTATAAAGATGCCAACTGAATTTGTTAAGCCTATCCCTTGTCCACCAGATGCATAATATACATCATCACCATCCTTATCAAGCAAGAATCCAACTGCAACATCATGGCCTTCACCCTGTGCCGGACCAAATCTACTGAAATAATGGTCATCGCCTTCTAAGTCCAGAAGACCACCCACTGATAAATGTATCCCTGCACCCTGTGAATACTGGGCAGCAGAATATAAATCATTTCCCTGCTCATCAAGGAGCATTCCGAGTGCAAACCAGTAGGATGTTGCCTGTCCATATACCTCGCTTATATATTTATCATTCCCTGTGCAATCAAGTAAGAATCCAATTCCACCTGATGCAACATCACGAAAACCAAAACCAAACCCCTGGGCAAATGAGCGGAACTGATCAGGGTCTAAAGGCATATGGAGATATTGACCACCAGCATAATAAATGTCATCACCATCTTTATTATATAATAATCCATATCCCCATACACCGCCCATTCCCTGTGCCCAGGAATATGCGTGATAGACATCATCCTGTTGATAATCAAGCAGAATTCCTGTGCCAAAATTTCCTGCGCCCTGGACAAAATATCCACCGCGATAATTGTCAAATCCCTTTTCATCAATCAACATCCCAATACCATAAATCCCTGCACCCTGGGATATATGAAATCCTGTGTATGTATCATTGCCGGATAAATCCCATAATATACCAGCACCAAAAAATCCTGCACCATGATTTACAAGTTTCTTATCATTTCTGTAGACATCATCACCAGAAAGGTCAATGACAAAACTCACAGGTGAACTCAACCCACCTACTGCACCTGCGCACCTTCCTGAATATGTATCATTGCCACCGGGTTCAATGATTACTGCAAAATCTTCTATATAACCATTATCATCAGGACCCCCGATCACACCCTTAAAACCACCGGGCAATTCAAAGACTTCATAAACAGACCCTTTGACACCAGAGATTTCTTTAAAAGTGAAGTTATCCTCACTGAATAGTTTTTCTACAATTTCCTTTATTTTTTCAACACCCTGGGCAAGGGTTGAACCTGCATTGTGTAATTCATAGATATCAATCTTTTTTGTTAGATTCAATAATTCCAAAGTCTCAAGGGTCGTGCCGGTATCACGTTCAACTCTAAATTCTTTGTGCAATGCACCTACATAACCACGCTCAAGGGAATCTGCCTCATCTGCCCAGAGTGATGGTGCAGTATATAATAGACTGTCAAGTTCAGCAGGATTTAGTTTTATAAATGCCTTATCAAGGTGAGATTTTGTTAGATTAAATACCTCGTTGATCAAGGGAATCAATTCTTTGCTCCTAAATTTTGCACTTATGACTGGCTTATTAGTAATTTCATTACTGCAGAAATCAACATATTCAGACAGATGACTCAACCCTTTTATCTTCCTGCCCGAATAAAGAATATAATCCGGGACCGACATCGGATGATTCATCAATTCAGTTACAACTTTTATTCTGAAACTATCCTGTATCCAGTGTTTGTCGTATTCAAGGTCTATCTTTGAAAGGTTTAAAAGGTTCAAACCTTCGTAAATATATTTCTGCTCAACCTGCCATAAGGTATCAGGTTTTTGCCAGATCAGAAAAGAAAATATTATAAATGTCAACATAAGACTCCTTTTTCACCCTTTCTTATAGCCTTTTTATTTTAATGTCGCTATCCAGTCACCGATAAAGTGGGTGATGACAATCACTATGATAGTTATAAAAAAATGCTCTCCCACAATAGGCAAGGGATTTGTATTCTGTTCTTTTCCCATACGAAAACTGAATAAACTAATGAGTACAAGACCCCAGATTACACTCACGATTATTGCAGTGGAGAGGTTAAAGAGTAAAACCGGGACAAGAAAGGTGAGGGCAAAAAAGAATTTGCTAAGAAAGGTCATTATTGTTGATTCCCATATCTCTTTTGTAGTATGTTTATTCTCGGATTCTTCAGAGATATGAATTCCCAGGGCATCAGAGAATGCGTCCGCAATGGCAATGGTGAGGATACCACCAATGACGACAATCCTGGAATGGGTTCCAGAATGCAAACCAACCATCAAACCTAAGGTTGTAATAATCCCTGAGGTGGAACCAAAACTAAATCCAGTCTTTAATGAATGCTTGAGCATTTTTCACCAACCATTTTTTACCTTTTTTTTCAACAATATGTCCTTCTGCTTCAAGGAGCATTTTTTGATTCTCCACGCCACCAGGATATTTTCCATTCAATTCACCATTACCTTTTAATGTGCGCCACCAGGGTGTAATGTTTTTATCACCTTTTGATTTCCTTTCCTCAGATGCGTATGCAGCAATCCAGGCAAAGATACCCGTAGTGATAGGACAACCGATTGTAGCATTGTGTTTGCGCGCAAGTATTTTACGGATTTCATTTATTGTTATTACCTTTCCTTTTGGCACCTTGCGCATTATCTCATCAACCTCAATCGGTGCAGGGATCACAACTGTATCATTTTCTTTTGTTCCCCATTTACCTGCCATCTTGCCTGTTATCTTCTCCACCCTGGGCAGGTCTTTCTTATCAAACAATTTCTCCTGCCAGGTTTTTTTTGTCTTCTGTCTCATTAGTCCTCCTATAAATATTTAATTTCTTGCTTCTTTTCGTTTCACGTTACACTTTTCACGTTTCACGATATTCTCCTTGTTCACCCTTGTTTAGCCTTTTTTGTAGCCCTTTTGAGCATTTTTTCACCTTTTCTTTTATGTCCTCAATTGCCTCCAATTGCCCCATATTGCCTTCAATTGCCATCATCTTTTTTGCCTTATTTATTATATATCTATCCCAAAAACCTTCCTTATCGTCATACCAATCAAAAAATTTATCAATGCAACACCAAGACTTATCCCAGCCATTTCAAAAAATCTCTTTTTGAGGTCCAATTCCCGCGCAACCGAGACATAATAATTGAAAAAGAATATTAGCAAGAAAACAGTGATTATAGTAATAGCAAGACAAAGGAATATGTATTTAAAAAGGAAATACGGCAGAATAAGGATGATTATCGTTCCAAGATAGGCAAGTCCTGTATAAGAACCAGCCTTCATCGGTATCTTTTCAGAGTCTTCCTCTTTTGCTGAAAGGTATGATGATGCACCCATTGAAAGGGCACCGGCAATACCAGTGATAAGACCAACTATGCCTACAATCTGTGCATTCTGAAGTGCCAGAGAAAATCCTACGAGTGCACCGCTTATTTCTACAAGGGCATCATTCAAACCAAGAACCACTGAACTTACATATTTAAGCCGCTCCTCTTTAATTAGACCTATCAGTTCATTTTCATGAAGGTTTTCGTCTTTTATTACTCTATCAATTTCAGGTGCAACTTTTTTTATCTCATCATAGGTCTTCTGGGCGAGGTCCTCACCCTTTTCCATAAGTTTTAGTCCAAAGTTTAAGCCAAAGAATTTTGCAATAAAACAATAGAAAAAAATTTTAAAATTATCAGGTTTGAGTTCTTTTCGGGTAATCGCCTTAAAAAATTCATAATGTTTGAATTCCTCATCAGCAATTTTTGAAATTATCTGGTTCTGTTTTGAATCTTTCACAAATTCAGCGAGTTTTTTATAAATGTGATATTCAGTCAGTTCTCCTTTCTGGCTCTTGATTATCTTATTCTTCAGTTCAGGACTTATTTCCATAGTTCCACCCAGAAGTTTTAACCATTGATAATTATATTAAACATTTTCGCAATTTCAAGGGAGAACTGGAAGGAACGTTAAAGGTAATACGGTTTCGCTTCCCGCTATCCGCCACACAATATGGCGGAAGTGTGGCAAGTAGCAAGAAAAAGTCGGATAAATCCGACCGCTACAAAAAATTTTTAAAAATATGGGTATTGACAAATAATTAGTTTTGTATATTATTTTATTGTTGTCTGTTCTTTGAAAAACATGTGAAAATCAGAATACTGGTAAGGTATCTGTTCTCAAGTCGTATTCTTTGTCATTCCTTCGCTTCGCTCAGGCCTGCCTTAGAAGCGGAGATTGGTTTAGATTTGAGAACCTGGGAAAAAGGTGTGCGGTGTTAGGAGTTAATTCCTAACTTTCTAACTAAGGGACACCAAGGAATTAAAGAACGTGAATTGAAGGCTCTATGGCTCAGCATTTCCTGAAATGAGTTCAGGATGAGCCTTCTACGCGTTCTGGTTAAAGACCGAACAAATAAAAAGAGGGTGCCTATGAGTGAAAAGAACCTGTATTCTGGTCCCAAAGGTATGAATATCACCAACGACCAGGCATGGGGTGGATAAAAAATTAAAATCGTGTTGGAGGTAATGAATAAAAGGAGGAAAATATGAAGAGGTTTGTATTTATAATGTTGTGGTTTATAATAAATCAGGTATTGGCACAGGTATGGATTAGAAGATACGATGGACCTCCCAATGACGCAGATGAGGCAGCTGCAATAGCACTTGATGCAAGTGGTAATGTCTATGTTACCGGATATAGTCATGGTGGTTCTATCACTCTTAAGGACTATGCTACAATTAAGTATAATTCATCAGGTGATATAATTTGGCTTAGAAGATATAATGACTCTGAATGGGCAACTGCGATAGCAGTTGATGCAAATGGTTATGTTTATGTTACTGGATATAGTTGGGGTTTCAGCACCGGTTATGACTATGCGACAATTAAGTATTCACCAGTTGGAGTGGAAGAAGGTTCAGAGTTGAGAGTTGAAAGTTTAAAGTTAAATGTGTATCCAAATCCAAGCACTGGTTATGTGAATATTAGTTACCATTTACCCTTAAAGAGTATTATATCATTGCGCATTTACGATTTATTTGGCAGATTGGTTAAAACCTTTAATAAAGAATCTGATGAAGGCACTCATACTATAATCTGGGACGGCAAAGATGAGAATGGGAAAAAAGTTAGGGAAGGAATTTACTTCTACTATTTCATTACAGAAAATTTGAGTTCAACCGGGAAATTGGCAATTATTAAATAAAAACATCAAAAACTTAAAGTTGGTCTTAAAAGTTTTAAGGAAGTAGAGACTTCAGTTTCAAAATTTAAGGTATGAGATTCTTCATTCGGTTAAATCCTCCTGCGTCACCGTTTCCTAAAGGAGGAATAAAGGGATTTGGCTGCCCTCAATTGCATTCAGGTGCCATCAATTGTTCTCTTCTTTTTCCGTTTCACGTTACACTTTTCACGTTTCACGACATTCCCCTTGTTCACCCCACCTTTAAGCAAGGGTTATCAAGGTGCTAAGGGGTTGCCACGGGAGCAAACTCCCTATTCCTTCAACTCTGATGTGCAATTCGGACATCTGACTGCCTTTATCGGAATTGCAGTAAAACAGAACGGACATTCCTTTGTTGTAGGTGGAGCAGGCGCCTGGGGTTTTGGTGCAGTCCAACGATTCACCTGCCTTATCATCAAAAAAAGTGCAAAGGCAACGATTATGAAATTGATAATTGTATTCAAGAAAAATCCATAATTTATCGTTGGCACACCCGCCTTTTTCGCCTCTGCCAGGCTTGCAAACGGCTGGCCTGAAAGGTTGATGAATAGATTTGAAAAGTCTACTTTATTGAGCAACAATCCGATGGGTGGCATAATGATATCGTTAACCAAAGAATTTACAATTGCACCGAATGCACCACCCATAATAAAACCGACTGCGAGGTCAATCACATTACCCCGCATTGCAAATTTTTTGAATTCAGAAAACATAGAATCTCCTTTTAATTGTATTTATTTTAACTTCCAAAATTATCAAATCAGTCCTAAATCCTTCTTTTTCCTGTGGATATCAGGCAGTAATCTACGAAACCTTTCCTTTGTGGTCAAAATCCACTCATCAAAATGTTCTTTCATTTTCTTTGCTGTCCATCTATGCTGGTTCAAATCTTTTGCATCAAAGTAAAAACCCTGCTCAACGAGCCGCGCAGGTGTTAGGCATACAGGACAACGAAAAAGGTCTTTTTCAACCCTCTGAAAGACATCGCAGTAATCAACCGGGCAATAATTTGATACGACCGAAATAAATGGTTGAGACTCATATCCAAATATTTTTTCTATTGATTTTTCAATCGCTTTTATCTTTTTTTCAAGTAATACTTCACCCTGTCCTGCACCATAGACAATAAAACTATCAATAACCCTGAGCCCTAATGCAAGTAGTAATATGTTCATCATTGGCAACTGGAATTGATTCCAATCAATGGGTGAAGATACACCAATACTTAAGGCAGGTTTTTCTAAATTATCTTTAATCATTGGATAAAGGCACAAGAATCTATCAAGAAAGACCTTTAGTTTTCCTGGAACTGTAAGCACATAGGTCGGTGCCAATAAGATCAATGCGTCTGACTTTATTATAGCATCAGCGAGTTTATAAAGGTCATCATCCAGTTTACATTTCATATTCTTAAAGACACAGGACATACACCCCTGGCATTGTTTTATTTCAAAATCCTTCAGATATATAATCTTAGATTCATTCCCTTTTTCTTTAATATATTTATCGGCAAATCTTGCAAGGAGGTCACAATTACCATTTCTTCTTTCAGAGGCAACGAGTATACAGATATTTTTCATAAAAAAATACTCCTTTTCTTTGTCCTCAAACTTTTCCTTTCCTTTCAACCTCACTTCCAATGTTTGCGAGTTGTTCAATCAAGGTAAGTTGAAACCATCTACCCTGGGCAAGCCCTTTATGTTTATAGTTCATTTCGCTATCAAATTATACACAATATCTACTATTCTTTTCCTTAATGCTGGGTCATCAACGCCACTGCTCTTATTACCTTGTGCAGGTCTTAAATTTATTAAAACATCAAATCCCATAAAATCTTCAGCAGCAATTCTCTTGATCTCACCAATATCAATTTTTTCTTTTACAATCAACATCTTAATTTAAATAATCGTCTTTTATGCCTCCGGCTCAACGACCCTGCCAATGAAAAGAATATTACCGGTGGTTTTCTCCTGTATTACAAAAATGAATGGATGGTCTGCCCTGAATACAGGAATTTGTGGTCCGACTGAGGTTATGCCCACAACCACACCCGTAGCGGCTGCGGCTTCAGTTCCTTCTTCATTAACATCAACAAATGCCTGATGAACAACCGAACGAATATATAAATTCTTCGTCCCATCTATACCGGAAAAATCACAATGCGGGGAAAATGCATTCGGCATTCCGAGTTGTGATAGGTTTGGTGTCAAAGTATATCTGGTTCTAAATGTGAATTTAGGAAGATATACCTCCACGCGTGTTTCAGTTAGTAAATTTTTCCACTCCTGGAATTTTTCTATAGTCAATTCTTTTTCAATTGTTCTTATGTCGTTCTTACGCGGCAGGATTATAATCATTGATAAATCACCACCTTCATAAGCCATCTCCAGGATTTGAAATTCGTCGGTCTCCGCATAATTGAACTTCGCTTCAGGGTCAATCCTCTTCATCATTTGAACTTTTATTGATTTTGTCTCAGTAACCCAGAAATCTGCCTCTGATGTCAATGATTTATCAAACTGCTTTATCCATTGCCCCTTAAAATATATTGCATTGGTAACAACCAATCTCGATTGCTGATCAATTGAACCAGGTGGAAAAAGGTCCTTTATTTTTTGGTCCGTCTTTTCCTCTACCCATTTATTTATTATCTGTCGTGACTGTTCTGGTGCACCGACAAAATCCACATTCCTTGCATAACCATCATAATATCTCTGGATTATCTTTAGATATGCAGGCAGAATTGTATAATCTTTTTGAATCCATAATGCATTGGCAATATTTAATTTATATTTTGCATTCTTTCTATTCAAATGCTGATAAAGTGAAAGAAAAGACTCCTGGCGGATTTTATTATCCAGAGGGAATTTAAATACCCCCTGCATTTCACCCTGGACCCAGCCTCTTGCACCTTCATAAACCATTGCCAGTGCCATTGTAATACTGAAGGGTGAACAAAAAATATTACCTGTTTCGCTCTCAGTTAGATTTTTATAAAGATTAAAACAAAAATGATTATTACCCTGGACGATTTCATCGAATTTTTGCGGCATCTCTGCCCTTCCTCCCATACCATATAAAATCGTAAGCATAAGTATCTCTGATAAAAGAAATTTCATCTGCATAAGACCTCCTTATTTTATATATTATCCATAATTTTTTAATAATGTCAATGATATTGAAAAATACAAAACGGGTCACAATTACATCTGCGAATTTAACTGAGAGGCAAAACAATTGTGAATACTGTCCCCTTTTCTTTGCTACTCTGGACATCTATCGTTCCATTATGTTCATTGATTATCTTGTGGGCAATGAATAGACCAAGGCCAGTTCCACCTTTTTTGGTTGTAAAATATGGCTCAAAAATCTTTTTTAGGGCAGATGCAGGAATACCCTGTCCATTATCATATACTTTTATTGTGATATTGTCTCTATCTTTTTTCAAAGAAATTCCGATTTCAGAATCATGACCCGCCTGGGCTGAAACCGCCTCCATTGCATTGAGGAGCAAATTCAAGAAGGCACGCCTTAAATCTTCCATATTACCTTTGATAACCACACCTTTTTCTATATCCGTATTGAATTTAATATTTTTCTGTTTTGCCTGTTCCCTTATTAAAACCCCCATTTCTTCAATCAATTGGCTCAAATCAAATTCGTGACTTTCTTTTATCTGTGGTCTGACAAGACTTAAAAAATCATTGAGTATGCGCGTCATCGAATCAATCTCTTTAATTATTGCCGAAGTTAACTTGCTATATTGTTCGTTTTGTAAAGGAAATTCCCTTTGTAAACGCTGGGCTGCAATTGCCAGACCATTCAATGGATTCTTAATTTCGTGGGCAAAGTTTGCAACAAGATTGCCAAGAAAACTCAACCTTTCTTTTGCTTTCTGTTCTTTTTCCTGCCTTCTAATTTCAGTTACATCATGAAGCACCGAGATTGTGCCCATAAATTTCTTATTGATATCAGATAGTGGATATGTAGTATATCGCACAATTTTCTGGAAAACCTCTTTCTCTTCTTCTACAAGACTCTTTATCTCCTGAACGATTTTTATAGAGAATGGATCCCGGTTAAATACCTTATCATATTCCGCATTTAATATGGCTGTTTCCTGCATTCCGGTAATTTTGCCAAACATTTTATTAACACCTTTTATCATCCCCTTTTCATCAACAAGCAAAACCCCTTCATCAATGGCACCAAGAATATGTGAAAAGAATTGTTCACGCATCTGGTAATCCTGGTGTTTAATGAAAATTGAGAATATTGCAATGCCGGCGCCGAGCAAGATTATAAATAACATACCCAACTGGATATAAGTATTGTTAAGATATTGATAATAATTATCAAGATTCATACCAATGCGCAAGAGTCCAATGATTTCTTTTTCCACAATGAATGGGGTTACGATCTCAAGAACTTTCTTATTGTTGAAATTGATTATACGGCTTACTTCCTCACCATTCTGGAAGACCTTTAATAGATTTGAATCACTCTGTATCCTGGGCATTGTCTTAACATTCGGTGAGGCAAAAATGATTCCCTGCAAATCCTGGAGCACGACATAATTGATAATGGGATTCGTTACCATCTGGTTGAGTATCTTACCAATGCCATACTCCTGACTGAATTTCTTTATCTCTTCAGCCGACAACTCAATTTGGAAAATAAATCTTCCATTATTATAAATAAAACGAATAAATTTTTCATTAAGAACATTAAAATAGTAGTATTTAATTTTATCTTCACTGCTAAATCCTTTGTAATCAATTTCATAAGGATTTCCTGACTTTATTACAATGCTTTTACGACTCGGGTTATAAATCAATATTGAAGACAAATTAAAATTCCTGCGTATTTTATCAAGAACAGTTTTTTCTGCAGTGGTCTCATTTAGATAATGAATTATACTGATGAGATTGTCGGTTATTTTATCTTCTAATTCTGCTTCAGCAAAGATTGAATTCTCCTGGGCAAGTGCTATCAGTGTCAAAAATGAACGTGCTTCATCCTTAAAGAAGGCAAGCATAGTGCGCTGGCTATTGATAATACTGAAGATCAAGAATATCCCCAATAGTGCAAGTAAAATAAATGCCATCAATAGGTAGTTTTTAATATTCATAATATCCCTATCACTGCCTCAGCAATTTCTGTGGCATGGAAATTGATTCTTTCAAGGTCGCTCAATATATCGAGATGAATCGTTGAGGTCTCAAGACTTTCTTTTAACCCTCTCTGTAATCTCTCAATATGCTTAAGCTCAAAATCCTTAACCATTTTCAATCCAGTATCACGCCTTGAAACAACATCCTGGGCAAGCCTCCGGTCACGGGTTGCGAGACTGGAAATCGCCATTTTTAATGTATCGAGAACGAACCTATGAAATTCCCGGATCTGTGCCAAGCCCTCCTGAGAAAATTCCATCCCTTCGTCTATTTGCTTCTTTGCATAATTCATCAAACTCTTTGAAATTGTATCACCGATATGTTCAAGTTCCGAAGTGATTGTGAGTAAACCAATCTGCATTTTTCTGAGTTCCTGGTCCATCTCTTCGGGATTAAGCCGGGAAAGATATGGAGTCACCATTTCTTCAACCTGGTCTATCTCATCATCTGATTGAATGATGGTCTTTCTCAAAACAATATCACGCTTTTCAAAAACCCTTATTGCATCTTCAAGCATCTTTATCGTCTTATATCCCATATCCAAAATCTCCTTCATTGCCTGTCCTGTGGCAATTGCCGGCGCATCAAGGAATGATTGGTCAAGTCTTTTACTCTTTAAAATTTCCTGTTTTGTCTCAACCGCAAGAAAATTTAAAAATTTGCTAAAGGGGCTGAGTAAAGGTAAGAAAATAAGGGCAACAACAATATTAAAAATTGTATGGATACTTGCAATCTGTCTTGGATTATTCTCAAAAAATGGTATTATTTTGATATAATCAAGCAATATTACAAAAACCAGAACACCCACAAACTTACATATGAAGTTTCCCAGCGTAATCCTCCTTGCATTTGCAGAATCTGAAAGAAGAATGGGGAATATCGTCGTGCCAAGGTTTGCTCCAAACAAAAGATGGAATGCAGGCATATTGGAAATTGCAGACTCTAATGTCAAAACGAGAACGAGACCGATTACCGCAGTGCTTGAACGGAATATAAATGAAGCCAGTGCACCTATGAAAATAGCGAGAACCGGGGCATTATTTAAATAATCAAATGTTTTAGTAAACCCGGAGATATATTTCACACTTCCAATGCCTGTTGAAATAATCTTAAGTGAGAAAAATAATAGACCGATGCCAAATATAAACTGGGCAAGATTCCTGAGATTGGGAAATAATATTCTTAAAAATACACCTATTGTAATAATCAGGAGTGCATAATTCATAATATTAAAGGCGAGAATCTGGATTGTTATTGTAGCACCGATATTTGCACCAAGCATAACCGCAAGTCCAGGAATTAATTGAACAACACCGGCTGAGGCAAACTTTATCAACAATGAGGCAGTTGCAGTGCAGGAACCAAAGATAATGGTAACGAAAAATCCACCAGCCAATGAAGTGAGACGATTATTTGTAAGATTAAATAATAAATCCCTCGTCTTAGAACCAAAACCCCTTATCAAACCCTTGCTTCCATAATTCAACGCAAATATAAAAAGTGCAAGACCACCGATTACAGAAATCACCATTAATAGAACCCAATCCCGTTCCATACCTGTAAAATGGAATAAGAGCGTTTCACCATTTTGTCGGCAGAGAATGTAGTAATCACCCCGGGCATTGCCGAGTCTTACGAAGGTCTTTGCAAAACCATCTTTATCGGTGTATGTGGTCTCAGGTTGTATAACGGCAAATTTATTTGTAATCTTATTCTCCTGGGGTTCTTTGAGGACAATAAAAACCACAGGGACATTTTCAAGACCTTTATCTTTTTCATCCATAACCCTGACAACGACCGGCTGGTTTAAAAATTGATTTACTATCCCTATCTGATTGTCTCCTGAAATATCATTACCCAATGGGTCGTGTGCCCTTGTAAGAACACAACATAAAAAAAGATACAAATAACCGGCACCCATTTGTTTAATATTAATCAAACAGGAATGAAAGTCAATAAGGATTTAAAACTTAAGGATTGACAGGGTTGTTACTATTGTTATAATCTATAATGCAAATTAAGAATGAAAAATTTTTTAAGACCCTTCCCCGGCTATTGATTATAATCGGAATTATCCTTCGTCTTTCTCAATATATTTATAATCGCTCACTGACCGAGGGCGAGGCACCACTTGCTATGAACATCATAGAACGCTCCTATCAGGGATTGCTCAGACCCCTTGATTATGTCCAGGCAGCACCGATTGGTTTTCTCTATATTGAAAAGTTGTTTGTAAATATTTTTGGTAATAATGAATATGCATTGAGAATATTTCCGCTTATTGCCGGCATTTTAGGTATTTATATTTTTTACGAAGTTTTAAAACACATTAATGATACAACAATCACAATATTCGGACTCGGTTTTTTTGTTTTAAATGACCATCTCATCTACTTTTCATCCGAAGTAAAACCTTATTCAAGTGATCTATTATTCTCACTTTTGTTAGTCCTTTTAACATTAATAACAATCCGAGAAAACCTAAAAATTCCAATATTGATATTGACTGGTATTATCGGTGCTATTTCCATCTGGTTTTCTTTTCCAGCGGTATTTGTATTTTCCGGCATCGGTATTGTCTTATTAATTTATACAATAAAAAATAAGAACTATAATGCACTGATTGCCCTGACAATCATCGGTGCGATATGGATTTTAAGTTTTATCTTGAATTATTTTATATGCATTCGTCATTATACAGCGCATAAAGAACTCGTGGATTTCTGGCAGAAGGATTTTATTCCTTTCCCCCCTGTTTCTTTAAAGGCATTGTATCAAATTGTATATATGCTGATACGCATCTTTAAAAATCCTGGTGGTTTTTCTATTTATGATATTCTCCTTGCATTATTGTTCTTTATTACAGGTATTTATTATCTTTACCAGAACAAAAGAACTATTTCTCTCATTTTTATTCTGCCGCTTATCATCACATTCATCTGTTCTATGTTTAAACTCTATCCATTTGAAGGCAGGGTTATACTATTCATCGCACCAATTTTAGCAATCTTTGTGGGTGCTGGAATATCACTATTTTATAAGGTAATAAAAAAGGATTCGAGGATAATCGCCATGGTGCTTTCTTTGATTTTATTCCTACAACCAACTGGCACAGGATTTTATCATCTCATCAAACCCCGTGCACCTGAAGAATTGAAACCGGTGTTAGAATACCTTAAAAAGAATAAAAAGGATGAAGATATTGTTTATGTGTATTATGGTGCAATTAATGCATTCAAATATTATAAAAACAAATTTTTTAATCCAGATGAAAGTTTTGTATTGGGCATTGAATCACGGAAAGACTGGTCAGGGTATTATCAAGATATTGAAAAATTAAAAGGAAATAAAAGGGTTTGGTTTATATTCTCCCATATCGCTACGCATTTAGGAGGTAATGAAGAAAAGGTATTTTTAAGTTACTTAAATCTTATCGGCAGTAAGATTGAATTATTCACCACCTCTGGTGCATCTGCATATCTTTATGATTTGAGTAAATAAAATTTTTCCATAAAGTATCTAAAAAACGCAAAAAAATTATTCTTATTTACCCTTTTCCTTTAGTAGCGAGTAGAAAGTAGCAAGAAAAAACCTGCTGCATTCCCTTTTATCGCATTATTGACATTTACTGCAAAATGGGTAGAATATCGTATGGAAAAATTGAACAAAGGAATATTAGGTGCAGTAATCGCTGGTATCATAGGTATATTTTTAGCCACAGTCGGTTTCTGGCGCACATTATTGATATTATTTTTGATTGTAATCGGTTTTTTAATCGGCACATACTGGGAAATCAGAAAAAAAGAGTAATATATTAAAATATTGAGAAAGGCTGGGGAATAAAGGTCAGTATCAACACAAGCAATGCGATAAGGGCATATATTTTTTCTCTTTTTGAAAGTGGTGTCAATCCATCCTGGATAAGGGGTTCGCGCCGTGCAAGTATGAATGCAAGCAATCCCCAGATTATCCATCCCTGCCATAGTATCCCGAATCCTATGAGCAATAATATCACCGGTATATAGAGTTTCTTTTGATTTTTTAATAATATACTATACGCAATATGTCCACCATCAAGTTGGCCTATTGGTATCAAATTCATTGATGTAACAAGAAAACCGATCCAGCCTGCAAATGCCATTGGATGCAAGAACATATCCATACCTTCAGGTATTGAAGGATGAATAATCTTTCCCAGGATGAAAAACAATAGCGAATCACCCAATCTTAAATAAGCACCTGTGCCTGGTGCTGGTCTTACTTCAGAAAGCATAATACCAATTATTGATACAATGAATGCAACAAGAAAACCAGAAATAGGACCTGCCATTCCAATCCTCAATAATGCCTTTCGTGAAGGCACGATTGATTTCATTCTTATAATTGCACCAAATGTCCCTAAAAAATGGAATGGAACAGGAATAAAATATGGTAAACTTGTAACCAACCCATATTTTTTTGAAACGAAATAATGCCCGAGTTCATGACAGGTGAGTATTGCCATAAGTGAAAATGAAAAAGGAATTCCCATCCAGATATCGGAAAAATTCTTTAAAGGATTGCCACCGCTATTTAGTGCACCAGCGAGGAGTGTCGTAAATATCGTTGCGACAAATAATAAAATATTCAACCATATCTTCGGCTTATCAACAAACCTTGGGAAAATGCCCAGTGTCACTTTATGATATTTGCCTTCCTGACTGAAAAGAGGGGTGTAATCATACTGGGTGCAGAAATCTTTTATCTCCTTAATCGTCTGTTCAAGCGGCTCATTTATCCTTCCATAAAAAACAATATACTGAACACCATTTAGTGAATTCTCGATAAACATCTTTTTTTCAAGAAAATTTATTATCTCTTCGTTCATTTCTTTGTCTCTCCTGGTTTGCCCTTTAAATGAATTAAAATGGTCAATATATCAACAGGGCTTATTCCCTGTATCCTTGATGCCTGGTCAAGATTCTTCGGTCTGGTTTCATTGAGTTTTCCCTTTGCCTCATTTGATAGCCCTTTTATTTCATTGAAATCAAAATCTTCAGGTATCTCAATATTCTCAATCTTTTTGAGTTTTTCAATCATCTCCTGCTCGCGTTTTATATAACCTTCATACTTCACTTCAACCTCAATTCTAAATCCAATTCTTTCCGGAATTGGTTCATTAAAAAAAATCTTGATATCATCCCAGTGAATATCAGGCCTTTTCAAAATCTGTAAAAGACTCACACCACCGCTCTCCTCTGGAATCGGAATCTCATCCTTAGAACACAAAACAGGATTAATCACTTCTGGTTTTATAATTGTTTTCCTTAATGTCTCAATCGCTCTATCAATTGCCTTTCTTTCATTCATAAATAGTTCATAATATTGAGGATTGATCAGTCCAAAATCAACCCCATAATGCATAAGTCTATCATAAACATTATCTATCCTCAATATCAATCTATGTTCGGCAAGGGATGTAAACATCCGATAAGGCTCAAGGGTATTTTTTGTGACAAGATCATCGATCAAAACTCCAGTATATGCCTCATACCTTTTCAATACAAAAGGATTTTTATTCTGCAATTTCAAAACCGCATTTATCCCTGCTATAAATCCCTGTGCGCCTGCCTCTTCATAACCTGATGTCCCGTTTATCTGTCCTGCACAATAAAGATTTTTTATCAATTTAGTTTCAAGGGTTGGATATAATTGGATTGGATAGACAAAATCATACTCCACTGCATAACCAGGCCTTGTTATCACTGCATTTTCAAGACCACTTATTGAATGGAGCATCTCCACCTGGACATCATAAGGAAGGGATGTTGATAGACCATTGAGATAATATTCACCTGCATCATATCCTTCGGGCTCTACGAATACCAGATGTGAATCCCGGTCTCTAAATCTGACAACCTTTGTCTCAATTGATGGGCAATATCTGGGCCCTATTCCGATGATCCTGCCGGTATAGAGTGGTGAGCGGTCAAGGTTTTTATTTATGATACCGTGTGTCTTTTCATTCGTTCTTGTTATATAGCAGGGCAGTTGTTCTATCTTAATATCAGGTGTTCTGTGAGAATATGGTTCTATCGGTTCTTCACCATCCTGGATATCCATTTTTGATAAATCCACAGAATCCTTTGCTATGCGCGGCGAAGTTCCGGTCTTTAGCCTGCCTAAATTAAAACCAAGCCTTTTCAATGATTCACTTAAATGGCTTGCCCTTGGTTCACCCAATCTTCCACCTATATATGTTTCCAATCCAATATGCATCAAACCATTCAGGAATGTGCCGGTAGTGATGATTACTGCCTGTGCATAGTATTCATTTCCTATACCTGTCCTTACACCAAAGACCTCATTGTTTTCCATTAGGATATCAGTCACTTCTTCCTGTTTTATTATGAGATTCTTTTGATTTATCAGCGCTTTCTGGGCTTCCTGTCTATATCGTGAGCGGTCATTTTGTGTCCTCGGAGACCAGACTGCAGGACCTTTTGAACGATTGAGCATCCTGAATTGGACCATAGTTTTGTCAGCAAGAAAACCGATTTCTCCACCCATTGCATCAATCTCTTTGACAAGATGTCCTTTGGCAAGTCCACCGATTGAAGGATTGCAAGACATCTGACCAATATTATCTAAATTAAGGGTCAAAATTAGGGTATTATAGCCACAACGGGCAGAGACAAGGGATGCCTCAATTCCGGCATGGCCTGCGCCAACAACGATGATATCAAACCTCTCAGTATATGCCACAGATAATAATAAATAGAATCTGCCAAAAATCAACACTTAATTTATAATCAATAGCCCATCTTTATTCACTTTTCTGAAACTTTTTAAAGAATTTTGCGTATTACTTAATGATGGGGCACGAAGAGATAGAAAAACTTATCCATAAAAGACTGGATAAGGAAATAACAAAGGAAGAGGAAGAAAAACTATTCAAACACATTGAAAAATGCCCTCAATGCAAAGGGTTTTATCTTGAAATGGAACGAATCAAACAAGAAATATTCAATCTGACCGAATTCTTTCCCGGACCCGAATTTAATGCCCGTGTGATGTCAGAAATAAAAGTAAGAAGGCATCTACCCTGGTATAGAGTTGTCCCGGTATTTGGAGTTCTATACCTAACAGGGTTTGCGCTTCTATTATTAACCCCAATCCCAAATTACCTGTTTTCAAAACTGCTCCTTAAATTACCAGGGTTTGTCCATATTTTTGATAAAATAAAACCGGTTGGTAATGGATTATTTCTCTTTGTCTCATCTTTTTTAAAGTTTAACCAGTTCTTAATCTGTGCGGGATTTTTATTCAGTTTGTTTATGTTTTTTGTCCTGGGGAAAATATTGAAAAATAAGGAGGTATTATGAAGGCAGAAAAAATTATTATTATCTTTACCATAATCCTTGCCCTTTCTGTGCCTGGAAATGCACTTGTATTTAAAAGCGGCAGGGATATTGTAATAGGTTCTGATGAGGTCATTGATGATGACCTCATTGCGACTGCAAGAAAAGTAAAGATTGATGGAAGAGTAAATGGCGATGTCTTTGCGTTTGCTCAGGAAGTGATCATAAGCGGTACGATAAATGGTTCTATTTATACAGGTGGTTCTGAGATAAAATATAATGCAAAGAATTGCAGAAGTATATGGGCATTCTGTGGTTCTCTCCAAACAGATGGTAATATTGAAAACAACCTTTTGTTCTTTGGCGGACAACTTAAGACTGAAAAAAATACTCTAATAAAAAAAGACCTCATTGCCTATGGTGGTGAAGTAAATATTGATGGCGAAATCCAGGGTATAGTAAAAGGTGAAATGGGAAGATTCAATCTAAATGGGAAGATAGGTAGTGCAAATATAGGTGCGAATAAAACCAGTATCAAGTCAGGCTCAAGTATTATGGGTGACCTTTTTATAAAAGGAAAAAACGAACCGCAGATAGACCCTGATGCTAAAATCTTAGGAAAGACAGAATATAAGAAGATTGAAGAGAAAGATGGGAAACATAAAAATGGTGGATTTGGTGGTTTTATAAAAACAATATTTTTCATAAGCAGATTGATAATCGGTATAATATTGATCGCCCTATTCAAACCATTCATCACAAAAACAAATGAAATCCTGAGAAATTCTACCTGGAAATCACTTGGATTTGGTTTTCTCACAATCATAACCATTCCTGTTGCAATGGTGATAACATTGATCACAGTGATTGGAATTCCTATTTCAATCTTCTGTCTCTTTCTCTTTTTAACCATTGCCTATTTATCAGGCATAGTATTTGCTACGGGATTTGGTGAAGTTCTGATTAGATTAATAAAAAGAGAAGGAGCGATTTCGCCATTCATTTCTTTCATTTTGGGTATAATCATTGTAAGCCTTGTCTCGCTCATTCCTTATCTCAGTTTTTTCCTACGCCTTGCTACTTTATTCTTTGGAACCGGGATGCTTGTTATTCTATTTAATAATCTCTGGAAAAAATCTATAAACCAGGAGGCATAATGATAGAATTTATAACAATACTCACAATTTTAACCGCAGGTAATCAATATCAAACCGAACCCTGTGCATATAAATTTTCTGGTGATTATCATCTAAAATCCAATGATACACTCAGAGAAGATGTCTCAGTGAGCGGCGGAAATGCTATGATCGATGGAGTTATTGATGGCGACCTTGCAGTGATGGGTGGTTCAGTAAAAATCAATGGTGTAATAGATGGTGATGTTGTGGTTTTTGGTGGAGAGATTGAAAATTATGGTAAAATAACCGGTGATGCTGCGGTTGCAGGAGGTTCGGTGAAAAATAAAGGCAGAATAGAAGGCGATATCGCAGTTGCTGGTGGCTCGGTCAACCTTGATTCTGGTTCGGTTGTTCTGGGTGATATTGCAATCGTTGGTGGGAGTGTTGACCGTTCTGATTTTGCAACAGTAGAAGGAAAAATCACAACCCTTGATATTGGTAAACTTGATAGGGTGATGCCTGGTATAACGCGTTTGTTTAGATTAAGACAGCATACATTTCCATTTAGAACCGGTTTATACATCATCACATCCTTTGCATTTATCATCGTAATCTATATATTAAATCTCCTGTTTCTTCTGGTCTTTCCAAAGGCAATAAATAGTATAGAAAACAAGATAAAAAAGAATATCTGGATTTGTATTGCAATCGGAATTGGAATTGAGATACTTTTTGTTCCATTGATCCTCCTCTTTGTCATATCCATCATAGGAATTCCAATAATACCTGCCTTCATCTTTGCACTATGTATCGGCATAATCTTTGGAATCTCCGGATTTTCTGTAGTCCTTGGAGAAAGGATATGCTCAGGACTGAACTGGGGTTTGAATAAGCGGATTGGTATCTTCACGATAGGCTGGCTTTGTATAATGCTTGTTTTGTTTATCGGAACATTACTGAAAAATGCGGGCTTTTTGGGAACTTTAATCTGGATCTTAGGTATCGTTATAGTCTATGTTGCAATCACAATCGGTATTGGTGGTGTTTTATACGCACTGGTAAAAAGAGAATGATTATTTAGTAAATCTAAATCCTTTCTCTTTAAATAATTTTATACAAATATCTACAATATCAGGGTCAAATTTTATTCCCCTTCCTTTGCTTATATCACCGAGTGCCTGGTCAAGACCAAGTGCCTCACGATACGGACGGTGGGACATCATTGCCGCGACAATATCTGCCACACACAAGATTTTTGCCTCAATCATAATCTCATTCCCTTTCAATCCCCGGGGATAACCAGAACCATCGTTCTTCTCATGGTGCTGGAGCACTATTTCAGGTATGGGCCAGGGAAAATCAAGCGGTTTTAAAATCTCATAACCAACCTTGCTATGTGTCTTTATTATCTTAAACTCTGCCGGTGTCAAGATGGTTGGTTTGGCAAGGATCTCTGCAGGCACATATATCTAACCAACATCATGGAGCAGGGCAGCGATGCGGAGATAATCTATTATTTCTTCTGAAACCCCTAATTCTTTTGTAATTGCAACAGCAAGTTCTGCAACACGACGCTGATGACCAGCAGTATATGGGTCGCGCTTTTCAACTGCTGAAGCAAGGGCATTTACCACACCTTCAAGGAGTCTGTCCAGTTGTCTATAACTTCTGTTTAATTTCTGATGTGTCTCATATGTCTCAGTAACATCCCTTGCCACGCCCAGGATTCCATTCGGTTTACCTTCTCCATCCCTTAAGAATTTAAATGTTATCTCTGCCCAGAGTATTGACCTATTCTTTTTTCTTATCTGGAGTGTCAAAACACGGGCTCTCTCTTTATCTAATTTATGTGATTTTTCAATCTCAAGTTCTTCTCTCAATACCTTCATTGCATCTACATAAGATTGTGCAGTCAAAATTTTTTCAATACCGTTTTCTAACAATTCCTCAATCTCATAACCGAGTATTTTTATAGAAGGTGTTACAAATGTAAATTTTAAATCCATATCAAGGATGAAAATAGCCTCTACTATATTATTGCTTATCAATTGCAAACGGTCATGGCTCTTTATCAAATCTTGTTTAATCGTTTCATATTCAGTGATATCCCGTGCAATACCACATAGTCCCCAGACTTCGCCCTTTTCATTACGGAGTGGAACTTTTATAGTATGAAATTTGAAGTTCTTCCCCCTTATGATCTTTTCAGAAAAACTTTCAATCACTTCACCATTTTAAACCTTCAGGTCTTCAGAGACAATTTTTTATGCATCATCAGGACCAAAGAGGTCATTATCGGTCTTACCAATTATTTCATTACATTCCATCCCGAATAAATTTGCAGTGCATTTATTGACCATTATGTATTTCAATGGCTTATTTTTTATAAATATACAGTCCCTTGCGGATTCAAAGATTGCGCGGAAGAGTTCCTCACTCTGCTGCAACTGTTCCAATGCCCGTTTTTTCTCGGTTATATCCCTTACAAGGGCAAGTAGATATACACCATCAGGCAATTCAAACCTTCTCAAACTCACCTCAGTATCAAATAATTTGCCGTCAAGTTTTTTATGCCTCCATTCAAAATGGACTAATTTACCACTGAGTGCCTCATCCATCATTGCTATCGCCTTTTCTTTTGATTCCCTTCCATCAGGTTGAAATTCAGGTGAAACCTCATAAGGGTATCTTCCAATTATATCTTTTTCGTCACAACCAAATATCTCTGTTGCCCTTTTATTACACTCTACAAATTTATAATCCTTCATTACCATAATACCATCACCCGCACTATCAAAGACTGTCTGGTATTTTGTTGTTATTCCCATTATTTTTTGTATAAAATGCCGACTGTAACTCTGTAAAACTGACTTATCTATATCTGAAATAGGAACTTTTGATTTTACCAAACCTCTGCTTATATCTTCAACAAGGGCATTAAGTTTTGTGGTAAATTCATACTCTGGTATCTCATAATCTATGACTCCGTCAGCACCAAGATTTTGCAAATATTTTAGGTCTGTTCCATCGGTGCTACCCGGAGCACAGATTATGACCGGAATATTCTTTGTCTTTTCATTATTTTTTACACGATAACAGAATTGTAAACCATCAAGGACCGGCTGGAGAATTCCACTGATAATGAGTTCAAACCCATTTTCAGATAAAAGTTTAAAGGCATCAACACAATTATTGACTTCAATTACATTGTGCCCCTTTTCACTTAAAATCCTTTTTAAAAATCTTCGGTTCTCAATTTTATCGTCCAGAATAAGTATCTTCATAAAAAAACCTCCTTCAGGGGCCATTTGTTTTATGAAACTATATATATTATAAAGACTTTTAATAAAAAATCAAGGGAGAATATTATTCTGCTTACTTCTACCCTCTACTCAATAAACGGTGCTTTTATTATGCCTTATTTGGTTCTATTATTACCTTTAATGAGCGGTCTGCCTTTTCTACAAGTTCAAAACCCTTTTGAATCTCATCAAGACCAAACCTATTTGTAATCATATCAACAACATTAATTTTCTTATTTTTTAATAATTCAATCGCCTCAATTATATCTTTTTGAACTGCAGCATAGGAAAATACAATTTTTACTCCTTTAAAATAAAGGTCAAATAAAGGAAGGGGAATCCGCACATCTGGAGCAGTAGGGGCAAATAATAAAAGTGTGCCAGCGCGGTCAACCGAAGAGAATGCCTGTTCAAATGCACTGAGTGCAGTGGTATTCACAATCACAATATCGGCAAGACGGCAATCATTTAATTCTTTTACCCTTTCTGTTACATTATCGTTTGCCTCAATCACCTCTGCCCCACATCTCTTTGCAAAATCAAGTCGAAATTTATTTATATCTGTTGCAATGATCTTTTTTATTCGCTTTGCCTTTAAAAGTTTTATATGTAAAATACCGGCGATACCTGAACCTATTACAAGAACTGTATCATCATTTTTTATATCAGCAAATCGCTGTCCCCTTATTACACAACCAAGTGGTTCAATGAATGTTCCTTCTTCATACGAAACCCCTTCAGGTAGCAAGAAAGTTCCAAATTTTACATTTATTTCAGGAACGCGCAGGTATTGAGAAAAACCACCCGGGTCAAAATTCGTTTTCTTTAATGTCTCACAGACCGTATGATAACCCTTGAGGCAGTATCTACATTCATTACAGGGAACATGGTGTGAAACAAAGACCCTATCACCAATTTTGAACTTTTTAATGTTTTTTCCCACCTTTACAATCTCCCCTGCAATCTCATGCCCCAGAACCCTCGGTGCACTCTTTATCCGATACCATTCCATCACATCACTACCACATATTCCACTGGCAATGACCTTTACCAGAAGTTCGTTATCACCAATCTCAGGAATAGGTCTCTCCTCTATCCTGATGTTCTGATTATTGTAGTAAACTGCCACGCGCATAATTAAAAATTATTCTCTTTTTTTCTTTTCAAAAATCTCATAAGCCTCATCTACCGATGCATTCTTGTGGACTATCGCCCTGATTGCCTGTATCATTGCAACTGGATTTTCAGACTGGAATATATTTCTGCCCATATCAACACCAACTGCACCTTTCTGGATTGCATTATAGGCAAGTTGTAATGCATCTTTCTCTGGAATTTTTTTACCACCGGCAATCACGACTGGCACCGGACAGGTTTCAACAACCTTCTCAAAGTCTTCGCAATAGTAAGTCTTCACAAAATGGGCACCAAGTTCTGCTGCGATACGACAGCATAGACTCAGATATTTTGCATCACGCTCCATCTCCCTGCCCACAGCAGTTACCGCTAAGACCGCAATACCATAATCCTCAGCCTGATTCACAAGTTCAGAAAGGGCAAGCAGGGTCTCTTTTTCATGTTCTGAGCCAACAAATATTGAGAGTGCAACAGCACAGGCATTCAACCTGATTGCCTCTTTTATAGAAGTCGTTATGCCTTCATTTGATAAATCTTTTGAAAGGATGCTTGTGCCACCAGAAACACGGAGCACCACTGGAATATCAAAATCAGCAGGAACAGAAGTCCGCAATACACCCCTGGTGAGCATTAGCGAATCGGCAAAACGGAGAAGTGGTCCCAAGGTCTTTTTTGGCACCTCAAGTCCACCTGTCGGACCAAGGAAATAACCATGGTCAACAGCCAGCATCACGGTTCTACCAGTTGCTGATTTAATTATCCTTGATAACCTATTTTTTAAACCCCAATCCATAGAATCTCCTTTTTAAATTACAGATAGATATGCAACCGATGGTTGCAAATAAATTATATAATAGTATCAAAGTTTTTTTATAAATTCAATCACAAGTCGGGAGGTTCTTTCAATATCTTTTAGACAGACAACCTCTACGGGCGTATGCATATAGCGAATTGGTATGCCTAAAACACAGGTTGGAATTCCTTCTTTGTTAAATGCAATGGTATCCGCATCGGTTCCTGTGTAACTCGGTAGCGGTTCAATCTGATACGGAATCTCACTTGCAATCGCAGATTGAGTAAGGAGACGGAATAATTTCTGCGGGATTGTAGCACCGCGTGCGATAACAGGTCCTTTATTCAAACTGAAGTATTCTCCTTCTGATAGCCCGGGATATTCACCATGTGTAACATCAATCACCACGCAATAATCCAGATTCAAACGATATGAGTGAATCCTCGCCCCGAGTCCGGAAAATTCCTCCTGATTCGTTGCGACAAAATGTAGGTTAACAGGTGAACCAAGTTTAGAAAGTTCACGCAGGACAAGGACTGCACAGGCGATGCTTGAGCGATTATCAAGTGCCTTAACACTTCTCAAATCGCCCTGGAGTTTATCATAATATCCTGCAAAGCAGATAAAATCACCAAAGCTAACAAACTTTTTCAAAACCTCGGGCTTCATTCCCGTATCAATAAATAGTTTGTCAGTCTTCATAACTTTATCTGCCTCTTCTTTCTTCATTAAATGTGGTGGTTTAGCACCCACATAACCCCTTATCTCTTTTCTTCCCAGAATAATCATCTCTTGTCCGGGTAATATTCTGTCATCACACCCGCCAACCTGTTTGAATCTTAAAAAGCCATTATCTTCAATATCAGTCACAACAAATCCAATCTCATCAATATGACAGGCAAGCATTACATTTATATTATTCACCCCTTTGATTAACCCATAAACACTGCCGTCAGGAAAGATTCGCGCCTCGTCAGTAAAAGGTTTTATTTCATTAAGGAGCACATTCTTTACATCACCTGCATAACCAACTCCATTTGCCACACACAAACGCTCTAAAATGCCGTCAAGGTTTGTCAAATTGTCATTCATTTCACCTCCCCACCTTTTATCTTTTGCTCCTCAATTTCTATAAGACTTTCTGCAGGTTCAATCGCAGTGCCGAAGACCAGATTTCCTGTTTCTGATTGTATCATTGAAACAACCTTAACATCTACACTCTGATTTAGATATTTTACACCATTTTCCACTATCACCTTCACACCCTCAATATACCCAACCCCTTCATTGGGATTTAATCCCCTTTTAATGATTCTCACCGAAATAATTCTGCCCGGATAGAACATCGGGGTAAGGATGCGATAAAGTTCCTTTATATTGATAATACGCAGATCAGGGAATGACTTGATGTAGAATTCATAAACGTCAGATGCAGTGATAACCTTGGCTTTTCTCCGTTCAGCAGTTTTCAACACGCATTCTTCCTCCACAACACCATCAACATTTTTATCAACAAACTCAACGCTTACAAATTTTTTGAGATTGTTGATTATCTTATCCGCCTCAACTCCAATTTTTCGGCGCACCACAATTCTTACAAGATAAGGAATTATCACCTTACCTTCAAAAAATTTTTTCTCAAAAAGATTGACGATTCGACCATCTATGATACACGACGAATCAAGAACAAATCTCTCTTCTTTTCTAAAAAACAACATTCAACCCCCTTTTTTTCAGGTTGAGAAGATTGTAGAGACTGCTTCATTAACTGCGCCCACCTGCATTACATTCATTTTTAAACTATCAGGTATCTTATTTTTTGCAGGTGCAATAGCAGTTTTAAAACCAAGCCGCTCTGCTTCTTTGAGTCTCATATCAATTCCAAAAACCGGCCTGACTTCGCCACAGAGTCCTACCTCACCAATCGCCAGCAAGTCTTTACTCACTGGTTTATTCTTTATGGAAGAGGCAATGGCAAGGATTATTCCTAAATCGCTCGATGGCTCGGTAACTTTTATTCCTCCTGCAACATTTACAAAACAATCAAGTCCATAAACATTTATACCGACCCGTCGTTCCAGAACTGCAAGGAGCATTGCCAGTCTTTTGTAATCTATGCCGGTTGTAACCCGCTGGGGATAATTAAAAAATGTTGGACTGGTAAGTGCCTGGACTTCAACCAAAAATGGTCTTGAACCTTCAATCACCGATACAATAACTGCACCCGGTGCCATTATATCAGAGATAAATATACTTGATGGATTTTCAACCTCTTTAAGACCATTGCCTGTCATTTCAAAGATCCCGAGTTCATTCGTAGCACCAAATCTATTTTTTATCGCCCTCAAGATTCTGAACTGTCCTTCTTTATCGCCTTCAAAATACAATACTGTATCAACGATGTGTTCCAGTGTCTTTGGTCCAGCGATGACCCCAAATTTTGTTACATGCCCGATGATAACAGTAGTAATGTTATGAGCCTTGGCAAATCTCATAATATCACCGCCACATTCCCTGACCTGGGCAACACTTCCTGGTGCTGAAGATATCTCTGATTTATAGATTGTCTGGATTGAATCAATGACCATCAAATCCGGTTTTACCTCTTCGGCAACATTGAGGATTGAATTGAGTTCGGTTTCAGCAAGGATAGCGATATTACCCGCACGCATACCGAGTCTCTCAGCCCGAAGTCTGATCTGGGAAGATGACTCTTCTCCGCTCACATAAAAGATCTTCCCGCCATTTCTGCTGATGAAATCAGAAATCTGTAGCATTAATGTGGACTTACCAATTCCGGGATCACCACCGAGCAAGATCAAAGAACCAGGAACAAGACCACCACCCAGAACCCTGTCCATCTCGCCGATTCCTACGGACCTCCGCTTAAAATCCTCATAAGGAACTGATGAAAGAACAACGGGTTTTACCTTTTTTATACTGGTTTCATCCCTGTCAATTGGTTCTTCAACCATTGTATCAAAGGCACCACAGTTTGGACACCTGCCCAGCCATTTTGGTGAAACCGCACCACAATTTTGACAGACAAATTGGCTTTTCATCAAAATACCTTTATCTCCAGATATTTTTTGGGGTTTGCCTTTATATCTTCAATGAGCGATTTCAATGCCTGATTGGTCTCTCGGACTTCTTCGTAAAGTTCATCAGATTCTACAAGTTTTGCTACAGTTCCCTGTTTCTGAAGTAGTGAATTTAACGAGTCAAGAAGCACACCCAATTTCAATGCAATCAATCCCAACTGGTCCTTTGGTTCCCTTATCATTTCCTTCAAGTCCTTAATATTTTTATCCAGCATACCGGCAAATTTGTCTCCAACATTATTCAGGTCCGGAAGTTTTATGTTATTAAATAGACTGCTCAAACTATCAAGTTTTGCTGCCACAAGTTCAATATCAAATGATGCATTGTAGCCATAATAATATTCTGGTATGACACCACTCGTTCCCGGCACGATTTTTATATAACGGTCTGAACCAAGATAACTCACGAGTCTGATGGAAATCTTTGAATCATCATAGAGGACGACTTCTGGTTCAAGGGCAAGAGTTACCAGAACCTTATCACCCTTTAGTTGCATTGATCTTACCTTTCCTTTTTCTATCCCGTATATGATAACTGGGTCACCTGATCTTAACCAGGTCACATCATCAAAATAAACCTTTACCTCTTTGGTGTGATGTAATGAAATCTTCCCTGAAAGAAGGATATAAAATACTACAAATAGTATCACACCAACTGTAATATAAACACCAACCAGTGTTCTTTTAATATTTCTATCCATAGATTCCTTTCTCAATCCTTTCCAATTTTTTAATCTGACCATCTTTTAACATATATAGCACATCACCGATTATCCGGGCTGTCTCAAGGTCGTGGGTAACTACAATCCCGCTCTTTTTAAAATCTTTTTTTAGATTTACTATCAAATTCACTATCCTTTCGCGCATAATCGGGTCGAGTCCGGTTGTAGGTTCATCATAAAATAGATACCGGGGCTCAAGCGCCAGTGCACGGGCGATTGAGACAAGCCTTTTCATTCCACCTGATAATGCATTGGGATATAATTTTTCCCTGCCCGGCAATCCTACAATTTCCAGCAATTCCTTCACTTTTTCCCTTATCTCCCTGCCTGAAATTTTTGTATGTTCAACCAGAGGCAGGGCAATATTTTCATAAACATTCATAGAATCAAACAGCGCACTGCTCTGAAAAACAAAGCCAACACTCCTTCTTATCGCATACACCTCCCGGGTCTCCGCAGTCAAGATATTCTTTCCATCAAAATAAACTTCCCCACTCTCCACCGGTAGTAAGCGAAGTATTGATTTTAGAAGAACGGTCTTCCCTGTTCCGGACGGTCCCAGAATAACTACAAGTTTTGCATCCTCAACGACAAAACTAACATCTTTGAGCACATAGAGTCCATCGAACTGCTTTGTTAAATTTTTTATCTCTATCATTATCCAAACACCAGAAGGGCAACGATAAAATCGAGGATTAAAATCAAAACACAGGCGGTAACAACTGCATAGGTTGTAGCAGCACCAACCTCTTTGGCACCACCCTTGACCTTAAATCCAAAAAAACAACCAGAAACTGATATTGCAAAGGCAAACAGAATGGATTTCAGCAATCCACCAAAAAGGTCGCGGGGGTAGAAATTTCTCACCAGACCATAGTTGTATACACTAAGAGGGACATTTAAAAATGTATGGGCATATAGACTACCTGTGTAGATTGCAACGAATTCTGAAAAAACAGTGAGAATGGGAAGGGAAATGAGTGTTCCCATTATCCTGGGAAATCCAAGGAACTGGTATGGGCTTATTGCCATTGATTCAAGGGCATCGATCTGCTCGGTTACACGCATTGTGCCAATCTCTGCTGCCATTGCTGATGCACACCTGCCACTGACGATCAAACCTGTGAGTATTGGTCCGAGTTCTATCAAAACCATCCTACCCACGACTGCACCAAGAAAATATCTCGGCAATAGACCAAGTAACTGATATGATAACTGGACGGTTGTGACCAAACCAAGGAATGCAGAGATTAAAATGATAATCGGCAAGGAACCAACACCCACACTATCAATCTGCTCAAGTATCCTTATTTTTTGCTTGCGAAAGTCCCAGGGAAAAAAGAAACTTTTCAAAAAGAATGCCGAAAAATCTGCGATATTACTAAAAAGGTTCAAATTCCTCTACCTCCGAAATGATTGAACCTGGTGCAAGATTTGTAAATCTTGTAAATTCCTTTTGAAAACCAAGTTCAATCCTTCCTGTAGGACCATTCCTCTGTTTTGCTACATCTATCTCTGCCTTGCCTTTAGTCTCAGGGTCATCAGGATGATAAAACTCGTGGCGATAAATAAATATCACCACATCTGCATCCTGTTCAAGCGCACCACTCTCCCTTAGATCCGCAAGCCTTGGTCTGTGGTCTCCAACCCTGTGTTCGGGCATCCTTGAAAGCTGGGATACAACGACAACAGGGACATCCAGCTCTTTAGCCAGTCCTTTTAATGACCGCGAAATGTCCGATATCTCCTGTTGGCGCGAAATTGCCTGTTTTACACCAGGGGAACCGGCAATCAACTGCAGATAATCGATAATAATTAGCTGGATATTGTAATCAACCTTCAATCTCCTTGCCTTTGTCTTTAATTCAAGCATTGTCAGAGATGCACTATCGTCTATGAATATGGGTGCACGGTCTAAGTTTCCAGCTGCAGTAGCAAGATTAACCCAGTCCTGGTCAGTGAGGATGTTGCGACGCAAATTTCTTAAATTCACACCGGCTTCACTGCATAGTATCCTCTGGGTCAGACTCTCCGCCGACATTTCAAGGGAAAATATTGCTATCGGCACATTATTTTTTATTGCAGCAAAAGCAGCAATATTGAGTGCGAATGCAGTCTTTCCCATACTCGGTCTTCCTGCGATGATAATAAAATCACCCTTTTGAAAACCCGAAGTCAATTCATCCAGTGCAAAGAATCCTGTTTCCACACCTGTGACCAATCTTGCCCCGCGCATCTTCTCAGCGGTCTCAAGTATGTTTGTAACATAAACCTTTATCGGCATAGGGTCTTTGCGCAATCCCCTCTCTTTTATCTGGAAAATGAGATTCTGGGCAATATCCACCATTTCTGCTGCACTCTGTGCATCTTCAAATGCATTTTTTAAAATATCCATAGATGATTTTATCAGTGTCCTTTTTATTGCCTTATCCAGAACAACGCGTGCATGGTGTTCAACATTGGCAGTAGTGATAACACCGGCAACCATATTTGAAAGATAGTCTGCACCCCCTATCTCCTCAAGCATCTTATTCTTTCTTAACCAGTCGGTAACAGTGACGAGATCAGGTGTAGTATTATGATTATACAGATCAACAATTGCACGAAAAATTTTCTGATTTGCCGGTGAATAAAAATGTTCCTCTTTCAAAATTTCAAGAACCTTAACGACCGCTGATTCATCAAGGAGCGCTGAACCGAGAACCGATTCTTCGGCTTCAAGAGAATGTGGGGGGACCCTTTTATCTTCAAGCATTTTCTATTCCCTCGCAATTAAATCAAGGATTTGATTTGCAAGTTCCCATTTACTCAATCTTCCTAACTCTAAAAATTCTCCATTCTTTTTTAATATGGTCACAGAGGTTGTCTCTTTGCCAATAACCGATACTGGATTTGAGACGATATAATCAAGCCCTTTCTCTTTCAGTTTTTTCTGAGCCCTTTTCAGCGCATCCTTATCCTCTACAGAAAATCCAATAAATATCTTATACTTTTTGTAATTTTTTATTGATTTCAAAATGTCTATATTCTTTTTTAAAACAAGTCTCAGGGAATCAGCGTGAATTTTCGTATGACTCAATTCTAAGGGTTTATAATCCCCGATCGCAGCACTCATTATCAAAACATCTGCCCATTCAATATGTTTTTTTAGTGTGTTCAACATTTCATAAGAAGTCCTTACCCTGATTATCTCTGGTTCATCAGGGACCGAAACACCAGCCTGGCCCATAATCAGTCGGACATCACCATCCCTGCACTTTGCAGCCTCATATAATTCCAGCGCCATAATACCTGAAGAACGATTTGTAATAACCCGGACTGAATCAATATCCTCTTCAGTCCTTCCACCGGTTATAAGAATTTTTTTGCCCCCAAGTGTCCTGTAATCATTTATACAAACAAGTATCTTATTATATATCCTTTCCACCCTGGGAAATCTACCCTTACCAATCTTGCCTGAAGCGAGTGGTCCTGAATCAGGCTCAAGTATATAATAACCATTTTTTTTAAGTTTTTTTAAATTATCCTGGACAATATTATTACTCCACATCCCTGAATCCATTGCCGGAACAAAAAGGATTGGCTTTTGAAATGAAATTAGCGTTGTAGAAAGCAAATCATCGCCAATGCCATTTGCTGCCTTACCAATTATATTTGCAGTCGCAGGTGCAACAACCAGAATATCAGCCCAGTCATTAAGTGAAAGGTGTTTTATCCCTTTTGTCAGGGCAAACTGGTCAATGTAGACCTCATTATCAGAAAGTGTCTGGCAGGAAATAGGGGTCACAAACTCAAGCGCAGATTTTGTAAGAACTACCCTTACCTCATTCCCTTTGCGCCTCAAAAGTCTGATAAGTTCTAATGCCTTATATCCGGCAATAGAACCGGTTATTCCTATGACGACCTTCACTCTTTATATTTTATAACACCAGCAGAACACTTAATCAATGCTTCCTTTATCGGATTTACTTTCTTGTCTATCAAACCCTGCAACTGTTCATCCTTTACCTTCCGTGCATAAAGTGCAGCAATATTTATTGCCCTGTATTTATTCTTATAATGCTCCCAGAACCTCTCAATGGAAAAAATCATAAACCTCCTTTTCTTCTCAATTATCCATTTCCAATAAAAATATGCAAACAAAAATAGTAAATACTTAATATTATATTGAAACAAACACCAATGTCAAGATTAACAATTTCTCAATATTCTATTCCCTTCCTTGCCCTCACACCCCTCTGAAAATAGTGCTTTACCTCACAAACTTCGCTTATCAGGTCAGCGTATTCCATAAATTCTTCAGGCATATATCTACCAGTTATAATTATCTCCATTTTCTTTGGAATTTTTTTTAGTAGTTCAACAACTTCTTTAACAGAAATCAATCCATAATCAACCGCCACATTCAATTCGTCTAATATCAAAATATCGTATTTTTTGCCCTTTATTATTTCTTTTGCCCTTTCAAACCCCTTTCTTGCCAGTTCAATATCTATCTTTGCTGGATGGTCTTTATCAACAAAATCAGGCCTGCCGTATTGCTCAATCCTGAAATTTTTCAAAATTTTTGCAGATTTCAGTTCCCCATAATTGATTTTGCCTTTCATAAATTGGAGCATTATGACCTTTTTTCCGTGCCCGACCGCCCTCAATGCAAGCCCTAATGCTGCGGTCGTCTTCCCTTTTCCATCACCTGTATATATTTGTATCATATCTCTCCTTTAATCACTCTTTTCAAATCATTATTCAATTTATTCATTAATGAATTATACAAATTTTCTTTAGAAAGTCAATAATAGTGGTATTTGGAAATTCCAAATACCTAATATTTTACAATGGCGCCCAACGTTCTCGGGCTATAAGAAGTCTGCGTAAGATGAATTAAGTGCACGAGTTGAGCCATAACTTATTAATAACTTCCTCTTTCCTTTCTTGAATAAAAATCTAATTGTAATGGGTCATTACTTGTCAACTTTTCTAAAAATTTAACTAAATTATTCTCTGTTTGGGTCATATTGATTCTTTTTTGTGCCATTTCAAAGTAATTTTCATCAATTTCAATGCCTATAAAATTTCTATTAAAGCGTTTAGCCACAACTCCGGTTGTGCCAGAGCCGGCAAAAGAATCTAAAACAATGTCACCTTCGTTGGAAGAGGCTCTGATAATTCGCTCAAGCAGTTGTTCAGAATTTTCGGTAGGGAAGAAAGTGTGGTGTGTTATATAGCTTGGTATATCTGTCCAATTTGTATTGACTAAAATATAAGGCTCTTTTCTATACTCAGGCATTCCCTTAACTTTATTTCCCTTTAAATCAGTATAAGTTCTGCGATTATTTATTCTAATGTCTCCCTGTTTATATAATTCGTCTATTCTTTTTTGAGACAGACCCCAATGTTGCCCTTTTGGTGGAAAATATATTTTTCTATGTGGATGAGTAGAACTGGGAAAATATCTAACCTGCTTTTCATAGGTTTTTCTCTCTCCTGGCATATCCAAAGAAATCCACTCTCTTTCTTCTTCACTAATTTCTTTTAAAAATCCATTAAAACACATATAGTTTAAATCTTTAGCATAAAAGAAAACCGAATCTGTTCCTGTTAAAAATTGGTTTTTTAATCCTTTTGGAACATAACCTCTCCTAACCACTATCTCATTTCTAAAATTCTCCCTCCCAAAAATCTCATCCAGTAAAACCTTCATATAATGCCCAAAGTGATAATCAGTTCTCATATAGAAACTGCCATCATCAGAAAGCAATTCTCTTGATAAAATTATCCTCTGTCTTAACCATTCCAAATATTTTGCACCCATTAGTTTGGCAGAATATGCACCAACATCGCCTTTGCCATAAATATCACCTGTTCCAAATGGAGGATCTATATAAATTAACTTTACACCTTTTGAACCATCAGGATTTTTCAATTTGCCATCTTCTTTCATCTTCAAAAGAGTTTTCAAAATTTGCAGGTTATCACCAAAAATCAACATATTGTGCCATTCATTATCATTTACATTTCCAAAAACCTTTACTTTTTGAAGAGGGACAGCCATAGTTTCCGTGAGAACATCCACCTCTCTTGTCTTTCCCGCATAGATTAATTCTGTCTCTTGCTTTCCTTCAAACAACAACCATCTATATGACTCAGGTATTGGTTTTCCCTCTTTGAGATATTCAATTAGTGTGTTTATCTGCTCCTCACTCAATTTATTCATAATAAAATTATACAAATTTTTTTATTAAAGTCAATTAAAAAATTGTTGTGATAGTTTGGGGGCTGTGTCGAAACCCCAATTTGTCACTTCTAAGATTGCTTCGCTTTTACTCGCAATGACATTACAACAAAGCCTTTAACCTGTTACAAGTCGTCTATGAAGTTTTGACTTTCCTATATCGCAAGAAGGTTAAGTCCGGTTTGGATATCTCTCTTCCTTTCCAATACCTTTCCTAAAGGGAAAACAACAATCTCCAGGGTTGCAGGAACATAGCCTGAGAATAGATGTCCGCCATAGGCATTGAATTTTTTGTCAGTAATTGTCACATGGATGTGTATCACTGGTTGTTTTTCAAAATAAGAAATATTGCCGAGAAAACTTGTGAACTCGTATTCACCTTTGAATTGCTTTTTTATATAAGACTTCTTATGTGCATCAAAGTATCCCAGTGTAAGCCTCTCCCCCACACCCAAGCCATAAAGAAAAGCACCTTTGAGTTTCATTTTTTTAACAAAATCTGTCAGACTCTGTATAATTTCTTCACTTTTTTTAAGTCTCAGGACATAATAGGTATTGAATTTCTTTATATACATAATCATCTCCTTTTTGCAGACCATTGGTCTGCATTTAAAATTTATTTTAGTTCTTCAGGGAATATCTGCCTTACACTCCTTTACTATCATACATTCACCGGCGAGAACCCTTTCAATCTTTCCATCCGGGAGCATAATAACCAGTGCTCCATTCCCTGCTATATCAATTACCCTGCCAATAACAACTTTTTCAGGAGTCTCAATCTGCACAGTCTTGCCAAACATAATTGTATAATTTCTCCACTTTTGAAGAATCTCGCTTGCTTTGTTATCTTTTAACATCTGATAGTTATCGTCGAGCTCCCGGCACAAATCATTATAAACCATCATTTTATCCAATCGCTTTTTCGTTTCAATAAAGATTGAACTTGCAGTTTGTTTTAACTCCTCGGGGAATTCTGTTATATTCAGATTTATCCCGATACCAACTATTACGGCAGGTTCAACGATTTCAACAAGCACACCACCAACCTTCTTTTTGTTCAATAGAATATCATTGGGCCATTTTATGCCTAAAAGGATATTATAATTTGTATAAAATGTATCACAGATTGCCACACCTGAAAGAATAGGAATTAAGAGGGGTTTATCAGTAAACAATATTACTGAAAGATATACACCACCATCTGGTGAATACCAGTGCCGGTCATGCCTTCCTTTACCCGCAGTCTGGGTGTCGGCAAGGACAACCATTCCTTCGGTTGCCTTATCCAAATTTCTTTTTGCATATTCATTGGTTGAATCAACCTCATCAAGGTAGTAAAGTTTTGAACCAATAACCATTATAATTGTGGTATCATTTCATTCACAGTATCGTCTTTGGTTTGTCATTTTTGCAAATCCCAAAGGGATGATACTGCGTTTCCTGCAAGCGAAGCGATACTGCATTTTATTCTATCTTTCTGAATACCATCGTAACCACGGTTTTGTCGTTGCCACCCATACTTGAAATCATTCCAAAAGGTTTTTTCGGATCAATCTTTACCTGGCAATCACCAGCTTTACCAAGCAATTGATGAACAACATCGACCGCCTGTCTGACACCCGTAGCACCGGTTGGATGACCATAACCTATAAGACCACCAGTTGTATTCGTTGGAATAATACCACTGCTTTTTGTCTTACCCTCTTTCACAAAATCCGCACCCTCACCATAACTGGCAAATCCTGCTGCCTCTATCGCCATTATACCGGCAATGGTGAAACAATCATGGACCTCAAGAATACTCAGATCATTTGGCTTAATCCCTGCCCGCTCGTATGACCTCTTTGCTGCAATCTCACAGGTCGTTAGTTTTGTCAAATCTGGTGGTGGTGTTGTAATATTGTCCTGAACCTGGGCAAAGGCAACAATTTCAATCGCATCTTTCTTATCCACACCGATTTTCTTTAAACCTTCTTCTGAAGCAAAGATCAGGGCACTTGCGCCATCTGAAACCTTTGAGCAATCGTAAACATTCAAAAATTCGCAAAATGACTTCGGGTCTGGTTTTGTCATTCCTGTATTAAACAAATCAGGGTTTGTGTTATGATACTCCTGGGCCTTAGGATTCTTTCTTGCATTCTCTATCGCATTCACATACCATTGCGCCATTGCCTCTCTGGTCTTCTGTTCACCAAATTTCTTCATATACGCACCCGCACGTTCAGAAAACTTATCCGGGAAGAAATAGGCATGACCATTTTTTCTCTCACCAGAATACCAGCCTGCAGCCGCAAGATAATCAGCACAATAAAGTGCCTTCACCGTATTCTGCACCTCAACACCAATACACAAAACAACATCTGCAAGGTCAGAAAGGATATTCTTTACCGAAGTAACCAATGCAAGCCCACCTGAATCACAGGCACCTTCAACATGGATACAGGGTTTATACTGGAATGACTGATGAACATAAGGGAAAAAACCACCGAGGTTCCCCTGTCTGCAGAATCTATCTGCAACAAAATTTCCAATCACACCCTCATCAATATTCTCTGGATTCTTTATCTGCTCAATTGCACCGAGACCAGCTTCTTTAATATAATGCTCAATACCAGGCCTTGGCTTTTTAGGATGAAATTCTTTCCTTCCTGTGCCTAAGGCAATTGTATTATATCCGGCACAGGCATAGATTTTTTTTCTTAAAAAAGGCATAAACACTCCTTTCAATCAAAATGCAGTAATCGAAGTATCATTGCATTTGCAGTATCGCCTTCGGCTTGCATTGACAATTTATGCGAACGGAGTGATACTGCGAGTGCAATGATACTGTGAGCAAAGCGATCCTGCATCTTTTATATGTAATCATTTATCGGTCCGTATAACCAGTAGAATCCATTGGTTAAAACCGCATTGACATCATCAGATGAATTTGCCACTCTCTGTTTCACAAGATTTTCCGCAATCTCCTTTGTCTTTTTCAAATAATTCAAGGCGAGTTCCGCACCGAATGTATTCATATTCTTTAATGCGGAAAAGTGATTTTTCAACTTTGCTTCTTTATCCTTGTCTCCCAACAATGCCTTCCAGGGTGCAAACCCTTCGGGCAGAGGCCCGAGTTGCCTATCAAGTTTCTTTTTCCAGTCATCAGTGATGATAAAATATTCACCCTTTTTCAGGTCATAAATTCCAACCGGACGATTCTTATCATATTTTAAGAATCCGTCTTTCTGTGAACCATCAGGATATTGACCTCCTTTTATTCCATTCTTTATCATTTTGTCAATCAACTTGTGTTTCAAAGTATCATCACCAAGATGTGTCCTCATAACTCTTAGTATACACTGGAATACATCAATTCCTACATAGTCAATCAACTGGAATATCCCCATAGGTCTCAAAAGGAAATCCTGGCTCACCCGATTTATTATATAAATCGCACCGGTTAACTTATATTTCCCTTTCAATTGTAAAACTTCATCAAGGGCAAATAAACCATCGCGCATAAAATGGCCATTACCAATAAAACCAGAGATATCATTTGCCGGAACGAGTTTCTTACGAAGACTTTTGCCAAGCTCATTGGCAATATCCTTTAATTCGTTTCTTGTGTGTTTAGAACATATCACTTCCACGAGTTTCTGAACGACTGGTGGATTATAAAAATGATAACCAATCAATCGTCCATCAAGGTCTGACTTTTCATCAAGATAGCCAATCGGAATACTTGATGTGTTGGTAAGAAAGAATGTTTCTTTTGAAACCAGTCTCTTCAATGACTTATAGGTCTTTATCTTCACCTTTTCATCTTCAATGATTGCCTCAAATATAAGATGGCTATTCTTTGCCATTGCCAAATCCGCGCCAAAATTCAATAACTTCATACCGTCATTCACATAGGCATCAACAATTTCTGCATTTTCAACAAGATCAGCACGGTCCTTATATCTATCTCTGAGTGAAACAATTGTCTTTTCTGCAGTCCTCAGAAATTGTGATTTTAAATAATCGCGGAGTCCATCAAGCCCTTTTTCACTCACATCTATAAGATTTAGTCTATATATCCGCTCAGGATTTTCGAATTTCAATCTCAACATCTCCTGGGCAACCAATGCTGCAATTCCACTTCCCATCTTACCTGCAGCACCGATCACCGAAACATTCAAAAGCCTTTCATCCAGGTTCATTAAAACCTCCCTTCAATCAATAAAATATAAAAAATCATCCTTAATTCTATAATTAAAATAATCCTATCTATTCTAATAAAAATCTTTCAAAAGTCAACAGGAAGAAATTGAGAAAAAATTGGAGTAGAAACTTCAGTTTAAAAATTTAAGGTATGAGATTCTTCGTCCGCCAAAAAGAGTGGCGGACTCAGAATGACAGGGAAAGGGATTGGCCGTTCCACGGTTCACGGTAAACGTTTCACGAATTTTTTTCCCCTTCTTCACCCTTCCTTGTCGCCCTCTCTCTACTCTCTACTTACTACTTGCTACTCTATCTTAAAAGTATTGCCTTCTCCGTCTTCCTGAATT